>Ga0207828_100061_pt1 | contig 173658 bp, 127 predicted proteins | sample TtaePargueraPR_11_FD_187276 | JGI IMG/M metagenome (GOLD analysis project Ga0207828, IMG submission 187276) | Aerobic enrichment media microbial communities from Bioluminiscent Bay, La Parguera, Puerto Rico - Tt and P2 (3) (SPAdes) | ecosystem: Environmental > Aquatic > Marine > Unclassified ... | reverse complement strand
CACTTCGTCGTTGGATATCGTAAAGGTGCCATCTGGACCCTTCGATGCCTCAACTGGACGCCAAACCAGAGTGCCTTCATTTTCTAATTTTACGTATATTGTTTCCATTATCGATTACACATAACGCCCCGCTAAACGGCGAGCGTTAGCGAGTCCGGTGGAGGCCACGCTTTTTGTGGCCGGAACGAATTTGAGCGGATTGTTATAAGCCTCATTCACTACCACCCCTCCAAGTATGTACCGACGTCCTTTCCTTGCTCTACTTCCTTTTTAGCTAAGAACTCGTTCAACTTTTCAGTATTCCTTAAACTACGCCGGTGGAACAGAATGTTCAGAAGAAAGTAGACCAACCAAAGCGAAATGAGGAAAAACAAAAAAATGGACAATTTTCCGGGAATGTCGAGATCACTACTAAAAAACACTATCGGTCCGCCGATAAGAGTCATCATCAGTAACACATGAAAGAAAGAGGTTCTTCCTGCTATTAGCAATACACGGTTCCCGTACATGTGCGTCCCTATAGCCTTAGTGCTTATAACATTTGTATATCGAGCCAGCACACTTTTTCTCTATCCGCATTTCCGCTTAAATGTCGCTAACTTATTGAAAAAAAAGATGTAAGTTGGACTTTAGCATAGAAACTGCCGGGGGAAACCGTGCCAGCTCAGTTTTCGTCCGAGTGTCGCCTGTTATTTACCCAGGTAACGTTTCTAACGTACTGATACCAAAAGAAAAATCGTCATCGGGCTGCAAAAAACGTGCTTTGTAAAGATGGACTATACGCCAAACTTTGCAAGATTCGTAAATATACTGTATAAAAATACAGAATTTTGTCGTTATTACAGGGAGTGATTCTGATGCCATCCAGCCCTTTTATGGAGATGATTCGTCGCGATATCCGTCTTCGCGGATACAGCATGCGAACCGAGAAAACTTACCTTTTCTGGATCAAGCAGTTTATTCTTTTCAATGATAAGCGGCACCCTAAATCTATGGGAGTAGGCGAGGTTAAAGCATTTTTAACCTGGCTGGCCGTTGACCGACATGTCGCCGTAAATACACAAAAAGTCGCGCTTAATGCGGTGGTCTATTTGTATCACAAGGTATTGGATGACCCGCTGGGTGAAATTGATTTTGCTCCCGCCAGTAAGCAACGGCACCTTCCTACCACTTTAGCTCCCAGGGAAATTCGAGCAATACTCTCTCACCTGCCTAACCCTCAACGCCTTATTGTTTCTATTCTCTATGGTAGCGGTTTAAGAGTCTCTGAATGCCTGCGTCTCAGGGTTCAAGATGTGTGCTTTGATCGAATGTCGCTGACCGTCCGCGACGGAAAAGGAAAAAAAGATCGTCAAACGCTTCTGAGTCAGTCGGTGGTTCCTGAGTTGAAAGAAGCCATTGAAAAAGCACTTACGATTCAGCAAAAGGACAACGAATCTGGCATTGGTCCGTCCATGCCCGGTGTCCTCGCGAAAAAGTATCCCTCTGCCTATCGCAAACCTGGGTGGATGTTCATTTTCCCATCGGAATCGGTCAGCGAACATCCGCTCACCGGGACGCTTTGCCGGCACCACTTGCACGATTCTGTCATTCGGAAGGCACTGCGCCGTGCCGTGCCAGCTGCTGGGGTCGTTAACAAACGAGTGAATTGCCACACCTTTCGCCATTCATTCGCCACGCACTTGCTGCAAAGCGGTTATGACATACGCAGTGTGCAGGAGCTGTTGGGCCATAATGATGTGAAAACGACGCAGATTTATACCCATGTGTTGGGGCAGCATTATGCGGGAACGCGCAGCCCCTTGGATGCGCTTGCGGATTAATGCGCCAGACGGGCGCCCAGGCACGCTACCGCCCGTAGTGCGACATATTCTCTTGGTAGAAAGTATTTCAGAGAACATGTGGCAACGGGGCGTATTGGGTTGTTTGAGTAAGGTAGCAGGCGGGGTGGGGATTGCAAGTTTTTGGAGAAGGGTGGTTGAGGTGGATGACGCCGCTATGCGGCTTATCCACCCTGCGGCAGGACTCGACGGTTTGAGTTAACTGTCGTCTTCTAAAGGGAGGATTTTGACCACTTGCTCTTGGGCCTTGCGCTCTTCCTGGCTGGTGTTGACGCGGGTTTCGATTTCCCGCACTTGGGGTTGGATGTGCTGTTCCTGTTTGAAGCCGCAATCAACGCATTCGCGGTAGTCAGTACCGTCTTCGTTGTACACGCGAAGGCGGTCCATGGCGGAGCAGCGGGGGCAGATGGCCCCGGCGATAAACCGGGGCGTTTTGCTGAAGGCCATATCAGGCGGCCTCCTCGTCAATGCCGCTATGGCGCAGCAATGGCGCAATGCTGGGCTCGCGGCCGCGGAAATTGACGAACAGCTCCATGGGCGGGCGGCTGCCGCCCTGCTGGAGGATCTCTTTCAGGAAGCTCTCGCCGGTGTCGCGATTGAAGATGCCCTCCTCCTCAAACCGCGAAAAGGCATCGGCGGACAGCACTTCGGCCCATTTGTAGCTGTAATACCCCGCTGCGTAGCCGCCGGCGAATATGTGGCTGAAGCTGTTCTGGAATTTATTGAACGCCGGTGGCTTAATCACGGCCACCTGGTCGCGCACTTCATCCAACAGTTGCTGGGGCGCTTTCGGGTGATTGGGGTCGTACTCCGCGTGCAGGCGGAAGTCGAACAGGGAGAATTCCAGCTGCCGCACCATCTGCATACCGGACTGGAAATTTTTCGCCGCCAGCAGTTTGTCCAGCAGGTCTTTGGGCAGCGGTTCGCCGGTTTTGTAGTGGCCGGAGATCAGCGGCACCACGTCCGGTTCCCAGCACCAGTTTTCCAGGAACTGGCTGGGCAATTCCACCGCATCCCAGGCCACACCGTTAATGCCACTGACGGCGGCCACATCAATTTGGGTGAGCATGTGGTGCAGGCCGTGTCCGAACTCGTGGAACAGGGTGGTCACTTCGTCGTGGGTGAGCAGTGACGGCGTCTCGCCCACCGGTGGGGTGAAGTTACAGGTGAGGAACGCCACCGGCCGCTGTACGCCGCTCTCGGTCTGGCGACGCACTCGGCAATCCGCCATCCAGGCTCCGCCGCGCTTGTTTTCCCGGGCGAAGATATCGAAGTAAAAGCCGGCGATGTGTTCACCGTCTTTGTAGATCTGGTAAAAACGCACATCGGGGTGCCAACTATCAAAGCTCGCCACCGGCACAATGTCGATGCCGTACAGGCGTTTGACCACCTCGAACAGGCCACTGATCACCCGCTCCGCCGGGAAGTAAGGACGCAGCTCTTCCTGGGACAAGGCATAGTCCTCCTGGCGAAGTTTTTCGCTGTAGTAAGCCAGGTCCCAGGCTTGCAGGTCGGTGCAGCCCTCTTTGTCCGCAAACGCTTTCAACTGCTGAACATCCTGCTCCGCCAGGGGTTTGGACTTCTCGGCCAGCTCGGTCAGGAAATTGATGACTTGCTCGGTGCTGTCCGCCATCTTGGTGGCCAGGGAGCGCTCGGCGTAGTTATTGAAGCCCAGCAATTGCGCGAGCTCGTGGCGCAACGCCAGGGTCTCGTCAATGATTGCGGTGTTGTCCCACTCGGCGGCACTGCTGCCGTCGGCCTTCTGACCTTCCGCGGAGGCACGAGTCACAAAGGCGGTGTAGGTTTCCCGGCGCAGGGCCCGATCTTCGGCGTAGGTCATGACCGCCAGGAAGGAGGGGATGTCCAGGGTGGTGACATAGCCTTCCAGGTCTTTCTGCTTGGCGGCCTGAGCGGCCTGTTCCAGGGCAGAGTCGGGTAGGCCGGCCAGATCCTGCGGGTCGGTAAAGTGTTTGTACCAGGCTTGGGTAGCGTCGAGCACGTTGTTGGCGAACTGGGTGGACAACTCGCTCAGGCGCTTTTTGATCTGGCCATAGCGTTTTTTGGCCTCACCTTCCAGGGCCACGCCCCCAAGGCGGAAATCCCGCAGGGCGTAGTCGATGGACTGACGCTGGGCCTGACTCAGTTGGTCGTACTCCGGGCTGTCGGCAACGGCCTGGAAGGCTTCATATAAGCGTCTGTCCTGACTCACTTCGGTGTTGTACTCGGTCAGCAACGCCACGCTGGCGTTGTACGCCTCGCGCAGGGCCTCACTGTTGACCACGGCGTTCAGGTGGCTGACCGGGGACCAGGCCTGCTCCAGGCGGTCCTCTTCGGCTTCCAGCGGGGCGACGAAATTGTCCCAGGTGGGCTGATCCAGCCCGTCCAGCAGCCGCTCGCGATGGGCGCGGTTTTCGTCGATCAACTGGCGAATGGCCGGCTCCACGTGCTCCGGCTTGATGGCTGAAAACGGGGGCAACTCGTGGGTTTCCAGCAGGGGGTTGGCCATAAGGTTATCGCTCCAAAACTCTGTGTCTGTGACTCAAAAAAACGGGGTGGTCGCGTTGAACATTCGCGCTCGGCGGCCCGGGACGCTACCATGATACATCGTTACGCGGCGGGTAGGCGCCCGCCCCAGCCGACGCTCCGTGTCCGATGCACTGTATGAGGTAACCCATGACCGCATCCGCTCTCTCTTCGCCCGCTCTGCGCCGCTACCAGGGCGTCGCCCCGACGTTGGGCGAGCGCGTCTACGTCGACCCGGCCGCCGTGGTCATCGGCGACGTGACTCTGGGCAGTGATACGTCCGTTTGGCCCTGTGCGGTCATTCGCGGCGACATGCACCGTATACGTATAGGCGAACGGACCAGTATTCAAGACAACAGCTGCCTGCACATCACCCATGCCGGCCCCTTCAACCCGGAAGGCTACCCGCTGACCATCGGCGACGACGTCACCGTAGGCCACTCGGTCACCCTGCACGGCTGCACCCTGGGCAACCGCATCCTGGTGGGCATCGGCTCCACCATACTGGACGGCGCCGTGGTGGAAGACGACGTGGTGATCGGCGCCGGCACCCTGGTCCCGCCGGGCAAACGCCTGGAAAGCGGCTACCTCTATATGGGCTCGCCCTGCAAACAGGCCCGCCCACTCAAAGACAAGGAGCGGGAATTCTTCAAATACTCCGCCAGCAACTACGTGGCGCTGAAAGACCAGTACCTCCAAGAACAACAAAGCTGATCGCCCAACCACCAACACCCACGAGGCACTCCGCCATGCAAGAAGTCTATTTGCCGGAAAACAACATTGAGGCGCACCTGGTACAGGGGTTGCTCGAATCCGAGGGGATTGATTGCGAAATCCGCGGTGAATATTTGCCCGGAGCCGCGGGGGAGTTGCCGGCGGGAAGCACGGTGTCGTTGTGGGTGCACGAAGCGCAGTTTGAAAACGCCAAGCGGGTTTTGGCGCGGTATGAGGCGGGGGAGTTTGCGGCAGAATGATGGAAGCGGCATTTACAGCGTTTGCGAATTTTATGTGGGGCATGCCCCTGGTAATATTGCTGGTGGGGGGTGGCGCCTTCTTTGTCGCCTACTCCCGTGGCCTCCCCTACCGGCACTTCAAACACGCCCTGCAGATCCTCAGTGGCCGCTACGACCACCACGACGACGAAGGCGACATCCCCCACGCCCAGGCACTGAGCACCGCCCTCTCCGGCACCCTGGGCCTCGGCAACATTGCCGGCGTCGCCCTGGCGCTCACGATGGGCGGCCCCGGCGCCATCTTCTGGATGTGGGTCACCGCCGTCATCGGCGTCGCCACCAAATTCTATACCTGCTCCCTCGCCGTCATGTTCCGCGGCAAAGACAGCCTCGGTCGGCTGCAAGGCGGCCCCATGTACGTCGTTCGCGAAGGCCTGGGAAAACGCTGGTGGCCGCTCGCCGCACTGTTCGCCGTCGCCGGTTTGATGGGCACCATGCCCGCCTTTCAGGTCAACCAGCTCGTACAGATTGTGCGTGATGTGGTGGCCATCCCCGCCGGGCTCGCCAGCGAAAGCAACCACTTCGCCTTTGACCTCACCCTCGGGCTGATCATCGCCGCCCTGGTACTGCTGGTCATTACGGGACACGTCCAGCGGGTGGGTAAAGTGACGTTAAGAATGGTGCCGGTTATGGTCCTGCTCTATTTGGGGATGACCCTGCTGTTGCTGGTCCAGTATCTGGGTGAAATTCCGGCCGCACTGCACCTGATCGTCACCGACGCCTTCAGCGGCCAGGCCGCCGCCGGTGGCGCCGTCGGCACCGTCATACTGATGGGCGTGCGTCGGGGCGCCTTCTCCAATGAAGCGGGGATCGGCACCGAGTCCATGGCCCACGGCGCCGCCAAAACCAAGGAGCCCATTCGCGAGGGCCTGGTGGCCATGATGGGCCCGGTGATCGATACCCTTCTGGTCTGTACCTGCACGGCACTGGCCATACTGGTGACCGACGCCTGGCAGGTCGACGGGAGTATCGACGGAGTGACCCTCACCGCCCGGGCCTTCGAGACCGCCTTCCCCAACGTCGGCGCCTATCTGTTGGTGCTGGTGGTGGCCCTGCTTTCGCTGAGTACCGTGTTCACCTTCTGGTATTACGGCAGCAAATGCCTGGGTTTCCTGATCGGGGCTCAACATCAACATCACTACATCTGGATTTACGCCACTCTGGTGGTGCTCGGTAGCGTGGTGAGCCTGCGCGCGGTGGTGGGTTTGGTGGACGGGCTCTATGCCACCATGGCCATTCCCACCATGGTATCCGCCCTGTTGCTCGCCCCCCGGGTGAACCGGGCCGCCCGGGATTACTTCGCCCGGCATCGCAAGGGCGACCATGAACCGGCTTCTACAAATTCATAACGGTTTTTTACGCAACCATACCACCCCGGCGACGTCTAACCGACGTAGTATGGCGTATTCACTGTTAGGCGATTGGGGAGGTCTATATGACACATCAGCGCGTTATTTCCATCCGTTTCTGGCCGAGGGCCGCGCTACTGGCCATAGCGACCTTATGGCTGGCGGCCTGCGCCCAGCAGTCGCCCCTGCCGCTGGCAGACGATTCACTGCGCCCGGCTCAGCCCGGCAACTTCGACCATGTCTTTCTGCCGCCGGGGGAACGTCTGCCTCGGATAACCACCCTCTATATTGAGCCGACCCAGGTCGCCCTGAGCGACTACTGGTTGCGCGACCGAAGGGCTGATTACACCCAACGGGACCTGGATCGCATCCACGAGGATTACGGTCGCTTCCTCGACGAAGCGCTCCGGGAGGGGCTGACTGAGCAAACCGGCGTTACCCTCACCGAGAACCGCGACGAGGCGGACGTGATTTTCCGCCCGACCCTGCGCAATCTGAACATCTACGCACCGGACCTGAGCCGACCGGGGATTACCCGCCACTACACGCGAGAAGCCGGAAACGCCACCTTTGACCTGGTGCTGGAAGACTCCAACGGAACGGTACTGGCGCAGTTCATCGACCATCGGGAAACCCAGAACCTGACCGGGCAGGCGATGGAGTGGACCAACCGGGTCACCAACTACCGCCACTTCAGCCGCCTGATGGACCGCTGGACCCACAACCTGGCGGTTTACCTGCTGATTGCCGGGGCTGTGCCCGAGCCCGTCGAGTGACGGGCTTCGGTTCACCTGAGCGACGGTTTGTGGCTATAATGCGCCCTCGCGGTTGGCGGGCTCTGCCCGGTGATCGCCCCAAATAGTCCAAAGAGGCACTGCCTCTCACAACGAGGATGAAGCACCGTGAGTCTAGTCAAGAAACGCATCGGCCTGTTGTTGGCTGTCAGTCTGGGTCTGCTTTCCGCTCTGGCGGTAGCCCAGTCCAGTAATGTGAGCAAAGAAATTGAAAACCGCCTGTCCCCGGTGGGCCAGGTATGCATGGCCGGTGACGATTGCGCGGCAGCGCCCGTGGCCAGTGCCAGCAGCGGTGAGCCGCGCTCCGGTGAAGAAATTTACGGCTCGGCCTGCGCCACTTGCCACGATGCTGGCGTGTCTGGTGCGCCGATGCTCGGCTCCGTGGACGACTGGGCAAGCCGCATTGAGAAAGGTTCCGAAACACTGTACGACCACGCCATCAACGGTTTCAACGCCATGCCGGCCATGGGCCTGTGCAGCGACTGCTCGGATGAAGAGATTCAGGCGACCGTCGATTATATGGTTGAAGAGAGCAGTTAATCGTTTAGCGGAAGGTGACGGCGGATGCGGCCTGCGGCCTTATCCGCCCTACGCGCCACCAGGGCGATCTAATCGAACATCCCCAGCAAACTGCTCAGCGTCTCTTCGCCCTTGGCGACATTTTTCTCCGGACTGAGCTCACCGAATCCTTCACTTTCCACATCCTCCGGCGGTAATTCCTCCAGAAACCGACTGGGCGTGGTTTCAAAGATTTCCCCAAACTGTTTGCGCTTGTGGGCCAACGTCATGGTCAGGGTTTTCTGGGCGCGGGTGATGCCCACGTAGGTCAGGCGCCGCTCTTCCTCGATATTGCCATCCTCGATACTGTTCCGGTGAGGCAGCAGGTCTTCTTCCAGGCCGACCATAAACACATGGGGAAACTCCAGCCCCTTGGACGCGTGCAGGGTCAGCAGCTGTACCTGGTCCAGCTCGTCCTCCTCTTCCTGACGCTCGAGCAAATCCCGCAACACCAGCTTGGCAATGGCTTCCTTGATGGTGGTCTCATCGTCGTCATCCCCCGGCGCCAGGGTCTTGCCCAGAGACTCGACCAGGTACTGAACGTTTTCCCAGCGCCGCTCGGCGGCCTTGGGGGTACTGGCGTTCTGGTGCAGCCAGGCCTCGTAATCCATGTCTTCAAGCATTTCCCGGATGGCACCGATGGGATTGTCGCCGTGGGAGCGCTGATGCACGCCCTCCATCCAGTGCACAAACCGGCGCAGGCGTTCGAGCGCCTTGTCGTTGAGCTGGCTCTCCAGGCCCAGCTCGTTCACCGCGCTGAACAACCCGATGTGGCGCTCGGTGGCGTAACGCCCAAGGGTTTCCAGGGTGCTGGTGCCAATCTGCCGGCGAGGGGTGTTGATCACCCGCAAGAAGGCGTTGTCGTCGTCCGGGTTGACCAATAGGCGAAGGTACGCCATCACATCCTTGATCTCGGTTTTGGAGAAGAAGGACGAGCCGCCGCTGATTTTGTAGGGAATCTGGTGTTGCTGCAGTTTGATTTCCAGCAGCCGAGCCTGGTGGTTGCCCCTATACAGGACCGCGTAGTCACGGAACTTGCGCTGGTAACGCAGTCGGCTGGTAAGAATTTCCGTGGCCACCCGCTCGGCTTCCGCCTCTTCGTTGGCGCAGCGGATCACCCGGATCGGATCCCCCATGCCCATTTCACTCCACAATGCCTTGTCGAATTCGTGGGGATTGTGGGCAATCAGGTGGTTAGCCACTTTCAGGATGCGGCTGGTGGAGCGGTAGTTCTGCTCCAGCTTGATCACGTTCAGGGCCGGGAAGTCCTGCTTGAGCAGGCTCATGTTCTCCGGCCGGGCGCCGCGCCAGGCGTAGATCGACTGGTCGTCATCCCCCACCACGGTGAGCGAGCCGCGCACGCCCACGATCAGCTTGACCAGCAGGTACTGGCTGGAGTTGGTGTCCTGGTACTCGTCCACCAGCAGGTAGCGGATTTTGCGCTGCCAGCGGGCCAGGATATCCGGATGGTCCTGGAACAGGCGTACCGGAATCAGGATCAGGTCGTCGAAATCCACGGCGTTGTAGGCCTTGAGCGCCTGGTTGTAGCGCTCGTACACCCGGGCGATGGTCTGCTCCCCTGGGCTCTGGGCCATGGCCAACACCTCGGCCGGATCGGTCAGGTCGTTCTTCCAGTTGGAAATCTGATGCTGCACCCGGTTGAGATGGTCGCTGTCCAGCTCGCCGTCTTTGAGCAACAGCTCCTTGAGCAGGGCCCGGGCATCTTCGGCGTCAAATATCGAAAATCCGGGTTTGAAGCCCAGGGCTTTATACTCTCGGCGAATGATATTCAGGCCCAGGTTATGGAACGTGGAGACGGTCAGTCCCTTGGCGGCACTGCCTTTGACCAGCGAACTGACCCGCTCCTTCATTTCCCGGGCAGCCTTGTTGGTAAACGTCAGGGCGGCGATATGGCGCGCCGGCAAATCGCACTGCTCGATCAGGTAGGCAATTTTGCGGGTGATCACACTGGTTTTGCCACTGCCCGCCCCGGCCAGCACCAGACAGGGGCCATCAATATAGTGTACGGCTTCTCGCTGACGGGGATTAAGCTTGGGCACAGTACCTCACCAATTCAGTGCGTGGCGTCATCAGGCGTGGCTGACTCAGGGGGCCGGCATTGTAGCAGGGCGCCAAGGGCGCGCAAGCGCCGGCAGAGACGCTGGTGTCACAGTCCGACCAGCGGCCATTGGCACCCCGCGAAAGTGGTTTATTATGGGGTATAGGTGGTGTAAAGTCCTTAACTGGCGCGGATTTCTTCATGCTGTGTGGTCCGTCAAGGTTGATGCATATTGGGTCATAAACAAAGAGAGCCGGATCGCCTCGCGCGACCGGATCGGCGGCGTCAAGGTTGAGCGCACTGAAGCCCTGCGATGCCCCCAACGATACCAAAGGAACCATGGAATCGGGCAATGGACAGAATCGTAAAGATCCTCTTTATTGACGGCGAGGAAGGCGAGTACCTGTTACTGGCCGACCTGTTGTCAAAGATTCACCACACCGACTATCAGCTGGTCTGGCACGACCGGCTGGATGGCGCTTTGCCTGCCATTTTTGGCGATGACTACGACCTGGTACTGCTGGACTATTACTGGGGGAATGGCCACACCGCTCAGGATCTGCTGACCGCCGCCAAAACCCAGGCCTGCACCACGCCGATCGTGGTCATGACCAGCGAGATGGAAACCGAAGTGGACCGGGAGGCCATTCGCGCCGGCGCCGCCGACTACCTGATCAAGGGCCATATCGATACCCAGCTGCTCGAGCGCACCCTGCGCTACGCCATCGAGCGCAAGCGCACCGAGCAACACCTGAGTCGCCTGGCGCACTACGACACCCTCACCGACATCCCGAATCGCATTCTTTTTCGCGACCGGCTCGAACACGCCATCCGTCTGGCGGACCGGGATCAGGGTCAGTTCGCACTGATGTTCATTGACCTGAACGGCTTCAAACAGGTGAACGACAGCTTCGGCCACGACACCGGCGACACCATGATCCGGGTGTGCGCGGACCGCCTCAAGGAATGCATGCGCCGCAGCGACTCGGTCGCCCGCATGGGGGGCGATGAATTCACGTTGCTGCTGGAAAATACCGACAATGGCGCCAACATTGCCCATATTGCCGAGAAAATCATCGAACGTATCGGCGCGCCCTATCATATTGGCGGCTACGAAATGCGCATCGGCTGCAGCATTGGCATCGCGGTTTATCCCGACGGTGGCCGAGATGCCGACAGTCTGCTCAAGAACGCCGATATGGCCATGTATCAGGCCAAGCAACAGGACGACAGCAGTTACCGCTTTTTTACCGAGGCCATGAACAAGGCCGTGCGCCTGCAACTGCGCATGGAGTCCGACCTGCGGGCCGCCCTGCGTCTGAATCAGCTCAGCCTGGAATACCAGCCCCGGATAGACCTCACTACCGGGGATATTGTCGCCATGGAGGCACTGCTGCGCTGGCGACACCCCGAGCGCGGTCTGCTCGATGCCAAGGAATTCATCAGTGTTGCCGAAGATACCGGCCTGATCAACGACATTGGCTACTGGATTGTGGAGCGCGCCTGCAAAGACCTGCGCCTGCTGCAGCGCGAGTGTCAGTTGGAATTGCGCATGGCGGTCAATCTCTCGGTACGCCAGTTCCGGGATGAGCAACTGGTGCACCGGCTGGCGGGGACCCTCAACCGGCTCGAGGTACCCGGCCAAAATTTGGAATTTGAGCTCACCGAAGCCAGCCTGATGGACAACCTGGATCTGGTCAGCCTGTGCATGCGGCCACTGTCGCACCTGGGCCTGGAGTTTTCCCTGGACCAGTTTGGCAGTGGTAGTTGCTCTTTCCTACACCTGCAGAGGTTGCCCATTCGAGCGGTAAAGATTGATTCCCGCTTCTTGTCCGCCCTGAATCACAGCGTGGACGACCAACGCCTGGTCACCGCCATGATCAACCTGGCACACAATCTGGGCAAAGTGGTGATCGCCGAAAGCGTGGAAACCCAGGAACAGAGAGACTGGCTCCAGGCCGCCGGCTGCGATCAAATGCAGGGCTATCTGTTCTGCGCCCCTCAACCGGTGGACAAGGTGTGCCGCACGGTCAAACAGTGGCACAGCATCGCGTAACAATTTCTCACAGTTTCCGACCGACGATCATGCTAGCGTTGCTCCTTTGAGCACCAGCGTCATCGAAGGACCCGACCTCATGGATTCGACACCCGACTTTGCCATCGAAACCCGGGGGCTGCGCAAGGCCTTTGGTAGCACCCTTGCCGTACGTGGAATCGACCTCCAGGTAAAGCGCGGCAGTGTCTATGGCCTACTCGGCCCCAACGGCGCCGGCAAAACCACCACCGTGCGCATGCTCTCGACCTTACTGCCTCCCAGCGGTGGCGAAGCCCGGATACTGGGGCACGACCTGGTCCATCAGGCAGAGCAGGTCCGGGCTCGCATCAGTTTGACCGGACAGTTCGCCTCGGTGGACGAAGATCTCTCCGGCCGTGAAAACCTGACCTTGCTCGCTCGGCTGCAGGGTTTCAGTTGGCTCGGCGGGCGCGTTCGCGCCGACACCCTGCTTAAGGCGTTCGACCTTCAGGATGCCGCGCGGCGCCAGGTAAAAACCTATTCCGGGGGCATGCGTCGACGTCTGGATATTGCCGCTTCTCTGATCGTCACGCCAGATCTGCTGTTTCTGGATGAACCCACCACCGGCCTGGACCCGCGCTCCCGCAATCAGGTGTGGGACATCGTGCGCGGACTGGTGGACGATGGCACCACCGTGCTACTCACGACCCAGTATCTGGAGGAAGCCGACCAGCTCGCCGAACGCATCGCGGTCATCGACCAGGGGGCCGTCATTGCTGAAGGCACCAGTCGGGAGCTCAAGGCGTCGATCGGCAGCAACGTGCTGCACCTGCAACTGAACGACCCGACCCAGCGGGAACAGGCACAGCTGATCCTGGCCGGCCATCTCGACAGTCTGGTGCATCTGGAAGCCGATCCGGCGAGCCTGACGGTGCAACTTTCGGACAGCTCCGAGGCCACCCGGGCGCTGGCCGAACTGCCCCAGGCGGGCATTGGGTTGAGTAGTTTTTCCATGGGACAGCCCAGCCTTGACGAAGTCTTTCTCGCCCTGACCGGTCACACCGTAAGCCCACAGAAGGACCCGGAGGAAGCCCCCCAATGAGTGGATCTTCCTCTGCCCGCGCGCTCATCCGGGGTATCCGTGTACTCGATCGCCCGGCCCCCGCCGGACCCATCGCCTGCACCATGGCGTTCGGCTGGCGCGCGCTGCTCAAGATCAAGTATGTTCCGGAGCAGATGTTTGATGTGCTGGTCACGCCCATCATGTTCACGGTCATGTTTACCTACCTCTTTGGCGGTGCCCTGGCCGGTTCTACCGGTGACTACCTCCAGTACCTGTTGCCCGGCATTCTGGCTCAGACCGTGGTGTTTACGTCCATTTACACCGGCGTCACCCTCAACGGGGATCTTTCCAAGGGCGTGTACGACCGATTCAAGTCCCTGCCCATCTGGGCACCCGCGCCGCTGGTCGGCGCGATGCTTGGCGATATCCTGCGCTACACCGGCGCCTCGTTGATCGTGGTTCTGATTGGACTGCTGCTGGGCTATCGCCCGGAGCAGGGCGTTGTCGGTGTGCTGCTGTCGCTTGTGCTACTGAACATTTTTGGTTTTGGACTGGGCTGGATTTTCACCGTCCTGGGCCTGCTGCTGCGCACTCCAGGCGCGGTCATGACCCTGAGCTGGCTGGTGCTGATGCCCCTGACCTTCGTGTCCAACATCTATGTGGATCCGGCCACCATGCCCGACCTGGTCCAGACCCTGGTGGCACTGAACCCGGTATCCCACCTGGTCTCCGCAATCCGCGGCGCCATGGTTGGCGAGCTGGTGGCGTTCTCACTGGGCATAGCCCTGGTCACGCCCGCGCTACTGACCCTCACTTTTGGCCTCTTGGCCATGCGCCTGTACCATCGCAAGCACTGACAGCCGCTAGCCGACACGCTACACTGGGGTTTTCCTCAGCATGATCGAGCGTCCCTATGATTAACGACTTTGCCCAGAAGTTCTTTCAGGAAATTGACCGCAAACTGCCAGGCTTGCAGGACATGCTTCCCAAGCAGGAAATCAAAGCCGCCGTGCAGTCCGCGCTCGGAAAGATGGATCTGGTCACCCGCGAAGAGTTCGACGCCCAGACCGCTGTGCTCCAACGCACCCGCGAGCGCCTGGAACAACTGGAAAAACAACTCGCCGAGCTGGAAAAACACTCCGGTAGGTCGAATTAGGCTTCGCGCCGAAGCGTCGGACCGATCCGACCTAAGGGGGTAATACCACCGCACGCCTACTTCCAAAACGGAACCCGGTTCCTTTCTCAGAATACCCCGTTAAGGTATATTTCCCCCGGAACGAAACTCACACACGCAAGGATTGCTCATGTCGCTCGCCGTTGTCTATTCACGCGCAAAACTCGGGGTCCAGGCCCCACTGGTTACCGTCGAAGTTCACCTCTCCAACGGCCTACCCGCACTCAATATGGTGGGCCTGCCGGAAACCGCTGTAAAAGAAAGCAAGGACCGGGTGCGCAGTGCCATCCTCAACAGTCACCTGGAATTTCCCGCCCGGCGGATTACCGTCAACCTTGCCCCGGCGGACCTTCCCAAAGAAGGGGGTCGTTTTGACCTACCGATAGCCCTGGGCATACTGGCCGCCTCGGGTCAGATACCGGAAGACAGCCTGAGCGGTTGTGAATTTATGGGGGAGCTGGCCCTGTCCGGCGAGCTGCGTCCGGTCACCGGTGCCCTGCCTGCGGCGTTGGCCGCCAGCGATGCCAAACGGCATCTGGTGGTCGCCGCCGACAACGCCGAAGAGGCCGCGCTGTGTGACTCTACCGCGGTGTTCTCTGCAAAAAACTTGCTTACGGTGTGCGCGCACCTGCATCAGCGGGAACGTCTGCCCCGGGCCGAAGGACCGCTCGATGCCACCGACGAACCGACTCTGGATTTTGACCTCAGTGATGTCAAAGGCCAGGTACAGGCCAAACGGGCTCTGGAGGTCGCGGCCAGCGGCGGCCATAACCTGTTGATGTATGGGCCGCCAGGCACCGGAAAGACCATGCTCGCCAGTCGCCTGCCCGGCATACTGCCCCCGCTGGAAAATCGTGAGCGGTTGGATGTGGCGGCAGTGTATTCGGTGGCCCCCGGTGCCGGCAGTCACAGCAATCGGGTACGGCCTTTCCGGTCACCCCACCACACCGCCTCGGCCATTGCATTGGTGGGCGGCGGCTCCAATCCGCGTCCGGGGGAAATATCGTTGGCGCACAGTGGCGTGTTGTTTCTGGACGAACTGCCGGAATTTCATCGGCATGTCCTGGAAGTCCTGCGCGAGCCCCTGGAGAGCGGCGAAGTACGTATCTCCCGCGCCAAAGCACAAGCGGTATACCCGGCCCGTTTCCAACTGGTCGCGGCCATGAACCCCTGCCCCTGCGGTTACCACGGCGCCGCCGAGGGCGACTGCACCTGCACGCCGGATCAGATTCGTCGCTACCGGGACAAAATTTCCGGTCCGTTGCTGGACCGGATCGATATGCATGTGCCGGTTCGGTTACTGAAACGCGGCGAGCTGCAGAGTAAAGGTGAAGGCGAGCGCAGCAACCTGGTGCGCGAACGGGTCATTGCCGCGCGCCAACGCCAACTGGATCGGCAAGGCAAAGCCAACCATCAGTTGAGTGTGCCCGAGTTGGAGCGGGTGTGTGCACTGACACCGGCCAATAAAAACCTGCTGGAGGATGCGATTGAAAAGCTCGGGTTATCGAGTCGGGCGTATCATCGGGTTTTGAAAGTGGCCCGGACGCTGGCGGATATGGCCGGAAGTGAAGCCCTGGAAACGGTGCACATCAGTGAGGCGCTGGGGTATCGGACGTTGGATCGGCGTAAGGGGTGACGTGCCCTACCCCCGAAAAAAATCCACCGGCAAACCCTTCACATCGGTCCGGTAAATCAACAGATTCCCCGCTTCAGGTTCCTGGGCCAACTGTGCCTCCGACAGATTCTCCCGCGCGGTGGCAACGAACAACCAAGACAGATCCGGACCACCAAAGGCCACACAGGTGGGTTGGCTCACCGGGAGGTTCAGCTCCAGCAACACCTCGCCCTCGGGGGAGTAACACACCACTTGGCCGCCGCCGAACAACGCATTCCAGACATTGCCCTCGGCATCCACACAGCTGCCGTCATGGCCGGCACCTTCCGGCGCCAAGGCCAAAACCCGACGGTTACTGAAACTGCCGCTATGCGCGTCAAAGTCGTAGGCGTAATAGACCCCCCGGGCGGAATCAGACAGATAAGCGGTGCGACTGTCCGGGCTCCAGCACAAACCATTGCTGATGCCCAGGCCCCGCAGGTGCGGCTGAACCTGACCGTCGCCGGTCCAGCAGTAAAGGGCGCCGCCGTCCTCATCCGCCACCGGGTCCCCCGATTCCACCATGGTGCCGGCCCAGAAACGGCCCTGCCGATCGACCTTGCCATCGTTGAACCGATTCCCCGGCTTATCCGCTTCTGGATAGGCCAGCCAGTGGCAATCGCCCGTTTCCGGGGTGTACAGGGCAAACCCCTTGTCGAAACTGGCGATCAGGGTCTGGGGGGCCTGTGAAGAGGCCACAAACCCGAAGGCGGTGAGCCGTTCGGGGGTGGACCACTCGGTCAGGGAGTCCGAGTCGGGGTGATAGCGGTAAAGACGACAACCGTGGATATCGGTCCACCAGAGGGATTGCTGGTCGGGGTGCCAAAGCACCCCTTCGCCCAGGACATTCCCGACTGGCAGGCTTTTAATCCATTGCGGTTGCCGCACGATTTACCACCAGACGCTGTACAGCGCGACCAGAATCAGAACCACACCAATGCTCAGCACATTGAAGCTGGTGCGGGTGCTAAAATCGATGTTGTCCAGGTGAATGGCATTGCTCTGCTCTTTGGCACCGCTGATCAGGGTAATCACGATGGCCAAAACCACACAGGCAATAAACACGATACCCACCCGATCAATAAACGGCAGGCCGGGCATGAACTTCCAGAACAGCGCAGAGAGCACGACCGAGGCGATGGCCGCGACCAGCGCTGACGTTGCGGTCGCGCGCTTCCAGAAAAAGCCCAGCAGGAAGATGGTCACAATACCCGGGGTGAAGAAACCGGTGAATTCCTGAATGAACTGGAACGCCTGGGGGAAGTTGCCCAGCAGCGGACGGGCAATGATCACCGCGATCAGCATGGCCAGGCAGGCAACGGAGCGGCCGACGATGACCTTTTTATGCTCGGTGGCGTTCTGATTGATCATTTTGCTATAGATATCCATGGTGAAGATGGTGGAGATACTGTTCACCATGGAACCCAGGGACGAGGCAATCGCGGCCACCAGGGCGGCGAAGGTGATGCCTAGCAAGCCTTGCGGTACCAGCTTCATCATTTCCGGGTACGCCTGGTCTGGCTGGGCCAGCTCCGGCTTGAGCATGGCCGCGGCCATACCGGGCAGCACCACTATCAGCGGCATCAGGATTTTCAGGTAGGCGGCAAAGGCGATGCCCTTCTGCGCTTCGGCCAGGCTCTTGGCAGCCAGGGTGCGCTGGGTGATGTACTGGTTAAAGCCCCAGTAAGACAGGTTCATGATCCACAGGCCACCAACCAGTACGGAAATGCCCGGCAGGCTGATGTAGTGTTCGTTGCTCGGGTCCAGAATCATGTCGAACTTCTCGGGAATCTCCGCCAACATGATGGAGAAGCCCTGGAACGCACCGGAACCGCCGGCATTTTCGGCGATCTGGTCCAGTGCCAGGAAGGACACCATCAGACCGCCGATGATCAGCAACACCACCTGGATGATGTCGGTCAGCGCGACCGCTTTGAGGCCACCGTAGATGGAGTAACCGATGGAGAACACCGCCAGGAAGCCCAAACCGTAGACCAGGTCCAGCCCGGTGATGGCATTGATTGCCAGGGCACCGAGCCACAGAATGGAAGTCAGGTTCACAAAGGTATAGAGGGCAAGCCAGAAAATCGCCATGACCGTGCGCACCCGGCTGTCATAGCGCTGCTCCAGAAACTGGGGCATGGTGCTGATGCCTTTCTCCAGAAAGATCGGCAGGAAGTACTTGCCGATGATCAGCAGGGTGATGGCCGCCATCCACTCGTAGGAGGCGATGCCCAGACCGATGGCGAAGCCGGAGCCGGACATACCGATGATTTGCTCGGCGGAAATGTTCGCCGCAATCAGCGAGGCGCCGATGGCCCACCAAGGCAAGGATTTACCCGCCAGAAAGTAGTCCGTGGAGTTTTTTTCGTGGCCGGCTTTTTCCCGGGAAACCCACCAGGCAATGCCGACCAGCAGCACGCAGTAAACGGCAAAGGTGGTTATATCAAGTGGTGACAAGCTCATGTTGCACTCCATATTATGTGATTATTGTCCGGCGGGTGCGGTGTGGACGCCCCTACGCCCGCTTCGCCGCCCTGCGTTCTATTGGGAGGTACGCCGAAGTGTATTGCCGATGAATGCACGGATTCCGCCGGAATTTTTCGAGCGGCTATTATGCGGATAATACGCATCGACTGCGAGTGCCGATATAGGGATTTCAGGGGGAAAAGTGGGAATTGACCAGGTTTACGGCGGATGCGTTAGGTTGGTGAACGGCGGATGCGGCCTTCGGCCTTATCCGCCCTACGTGGGCCACCGTGGTATCCGCCGCTTGTATGATTACAACCGCCCACCGTCGATGACGAACTTCTGCCCGGTAATCATACGGGCGTCGTCCGAGGCGAGAAACAGGGTCAAGTTGGCGACATCTTCCGGCAGAATCCGCTCTTTCAGACACACCTGATCCATCCACCAGGCTTCCGCCTCCGGCGTGAGCCACTTGTTGAGCTGGCGCTCGGTGATCACCCAGCCGGGCACAATCGCGTTCACCCGGATCTTGTCCGAACCAAAATCCCGCGCCAGGGACTTGGTCAGCCCCAGCAGGGCCGCCTTGGCGGTGTTGTAACTGGGCAGCTTGCTCGGCCCGAACAGCGCGTTGATGGAACTGAAGTTGATGATCACTCCGCCGCCCTGCCGGGCCATCAGGGGCTGGATCGTCTGGGCGGCGAAAAAGGCCGGGTGCAGATTGACCGCCAGGCTGTTGTACCAGGCCTGCTCGGACAGATAGCGGGGGTCGTAACGCTGATCATTGGCGACGTTGTTCACCAGTACGGTGAAGTCACCACACTCCTCCGCGAGGGCGCGAATCGCGGCGCGCAGCTCGTCAATGCGGGTCACATCACAGCGGCGGAACACCACCTGGGCGTCATGCTCGATACGTACCCGCTCGACCAGCGCGTTGCCCGCCTCCTCATTGAGGTCGACAAAGGCGACATTGCTGCCTTGGGCGGCAAAGGCCTCGACCAGGCAAGCGCCAATTCCGGTCGCCCCGCCGGTAATGAATACTGAGCGGTGAGCAAGACTGGCATAGCGGGTGTATTCAGTCATTAATGCGATTCCCGGTCCACCTGGTCGCCGCTGGCGCCCCTCAAAAAGTCCAGGTCGACGCCCTGATCGGCCTGGAGCACGGTATCAATATATAACTTGGCATAGCCGCGAGTGTATTCTGACTCCGGCCGACTATCCTGCCATTCGGCCAGCCGTTGCGCCAGCTCGGCGTCGCTGATCCTGAGCGATAGACTACGGTTTTTACCACTGAATGCAATCTCATCGCCATTGCGCACCACCGCCAGGGGGCCGCCGGCACTGGATTCGGGCGCAACGTGGAGAATCACCGTGCCGAACGCCGTTCCGCTCATGCGGGCGTCCGAGATACGCAGCATGTCCCGCACGCCCTTCTCGAGCAGTTTTTTTGGCAGGGCCATATTGCCCACCTCCGGCATGCCGGGGTAGCCCTTCGGGCCACAACCCTTGAGCACCAATACCGAGTGTTCGTCCACGTCCAGATCCGGATCGTCGATGCGCGCCTTGTAATCCTCGATATTTTCGAAGACCACGGCCCGTCCGGTATGCTCCAACAACGCGGGAGTCGCCGCGTTGGGCTTGATGATGGCGCCCTTGGGACACAGGTTGCCCTTTAGCACCCAAATACCCGAATCCGGATTCACCGGATTGTCCCGCGTCCGAATAACATCGTCATTGTAACATTGCGCTTCAGCAATCTGGTCCCCGAGCGCGGCACCCGAGACGGTCACGGTGGTCGTGTGCAACCTGTCTCTGATACGTGCCATGACGGCTGGTAGGCCACCGGCGTAATGGAAATCCTCCATCAGGTAACGCCCCGAGGGCATCAGGTCCACCAGCAGCGGAATGCCCCGGCTGAGCCGGTCGAAGTCATCCAGCGTCAGATCGATCCCGAGCCGCCCGGCGATGGCCAGCAGGTGCACCACTGCGTTGGTGGACCCGCCAATGGCGGCATTGACCACAATGGCGTTTTCCAGCGCTTCCCGGGTCAGGATGTCGGCGAGGCGGACATCCTGCTTCACCAGCTCGACCATGCGCCGCCCGGTGAGGTGCGCCAATGCCTGACGGCGGGCATCCACCGCGGGGAGCGTACCGTTCCAGGGCAGGCTCAGCCCCATGGCCTCGGTCAGGCTGGACACGGTGGAGGCGGTGCCCATGGTCATGCACACGCCCCGGCTGCGGGACATGCCGCTTTCGGCGGCGATGAAGTCATCAATGCTCATCTGCCCGGCGCGTACCGCCTCGGAGTACTTCCAGACATCGGTGCCCGAGCCAATGTCCTGGCCGCGGAATTTGCCGTTAAGCATGGGGCCGGAGGACACCACCATGGTCGGGAGATTGACGCTGGCGGCGCCCATGATCTGGGCTGGCGTGGTTTTGTCGCAGCCCCCAAGCAGCACCACGCCATCAATGGGGTTGCCGCGAATGGACTCTTCCACCTCCATGGCCAGCAGGTTGCGGAACAGCATGGCGGTCGGGCGCATCTGGGTTTCTCCCAGGCTCATGGCGGGAAACTCCAGCGGCAGTCCGCCCGCTTCCCAGACGCCCCGTTTGACGTACTCGGCCAGTTCCCGCAGGCCCGTATTGCAGGGGGTGAGCTCCGACCAGGTGTTGCAAATGCCAATCACCGGCCGACCGTCGAACACATGATCCGGCAACCCCTGATTTTTCATCCAGGAACGGTGGATAAAGCCATCCTTATCCAGTTTGCCGTAACTCTGTGTGCTGCGCCGAGGCTTGCCCGGCGTGTCGGAATCAGACATGGGGAGGGGTTCCTGCAGCCATGAAAATCAGGCGGTTTCGGTGCGACGAGCCGCAATCGCGGCGTCGATCAGTTGAAGCGCTTCCTCCAACAAGGCTACGGCGGCCTTGCCCGCGCCCTCCACATCACCGCGCGCAATCGCCTCGTACACCGTCCGGTGGTCGGCTTCGCTGGCCACGGTAACGCCTTTCATCTGGTTGGTGGAGGCAATACTGACCCGCAGCGCGGTCTGAATGAAATTGCGCAGTTGGATGAAGAAGCGGTTTTCGCTGGCCAGCAGAATGGCCGAGTGGAAGGCAATGTCCGCCTCCAGAGGGTCATCATGGCCCCGCTCGGCGGCTTCCATGCGCAAGAGCGCTTTTTCGATATCGGCAATCCGCTCCCGGTTCTGTTTCCGCGCGGCGAGGATAGCCGCCTCGGGCTCGATGCCGATGCGCAGCTCGGTGAACTCACGCAGCAGCGACAGGGAGGGGCGACTGCTCAGAGTCCACTCCAGAACGTCCTCGTCAAACATGTTCCAGCGATGATTGGGTTGCACCCGGATGCCCTGGCGGGGCCTGGAAGAAATCAGCCCCTTGGCAGTGAGCATTTTGACCGCCTCACGCACGACGCTGCGACTGATATCAAACTGCTCACACAATTCTGCCTCGGTGGGCAGAGCGTCATTGACGCCGTACTCACCGCGCACGATCGCAGCGCCGAGCTGGTAGGTCACCTGGTGGGTAAGGTTTCGGCCGGCTTCTAGTCTGCTCATTACCTTGCTCGCTGTGGTTGGAAAGCCGGGTATACGCGCCGACGCGCCTAACCGACCATAAATGCTATTTATCTTACAGCAAAGCGGGCTGGGCTTACGCCCCTTTTTTGGCAGCGAGGCTTCGGCGCAGTGCGGTAATCACCGGGACCACTTCCGGGCGCACCTGGCGCCAGAGGTAGAAGGATTCCGCCGCCTGTCCCACGAGCATGCCCAGACCATCGGTCAATCGGGCAGCGCCGTGGGCTTCCGCCCACTGCAGAAACAGTGTGGGTTCAGGGGCATACATCATGTCGTAACAAGCGGCACCCTCGGCCAACAGCTCATCGGGCAGGGGTGGCAGGTCGCCGCCGAAGCCGGCGGAAGTGCCATTGATCACCAGGTCAAACTGACGTCCGCTCAGGGCCTCGTACCCCAGCGGTTCGATCACGCCCAGGTCGGCAAAACCCTTGGCGAGTTGTTCGGCCTTGTGCACGGTGCGGTTGGCGATGGTCAGAGACCCGGGTTCCTGCTCCAACAGCGGTTGAAGGACGCCGCGCACCGCCCCCCCGGCACCCAGGATCAGCACCCGCTTGCCGGCGATCTCCCAGCCGAGGTTGTGCATATCGTTAACCATGCCGATCCCATCGGTGGTATCGCCCAGCAAGGTACCGTCCGCTCGCTTTACCAGGGTGTTCACGGCACCCGCGCGGCGGGCCCGTGGTGTCAGGCGGGCCGCATAACCGTAGGCGGCCAGCTTGTCCGGGGCAGTGATGTTCAGGCCTTTGCCGCCACTCGCAAAAAACGCATCAGCGGCTTGCTCGAAGTCTTTTTCGGCCACCTGCTGTTTGGTGTAGGCGATATCCTCACCGGTCTGCTCAGCAAACTGACGGTGGATATAGGGGGACTTACTCTGGGCGATGGGATCGCCGAATACGGCGTAAGCGTCTGTCATACAACCTTCCAGCTCTTGTTATTCGATCCAGTCTCTGGCCTGCAGATAGTGCTCTGTGAGCGCCGCTTCGGCGCTGCCGGGCTCCGGCTGCCAGTCGTAATCCCAGCGCACCAGGGGCGGCAGGGACATCAGTATCGACTCCGTCCGTCCCCCGGTCTGCAGACCAAAGAGAGTGCCGCGATCATACACCAAATTGAATTCGACATAACGCCCGCGCCGGTAAAGCTGGAAGCGCCGCTCGTGCTCGCCATAGTCGGTATCTTTGCGCCGGGCGAGGATCGGGCGGTAGGCGGGCAGGTAGCTGTCGCCCACGGCGCGCATCACCGCGAAGCTGCGCTCGAAGCCCAGCTCATTGAAGTCGTCGAAGAATAGGCCACCAATACCCCGGGGTTCGTCGCGATGTTTCAGGAAAAAGTAGTCATCGCACCATTTCTTGAAAAACGGGTAGAGGTTGTCGCCGTGGGGGTCGAGGGCGTCTTTGGCGGTACGGTGCCAGTGACGGCAGTCGTCGTCGTTGCCGTAGTAGGGGGTCAGGTCGTAGCCGCCCCCAAACCACCAGACGGGTTCGGCGCCAGGTTTTTCGGCGATGAAGAAGCGCACGTTGGCGTGGCTGGTGGGGGCGTAGGGGTTGTTGGGGTGGATGACCAGGGAGACGCCCATGGCTTCAAAGGAGCGCCCGGCCAGTTCGGGCCGGTGGGCGGTGGCGGAGGCGGGCATCTGGTCGCCAAAGACGTGGGAGAAGTTGACTCCGCCTTTTTCGATGGCGTTGCCTTCGGTCAGCACTCGGGAGCGGCCGCCCCCGCCCTGTTCGCGTTGCCATTCGTCCTGGATGAATCGCGCACCGCCGTCTTCGGCTTCCAATTCGGCGCAGATGCGGTCCTGGAGTCCGAGCAGGTAGTCTTTGACGGCCTGTTTGTCGGGGGCGTTTTCGGTGGGCATGGTGAGTCTCGCGCTGTCGATTGAGGACGTATTGTACGCGCCCGAACCCACAGAGGCGAAATTCATGGCCAGAGTGATCTAAACTGGGTTATGGTCGAACCATTCGTAACTAAGCACTAAAACGTTCACCACCGGGTTTGCGTGGAATTACCGGTTGGAGACCCGCCGTGAATCCATCCCTGGAGGCTTCTCGTCGGCTCCCTGCCTCCGAGAGTCTCCAACCGGTAATTCCACGCAAACCCTCCGTGCCACATTCTGCGTACTGTACGTGGTCTGCGTAGGGCGGGTAAGCGGAGCGCACCCGCCGTTACCCAAACCATATGCTCCTCCCAACGCGACTGAAACTCGGTAACTTGGAGGTAAAATCATGCCCCACCCCAACTTCAACCGCCGCCGCTTCCTGCAAGGGCTCGGCGCCTCAACCGCCCTACTCTCTTCCGGCTGGTCACCCCACCTGCTCGGCAGTCCCTCCCGCAAGCTGGGCGTCGCCCTGGTCGGTCTCGGTGGCTACAGCACCAACCAGCTCGCGCCAGCACTGCAACTGACCCAACACTGTGAGCTGCGTGGGATTGTCACCGGCAGTCCGGAGAAGATTCCTGTATGGCAGGAGCGCTATGGCATCAAGGACGCCAATGTGTACAACTATGAGAATATGCACACCATCGCGGATAACCCGGATATTGACGTGATCTATGTGGTGACCCCGACCAGTCTGCACAAGAAGTTTTCGGTGATCGGTGCCAATGCGGGCAAGCATGTGTGGTGTGAGAAGCCGATGGCGATGGATGAGGCGGAGTGTCAGGAGATCATCGATGCCTGCCGGAAGAACAAGGTGAAGTTGAGCATCGGCTACCGGATGCAGCATGAGCCGAATACCCAGACGGTGATACAGTTTGCCAAGGACAAGCCCTACGGGGCGATTGAGCGCATTGAGTCAGTGGCGGCCTATTCCGGTGGTGAAAATCGATCGCCGGACAACTGGCGGATGCGCGCCGATATGGGCGGCGGCGCCCTGTACGATATGGGCGTGTACCCAATCAACGGCTCGCGCTATGCCTCTGGTGAAGAACCGGTAGCGGTGTCCGGTCGCCATGAGATCACCCACCCGGAGGTGTTTACGGAGGTGGATTCTACAACGCACTTTACCCTGGCGTTCCCCAGCGGTGCGGTGGCCGAATGTATGACCAGCTTTGTGAAGCCGGGCAATAAGCTCGAAGTGACCTGTGCGGAAGGCTCCTATTACCTGCGGCCCATGTCCAATTACAACGGCGTGCAGGGGGCGACCAGCGATGGCAGGAAGCTGGACAAGCCCATCGCCAACCAACAGGCCGCCCAGATGGACGACGATGCCCGGGCGATTCTGCAGGATATGCCGGTCATGGTGCCCGGTGAGGAAGGCTTACGGGATATTCGCATTGTGCAGGCGATTTTCAAGTCCGCCCGGGAGGACGGGAAGCGGATTGAGTTATAGCCCACTTGCTAGTTCCCGAAACGTTACATAGGCACTGCGGAGGCTGGGTATACCCTTGTGAGACCGTCACCCGCCTGGATGGCGGGTGATCGAGCCCCCATGGGCCGCTCTATGGCATCCATGCCATCGCGGCATTCGTGCGTCCATGCACATCATGGGTTTACGGCGCGTCTCACAAGGGTATACCCAGGCGGAGCATTACCTACGAAGCCGCTTATCCACCCTACGGCAATTCCCGCAACTTGATGTTGCGGAACCACACCGGGTCGTCGTGATCCTGGAGCACCACATGCCCCTCCGGGGTCGCTGCAAAGTCTTCCCAATCGGCAAACTTGCTCTCGGCGATCATCGCCTCCCACTCCGGTGTGCCCATCTCGGCTTCCACGACTTTAAAGCCATTGAGCCAGTGCTCAATCCGACCGTTGTCCACCACCAGACGGGTGCGGTTCCACTCGCCGGCCGGGTTCACGGTGACCGGCGTGGCAGCAATCAGATCGTATAGATCGGCGGCCCGATGGGTATAGATTTCACTGTCCGGGTGGCCGATATTATCCAGTAGTTGATACTCCGGTCCGCTCATATAGGGCGCCTCCAGATCCGGCGACTCATCCACACTGTAAATGATGCCGCTATTGCCATTGCGCGCCAGCTTCCACTCCAGGTAGAGCTCGAAACGGGTCAGGGGTTCGTCGGTGATCACCAGATCCCCACCGGGGCGACCATCGTTGGCCTGCATATGCAAAGCACCATCATCTATGACCCAGCGCTCACCCAGAGTGTCGGCATTGTAGTTGCGCAAGCCTTCGAGGGTTTTGCCATCAAAAAGCAGTTCCCATCCTTCAGCCTGCTCGGTCGCGGTCAGCTGATTGTGTCCGGGCTGACGACCTTCGAGCCCCACCGGTTGGTCTTCCGGAATGGCGTTGAGGGTGTACCAGGCTTCCGTGGTCCACAGGCTGTTGTCGGTCTCACTGACAAAGGGCCGGGCGATGCGGAAATACACCACGTGGTCGGGCTTGAGTCCGCCGAACTTGAAGCTCATCCGCTTGCGATCCTCGGACAGGGCAAAGCCTTCCACCGGCAATTCGGTGACGTTCTTTTTCGGACCGCCATAATCGGCGGTGGGCTCGTAGTACCACTGAAGAATCTCGAAATCATCGGCACTGATATTCTGGCCCGCCTTCACCGGCTCGGTAAACTCGATCACAAAGCCGTCGGAACGGGCGCTGACGCTGAGCATTTCAAAAGCGGTCTCGCCGTTGTAGACCAAACGCTCCAGTCCGTACCACTGTTTTTCGCCGTCGGCCCAGTTGCCCGGGTTGCCGACGCCCCCAACGATCAGCGAACCATCCGGCGCCCAGTCGAGGCGGTTGACCCCGGCTTCCAGCCCCTGGATAAAGCGGAACACGGCGCCCTGCAGACGGCCATTCACCCGTTCGGCGTACACCCGCTTGATGCCACCATGGGTCACTTCGCCGTGGATCATCTGATTCTGGTAGGGGCCGACATTCAGTGGCGCCGGCTCACTGGGGGAGTTGCCGATTTCATCCTGGGGCAGCCAGACCACCGGTTTGGTTTCGGTCAGGTCGGCGGTGCCTTCGAAGTCCACCGAGCGCGAGCCGTACCAGGCCCCCGGCGTCAGCTCGACGATTTTGCTCGCGGGTAACCAGTCGCCCTGGTTATCGGCGATAAACAGCTCACCGTCCACACCGAAGCCAATGCCGTTCGGCGTGCGCAGGCCGTGCGCAACGAACTCCACCTGCCCATCGGTTTTACGGATTTTGATGGCCTTGCCGCGATCCGGCGCCTGGGGATCGGCACTGGCACCGCCAGAGAGAATCGCGGTAGCCAGCGTGCCGTAGAAGTGGCCGTCTTGGTATTCCAGGCCAAAGGCGAACTCGTGGAAGTTGTCGGTCACGGACCAATCAGCAGATACCGAATGATAAACGTCGATGACCTCATCGCCATTTACATCCTCAAGACGGGTCAATTCCTGTTTCTGCAACACGTAGATATCACCGTCCACGACCTTTACGCCGAGCGGCTCGGCCAGGCCCCGGGCGATACGTTTGACGCTGGCCTGGTCCGGGCCCTTGGCATAGTCGCTGACGATATAGACCGAACCTTCCGGGTCCCAGGTGGTGATGACCATCCGGCCATCGGGCAGAAAATCAATACCGCCGACCATGGGTTCAAACTCGTCCGGGCGGGCCTGGAAGCGATCGAAGGCCGGGTGCACCCCGGCGACTTTGGTCTGGTCACCGGGGATGGTTTTGACCCGTTCCGGATCGGTAATCACTGGCACCACGTCCCGGCGATCGGCGGCCTGGATCTGCAACATCTCCGCCGGAATGATTTCAAACTCGCCGGTTTCGGGGTTGCGCCACTGCATCGACAGGGTCGCGCCGCCATGACTCTGGAAGTGAATCACCTCCAGTGCGTGGAGCCCCGGTTCAAGGGTGACGCTGGCATCTTCCGGCTCGGGACCATGAAAGCCCCAACTATCGATCAGCAACTCGTCGTTCAGGTACACCACCGCGCCATCATCACTGATCAGGCGCAGCTCGGTCTCCAGCGTCTCGTCCACTTTCAGGTGCGTTTTCACCTGCAGGGCGAAGCGCAAATCCAGCGGCTTGAAAGCGGCCTTGTCCGGGAAGTGAATGCGCGACACCCGGGCCACTTCGGACGGCGCCGTGCCGCGCAGGCTTTCGATATTGGGTTGATCGCCACTGAAGCGGTGGCGGTACACCAAGGCGCCGCTCCCAGAGGCCTTGGCGGGGGTCTCGGCCACCAGCTCCAATGTGTCGGTGGCCGGCTGGTTGAGATTCCAGCGGGTTTCCCCCTCCGTTTCTTCCTGCAGGGAGAAGATGTAATCGACCATCTGCTCAGCGTCTTCCTGGCTGAGGTCCGGGTGCGGACTCATGGGCACCTCGCCCCAGTTGCCGGCGCCACCGAGAATGATCTTCTTGGCCAGCATGGTCCGATTGTCCGGGGTATTGTCATAGCGCTCGGCAATGGATTGGTACGAGGGGCCGACCGTCTTGATTTCCGGGTTGTGGCAGGCGGCGCAGTCACTGCCCTCAACCAGGGTCTGGCCAGGGTGGTCACCCTCGCCGGCCTCATCCGGTCGCTCGACCCGGGTCGGGTCGGTAAAGGTGCGCTGCACCCGGGTCACGCCGTTTTTCAGCCGCAGGGTCTGACTGCCCTGCCACTCACCACTGCCGACCAATGACTGGTCCGCTGCCTCGGCCAGGCCGGTCAGGGTCAAACCCAGCCCTTTGGGCAGCCCATTGACGGCGAACTCACGGGTGATGATCAGGCTCTGCGCCTCCAGCCGGGCGCTGGGCTTTTCCCAGACGGTGGCACTCCAGCCATCCCCTTCAACATCGTAACGCAGCGCCAACTGCTCGCCGGAATAACGATGGCCGCCGAACTGAACGCTGGCCCCCTCGGTCTGCCACTGGGCATCCTGGGTCAGGTAGAGATCCCCCTCGGAGACGGGCTGGGGACCGTGCCGGGTATCGAAAACCGCACCGGTGAAGTGCACCGTGCCCCGCCAGGCCTGATGCAGGTTGCCGATTTCCACATCGTACGCCAGCTTGATGTCATCGGGCTGACGTACGGTAAGCATGCGAGCACGGTTATCCAGTGTGGAGCGAAAGGCGATCATCTCGCCCTCCAGCGTCGCCGGGCTGGCGGCCTGGAATTCAGGTGCCGGTTCAGTTTTCTGGCAGGCCTGGGTGAACAGCAGGCTGCCCAGTGCCGCAGCCAACAATGCGGTGCGATGGAAGGTATATGGGCGTTTCATGGGGCGCTCCGTTTACGTTATTCGATCGATCGGCAACGCCCGGAGGGAGCGGGCCGAGTTCGGGGAAAGTGGCCGAAAATACCACAATACACCTTTTGCAATCGATTGAATACGTATGCAGGCGACTCAGTTGGGTGAGAACAATGGAAAGCGTTCTGCTCGGTGCTGGAGTTAAAAGGTGATACGAATGGCGATTAAGACAAAGAGGGATACCACTCTGGGGCCGACGCTCGGCCCCAGAGTGGGTCGATTAAAAATAGACGGAAAGACTGATGCTGGTGGTGTCCACATCGTCCGCAATCGCATGGCCTAATCCGATCGACACCGTGTCGGTAAAAAAGTAGTCAGCGCCGACTGCAACAGAGGTTTCTGATTCATCGTCAATAGTGACGTAACCCAGTGAGCCGCTAATCTCAAACGACTCAGACAGCATTGAGCGAAAGCCGCCTGTCAATCCGTAACCGTTGTCGCTGGCGCTTCCGGACTCTCCCATGTAAGCAGCGTCAACTTCTATATCCTCATAACTCACGATAGCAAACAGATCCGTATTCACTGACAATCCATGACGAAAACCAAGCCCAAGGGAAACCGTATTAAGATCCATTTCCAAAGTATCGCCGAACAATTCAACATCGTCCGATAGCCGGGAAAACGCGCCCGCAACAAAAATATTCTCCGACAGCAGCGCAGAGCCACCCAAACCAAAGCCGGTCACAGTTTCACCCTCAACGTCCGCTGATTGATAGGCGACTGACACCTGATTCCACTGAGGACGCTGATCTGCCTGCACCACGCCCGCTGCACATACCAAGGCCGAAGCCAAAATCACTTTTTTCATATTTATCTCCATAAAACCAATCCTGGTCATTAATTCACCAGCGCCATCTAGTGTGCGCTGAGGGCGCAGTCTAGCATGGCAGAAATCAGCAAAGCTCGATTAACGGAGAACTTCCCCGGTCAACAGATCGCGAATCCGGGAGGGTTGAGTTCGGTTGCCAACCCGACCGGGGGTAATGTCATCCAGCCGGTCTTTGAAGTATCTGCGGACCTCCAGGGCAGTACGGGCGGAGGGTTTGCCCGCCGGGTTGGCGGAGGTGGAGACAATCGGGCCTCCAAAGGCGAGGCTCAAGCCCGCGGCCACCGGATGGTCGGTGACCCGCAGCGCCACCGAGTCGAAGCGTCCGCTGATCCACTCGGGCACCAGGCCGGCGGTGGGCACCAACCAGGTCACGGGCCCCGGCCAGGCTTCCCGCAACTGTTGTTGCATTCCTCTATCCAGGCGCTCGACCAGGGGCGCGAACTGTTCAATGCGGGCCGCAACCAGAATCAGACCCTTTTCCCAGGGGCGGCTTTTCAGCGCCAATAGCCGCGCCACCGCCTCGGCATTGTTGGGATCGCAACCCAGACCCCACACCGCCTCGGTGGGATAGGCGACCACGCCGCCAGCGCGCATGCGCTTGGCCGCACGCTGAATGCGGGGGTTAGTGCTCCAGGAAAACGGGGTCCTCATCGTGGGCGAATCCTCTCAACGGGGGCCATAAAAGGCAGTAGTTTACTGAAAAGGCGCCTAATCGCACAGATTGGCCAAGGCCGTACGCTCAAAACCCGCTGCCGTTTCGGTGATCGCGCCCTTCAGTTGCAGACCAATAAGCAGAGCCGAGAGCTCCCCCACGTCGATGTCACTGTCGTCCGCCAGCGAATCAAGATCTCTTGGATCGTGACCCAGCGCTTCGAGTACCTTCTGTTCTTTGTCTGTCAGCTCAAGAGATGCTTCCGACGAGGTGCTGAACAGATCGCTCTGATACCCCAGATACCCGCCAAGCTGCTCGACAATATCCCGCGCGGTTTCCACCAGGGTCGCGCCCTCGCGGATCAGGCGGTGACAGCCCCGGGCTAGCGGGTTATGGATGGAGCCGGGGATGGCAAAGACTTCCCGATTCTGTTGCAGGGCGTAACGGGCAGTAATCAGGGAACCGCTTTTGAGGGCGGCTTCCACTACCAGGGTGCCTCCACTCAGGCCGCTGATGATCCGGTTGCGCTGGGGGAAGTTCGAAGGCTGAGGGCTGGCCCGCAAAGGAAACTCCGATACGACGGCGCCGCCGTTGACGACAATCTCTTCCGCCAATTGACGGTGTCGCGCCGGGTAGACGCGATCAATTCCCGTGCCGACCACGCCGATGGTAACGCCCTGCACCTCCAGGGCGCCGGCATGGGCGAAGCCATCAACCCCCATGGCCAACCCACTGGTAATGGCAAAACCACGCCCCGCCAGAAAGGCAGCGAACTGGCGGGCATTATCGCGACCACCAGTGGATGGATTCCGGCTGCCCACCATGGCGATCTGCGGCATGCTCAGGGCAGTCACAGAACCGCGGACAAACAGCAGCGGGGGTGCCCGGCGAATCTCCCGAAGCAGCGGTGGGTAATCTTCATCCTCCAGGCTGAGCACCTGAACTTCGGGATGTTCGGCGAGCCAATCCAGATCTTTTCGCGCACTTCGTGCCAGAGCACAACCACTGGGGTTTCGCTGGTAATCGCCGAGCGCCGCACAGGCTTCCGGTTCCAGCCAGCCTTTGAGCACGTCGGGGGAGGCTTCTGTTACCGCTCTGGCAGAGCCGAAGTGCTCCAACAGGCGAGCGCGCTTGGCGGCGCCAGCGCCGGGCAGTCGTTGCAATAAAAGATGGGAAAAGTGATGTTCTTCCATGAGGTCCTCGTGTCATCCATGAGGCGCGGCCCGGGAGGCGAGCCGCGCGGTCCAGCAATCCGGTCCAGGTTGAACCGGGGGGTTGAATCAGGGGTTAAGCAGTTTGTCGTTTACAGCCAATGGGCGCTCGGCTTCCAATACGAGGGCCAGGCTCATTTTTTCAAAAGTACGGAAAATCATCACCAGGCCAGCACGCTCATCGGGAAGGGTAATCCGCTCCCCGGTCACCGGGTCGCGGGTGACTTCTCCGCGCTTGTACACCGCCAGTACGTTACCCACCAGCAGCCCCTCGCGATCGCCCTTGTTCACCATGACCACGTCCAGTTTGCCGACCTGGCTCAAGCCACCCTCAACGGCGAGAATCAGAGCATTGATCTCATCATCCGGAGCACTGGGATAGAAATTGGATTCGATTGTGCGCTCTTCACTGGGCAGCAGCCGATCTCCCATACGGATTTCTTCCCGGGAGGTCAGTACCTGGACACGGGTAATGTCCTCATCGATATTCCCCACGCGAACCGTGCCGATGTTCTGCGCGTGGGTGCCCAGATATTCGCCGGTAATCGGGTCGCGGAAGTGCTCCTCTTTGCGGTACACCCCATAGTTGGACATGTCCGTTTCGAAGTCGCCGCGCGCGTAGGCGTAATCGCCCTCGCCCACAATGATCCGCTTCTCGGGGCCGGCCACCATGTAGGGCGCTGTCTCAAGCTCCTCTTCCGAGACAATCCGGCTGCGCGAGAGGAAGCTGTTGATCCGGTCGAGCGGGATGGTACTGATCGCCTCGTCGCGGGGCAGCACCCGGACACTCGGACTGAGCCTGGTCTCCCCCGGAGCCAGCTTCACCGGACGGTCCACGGTCAGTCGGGGCTCGCCATCGATGTATACCAGAGCAATGACATCGCCCGGGTAGATCAGGTGAGGGTTCTGAATTTGCTGGTTTACGTGCCAGATTTCCGGCCATAACCAGGGGGTCTGGAGGAATCGGTTGGAAATATCCCAGAGCGTATCGCCCTTCTGGACAATGTATTCGTCCGGATGGTCACTCCGGAACGTGGCCTCGTCCGCCCAACTCAACATGGCGAACAGCGGGACCAGCAGAAGCCCCAGCATCAACTTTTTCATAGAAACCGATCCTGTATTGTTAGGCCCGGGAGTGCTTTGGAACCCTTCAGCCCGCTTCAATGATCCCTCCAGGACCTTCGAGGCGTATCCGCACCTATTGAATTAGGGTAAAAAGGCCCATACCGGTTATAATCCTGACACAGAGCTGACAACACGCGTTGCGGCTGTCGTCATTATTGGCGGCGCAAACCCGCGCGCTACCCGAAGCATAGCAAGTAAACGCTGTGCGATCATCATGTTAGCAACGCTTTTTCTTCTTTTACTAGAGGTTTGTCACAAAGATTATGGCGAAACTCGAGATTCTGGAATTTCCCGATCCTCGTCTGCGCACCGTGGCCAAGCCGGTCGCTCAGGTAGACGACCGCATCCGCCAGTTGGTGGACGACATGTTCGAGACCATGTATGCCGCCCCCGGCGTGGGTCTGGCGGCCTCTCAGGTGAATGTGCACGAGCGGGTCGTGGTCATCGATGTGAGCGAAGATCAGAGCCAGCCGATGGTGTTCATCAACCCGGAAGTCACGGTGCTGGATGAAGAGGTCCTGCGCCCCTATGACGAGGGCTGCCTGTCCATTCCCGGCTTTTACGAGACTGTGGAGCGCCCGGAGAAGGTGCGCGTCAACGCGCTCGATCGTGATGGCAAGCCGTTCGAGCTGGAGCCGGATGGCCTGCTGGCGGTGTGCATTCAGCACGAGCTGGACCACCTGAACGGCAAGCTGTTCGTGGACTACATCTCCCCGGTCAAGCGTCAGCGCATTCGCAAGAAGCTGGAAAAACAACACCGTTTGCGGGCCTGATTGCGGTCCGCCCCAACCTCATCGAGCCTCATGTCCGACTCTGATTCCCCCGGCGGCCTGCGGATTGTCTTCGCGGGCACTCCTGATTTTGCCGCTCATCACCTGCGTACCCTGCTGGCGGGGCCACACCAGTTAGTGGGCGTTTACACACAGCCTGACCGTCCCGCTGGGCGGGGCAAGAAGCTGCAGGCCAGCCCGGTCAAAACCCTGGCCCTGGAGCACGGCCTACCTGTGTTCCAGCCGCAAACCCTGAAATCCGAATCGGCCCGGGCCGAGCTGGCCGACCTGAACGCGGACATCATGGTGGTCGTGGCCTATGGCCTGCTGCTGCCGAAAGCCGTGCTCGACACGCCGCGCCTGGGCTGTATCAATGTCCACGCCTCGCTGTTGCCCCGCTGGCGGGGCGCAGCGCCCATTCAGCGCGCTATTGAGGCTGGCGATGCCGAATCCGGGGTCACCATCATGCAGATGGATGTGGGCCTGGATACCGGTGACATGCTGGTCAAAGCCCGGTGCCCCATCGGTCCCGATGATACCGCCGGCACGCTGCACGACCGACTGGCCGAGTTGGGGGGGCCCGCCCTGGCAGAGGCCCTGGAGCAACTGGCCAATGACCGGGCTCAACCCGAAGCACAGGACGACAGCCTGAGCACCTACGCCCCCAAAATCACCAAGGCCGAAGCGGCGTTGGACTGGGTCCGACCGGCCAGCGAACTGGCCCGACAGGTGCGCGCCTTCAACCCCTTCCCGATCTGCCACACCCGCCGCGTGGAGTCGACCGACAACATTCGGGTCTGGGAAGCCAAGGCACTCGCCCACGACGGCCTGGAAACCCCCGGTACCGTGCTGTCGGTAAGCGAAGCCGGCATCGGCGTGGCCTGCGGGGAAGGCCAACTGCAGCTGACCCGCCTGCAATTGCCCGGGAAAAAAGCCCTTCCAGTGGCCGAACTGCTGCGCGGCCGAGCCGATTTGTTTACCCCGGGCGAAGTGCTGGCTCGACCGGAGTCCGGCGTATGAAGGTGCGCACGGCGGCCGCCAAGTTACTGGCCGACCTGTTGCGCCAGCAGGGCTCCCTGGCGAGCCTGCTACCGGATTATCAGAGCCGGGTACCGGAGCGCGATGCCCCACTGCTGCAAGAGCTGACCTATGGGACCTGCCGCTGGTATCCGCGCCTGACGGCCTATCTGGGTCAATTGCTGGACAAGCCACTCAAACCCAAAGACGGGGACGTTCAGGCGCTGCTGCTGCTCGGACTCTACCAACAGTTGTACACCCGCATCCCCGATCATGCGGCGATCGGTGCCACTGTGGAGAGCACCCGCGAACTGAAAAAGCCTTGGGCCAAGGGCCTGGTCAATGGCGTCCTGCGGCGTTTTCAGCGCGAGCGAGAAGCACTGGATGGTGCGCTCGCGAACGATGACCGCTTTATTACCGCCCACCCCAACTGGCTGCTGAAACGCCTGCGCCATCACTGGCCCGAGCAGGCGGAGGCTGTGGTTGCGGCCAATAACGGTCACCCGCCTCTGACCCTTCGGGTGAACCCGGCCTACGCCGCCCGTGAAGATTACCTCGCGCAGTTACGCGAACAGGACATCAAGGCCAGCCTCACCCCCTTCAGCCCGGTCGGGATCACCCTCCAGACACCCTGCCAGGTAACGGCCTTACCCGGCTTTGAGATCGGCGGCGTCAGCGTCCAGGACGAGGCGGCCCAGCTCAGTGCCGACCTGCTGGAACTGGCACCCGGACAGCGGGTGCTGGACGCCTGCAGTGCCCCCGGCGGGAAAACCGGACACATACTGGAAACCGAACCGGACCTGTCCGAGGTGGTTGCCCTGGACAGCGACGCGCGTCGGTTGAATCGGGTACAGGACAATCTCGACCGCCTACAGAAGCAGGCCACTTTGCGCTGCGGCGATGCCAGCCAACCCGACGACTGGTGGGACGGCACCGCCTTCGATCGCATTTTGCTCGATGCGCCCTGCTCGGCCACCGGCATCATCCGGCGACAGCCGGATATTAAAGTGCTGCGCTCGGCCGCCGACATCGACCGACTGAGTGCTTTGCAAGGGCGCCTGCTGAACGCGCTATGGTCCACACTGAAGCCCGGCGGCGTGTTGGTCTATGCCACCTGCTCGATTCTGCCGGAGGAAAATACCCGGGTCGTGGAGGCGTTTGTACAGCAGCACCCGGACGCCCAGTGCGATACGCTCGAGGTGGACTGGGGGTTCGCACAACCCTGCGGTCGCCAGCTTTTACCACAGGACAATGGCCACGACGGTTTCTATTACGCCCGACTGCGCAAGATCGGGGAGAAAAACCACCGCGTTTAAGGCAGAATACGGCTTTCGGTCACACTGCCTGAACGCGTGATCGCGCCGAATCACGACGCGCGATGCCAGGGGACTCAAGCTAGCCTATGAAAATCATTATTCTCGGCGCCGGACAGGTCGGCGGCAGCCTGGCGGAACACCTGGCCAGCGAAGCCAACGACATCACGGTGATCGACACCAACGACGTGCGCCTGCGCGAACTGCGCGACCGTATCGATATCGGTGTGGTGACCGGTGAAGGCTCTCACCCGGACGTGCTGGTGCAGGCGGGCATCGAGGATGCCGACCTGCTGGTGGCAGTCACCAGCAATGATGAAATCAATATGGTCGCATGCCAGGTGGCGCACAGTCTGTTTCGCACGCCCACCAAAATCGCCCGGGTGCGCTCCAACGCTTACCTGACCTATGACAAACTCTTTACCGACACCGCCATCCCCATCGATGTGCTGATCAGCCCAGAACAGCTGGTGTCGGATTACATTTTCCGGCTGATCGAACAGCCCGGCGCCCTGCAGGTGCTCGATTTTGCCAATGGCAAGGCACAACTGGTAGCGGTCAAGGCGTATCACGGCGGGCCCCTGGTCGGTCAGGAACTGCGTTTCCTGCGTCAGCATATGCCCAACGTGGATACCCGGGTGGCGGCCATCTATCGACGCAATCGCGCCATTGTGCCCCACGGTTCCACTGTCATCGAAGCGGACGACGAAGTCTTTTTCATCGCCGGCAAAAACGATATCCGCGCGGTGATGAGTGAACTGCGGCGGCTGGAAACCGCCTATAAGCGCGTGATGATCGCCGGCGGCGGCAACATCGGTTTGCGCCTGGCCAAAAAACTGGAAGGCCGCTACAGCGTTCGGGTGGTGGAGCACAATGAACGGCGCTGCCGCGAGCTCTCCGAACAGCTTGAACGCAGCATCGTGCTGCAGGGCAATGCCTCGGATCAGGACCTGCTGCTCGATGAAAACATCGAAGACACCGATGTGTTTTTGGCCCTGACCAATGACGATGAAGCCAACATCATGTCCTCCATGCTGGCCAAACGTCTCGGTGCCCGTAAGGTCATGGCGCTGATCAATAACCCGGCCTACGTGGACCTGGTGCAGGGCGGGGAGATCGATATCGCCATCTCGCCCCAGACCACCACCATCGGCAGCCTGCTCACCCATGTGCGCCGGGGCGATATGGTCAACGTGCACTCCCTGCGCCGCGGCGCGGCGGAAGCCATTGAGCTGATCGCCCACGGCGACAGCCAGTCCTCCAAAGTGGTGGGCCGGGCACTGGAAGACATCGACCTGCCCGAAGGGGCCAACATCGGGGCCATCGTACGGGAAAAAGACGATGAAACCAGTGAGGTGTTGATTGCCCACGATCATCTGGTGGTGGAGCCGGGCGATCACGTGATTGTGTTCCTGCTGCACAAGCAGCATATTCGCGACCTGGAAAAACTCTTCCAGGTTGGTTTTACCTTCTTCTAGCGTCGGGACGGCCATGCAATTTGCCACCATCGCACGGGTTCTGGGCGTACTGCTGATGCTGTTCAGCCTGACGCTGTTGGTGCCCATCAGCGTCTCGCTCTGGTTCCACGATCAGAACTATCTGACCTTTCTGATCGGCTTTGTCATCACCTTTGGCGCCGGCGCGGCCACCTGGTTGCCGGTGCGCGGACGCCGGCAGGAGCTGCGCACTCGCGATGGCTTTCTGATTACCGCCCTGTTCTGGTTTGTCCTCGGCGCCTTCGGTGCCATTCCCCTGTACTTTTCCATGGGACTGGATCTGTCCGTTACGGACGCCATTTTCGAATCCCTTTCAGGGCTGACCACCACCGGGGCAACGGTCATCAGTGGGCTGGACGCCCTGCCCCCCTCCATACTGTTCTATCGGCATCAACTGCAGTGGTTGGGCGGCATCGGGATTATTGTGATCGCGGTGGCAATTCTGCCGCTGTTGGGCATCGGGGGAATGCAGCTGTACCGAGCGGAGGCACCCGGTCCGGTCAAGGACAACAAGCTGACCCCCCGCATTACCGAAACCGCCAAGGCGCTGTTCCTGATTTATCTGGGCTTTACGGTCACCTGCTTTATTGCCTACAAGCTGGCGGGCATGAGCTGGTTCGAAGCCCTGGGACACAGTTTTTCCACCGTCGCCAACGGTGGCTTTTCCAGCCACGATGAGAGCCTGCGCTACTACGACAGCCCGGCCATCCTGTTGATCTGTTCGGTGTTCATGGTGCTGGCCGGTGCCAACTTCGCGCTGCACTTCATTGCCTGGCGCGACAAGAGCTTATGGCACTACATGCAAGACGCGGAGTTCCGCTTCTACTTCGGCTGGATTGTGTTCGGCAGCGTCGTGACGGTGTCCTTTCTGTATGCCTCCGAAACCCTCGGTTTCGCCGACAGCCTGGTACTGGGGGTTTACAACCTCGCCTCGACCCTGACCACGGCGGGCTTTGCCTCTGACTTCAATCTATGGCCATCCTTTCTGCCCTACATGCTGTTTCTGCTCGCCTTCCTCGGTGGCTGCGCCAGCTCTACCGGCGGCGGCATGAAAATGATTCGGGTACTGCTTCTGTACAAACAGGGCGTACGGGAGGTCAACCGACTGATTCACCCCAATGCCGTCATTCCGGTCAAGGTCGGAAAGATCAGCGTGCCCGACCGAGTCATTGAAGCCGTGTGGGGATTCTTTGCGATGTATGTGGTGACTTACATCGTGATGTTTCTGGCACTGCTGATGACCGGGCTGAATCTGGAAACCGCTTTCTCCGCCGTGGGCGCCTGCATCACCAACCTGGGTCCCGGTATGGGGGATGTGGCCAGCAACTACGGTGCCATCAGTGACCCGGCCAAATGGATTCTGACCTTCGCCATGCTTCTGGGACGCCTAGAAGTCTTTACTCTGCTGGTACTTTTCAGCCCCATGTTCTGGCGTCGATGAGTCGTTGAGCGGGGCTCTGGACGCTCATTGAACGTTACAGACAGTCGTTGATAACTCCGGCACCGGCGTTGACCGCCACATGATCTGCCACCGTTTCCAGGGGAACCAGGGCGTAATCGTACGGCGGCTCGTAACTGACGGTGGACGTCGGATCAGGCCCGGCCGTCAAATCCGAACCGGGGGCGGCAACCCACTCAACATTCACAAACAGATTCTCACCCAGATCCCAATAGCCAATCTCTTCACTGAACCAGGAACCGATCGGGTTCTTCGAATCTTCAAATAAATTACCGTCGATCTTGATCGTTGCACCCATTCGCGAATTGATGCCGGTACTCATCACACCTTCATAATGATTGTTGAAAATATGGCCCTCACCAAACCGAAATAGAGGTAACCGCGAATTGGCATTGAGCCAATGGTTGCCATGGAAGGTGACCCGTCGGTGCGCACTGTCCGAGTCGCTGCTACCCCACAGCGAGGTTTTCCAACTGTCTCGCAGAATGTTGTAGGAAATGGTCACGTTGTCCACGTTCTTTTTGCCACTGACCAGCTCATCGTAGAAATCCTTGTCCGTATCGAGGTCATTGTAAAACGTATTGTGATCAATCCAGACATGTCTGGCCGGCCCTTCCAGACTGATGTGGTCTTTGTCACCGATACTGACGTAGCGCATCGTCAGGTTGCGGACAATAATATTGTTCGCCCGCCAGATTTTGATACCAATACCATCGAACAGAGCATTGCTTCCCACACCAATGATCGACACATCGTTCATATCCTTGATGCTGAATTTATCGTCCGCAGAGTTCTCCGGTGTGATGGTACCGTCCACATAGATGGTCAACGGTTGGGTGCCCTTGTTGGCCAGCGCCGACGCCAACTCGGCGCCGGTGCTTACCGTCACTTCATCGCCGCCGGCACCGCCCGTGGTGCCATCACCCAACGCAGCAAAACCCTGAACCTGATTGGCCTGATCACAGGACAGGCGTCCGGCATCGGGCAGATCATCGTCGGAACTCGCACTGGACGAGCGGGAGGAACTCTGGGTGCTGGAGCGTTGCATGCTGCTCTCACTGCTACGGCTAGTATTGTCCTCGCGACTCGACGATGCCGAGCTGTTCGATGGATTGCTGCCACCCTCTTCGCTGTCTGTTCCGCCACAGGCGGATAACATCAGTGCCAGCAGCATATAAAGTAATGGATGGGTCGTGTTCATGGTTCTCTCACTTTTATTTTATTGTTGCCATAAAAAAACCCCACTGTCGCAGTGCCAGACACTCGTACAGCGGGGTTCCCGTTGTGGTCTCGGGCAAGGCGGGCCCGAAACGGGTTCAGTAAACGTTAGTCGGCTTCGTAGCCGGTAATGTCTCCCAACCCTTCAGGGAGAGCGCCTTTCAGGTCACTGGGCAGGTAATCCGATTCGGTGGTCCAAACCAGCCAATCAATCTTGCTCTTGTAGGGATGACCTCCGCCATCACCGATGCGCACGAAGTTGTCGCCGGCGCTGCTGGCTGCCCGCATCTGAACATCCAACAGACTGATCACCGGCTCATCGTTACCATCCACGAAGATACGCACGTTACCGCGCGCAGCACTGTGCATGGTTACGCTGATCTGGTAAGTGTGGTACGCCGTCATATCCAGCTGATCGTAGTAATCCGGTGAGCTGTCGTTGACCGGATCGGCATCTTCCAACTGGATACCCACCGCGCCTTCCTGATTGCGCAGCAGGGTTTTCAGACGGCTGCCTGCTTCACCCTCGTCGGCGAAGGCGGTTTCGATTTCGAGCAGTCGGCTGTCTTCGTTGTACCCCTGTACCCGGGCAACGACCGTCAGGTGTTTGGGATAGCCCTCCGGCATAACGCCACGCAGTGTTGCATGATGGCGAAGGTCGGCATTGCTGGTGGTGTCGATATCGATGGTGCCATCACCGTTGACGGTGAAGTAATCCATGTCGGTATCGCCCCCCAACTCAAAGCTGGCGTTCCCGCCGGCTTCCAGCGCGATGGAGCCATCGGCATCGGGAGCCAAGTCCCCATCAAACACGCTCCAGGCGGTCGGTGGTTCCTGTGGGTCAGTGTTAAATTCCGGCGCATCGTTGCCGCCATTGGGCGCCGGCAGGTCAAGGCACTCGTCAATTACACCTAGCCCGGAATACTCGAGCACATAATCCCGAACGTCGGCCGCTGGCATGATGTCGTAAACATAGCCCGGAATATAGGCTGTGGTGGACTCTTCATGAGCCCCACGACATTCGCCACCCGTTGTCGGACAACTTCCACTCGCCGAGATATTTTCGAAGATATTGTCTTCCACATCCCAGTAGCCGCGCTCTTCACTGAACTGAGAAGTAATGGGATGGTTCACATTTTCAAAGACGTTGCCATCGACGCGAATCTCGGCACCCATCCGGGCATTGATCGCCGAACCGTCCACATTGTGGTAATAATTGTTAAACACATGGGCATTGCCGTAGCGGAACAGCGGCAAGCGGGAGTTCACGTTGTGCCAGTAGTTGTGGTGGAAGGTGATGGTGCGACCGGCGTCTTCTTCCGCACTGTCGGACGAACCCCAGAGCGAGGTTTTCCAACTATCGTGCAGGTAGTTATAAGAGATGGTCACATTCTGCACCGCACCGCGGCCGCTGACCAACTCGTCGTAGTAATCCTTGTTGCACTCTTCATTCGAACCACAGCCAGCGGCCTCTGGCGCTCCAAGGCTGTTATACAGCTCGTTGTGATCAATCCAGACATTAGTGACCGCGCCATCGCGGCCATCCATGCTGATCAGATCACCGGAGCCATTGCTTTGCGGAACGTAGCGCATTTCCAGGTTGCGAATGATGATGTTGCTGGCCCCATGGCTCAGCTCCAGGCCTACGCCTTCAAAACCGGCACTTTCCGTGCGACCGACAATGGTCACATCCTCACGGCGTACTTTAATGCCGCCGTTGGAGTTGTCCCAGGTGATCAGATCGTCAATATAGATCGTCAGCGGCCGATCGGCGTACTGCTCGTCCGTCAGGACATTCTGCAACTGAGCGCCGGTGACCACGCCAACTTCATGGTTACCCGAACCCACATCGGCACCACCGGTTACGCCATCGCCCAGGGTGGCAAAGCCCTGAGGAGTATTGAAACGTTCGCAAGAGGCCCATTCACCATCGTACTCATTGGGTCCACCAGCGGAGGAAGACGAACTGGAACTGGTACTGCTACTTGAGCTGGAGGACGAGCTGGAAGCAGGGGGATTATCGGAGTCGGAGCCCCCACAGGCGGACAGCAGCGCACTGATGGCCGCAACAAGGGCAAGCTTGTTGATAGTCATGGTTGATTACTCTCACTTCGGTTACTTCGTTTAATAATTATTGAAACGACTTATCCGGCGACCTTCTCACGAATCGCCTGTTTTTTGAGCATACCACCAAAACGACGCGGGTTTACAGTGGCTTTATGTTTGTTGAAATAACAGCTTAGAGAGTGAATATGAAACGCGTAGAAGTGCACGTCAAGCGCCCGAGAGATGCCATCTTGCCGGATGTAAACGATGCTCACCCGGCGTGCGGGACTTTCAGGTGGTGGATTCTATCACCGAAGAAATGCCATGAGTTTTGGGTGTAACGGTTTACATCTGTGCAGGGGGTTCAGCGAGTGTCGGCCGCCATCGCTTCCGGGCACAACATCACCCGATTACGCCCCTGGTCCTTGGCCTGATACAGCGCCCGATCGGTGCGGAGGAAGGCATCGATATAGGGCTCTCCCGCCCGAATCTGGCAGACTCCGAAACTGGCCGTCAGGCGTACGTGTTCATCCATTTCGATGCGGGCTTCGGAGACCAGCTGCCGGATTTTTTCCGCCAGAACGACCGCACTGGTGGCATCCGTATTAGGGCACAACAGCAGAAACTCTTCGCCACCCCAGCGACAGAGCACATCCTGCTTACGGGTGTATTGATCAAGCAGGTTCACCAACTGGCGCAGGACCTTGTCCCCGGCATCATGACCATAGCTATCGTTAAAGGTTTTGAAGTGGTCCACATCCAGCAGAATCATCGAGATGGGCTGGAACTCGTTCTGATGAATCATCTGAGACAGCCGCTGTTCAAAACCGTAACGATTGTAGGCCCCGGTAAGCGGGTCACGGGTGGACAGTTGCTTGTAGCGGTCGGTCTCCTCTTTCAACTGCGCATTGCGATTGGAGAGAATATCCAATTGCCGACGGTGGCGCCGGGTAATCCGGGACAACAGAACCAAGCGGTGGAGGCCCCAGGTACCCAACCCCACCAGCCAAATCAGCAGAATGCTCAGGTACCAGGTGGCGGCGGACACCCAATCACCGACAAAACTCGCCTCCTTGATGATCACATCGTAGCTCCCGGGCTCTAGGTGCTGGGCGTAGCCGATGCCCACGGCAATAACATTATGAAAGGCGGGACGCCGAAGATCCCGCGGCAGGTCGCGTGCGCTGCTCCACCAATCCGCCAGAGACAGTTCATCAAAACCGATTCTCAGGGTTCCTCCCAACTCTCCGGCCTTGATGTCGAACTTGTTGAATTGAGCACTGTTATTGTCGTCCGGGTTGGAGTAGCGCTCATCGTAATGGCGCATAAAGAACTGTACGTCCTGATCGTGGCCCGGCGTTTCCAGCTCCAACTCAAACGCCTCAAAGTCGGTCAGATCCAACCCGTGCAGATTGTCTTCGGACAACAAGAGGTTGATGCCGCAGAACACGTAATCGCCTCTGGGCTCAACCCGGCAGCGCCAGTGGTAATCCTTCTCCGGCCCGACCCACTCCGAATGGCTCGGCCCGCCCTGCATGGCGTCGCCGTAGGGTGCAAGAATCACCATGCTGTCCGCGTCGGGTACCAACGAGTGCTGCCGCTCGGGAATCAGCGGATGGGCGGCCACAGCCAGTAAAGTAATGGCAATGGCCACCAGTAAGGAATACAAGGAGCGACTGGGAGACATGGCGGCGCCGTTTTTGTTGAATATTGCGCCAATTGTAGCAAGCAACCCGCTCTTTTGGGCGACTTACCGGGCCATTTATCAGACTATTCTGCTATGGTTAGCCGGTAGTTATAACCATAAACGAGGTCATACCATGCGACTCATAACTCTGTCTTTCTGTGTTTGGCTGCTGACCGCCTGCAGCCTCCAACCCCACGGCCAATCCGAAGGTTCCCAACCGCAGTTGGAGCGCCTGGACTTTACCAGCGCTCTGGACGGCAGTGAGCGGCAGTTTTTCGTGTATTTACCCAGAGGTTATGAAACTGAAACCGGGAAGGACTGGCCGGTGCTGATGTTTCTACACGGCAACGGTGAGCGGGGCAATGGCCGGGACGAGCTGGACTATGTACTGGCCCATGGGCCGCTGTACGAGGCCTGGATCCAGAAACGGGACCTGCCATTCATCATGATTGTGCCCCAGCTACCGATGTTCGGGATGGATGAGCACGCGGACTACCTGCGCAACCGGGATCCGTCTCAAATACCCCAACGATTGGCCGATGGGGTTCCTCCCCGCCCGGCGGATTTCCCGACCCCCGACCCCATGAACGGCGTGCCCGCACCCGCGTCCATGGACGACATTCCCCCTACCCTGCCCAACGGGTGGGACCGGATTGAAGACGACCTGATCATGATGCTCGACCGGATCGAGGCCAACTACCGGGTGGATCAACAACGGGTCTATCTCAGTGGCCTGAGTTACGGTGGCTTCGGTACCTGGTATATGGCGAGCCAGCACCCGGCGCGCTTTGCGGCGATCAGCCCGGTGGTGGGCTGGGGTCACCCGGACCTGATGGCACCCATCGCGGAACACCAGCTGCCCCTGTGGGCGTTCGCCGCCGGGCGTGATCCCGTCGTCACCATTGAGCATTTTTACCCCGGGCTGAACAAACTGGAGGAGCTCGGACACCCTGCAGTGCGCTTTACCAACCACGAGGATATGGGGCACGACGCCTGGACCCGGGTGTACCGCAGCGAAGACCTGTACCGCTGGTTGCTGGAGCATTCGCTGCCCGACAGCTCCCCGGGGAATTAGTCCGCCGAGGGCTTGGCTTGTGCCATCACCAGCCCTTGTCGATATTGCTCATTTTCAGGGTACACTGACCCACCCATTCTAAACCGACAATAAAGTGAGGATTTATGGAACGGATACAACTAGGTCGCCGCCAATTCCTGAAGCGTGCCGCCACCCTGGGGACGGCACTGGCAGCGGCCTCTACCCTGCCCGGATGTGGCAACCTGATCGGCACGCGCAACACCTTCGATATTTCCCTGGCGCAGTGGTCCCTGCACCGCCGTTTCTTCAGCGGAGACGCCAACCCCATGGACTTCGCGGCCATTACCCGGCAGGAATTCGAGATTGGCGGTGTCGAGTACGTCAATCAGTTCTACAAGGACAACCTCTCTGACGCCCTGGTCCAGGACCTGCGTCAGCGGGCGGACAATGAGGGCGTGCGCAGCCTGTTGATCATGATCGACGGCGAAGGGGCTTTGGGTGCCCCCACCGAAGCCGATCGGAAGCAGACCGTGGACAATCACAAAAAATGGGCCGACGCCGCCCACGCCCTGGGCTGCCATTCCATCCGGGTAAACGCCCAGAGCCAGGGCAGTTACGACGAACAGCGCGAGCGCGCGGCCGACGGTCTGGTCAAGCTGGCGGAGTACTGCGAACCTCTGGGCCTGAATGTACTGGTGGAAAACCACGGCGGCCTGTCCTCCAACGCCCGTTGGCTGAGCCAGGTGATGGAAACCGCCAACCACCCACGGGTGGGCACCCTACCCGACTTCGGCAACTTCACCATCAATCGCGAGACCGGCGAGAGCTACGACAAGTATCAGGGCGTGCGCGAGCTGATGCCCTATGCCAAAGCGGTGAGCGCGAAGAGCTATGCCTTTGATGCTCAGGGCAATGAAACCACCATCGACTTTCACCGGATGATGGATATCGTCATGGCCGTGGGTTACAGCGGCTGGGTGGGCGTTGAGTACGAGGGCGATCAGCACTCGGAAGCGGAAGGGATTATTCTGACGCGGGATCTGTTGCGGTCGATCAAAGGCTGACCTTAAACGGCTGTCCAAACAAAAGAAGCCCCGCAAACGCGGGGCTTCTTTTGTTTAGGGTATCAAGAAAATCCTTTTTCTTGGGTCGCCCTTCTTACATCGGCTCAACAATCAAGTTATCGATGTCGATGGCGCAGCCGGACTCGCAGCGGAACTGCAGAAACGACTCTGTGGTACCGAGATTCTCAGTAATCTCGTAAACGTAGGTTTGCCCAGCTTCATAGGTACGAGAATCTACATTAACGATACGAGAATCGAAATCATGCAGAGAATTCCCTGAGCTGGTTGTATTGTTGTCCAGGTAAACAAAGAAGTTAGCTGTTGGATCCTCTGATTCCGGAACAGTGTTTACCGCAACCACATCAAACTGAATGCGGAACGGCTGACTCAGGTCCATATCCCCTTGGGGTTCAGTGGTTTCGGACGTAGTAGCCGCCCGAGTCCGGTCACCTGCAGTGATACGAGAAGAATCGAAGCTCAGAACACCATCCACTACAGCAGTTGTACCACCGGTCTCATAATAGAAGGAGGTACTAGCGTCAGTGGACACATGGCGATATTCAGTGCTGTAGAACTCTTCTGATGTAATGCCTTCGAAAGCTTCATTGATCAGCCCTGCTTCTCCACCATTTGAGTCCTGATACTGAATCACAATATCGCTCAACGTGATGCCCAGCTCAGAATCCGGCCCCTCAGGCTGACCACAGCCTGAATCACAGCGGAACTGGAAGAAGGAAGTAGCAGTGCCCACATCGGACTCAATAACTACTTCTTGACCATCTGTCAGGGTATCGAGTGTAGCGGAGTAGATGGTAGTAGCGTCTTCATGCACTGAGTTCCAACCATCTTCTGCACTACCGGTGCCAGATTCAGTGTTGTCCACGTAGATCATGAAATTGCCACCAGCGTCGTTCGCCTTGTTGACGGTGAAGCTGACGGTATATGGCTGACTCAAATCGATCCCACCGACGGCCTCGAGACCGGTGCCTTCATCATGACCAACGTAAAACCGACCATCGCCCCAGGTAATCGCGTTATTCGCAACATACATGCGGGAAGAACCAGCGCGCGGGTTGTAGAACGGCTTGGTCAAATCATCCGGGAAAGCCAGGAAGATTTCGTTTTCTTCACCGAAGAATTCTTCGAATGTCATGTCGAGGTTAACGCTCAACGGCAGACCTTCGAATGCAACGCCTTCAAACTGCGGAGGCTGTACATACTCTTCGTTGACTTCACAGGTAGCGTATTCCACGGCATCACCCGCCTGATGCTCTACCACCAGGTTACTGATCACCGCGTACCCACCGCTGCTCACACGCAACTGCAAGTAAGAAGTAGGAGTACCCACAGGCATGCTATCGCCGTCCAGCGCCGGGATAACAGCAATGGTATCTCCGACACGATTGCCTTCGTTATCCATCATGTAGGCGTCACCAGGAACCTCCACGACTACGCGATTACCGGCCTGGAAAGTACCGATTTCTTCACGCAACAGCAACGAGGCGGTGCTCCAAAGTGAGTCAGCCTGGCGGCCACCACTGTTGTTGTCAACATAAAGTTCCAGATTACTGAAACCCGAACCCCAGGGGCCATTGTCGTTCAAACAGAAAGAAACGCGGTATGGTTCGCTCAGATCCAACTCACCCCAGCTTCCCAACTCAGCGGTAGCACCTTCGGCACCATCGCTGGTATCGCTCTTTCTATCGTTGGCATTTTCGTCCGTCAAATCGGACAGAATCTGGCCGATGCTCATGCGAGCACTGTCAATCAATGCGAGATAGCCGTTACCCGCCATCCAACTGGTAGACTCAGGATCGACTTCACCGATGGACACTTCCCCCGTGTCGGGGTCTTCAGCCCACAAGCAGCAGGTTGGATAATAGAACGAAGGATGCGGATCGGTCAGCGTGGATTCGTTGCCATCCTCATCCACGATAGTGTTGGATGCTGGCGTATTCAGTGCTTTGTAGGAGTCACTGAAGAAATCAAGCGTACTGGTCGCTTCGAAGTTCTCTACCAGAGGCAAGGTTTCATTTTGAATTTCAATTTGAGTACCTTCCTCAGGTGGATCATCTTGCGGAATGTCATCGGGGCCATCATTACCGCCCCCGCCGCCACCGCCGCCGCTACTACCACCGCAAGCGACCAGGGTGCTGCCCAGCATTAATGCTGCTAATAATTTAAGTTTCATATCGGTTGATCTCCTACGTTTTTATCTAATGATATCTCTCTACACCCCAGTTAATTGCTCTGCGCAATAGCAGAGCAATCAACCATGAGTTCTTTTACCAGAAGCGAATGGTAGCCCCCACCTGAAAGGTGCGACCCAAACCTTCCGATTCATACATCACCGGTCCGTTGGAGTAATCGTTACCACGGAAATAGAAGACATCTACATCCTCGGTCACGTTCAGGACATCGAAGTAGAACTTAATGTCTTCGTTCAGGTTGTAAGTGGCTTTAAAATCCAGGCCAAAGATTTCATCGTGGAACACGTCTGCCCACCGCCGGCAATTTTCCGGGTAAACAACGCCCGAACCCGTTGCACCTTCGAGCGCATCGGGGTTACCGGCATCATTAAGCGCCGGCCACTCCCGGTCAGCCTGAATGTCTGCGGCCGAGCAGGAACCAATCTGCTTGAGAACTTCACTACGATAATTCTGAATCAACCGCGCAGAAAACATGTCGTTTTCCCAGCCCAGGGTCAGGTTTGCGGTCAGATCAGCCTGATTTGGCAGTCTGATATCGTCTGCACGGACCGTTTCCCCTGCATCTGCAGTACTGCTAAGCAACGTCATGTTGCCGTTAACAAAGAAGTTGTTATCAAAGTAACGAGAGTAGCTGATTTCCGCACCATACACTGACGAGGTATCACCGTTGAGCGTGGTGTTTACATCCTGGAAGACATGGTCCTGGTCGATGCGGAACACGTTTTCGGTAATGGACGGATCACCGCCATCCGACGAATCGATACGATCCAAAGCCACTTTTACTGAACCTGGAAGATCGTTCCTCGCTACATCAATACCCCTTACTTCAACAATAAAGTCATCGATTTGCTTATAGAAAACGGCGAGTTCGGCGAAGTGACCGTTGGGACCATACCAACTGACCGATGCATCGAAGTTAGTGGCCTCCATGGCCTTCAGATCAGTATTGCCCAGTTCTAAGGCGTTTCCTTCACAAAGGGTGAAGTTCTGCGAAATGAACTCGACATAACCATCGTTAGGCGCACCCAAATCGTCCTGAAGGTTATCACTGCAGTTATCGCGGCCTTCAATCGGGTCCGCTGCGCTCAGGAAAACCCGACCGTCAAATCCGGCGTCTGCACTGGCGTCATCGTAGTCCGGACGATTATAGTTGGTCCAAAGGGAGCTTCTCACCAACAGGTCGTCTCTTGGCTCCCAACGCAAATGCAAACCGGGATAAACACCATCGTACTGATTGACAACAAAACCGCCGGTCGTTGGGTCGCCGAGGGGCATTACGATATCTCGAACAACGCCATCTTCCTGCTGGAAGCGATCGTGGCGCAAAGTGAACCAACCGGTAGAACCAAACTCGGTCTCGACATACCGTGCACCAGCGATCAACCACATGTTGTCGGTCAGGTTGAATTCACCCATCAGATAAGCTTCATTGCTTTCTTCATAGATCGCGTAATTATCGCTCTTGCTCGCCTGACCACTTCTATTCGGGTCAAGGTTCAGAGGAATCTTACGCGTAATATCAAGAAGATTTTCAGCGTCAGCTGTTGTTATGAAATCGTGATCGAAGCGAGGGTTTCTAGGTGTATAGGTTTCGAAATCGCCGCGACCAATACCCGTGTTTGCCCAGGTAAGACATTCTTCGTCACCTTCACAAGCAAAGGGGTAGTCACTCGGGTTTACACTCCAACGAGCGCGATCCCGGCTCCGGGTTCGCTCTTTGGCGAGAATACCAGCCTTGAAGTAGTTGACAAAGCCGCCTTCAAAATCACGACGGATATTCAGTTTGAACTGCTCCACGTCGTCTTCGCGGAAGCCGTCCTCCAGATATATCCCGTCGTAAACAAAGGCGTCCTGTCGACGCTCTCCAAGCTCGTAACCGGGGAAACCTGCATAGCCGCCCGTTCCGGGAACACCGGAGGTTGGAATTACAGCACCGGACTGTTCAGCCAAGGCACGAATCTGGGTACGTGAAAGTACCTGAGCTTCAATATCGTCCTGGAAGGACCGCGCGTACATTGGGAGCGACTGGATTCGGAACTGTACTCGTCTGTCATCCGGGTTCGTTTGCTCTCCTACTGAGTTATGGTACTCGTAGTCCACCGTCCAAAGATCAATATTGTTTTCCCCACCCAGAGCGAAGGTCGTTGTCTTATCTTCGGCCTCCTGAATAAAAACGTGCTGCTGCAAATCCGTATCAGATACGGCAAAGCTATTATTTTCGGGATTCACATAGGACACATACCGTGCATCACCCTGACCAAACCGGAAGTACTCCCGCAGGGTCAGCTCTTCATCGGTAAAGGTTGAGTGATCATAGCGTACAAAGTACTCGCTATTGTCGGTTGGCCGCCACTCCACGTTAAAAGTACCCGCCGTAGTAGTGCGTACGCTCTCATCTTGACGGACCTCGAACTCCCAGGGAGCCAGGATTCTCGGCTCATCGATATAAGGATCGACTACACCTTCCTGCAGGTACTCCAGAGAGCTTCTGGCGTTATTTTCACGATTGTTGCTGTCATCACCGAGCTGTGGCCGAGAAACGCGCAAGAATCGAAGGTCGTTGCTGGTATCGTGAAATATCTGATTAACCTCGGTAGCGCGCTCTTCGTGAGACAGGGAAACCGCAATACCAATCGTTTCATCAGCGAGAAGTTTAGTAGCCTGGATAGTCGCTTTCGGCGAAAATTCTCCACGCTGCTCATGCATAGCCCCTTGAAGGCTTAATCTGAGGCTATCCTCACCGCGGGAGAACGCGGTCACTGAGTTTACGTTGACGCGGCCACCAATAGAGTTCAGGTCCATATCCGGCGTCAATGATTTGAAAACTTCAATGGACCCCATCAAGTCAGCAGGAATTGAATTAAGTGCGACAGAACGGTTATCGGTGCTTGAAGAGGCTAGTTCAGAATTGTTCAGGCTTACGCCAACGAAATTCGGACCCAGACCCCGGACGTTCACAAATTCACCCTGGCCGTCACTCTTCTGAATAGTAACACCCGGAAGGCGCTGAAGCGCTTCAGCGACGTTCTGATCAGCAAAATTACCTGCGTCATCCTGAGAGATGACGGAGCTGAAGATGTCCCGGTTACGCTCAATTTCTCGAGCGTTCAGCTCTGCAGCTCGAACACCCTGGACAAGAATTTCTTCCAGCATAGGCTCGGCAGCCTGATCGTCCTGAGCATGGGCAATAAGGGGCAGGGAACCACCAGCCACCAGCGAAACCGCCAGTGACAGCATACGTTTATGAAACATTTTGTCTCCCTCGACTACTACTTTTTAATTTATTTAGGTTGAAGCTTTTCCTGAGATTCAGACGGACTGATGCCGCTTTAGAATCCGGTTGATATTTTTAATGTACGCGTCTGTACGGATTTTCCTTTACTGCTTTATCGGTTTTTATTGCACTCAACTCGTCTGTTTATAAGGTTGATTGTGGTAGGTTTTACAGACTTTTTTGAGCATTACCTAAAGATCTTTGCACAGGGAGTGGCACAATTCAAGGCCAACCGGGGTGATTTTTGGCTAAAGACCCAACTATTACTAGCAGCGTCCTTCCTAATAGATTGTGGTTCTATGCGCCAGACATTTATCGCTATTTGGCCTTTTGTTAGGCTAAGCAACCTAATCATTTTTGATGTGTTAAAACGCCAATCACAACACTCGACAAGAATCTGAATGCGCGACCATCGTGCTTTGTGATTACTGGTAGCGGGTTATTGCGCTTCCTCTGAGTGAGTCGATCTGCATGATTCTGATCATCGCGAAATGGAATATCGGCTGGCGGCCTGTCCTGAAAATCTCAAAAAATGGAGGATAAACGGCAACCTCAGGACTGTACGCGGGGAATCTCTCGGCGAACCTTGAGGAAACGGTGGACGCCAATGCCCGCCATGACCAATCCGCCGAAAATGGCGACCCAAGCCAGCACATTCAGAACCGGTTGTTCCGGCAGAAATTGCAGTACCACGCCACCACCGATGATGACGGACAGCGCCGTGCGTATGTAGGACAGCAGGGTACGCTCGTTGGCCAGATGGGTGCGCTCAACCGCCAGGTGGTCGCGCAGATCGGTATCACTCACTAAGAACCTCCAAAGGGGTTTTCCGCCGATAGTCAGTCATGGCTCATGGGTCTCATTGAATAGTCTGCAATGAGGGATTCGACAGGCTGTCACGATAGATGACGGTGCAATTGCGTCCTGCCGCTTTGCTTTCATACAGTGCCTGATCGGCGTGTTTCATCATTTCATTGACGCTCAGCGCCTGACCGTGACGTTGCACCGGGGTCACACCGCAACTGAGTGTATGGGCGATGGAGTGTCCTTCGTAGAGCGTCGGTGTTCTGGCAAACTCTTCTCGAATTCGTTCGGCAATAGCGCGTGCCGACTGTACTCCCTCGGTTCGGACCAACAAAGCGAACTCCTCACCCCCGTACCGAATGCAGACATCGGTGTCTCGACAGTGTGCCCGGAGCAACCCGGCCACTTCTCTCAGCACCTGGTCTCCGGCATCATGGCCGTAGTGATCGTTGATCTGCTTGAAATAATCCAGGTCGATCATGATCAGGTACATGGGTTTTCGGTGGGCGGAACCACTGTCGATAAAACCTTCGTACTCACTCTGCAACAGCCTTCGGTTACCCAGACCGGTCAGCGGGTCCTGATTGGCGAGAGCCAACGCCTTGCGCCGTTCGGTTTCCAGGTTCAGTAGTCGCTCGGTTAACGCGACGGTCAGAAATACCGCTTCAAGCAGGCTTCCGACCTGCAACAGTGTCAGTGCGTACATGCCATTGGGCACAATGCTCAGGTAAGCACTGGCCAGCGTCAGGAGCAGGCTGACGCAATACAGCAACCAGGCGAGAAAATACCAGCGCGCGTAACGAAGGCCGGTATACCAAGCGTGAGCACCGATGGCCGGAAGCACGAATGCAATCACCGCCAGCGTGATAAACGCGATGTGTAACGCCGGTACGTAGGCGCCCATCAGGCGAACCGCAATACCCACCAGTGCCACAAACTGGATCACCTGCAACAGACGATGGCCCAGCGGGAAATGAACGCGGGTATTCAGGAATGATTTGGAGAACTGGGTGGCGCACACGTGCGAACAATAAGAACGCAATATGGAAGCCTTCGTTGTGCCCATAAATACTGTCAGGCCAGAGGTATTGATAGCCAAAGCCGTTCAACAGCGTCCACTTCCAACCGGTGGCCAACAGCAATGCCGCATAGATGAAAACACTGGGACGACGCAGCAGAGATCCAATGATCAACGCCAAAAACAACATCACGGCTAGGGCGCCGTAATAGGCACCAAACCACAGGTTTTCGTGCTGTACCGCCTGAGTGAATGCTTCCGGAGAATACAGGGTAAACTGAAGACTGACCGAATCCGACTTCTCGTAGTAGACCTTCAGATAGATATCCGTGTAACTGTCGCCTCGTGTTTGTCCTGGAAACGCCAGGGTGCGGTAATCAATCGGGCGTTCATGGAAGGGGACCCGATCGGACAGGTGCGCTCGTTCGAATTTTGAGGCGGTCGCATCACGGGTATAAAGCTCGATGTGATCGAGATAGGATGTTTTGTGAACCAGTATCCAGGAAACCGGTTTAGTGTGCGTATTAACCAACCGGGTGCGTAACCAGTATGCTTCACCCGATATCCCCTGATTGATGTCGGCCCGATGCAATGGCCGAAAACCCGTATCGGTTCGCACCTCCTCAAAGGTCACATCAGGTGCCGCAGACCGAAATTCGACCTGTTCCACCAGAGACTGTTGGGTTAGCCCCTCAAGCTCAATCACAGAGTCCCGAGCGTGGGTCGTCGTGCTGATCAACAGCAGGACAAGCCACAATAGAAGCGCCCGCGGCGCGAGCGTTGCCACGGTTATCGTAGTACGGTTTGTAATCATTCAGGGGCCAGGTTCGCGGTGCCGATACCGGGAGTATAGGCGAAAAAAAAGCGCCACCCCAGAGGGTGGCGCCCATCAGCTTCCGCTTGGCTCACCCCTCGGCGAGCCGTCGGGGATCAGTAGCTGTAACGCAGGCCGAGGTAAACCTCGCGGCCGGTGGTGTTGTACTCTCGCACCAGGTTCATGTCCCCCAGCGGACCGGTGGTGTACAACCGCTCGGTCTCGTTGGTCATGTTGATGCCTTCCAACGTCACCTTCAGGTCATCGGTGATGTTGTAGAACGCCGACATGTCCAGACGGGTCGGACCGGTGGTGGCGTGCTGAGCGTTGCCATTGCTGCCAGTTGGGTCGGTGATGTAGTCGTCCCGACCATTGATGGAGCCACGGATGCCATAACGGTCTGTCTCGTAGTACAACGTGAAGTTGTAGCTCTCTTCAGACAGGCCCGGCAGAGTGCTGATCACCGTGTCAAACCGAGACTCCGAGCTCACATAGGTGTAGTTGGCAATCATACCCATGTTGTCGAACGGTGCCGGCAGGAAGGTGAACGGCTGCTGGTACGCGATCTCCACCCCATCAAGCTGGGCGCCATCGCCGTTAACCGGCTGGGAGGTGAACCAGGCTGAACCGTTGATGTCCACGGCGTTGGGCTCAAACAGCGGAGAGTCCGGGTCGTAGGCCGGGTAGTTGGACACGATCTGGCGCAGCTCCGGGGTGAGGGGTCCTTCCACTTCGTCACCGCTGATGAAGCTTTCAATGTCTTTGTGGAACAGGGTCACCGCCAGCAGTGCTTCGCTGTCGAAGTACCATTCCAGCCCCAAATCCACGGCGCTGGCGCGCATCGGGTCCAGGTTCGGATTACCGCGGCTGATGTTGCCGTTGATCGGGGTTACGCCGGTCACGGTGGGTGACAGGCTGCCCAGTCCCGGACGGGTGATGTTGCGGGAGATGTTGGCGCGCAACAGCAAGTCGTCTTCAATTTCCCACACGATGTTGGTCGAGGGCAGCACGTCAGTGTAGGCGTTGTCCTCAGACAGCAGGATTGCCTCACCGGTGACCGGATCCTCGGTCGCACCACTGGAGGTCATGAAGGTCCGCGCGATACGCAGGCCGGTGTTCACCCGGAAGGGACGGTCAAACACGCTGGTTTCAAAGTCCACTTCACCGTACAGACCCATGGTCTCTTCCTGTACGTTCCAGGAGGAGGCGTCCACCGGTACCGGGGTGAATTGACCCGCACCGTAGGCGGCAATGGTGTTGTCGAAGTGGGCGATGAGGAAGTCGCGCGGGAAACCACCGGGGGCATCCAGGCCACTGGCAAAGTCGTCAATACCGATGCCGGTCAGTGAGGTGGCCAGATCCGGGGTCACTTCATCCGGCGCGTCGATGGTACCTTCGGTCGGGTTGTAGCGCAGAGAGTCCACTTCCCGGTCGTTGTAGATAAAGCCGGTTTTGAACACGGCGCCGCCCTGCTCGGTTTCCAGATCCAGGCGGAAGGTGGTGTTGTCACGATCCACCACGTCTTTGCGCAGCGTCGGGCCGGAGAAGAAGTAGTTCGACGGCTCAAGAATGTCGAACCCGTAGCTCATCTCCGCAATGTCGGAATCCGCACCGAAGTCGAAGGTGAAGTCGTGACCCTCCGAGGCGGTCAGGTTGAAGCGGTACTGTTCTTCATCGTGTTCGGAGTTGGCGTTACCCAACATGAAGCTCAGTTCGGTGCGATCGCTCAGGTCGTACTTACCTGAGAATACGGTCTGCAGGAAAGTGGTTTCCGAGAATTGACCGCGACTTTCCGAACGCGGCGTCACGTTCTGGAAGGTACCGGCCACGATCTGACGACCGGCCGCATCCAGGGTCACACTGGTGGGTGTGATTTCATCGAAGGTGTTCCGGAACTGGGCGAAATAGTTGTAGGACTCGCGGTCGTTCGACAGCTCGGAACCGACGATGTCCAGACCCAACTCCAGGCGATCAGTGGGGCGGAACTGGAACGCGGCGGTCACACCGGTGCGATCCTGGGTGTTGCCGAAGTAGTCCATCCGGGGCAGGCGCGGGGTCCACATGTAGTCGAGCGGATCGTCACCTTGGGTGTATTCGGGGTGGTTGGTATCCGGGTCGGGCGTGCCATTGATGGTGGTACCACTGGTGTCCGCCCAGCTCTGGCCGTTGGCAAACGGCGAGGTATAGCGCACGGTGCCGAAACCTTCCTGACGTACGGTGCGGGTGGAGTGAGCCACCGAGAACAGCACCCCGACGGTGTCGTCCATAAAGGTGTTGCTCACCAGCGCGGCAAAGCGCGGATCGGCTTCGTCGGCGACGTTATCTACGGTGAACTGGCCGCTGACGCTGGCGTTCAGGCCGGGGTTATCAAACGGCTTGGCGGTAAACAGCTCCACGGTACTGGCCAGACCGCCCTCTTCCACCGACGCCTTGGGCGACTTGTGAATGTCGATGCGGTTGAACAGTTCCGAGGCGAAGATGTTGAAGTCCATGGATCGGCCGCGGTTAACACCGCCGGAGGAGTCCAGGCCCCCGGCACTGCCGGGCACTTCCATACCGTTCAGGGTACTGCGGGTGAAATCCGGACTCAGGCCGCGCACGGTGATGCTGCGCCCTTCACCGCCTTCGCGGGTGATGGCTACACCGGGAACCCGTTGTAGGGACTCGGCCAGGTTGAGATCGGGCATTTTACCCATGTCTTCAGCGACAATGGTTTCGACGTTGTTGGCGGAATCGCGCTTGATGTCCAGCGCGCGTTCCAGACTCTGGCGGAAGCCGGTGACCACCACTTCTTCCAGAGCGCCAGCGCCTTCGTCTTGGGCGTGGGCAGCGGGCATGGCAGCAGCAGCGAGCGCCAGGGCGAGCGGGCTCAGGTGGAATACTTTCATTCTCAAACTCCCTCAATGTTTATTGTTAGAACAGGGTTCTTGTATTGGAATGGCAACCCAATGGTTGCGCAATCAAATAATGGCACAGGTGTTACATGGGGTAAAGGGTTCGACGCAAAATAGACGACTTTACTTGAGTTAAGTCACAAAATGCAGCTACTAAGGCATTTTGGCGTGTGTAACAGGTATTTTATAAATGCCAAAGGCATAAAAAAGCCAGGCCGTTATTTCAACCTGGCTTTACGGGTGTTGCGAGTGGTGAAAAAAAACGCCGATCGATCTTAAGCGCTCATTCCCAGATCCCGGTTCACACCATTGATCAGCGCTTTGATGGCGGCCGCGACAATGTTCTTGTCCTGCCCGACGCCAAACACCGGCTTGTGGTCCCCCACTTTCACTTCGACATAGCACACCGCCGCTACATCGGAGCCGGCGCCCAAACCGTGCTCGTGGTAATCCACCACTGTAATGGTCTGACCCGCGTGCTCACCCAGGGCCTTGGCGGCAGCATCAATCGGGCCATTGCCGGTACCGGTCAACTCCACTTCCCGGCCCTGGTATTTGCCCAGAATCAGGGTGTTCACCACGCCATCTTCGCCGTCACTGACCCGACTGCTGGTGTACACATAAGGCGCGTTGACCTGCAGGTACTCCTGATCAAACAATTTGTAAATATCGCCACTGGCCACCTCTTTGCCCGAAGTGTCACTGACTTTCTGAACCACGCCGCTGAACTCGATCTGCAGACGACGGGGCAATTCATAACCGGCCTGCTGTTGAAGCAGGAAGCTGACACCGCCTTTGCCGGATTGGCTGTTCACACGCACCACGGCATCGTAGCTGCGGTTGAGGTCAGCCGGGTCAATGGGCAGATAGGGCACCTCCCAATAGCCCTTCGGGTCCTGCACCGCAAAGCCTTTCTTGATCGCATCCTGGTGTGAGCCGGAAAAAGCGGTGAACACCAACTCACCCGCATAGGGGTGGCGCGGATGAACCGGAAGCTGGGTGCACTCCTCGGCCAGCTGACGGATCTGATCAATGTCGGTGAAATCCAGGCCCGGGTGAACGCCCTGGGAGTAAAGGTTCATGGCGAGGGTCACCAAATCCACATTACCGGTGCGTTCGCCGTTGCCGAACAGACAGCCTTCCACCCGGTCAGCCCCGGCCATCACCGCCAGCTCGGCGGCCGCCACGGCGGTACCCCGATCATTGTGCGGGTGCACACTCAGAATGATGCTCTCGCGATTGTTGAGGTTGCGGTGCATCCACTCAATCTGGTCGGCATAGGTGTTGGGCGTGGACATTTCCACGGTTGCCGGCAGATTGAAGATCATCTTGCGCTCGGGCGTTGGCTGCCAGATGGCGGAAACCGCATCGCACACCTCTTTGGCGAACTCTACTTCAGTGCTTGAGAACACTTCCGGCGAATACTGGTACACCCACTCGGTGCCCGGTTGAGCTTCGGTGAGCTCTTTCACCCAACGGGTGCCACGCTCGGCAATCTCTTTAACACCAGCCTTGTCAGTCTTGTAGACAATCCGGCGGAACGCCGGCGCCACGGGGTTATACATATGCACAATGGCCCGGCGCGCCCCTTTGAGGGACTCTACGGTGCGGGCGATCAGATCCTGACGCGCCTGGGTGAGCACTTCGACCGTAACGTCATCGGGAATGTGATCTTCCTCGATCAGGCGACGTACAAAGTTGAAATCCGTATCGGACGCCGAGGGAAAACCCACCTCAATTTCCTTGAAGCCGATCGCGACCAACGCCTTGAACAGGCGCAGCTTGGTGTCCACGTTCATCGGGTCGATCAGGGCCTGATTGCCATCGCGCAGGTCGGTGCTCATCCAGATCGGCGCCTGATCAATGACCTTATTGGGCCACTGACGGTCCGGGAGCTGAATGGGCTCGAAACGACGGTATTTTTTGGCGGGATTGGCAATCATGGCTCGGCTCCGTTGGCGCAAACATCAGTTTAAAAGGTTGCCCGAGAGGAGAGCGGTGACGTTCAGCCGGGTCGGCTGTTCAGTGGGGAGCAGAACGCTGCGGGTAGCAGTGAGAGACATCCCCGGAGTGGGCTTGTGGCCCGCCGCTCATCCGTTATCAGGCATTGGGGATAGTATATGGCTTACAGGCCGCCAATAAATTGCTAAGATGACTCAGATAACGCCGGTATTGGCAATTTATGCCAACAATTTAACCGTAATCAGAATATTGTATCCCCATGACCACTAAACTCGATCGTTACGACCGCATGATCCTCGACACCCTGCAGCATCGGGGGCGGATTACCAACCAGGAACTGGCCGAAGCCATCAGCCTTTCACCCTCCCCCTGCCTGCGCCGGGTGAAACAGATGGAGGAAGACGGCCTGATCGATGGCTATGTGGCGCTATTGAATGCTCGCAAGCTGGGGTTGAACCTGATGGCGTTTATTGAAATCAGCATGGACAAGCACACCCCGGACCGGTTCAGCGCCTTTGAAGATACGATTGCGACGTATCCGGAAGTGCTCGAATGTCACCTGATCACCGGCCAGTCTGCCGACTACCTGCTCAAGGTGATTGTGCGGGATATGGATGCCTACCAGCAGTTTCTGCTGCAAAAGCTGACCCGGATCGAGGGGGTGAGCGGTGTGCATTCGTCCTTCGTGTTGAAAAGTCCGATTAACAGCACCGCCCTCCCCGTCGACTGAACCCTGTTAGCGAGCGATCACTTCCTGGGCCAATCGTCGGTGCGGAAGGGAGTCGCGGGCAGGCCCTCACGATTGCACAGGTTGGCCTGATCCGGGTTGTCCGCCCAGGCATAGCGTACCGCCGTCGGCCGGCGAACCTCAGCGCTTTGCACCACCACGGTGTCACCCTCGATACGTGCATCGGCCCAGACAAAGTCGCGGTCTTCGCCGGCGATGGCGAATTCAGCCAGGGGTTCTCCGTTACAGGAGGCCAGGCCCGAGCCGGTGTGCTCAAAGCTCAGGCGCACCTGCCGTCCATTGACTTCCATCCCGGTGTAGATCGGGCCAAAGGCCACCACGTCGTCATCATAAGCCACCGCTTGCGCGGCCAGAGCCAGCCGCTCACCCACGGTCTGCTTATCCAGCGGGTGAATATCGTTCCACTCGCCGACATCAATGGCCACTGCCATACCGGTGTGCGGGACACGCAAGGTGTTCAGTTGCGCTTCGCGCAGGCGGGCCCAGTCACTGTCTACCGGCTCGTCCCGGGTTTCCAGGTAATTGGCCAGCTGCACAAAAATGAACGGCTGATCGGGCTGCCCCCACTGGCGACGCCACTCCTGAATCACCGCCGGGAAGGACTCGTTGTACTCCGCCTCGCGACCAACATTGGATTCGCCCTGGTACCAGATAACCCCCTTGATGGCGTAATCCGTCAACGGTGCAATCATGCCGTTGTACAAGCCCATGGGTTTCCAGCGGATGAAGGTAGGCGGATCCAGGTTGTCCAATTGCGCGCCCTGCTTGACCTTCCACTCACCGGTCAGATCGACGACTTCATCCTCCCGGCGCAATTCATAGGGCTTGTCTTTCACAAAACCCGGTCGACCATTTTCACTGGTCAGGCGCACAGTCAATACGTTTTCACCCGCCTTGAGCAGGCCTTCGGGGATGTCATACCAACGGGGCGGGTACTGGTAACCAGTCTGCCCCACGCGTTCGCCATTCAGATAGGTCACATCGGCGTCCACCAGGCGGCCAACTTCCAGAAAGGCCGCTTCACCGGCCCAGTCCTCCGGCAGGGTAATGGTTTTGCGCAACCACCAGACACCGTTGGCCTCACCCTCTTCACCCCAGAAACCGGGTAACGTCACCGTGTCCCAGTTGCTGTCGTCAAGATCCGGTTGGGCCCAGAGGGCCTCGCCGTTCTTGAAGCCGGGGTCCAGCTCATCCCGGCGCTCACGCCATTGTTGACCCCGCGCGTTATCCGCCGAGCTGACCTGCTCGATCAAGTCATCATCCCGCCAGCGCTTGGCCTCTTCCAGGTGGTGCGGGAAGGCCTTCAGGGCGGACTCACTCAACCAAGCTTCCGCCGGTGACCCCCCCAGAGCGACATTGATCACACCCACCGGCACGTCGTATTGCTGATGCAGGTCCTTGGCGAAAAAATAACCCACTGCGGATATGCCCGGCAGGGTTTCGGGAGTCACCGACAGCCATTCACCGCCGTCGAGGTCCGGCTCGGGGTGTTTGAATTGATAGCGGTCAGGGACTTCAAAAAAACGGATTTCGGGGTAATTCGCTTCGGCCATTTCCTCGGCGTAGAGCGGTTTGGTTCGGGCCATGGTCAGTTCCATGTTGGACTGACCGGAGGCGAGCCACACATCGCCCACCAGAACATTCTCCAGGGTAAGGGTGTTCTCACCTTTGACCGTCAGCTCGTAGGGGCCTCCGGCTTTCATTTCCGGTAAGGTCAGCTGCCAGCGCCCGTCATCAGCGGTCACGGTTTGCCACGTGAACCCCTGAAAGTGAACACTCACTGTCTCTTCAGGATCGGCCCAGCCCCATACTTGTATCTCTGTGTCTCGCTGAAGAACCATGCCATCGCCAATCAAGCGCGGCAGGGTGACTTCGGCCTGAACGGCGGCACAACTGAACGCCGCCCCCAACATCAATGCTCCAACCCGGTATTTCATCGTTATTAAACTCTCTTGTAATTGAAGGTGGCGCCGGTACACACCAAGGACCAACCTGTTATAGTCGTACTGATTATAACAAGCCTGTACTCATACTCCACCTCATAACCCACCAGCGTAAAGGGATTCCATAGTCATCTTTACACACCTTTATATTCATATTGACAGTAAGAAGCGAAGCGAATTTACTCCTCTCTAAAACCCTTTGATGATAACAATAGGATGTGTTGATGAATCATAAAATAACGTCGGTGGTCTCCAGCCTCGCCACCCTGACATTCTCGTTCAGCCTTCTCACGGCCTGCGCGGTCGGTGGAACAATGCAAAGCTCCAATGGGCGTCACTCTGTCACTACCGAAAGCTCAGGCGAAAACTGCCCAGTACCTACACTGTCCGAAGCCCCCAACCTCGCGGTCATCAAGACCTTACCCGATCCGTTTCTGGGATTGGATGGGCACCGCATTACCGAGCGAGACCAGTGGCGCTGCCGTCGCCAGGAAACCCTGCAGCAGATACAACAGTATGAATCGGGAATCAAACCCGGCAAGCCGGAGCAAGTCGGTGGTAACGTTTCGACGAAGCTGGTGACTGTCGCCGTTGAGCATCAAGGCAAAACGATACAGTTCGACGCCTCGGTGACGCTTCCCAACGCCGGCCAGGCGCCCTACCCGGCCATTATCACCCTCGGGCCCGCTACGCTCGACAGTAAGTTATTGTCCGAAAAAGGCGTGGCCATTATCAGTGTGGACAACAATGAGTTGGGTGCCCAGAGCGGAGCGGACTCACGGGGAAGTGGTCTGTTTTACGACCTGTACGGCAAGGACCACAGTGCCAGTTCAATGACCGCCTGGGCCTGGGGGGTGAGCCGACTGATCGACGTGCTTCAGGAATCGGATGCAGGACTGATAGCGTCAAACCGCTTGGGCGTTACCGGCTGCTCCCGTAATGGCAAGGGCGCCTTATTGGCCGGGGCGTTGGATGAGCGTATCGCACTGACCATTCCCCAGGAGTCCGGCGCCGGGGGTGCGGTCGCCTGGCGTGTCGCTCAGACCATGGCGGAGGAAGGCGTTAACGTTCAGACCCTGAGTCATGCCGCCGGTGAGCAGCCTTGGTTCCGGGCCGGTTTCGGCCGTGAGTTCGGGAACAACAAGGTCACCCATCTGCCCTTCGATCACCACCAGCTCATGGGGTTAGTGGCACCGCGCGGCCTACTTGTGCTGGATAACGACATCGAGTGGTTGGGGCCCATTCCCGCCTATGTCGGAACCTCAGCCGCGCGCGAAATTTATCGTGCACTTGGCGCCGGGGACAATATCGCTTACTCAGAGAACGGTAGTCACCGCCACTGTGCCCTCCCCGATCATCAACGCGACGTTCTGGAGGGATTTGTAAATCGCTTTCTCCTCGGAAGGCCAGGAAACACTGACGTCTCCCGCTCCACTCTCGCAGAAGAAGAAAATGCAGCCCCCTGGGTTGAATGGACCACGCCGGACTTGTCAGAGCGTCTCGATTAATCGTTCGACGGCTCAAAAAAACGGCGGATAGAGACTCTACCCGCCGTTTTTTACAGCAATCACCCAGAGATGTGACTGATTACTAGACGTCCAAGTTAGCCACGGCCAGTGCATTGGATTCAATGAACTCCCGGCGCGGCTCCACATGGTCGCCCATCAGGGTGGTAAAGATCTGATCGGCGGCAATGGCGTCCTGAACCGTCACCCGCAGCATACGCCGGGTTTCCGGGTTCATGGTGGTATCCCACAGCTGCTCGGGGTTCATTTCACCCAGCCCCTTATAGCGTTGGACGTTGTAGCCCTTGCGTGATTCCTTCATCAACCACTCCAGACCTTGATCAAAGCTGCTGATAGCCTGGGTCTTTTCGCCGCGCTGGATATAGGCGCCATCCTCAATCAGGGTCACCAGCTTTTCTCCCAGAGACATGATCGCCTTGTATTCACCGGAATGGAAGAACTCGTGGGTGAACGGATAGTGATGCGACAGGCCGTGGGCAATGATTTCGATCTGCGGCAGGAACAGGTGGCGCTCGGTATCTTCCCGCACGGTAATCAGATACCGCTGGCTGCCATCGCGGGTATCCAGGCTCAGACGGGCCAGCAATTGATCGCACCACTGCTGGATATGCCCCTGGTCGGTCAAATGCTCCGGCGTCAGGGACGGCAGGTACACCATCTGTTCCAGAATCTCGCGCGGATACAGGCGAGACAGGCGCTCAATGGTCTCCATGACCGAACGATACTCATACACCAGCTTCTCCAGCCCTTCACCACTGATACCCGGGGCGTCGGCATTGACGTGCAGGCTGGCGCCTTCCAGGGCGGACTGGGTCAAAAAGGCGGTCAGGGCCGATTCATCCTTCAGGTACTGCTCGAACTTGCCTTTGCTGATTTTATACAGTGGCGGCTGGGCGATGTAAACGTGGCCCCGCTCGATCAGCTCGCGCATCTGACGGAAGAAGAAGGTCAGCAACAGGGTACGGATGTGAGAACCATCCACGTCGGCGTCCGTCATGATGATGATGCGGTGATAGCGCAACTTGTCCGGATCGAACTCCTGCTTGCCGATACCGCAACCCAGAGCGGTAATAAGGGTGCCCACTTCGGCGCTGGAGAGCATTTTATCGAACCGAGCTTTCTCAACGTTCAGGATCTTACCTTTCAGGGGCAGGATCGCCTGGGTTTTACGCGCCCTGCCCTGCTTGGCTGAACCACCGGCGGAGTCACCCTCCACCAGGTAGACTTCAGACAGTGCCGGGTCTTTTTCCTGACAGTCCGCCAGCTTTCCGGGGAGGCCGGCAATGTCCAGAGCCCCCTTGCGACGGGTCATTTCCCGGGCCTTGCGGGCCGCTTCACGGGCGCGGGCGGCGTCAATCATCTTGCTCACGACCGCCTTGGCTTCGTTCGGGTTCTCCAGCAGGTACTCCCCAAAGATCTGGTTCATTTCCTGCTCAACGGCGGTCTTCACCTCGGAAGACACCAGCTTGTCCTTGGTCTGGGAGGAGAATTTCGGGTCCGGCACCTTCACGGAAATAATCGCGGTCAGGCCTTCCCGGGCATCGTCACCGGTAGTAGACACCTTTGCTTTGGCGGACAGGCCCTCCCGCTCAATATAGGCGTTCAGGGTACGGGTCAGTGCCGCGCGGAAACCCGCCAAGTGCGTGCCGCCATCGCGCTGGGGAATGTTATTGGTGTAGCAAAACAGGTTTTCCTGGAAGGAGTCGTTCCACTGCAGGGCAATTTCCACCCCGATACCGTCTTCCCGCTCAGCGGAGACAATGTGCACGGTCTTGTTGATCGGAGTCTTGTTGGCGTTCAGGTGCTCAACGAAGGCTCTCAGACCGCCTTCGTACTGGTAAACCTCTTCCTTTCCGGAGCGCTCATCCTTCAGAACAATACGAACACCGGAGTTCAGGAACGACAGCTCCCGCAAACGCTTGGCCAACAAGTCGTACTCAAATTTGATATTGGAGAAGGTCTCGGCGGACGGTTTGAAGTGCAACTCAGTGCCCGAGCTATCGGTCTCTCCCACTACAGCTAAAGGCGACTGGGGCACCCCGTGGTGGTACACCTGCTCATGGACTTTGCCACCACGGCGGATGGTCAATTTAAGTTCTTCGGACAGGGCGTTAACCACCGAAACCCCCACGCCGTGCAAGCCGCCAGACACTTTGTAGGTATTGTCATCAAACTTACCGCCGGCGTGGAGGACAGTCATGATGACCTCGGCGGCCGATACACCCTCTTCGTGCATCTCGGTGGGAATACCGCGGCCGTTATCGGAGACTGAGACGGTCTCATCCGGGTGGATGACAACGCGAATTTCCGAACAGTGCCCGGCCAAGGCCTCATCAATGGAGTTATCCACGATCTCAAACACCATATGGTGCAGGCCGGAACCATCATCCGTGTCGCCGATGTACATACCGGGCCGTTTGCGGACCGCGTCCAGTCCCTTCAGGACCTTAATACTGGACGAGTCGTAATTTTTCTCTTCTGACATAAACTAGCTCCGATTTCACTACTGTTCGGTATTCACGTCCGCGGTGACAGTCCCCTGTTCCACGTGGAACACTCTGGTTATAGCGTCTGGCCGGTGTTGCCAATCCGCCAATAGCGACGGCTTATCAACACCGGTAATAAATACTTGAGTCTCGAGCTTATCGAGCCACTCCACCAACGTGGCCCGATGTTCCCCATCGAGTTCTGCCGGCAGGTCATCGACGAGATAAATACACCGACCGCCGGTTTCCTGGGCATAGACGTAGCCTTGTGCGATTTTGAGCGCACAGACCACCAGCTTCTGCTGACCTCGAGACAAGATATCTCCGGCCGGTTGCCCCTCAACGTTGATTCGAAGATCAGCCCGATGACTGCCGGATTGGGTATAGCCCATTTGGCGGTCCCGTTCGAAGTTATCCGCAAGCACTTCCTGGTAAGAGCGGTTTTTATCCCACCCTCTCTGATAGGACAGGCTGACGCCGGGGATGCGAATAAACTCTTCGAGCAACCTGAGAAAAACCGGTCGAAATCGCTCAATGGTTTTCTCTCGGCACTCGTGAATCTGTTGAGTGAGATTGGACAGCTCACGGTCCCAAACGCTCAGCTCACTGGGTTCTATTCTATCACGTCGCAACAGGCTATTGCGTTGTTTGAGACAGCGCTGTGCGGCCTTCCAGGCGGGAAAGAACCCAGGTTCCACGTGGAACACCAACCAATCCATAAACTGCCTGCGGACCTTGGGACTTCCCTCCAAAAGCAGAAAGGTATGGGCGTCGATGACCTGTACAGGAAGTACCGCAGCCAATTCCGCCAAAGAGCCCACCGCCCGGCCGTTTACCTTGAAATTGACCTCTCCGGTCAAAGCGCGCTGCAAGCCCACTGGGATACGGCTTCCCTGGTGCTGAATCTCGGCAAACACCGTAAATTGCTCCCTGCCCCACTGAATCAGTGGCTTATGCTTATGACTTCTGAACGAGCGGCCAAGGGCCAGGGTGTGAACGGCCTCCAGTACGCTGGTTTTTCCGGAGCCGTTTTGACCATAAATGAGGTTGGTGCGTGGAGAGGGAGTCAGGCTCACACTCTCCAGATTTCGCAAAGATTGGATACTCAGGCGGGATACAGACATAAAGGGCGCCGAGACGCCTCAATCAGAGGCGCATCGGCATTACGACGTAAAGCGAGTCTCCGTCCTCGGGCTCCTCAAGCAGCGCACTGCTGTTGGCATCGGACAGGGTCATTTTGATGTGATCCGCGGAAATGACATTCGCCACATCCTGCAGGTAACTCACGTTGAACCCCATCTCCAGGGAGTCGCCGCTGTAATCCACCGCAACCTGCTCTTCCGCTTCTTCCTGCTCAGGATTGTTGGCCACAATGGTCATTACCCCGTCGTCGAGCAACAAGCGTACACCGCGGTACTTTTCGTTGGACAGAATGGCGGTCCGACCAAAGGCCTGCTTGAGCTCGGAACGAGGCCCAAACACCACCTTGTCGCCACCGCGCGGCAGCACGCGCTCGTAATCGGGAAACTTGCCATCCACCAGCTTCGAGGTAAAGGTGTAATCGCCGGTCGCCACCCGGATATGGTTGGCGCTCAAGGTGACGTCCACAGTATCGTCGATATCATCCACTAGACGAGAGAGCTCCAGCACACCCTTACGAGGCAGAATCGCCTGAATGGTATCTTCAACGCTCACCGGCACCGGGCGGGTGCACATGGCCATTCGGTGACCGTCGGTGGCCACGGCCCGCAACTGACCCTCTTTGACCTCCCACAGCATGCCATTGAGGTAATAGCGCACATCCTGTTGTGCCATGGCAAACGCTGTGCGCTCGATCAGCCGCTTGATCTCCCGCTGGGGGCAAGCAAACTGCAGGTCGCTCGGGCCGTCTTCCACATTGGGGAAGTCACTGGCCGGGAGCGTTGACAGGGTAAAGCGGCTACGGCCGCTCTTCACCACCATCCGCTGCTCGTCCTGTGCGAATTCAATGCTCGCACCTTCCGGCAAAGAGCGGCAGATATCGACCAGTTTGCGCGCTGGAACCGTGACTTCGCCGGCATCGGCCGGAGCCTCAAGCGGCACCCGGGCGACGATTTCCACTTCCAGGTCGGTGCCGGTCAGGGACAACTGTTCACCATCAATCACCATCAACACATTGGACAACACCGGCAGCGTTTGGCGGCGTTCTACCACCCCCCCGACCAGTTGCAGGGGCTTCAACAAAGCTTCGCGGGACACGACAAATTTCATTGGGTCTCTTCCTGTTATTCCTGTTAGGTGTTTTCCTGAATCACGGGTTGATTGTGAACAATCAAGTCGTCAGGGAGCGCAGAAGATTCTTCATATCCTCCCGGATATCCGCATCCTCTTCCTGCATCTGTTTTATCTTACGACAGGCGTGCAAAACAGTGGTGTGGTCCCGCCCCCCAAACGCCTCGCCGATTTCCGGCAGGCTATGGTTGGTCAGCTCCTTTGCCAGAGCCATGGCCACCTGACGCGGGCGAGCCACAGAGCGGCTACGTCGCTTGGACAGCAGATCGTTCAGCTTGATCTTGTAGTACTCACCCACCACCCGCTGGATATTATCTATGCCCACCTGCTTGTCCTGCAAGGCGAGCAAATCCTTCAGCGCCTCGCGCACCAGATCCACATCAATGGGCCGCCCCGTGAACTGGGCGTTCGCCACTACCCGCTTCAACGCGCCTTCCAGCTCACGAACATTGGAGCGAATACGCTGGGCAATAAAAAACGCCGCTTCGTGGGGTAAATCGATGTGACTTTGATCGGCTTTCTTCATCAGAATCGCCACCCGGGTTTCCAGCTCCGGCGGCTCCACAGCCACCGTCAGCCCCCAGCCGAAACGACTTTTCAGCCGCTCTTCCAGGCCATTGATTTCCTTCGGATAGCGATCGCAGGTCAAAATGATCTGCTGGCCACCTTCAAGCAGTGAGTTGAAAGTGTGAAAGAACTCCTCCTGGGAACGTTCTTTGCCGGCAAAAAACTGGATATCGTCAATCAACAGTGCATCGACAGAACGATAATAGCGCTTGAAGTCATTGATGGCATTGAGCTGCAGCGCTTTGACCATGTCGGCCACAAAACGCTCCGAGTGCAGGTAAATCACTTTGGCGTTGGGATTCTTGTCGACCAACGCATTACCCACTGCCTGCATCAAGTGGGTTTTACCCAAACCGACACCGCCGTATATAAAGAGGGGGTTATAGGACCCGCCGGGGTTTTCCGCCACCTGACGCGCTGCGGCCAAACCCAATTGGTTCGACTTACCTTCAACAAAGCTGGTGAAATTGAACGTCCGGTTAAGGTTGTTGTTGTGCTTGAGCGCACCTTCCACCTCGACCGTATTGTTGACCGATGGCTGAGGGACGGGCTCAGCCACCGGAGGGGCCTCAGGCCTCTGCCCCGTCGGCGCATCGCTGGACGCGGCTCCGCCCATTTGACCAAAACCTGAGGGCTCCACTCCCTCGGAATCACCAAAGGAGACGCCGGTACCGGGTTGCCCCTGCGGGTACACTGGCCTGGTCGGGGATTGATTGACCGGACGTCGCGTTCCAACGCCTCCGGGGCGGGACCCGATACCCACCTCAACACTGAGGGGTTGGTCCGATTGAAAATCTTCAACCAGTTCGCGAATTCGGTGCAGAAACTTCTCATTAACCCAGTCGCACACAAAACGGTTGGGCGCCAATAATCTGAGTTGCCCGGATTCTGCGTCGGCATCTATCTGCAACGGCCGTATCCAGGTATTGAACTGCTGGGGAGGCAGCTCGTCCTGTAGACTCGACGCGCAAAGTTTCCAAACAGATTCCGGCAAAACCGCTTCCCCCCGGTGCATTATTATCCAAAAAAACGGATGCTAGTGTACTCTCTATAAAAGTAGTTATCCACAGTCCGGGAATCTTTTTTTTCCGCATAATTTTTGTTATTAACAGTGTCTTTTCAATAAGTTATCTGAGCAACCGTTCTACCTTTACCCACAGTTACAGCCATAAAATCCGATCATTTTTTAACCACAACCTGTGGATATCCTGTTATCATCCTATTGACAAGCAACGCATAACCGGGAATAACGGCATACCCTGTTTTATTTCGGCAGAAAAGCCGAGAAACCCCCATCAGTCCGTTGCCTTTAGCCCCGATTTTCTATAAAATCGCGCCTCTTTTCCCGCCTGGTGCGGGTTTACCAGGAATTCGAACGGCAGGTTACTTCCATGAAAAGAACATTTCAGCCCAGCGTACTGAAGCGTAAGCGCACCCACGGTTTCCGTGCTCGCATGGCCACCAAAAACGGTCGCGCTGTACTGGCTCGTCGTCGTGCTAAAGGTCGCAAGGCTCTGGCCGTATAAGCGTGCCCGCCTTTGCGCTGCACCGTTTATAGTCGTCAGAGTTAAGTGGCTTCCCAGGCTTTCCCTAAAGCACATCGGCTGCTTACCTCTGACGACTTTCAAGCGGTTTTCGCGGACGCCCCGTTTCGCGCCTCCCACAAGCACTTCCTGATATTGGCCAGACCCAATAAGCACACCGCTGCTCGCCTAGGGTTGATCATCGCCAAAAAACACATCCGCCTCGCCACCGAACGCAATCGGATGAAACGTCTTATTCGGGAAACTTTTCGTCGCCAACCACCGAACTTTTCCGGTATTGATGTTATTGTATTGGCGCGAAAGGGCATGGACAGTCTGGATAACCGCACCCTAATCGATCAACTGGACCGACAGTGGTTGCGCATTGCCCGCAAAGCACTGGCGGCTTCCACCCCCGAATCGACAGGTTGACCCCATGCGTTGGCTGGCACTTCGACTGATTTGGCTCTACCGTTACCTACTCAGTCCTTGGGTGGGCAACCAGTGCCGTTTCTATCCGAGCTGCTCCCACTACGCTGAGGAGGCGATCGCGCGTCACGGGTTGCTTCGCGGGGGTTATCTGACCGTTCGTCGACTATTAAAATGCCACCCTTGGCATCCAGGGGGCGAGGATCCTGTTCCGGCCCACCCCAATCACTCACACCCTACTGATGGCAGTAAATAAAGATGGATTGGCAAAAAACCCTGTTAATCACGGCCATGTGCGCCGTCGTATTCACTCTGGTTATCCGCTACAACGACTTTCAGGAAAACCTCGCGGAAACCGCCAGCCAGACCCGCTCGGAGCAGACCGCTTCCAATGACAGCGACACCGGCATTCCAGACGCAACCGATACCGCCAGTGAGTTGCCTTCAGCCCCGGGGGATTCGGCCGACGACGCCGAGCTACCCAGCCAGTCGAACACCACCCGCCAACCCATTCGTGTCGAGACCGACACACTGATCGTCGACATCGATCCGCGCGGCGGTGACCTGGTGTACTCGGCCCTGCGTGAGCACTACGCTGAACTCAACCAGCCGGACAACCCCTATGTGCTGCTCAACAACACCGCGGCCCAGACCTATGTGGCCCAGAGCGGGTTGGTCGGGCGCAACGCTACCGATACCCGGGACGGCGAACGCCCCGTCTTTCAATCCAGCCAGCAACAATACCGACTGGCCGAGGGCGACGATCAACTTCAAGTGGACCTGACTTATCAACAGGGAGACGTGACCATCACCAAACGCTATACCTTCGAGCGCGGTGAATACCTGGTCAAACTCGATTACCTGATCGACAACCAGAGCGCCGAACCCTGGCAGGCCAATCTGTACGGGCAAATTAAACGGGACAACTCAGCCGCCGGTGCCGGGCCGGGTGGACTCTTTGCCCTGAACCCCTATCTGGGCGCTGCCATCACCACAGACGAAGAAAAGTACAAAAAACTCGACTTTGAAGACCTGAGCGAACAGACCTTCAAAACCCAGAAAGAAGGTGGTTGGGTAGCCATGGTGCAACACTATTTTGTGAGCGCCTGGGTGCCGGATGCCGGACAGACCCACAACTACCACCTCCGTCAACTGGGCAATCGCAACATGTACCTGCTCGGCTTTACCAGCCCGAGCACAGAAGTCGCCCCTGGCAGCCAAGGGGAAATCTCTGCCGAGTTCTACACCGGCCCCAAAGACACCCAGAAACTGGAACAGATTTCTCCCTACCTGGACCTGACCGTCGATTACGGTTGGCTCTGGTGGATCGCCAAGCCTCTGTTCACGGTTTTGGACTGGTTGCACGGCTTCCTGAACAACTGGGGTTTAGCAATTATTGCTTTGACAATTATTATTAAAGCAGCATTCTTCAAGCTAAGCGCCACCAGCTATAGGTCTATGGCGAAGATGCGCAAGCTCAGTCCGAAAATGGCCGAGCTGAAAGAGCGTTATGGGGACGACCGTCAGAAAATGTCCCAGGAGCTGATGAAGCTCTATAAAAAGGAAAAAGTGAACCCGCTGGGGGGCTGTCTACCCATTCTTATTCAGATGCCGGTGTTCCTGGCGCTGTACTGGGTATTGATGGAAAGTGTCGAGCTGCGCCACGCGCCCTTCTTCCTGTGGATTCAGGATTTGTCGGTCAAAGACCCCTACTATGTGCTGCCATTGCTCATGGGTCTGACCATGTTCATCCAGTTCAAGCTGAACCCGACGCCGCCGGACCCGACTCAGGCGAAGATCATGCAACTGATGCCCATTGTGTTCACCTTCCTGTTCCTGTTCTTCCCGGCGGGTCTGGTACTGTACTGGGTAACCAACAACACCCTGTCCATAACCCAGCAGTACATTATTACCCGACAGATTGAACGCGAGGGGTAAAAGGCTAACTCGTGAGTCTGACGCCCACCGACACCATCGCCGCCATCGCTACCGCCACCGGTCGCGGTGGTATCGGTATTATCCGCCTGTCGGGCCCCAAGGCCCGGGCAATCGGGGAAGAGATCACCGCCCGGCCCCTCACCCCCCGTCACGCTCATTACCTACCATTTTTGAATACCCAAGGTGAAGCCCTGGATCAGGGCATTGCTCTGTTTTTTCCGGGCCCAAACTCTTTTACCGGAGAAGACGTTGTCGAGCTTCAAGGCCACGGCGGCCCGATCATTCTCGACTGGCTATTGCGCAGCGCCTGCGAGCGGGGTGCCCGACTGGCCCGTCCGGGAGAGTTTTCCGAGCGCGCCTTCCTCAACGACAAGCTGGACCTCGCCCAGGCCGAGGCCATTGCGGACCTGATTGACGCCTCCAGCGAGCAGGCCGCCCGCAGTGCCCTGCACTCGCTCCAAGGTGCTTTCTCACACAAAGTCAATGAGTTGGTGGAAGCCCTGATCGCCCTGCGTATCTACGTGGAAGCCGCCATTGACTTTCCCGAGGAAGAAATCGACTTTCTTAGCGATGGCAAGGTGGCCGGGGACCTTACCGACATCCGCCAGCGGCTGGACGCCGTGTTCTCCCAGGCCCGTCAGGGCACCCTATTGCGCGACGGGATGAATGTGGTAATTGCAGGCAAACCCAACGCGGGTAAATCCAGCCTGCTCAATGCCCTGTCGGGGCGCGACAGTGCCATCGTCACCCACATCGAGGGCACTACTCGGGACGTCCTGCGAGAACATATCCACATCGACGGCATGCCTCTGCATATCATCGACACCGCCGGCCTTCGCGACACACCGGATGAAGTCGAGAAAATTGGTGTGGAACGGGCCTGGCAGGAAATTCATAGAGCCGACCGGATTCTGCTGCTGGTGGACAGTCAGAGCACTGAGGTCACTGATCCGGCCGCCCTCTGGCCAGAATTTGTGCAGCAGTTGCCCGATCCCGGCAAACTGACGTTGATTCGCAATAAAATCGACCTTACCGGCGAGCCGGAAGGCGTGCGTCACGACGATCCCGTCTGTCTGGCCATCAGTGCCGCCAGCGGTGCGGGTGTGGAAGAGCTCAAACAACACCTGAAAAGCGTCATGGGCTTCGAGGATGCGGGTGAAAGCACCTTTACCGCCCGCCGCCGTCACCTGGACGCGCTGGAGAGGGCCCAAACCGCTCTGGACAACGGCTGGGAGCAACTGCAGCTTCACGCTGCCGGCGAGCTGCTCGCCGAGGACCTGCGCCAGGCTCAGGAGTGCCTGAGCGAAATCACCGGTCAGTTCACCCCCGATGATCTGCTCGGGCGTATTTTCTCCTCATTCTGTATCGGTAAATAACCCGGTCAGAACGACGAGCCCTGCTCCTGCAAAAATTTTCGCTCCTCCTCCGTGCTCTCCCGCCCGAGTATGTCATTACGATGGGGATAACGCCCGAATCGCTCGATGATTTCCCAGTGGCGGATCTCAAACTTGAGGTTATTCTCCAATCCAGGCTGATCGAACAGCGTCAGCGCCTGCTGATGAATCAGCGCCGATTCACTGTGCATATAAGGCATATATAAGAAGGCCCTGGCCTGTGGCTCCAGCGCCTGGCCCGCCCCTTGCCGCACCGCCTCCTGGGCCAATACCAGCGCCAGGGCGTCCTGAGCGAACGCCTCCGGACGATCCCGGTAGATATTGCGGGAGAACTGATCTAGCACGATGACCTCTGCCAACCGACCTTCTGGCGTGTCTCGCCAAGCCCACAACTCACTACACTTGGCCTGCTCCAGCAGGTGTCCAAACCGGGCACCTATCGCCTTATCCAGCGCGGAATCCTTCTTGAACCACTGACTGGGCGTCAGCTCTTCGAACCAGAACTGAAATATCGTTCGGGCATCCTGTGGCATTTTGAGCGGGGACATGGGTTCTCCATGGACTTGGGCAAAGACGGTTCAGGTGGTGCCGCAAAGAGGAATCGAACCTCCGACCTAGTGTACCCCACAACCAATACGGTGACGTTCAGAGCGAGCCTAAACCGTCAGAGCTAGGCGCGTTCCGCCGTGAAGGGTGGTTCCCTTTACAAGGGACGCAACGACGCCCTGGCGGCTTAGGCTCGCTCCCTGCGGGCGGGCCGGAAAGGGGCCATCGCAGCGTTATGCCTTTTGAAAAGGGACTGACCCTTCCCGGCAAGGCATGCCTTGCGGCTAGCCCCTTTCCGGCCCGCTGAATGTCACCGTAATTGGTTGCGGGGTACACTAGATTACGAATCAGTTGCTCTGCCGACTGAGCTATTGCGGCGTTGAATTTATTTAATAGCAGCGTCCTGCGGTAATCAATCCCCGACGACCATTTCAGCGATTCCTGCAAGTTATTCACACCTGTGGGCAAGAGTTACCCACAGCCTTAAGCGACTTCAGGCAGTAAACTTACGAGGGTTATCCACACTTGTTCACAGGTTTCGCCCATAACCAATTGATTTCACGTGAATTCATTCTTGTTCTGGGGATAACTCTGTGAACGTCTGGGGGTAAAAGCTGGCAATGAAATTGGGGATAACTCGAGCATTGCCGATTTTCTGTATAACTCGGCTTTTCGTCACCAGCTTGCGGTCAGCTTGTCAGCCCCTTACCCGCGCTTTGTCCCGTGGGTTACTATTACCCTAAGTCATTGTTAGACAAACAGTTTTTAGACTTCTACACAGATTTCTGGCTGACCATTAGTAGTAACAGCATTAAATACTTAACTAACTTATCTATTAACTTATTTACTTAATACTTATTTGTATAACTGATTAATTTGACTTTGTTTAGAAACTGAACAACTTTTGTACAAATCCGATTCAGGCCCTATAATGCTCGCCCTTTTTCACCGGTACGGCCCCGGAGGCCTCCAGTTATGATTTACCCCGAGCGCTTTGACGTTATCGTCATTGGCGGCGGTCACGCCGGCACCGAAGCCTGTCTGGCGGCCGCTCGCATGGGCTGTAAAACCCTCCTGCTCACCCATAACGTCGATACCCTGGGGCAGATGTCCTGCAACCCGGCCATCGGCGGAATCGGTAAAAGCCATCTGGTGAAAGAAATCGATGCCCTTGGGGGCGCCATGGCGATGGCGACCGACCGTGCTGGTATCCAATTCCGGGTATTGAACTCACGCAAAGGGCCTGCGGTACGCGCGACCCGTGCCCAGGCGGATCGGGCGCTGTATAAAAGCGCTATCCGCAACCAGCTCGAAAACCAGCCGAACCTGAGCATTTTTCAGCAGGCGGCGGATGATCTGATCGTCAATGGCGATACCGTCGAAGGTGTGGTTACCCAAATGGGGCTGAAATTCATGGCTCCCACCGTGGTGCTCACCACCGGAACGTTTCTCGGCGGCAAGATCCATATCGGCCTGGATAACCACGCCGGCGGTCGGGCCGGCGATCCACCGGCCCAGACCCTGGCGGCCCGCCTGCGGGAGCTGCCGCTGCGCGTTGATCGCCTGAAAACCGGCACTCCGCCGCGCATCGATGCCAAAACTGTGGATTTCAGTGAGCTTCAGGAGCAATGGGGCGACGAGCCCAGACCGGTCATGTCCGCACGCGGTTCGCGTGATTGGCACCCACAGCAGGTGTGCTGCTGGATCACCCATACCAACGAACGCACCCACGACGTCATCCGCGGCGGGTTGGACCGCTCCCCGATGTATTCCGGGGTCATCGAGGGCATTGGTCCGCGGTATTGCCCGTCGATTGAAGACAAGATTCACCGATTTGCGGACAAATACTCGCATCAGGTCTTTATCGAGCCCGAGGGGCTGAACACCCGGGAGCTCTACCCCAATGGCATCTCGACCAGTCTGCCGTTCGATGTGCAACTGGAGCTGGTGCGTTCGATCAAAGGCTTCGAAAATGCCCACATCACCCGCCCGGGCTACGCGATTGAATACGATTACTTCAATCCCCAGGACCTGAATTACAGCCTGGAAACCCGGGCCATTTCCGGTCTGTACTTCGCCGGCCAGATCAACGGCACCACCGGCTACGAGGAAGCCGGTGCCCAGGGTCTGCTCGCCGGCATCAACGCTGCCCGTCGCGCCCAGGACCTTGACGCCTGGTGTCCGCGCCGCGATGAGGCCTACATCGGCGTGCTGGTGGACGACCTGATTACCATGGGCACCCAGGAGCCCTACCGGATGTTCACCAGTCGGGCGGAATATCGCCTGCTGCTGCGCGAAGACAACGCCGACCTGCGCCTGACCGAGCAGGCGCGGACCATGGGCCTGATTGACGACGACCACTGGGCGCAATTCTGCCGCCAGCGCGATGGCATTGCCCTGGAACAGGAGCGCCTGAAAACCACCTGGGTTCAGGCCGGTTCCGAGGCAGCCCAGGCACTGGAAAGCAAAATTGACGCCCCGCTCAACCGGGAATACAGCCTGTTTGAGTTGCTCAAGCGCCCGCAGCTTAACTACCCCGACGTGGCGGGCCTGAAAGGCGAACCGGTGACGGATGAGCGCGTTGCACTTCAGGTAGAAATTGATGCCAAGTACTCGGGCTACATCGATCGCCAACAGGACGAAATCAACCGCCTACGCGCCCACGAACAGACCCTGATTCCGACCGAATTCGATTTCGACAAGGTCGAGGGCCTGTCCAACGAAGTGAAGCAGAAACTGAGTGCTGCCCGTCCGGAAACCCTGGCCCGGGCTTCGCGCATACCGGGCGTGACCCCGGCGGCGGTGTCTCTGCTGCTGATCCACCTGAAAAAGCGCGGCCTGCTGCAACGGGAGACGTCCCAAGCCTCATGAGCGACCTCCTGAAGGCCCGGCTGACGGAGGGCATTGCCGAGCTGGGCCTGACCCTTAACAAACACCAGGCGGAGCAACTGCTGACTTACCTGCAGGAGTTCCACAAGTGGAACCGGGCCTACAACCTGTCCGCGGTACGCGACATCGACGCCATGCTCGACCGGCACCTGCTCGACAGCCTGAGCGTACTGGCCCAGGTACGGGCCCGAGCGCCCCGGCGGCTGATTGACGTGGGTACCGGCGGCGGCCTGCCCGGCATCCCCTTGGCCATCGCCTTACCCGACTGCCAGATCACCCTGCTCGACAGCAACGGCAAGAAAACACGGTTCCTGTTCCACATAAAAACCCTGCTCAAACTCAATAACGTCAGCGTGGAAAACCGCCGTGTCGAACAGTTCCGCCCCGACCAACCCTTCGACATCGTGATCAGCCGTGCCTTTGCCAGTCTGGCGGATATGGTATCCGGGTGTGAGCACTTACTGTCTCCGGAAGGTCTGTTTATGGCCATGAAAGGGGTTTATCCAGAAGCTGAATTGGCGGAAGTGGAAGATCGGGTTGAGCTGGTTCAGAGCCACCCGTTGCAGGTCCCCGGCAATGAGGGGGAGCGGCATTTGTTGGAGATGAGGTTGAGATAGTACGTCCAGGGCATCACGCCCGGGCCGCTACGGGGTACACCCTTCCAAGACACGCCGTGAATACATCCCTGTAGGCTCGCATCGCGGGTCCCCCGCTCCACGGTCTTGGAAGGGTGTACCCCGCATCGGCCCTCATTTGGCAATATTCACGTGTTTAGCGCTCTCCCAAAGTCCGATCTTGGCAGAGAGGTTGGGAGTGGAGGTTTACTTCACAGGACCGTAGAGCGGGGGACCCGCGATCCGAGCCCCCAGGGATGGGTTTACGGCGTGTCCTGTGAAGTAAACCTCCACTTCCAACCGGTCGTGATGCCGCCTCGACGCTATACGTCCACATCCGGACTTGTCCCCGAGGGCCGCTTGCCACACAATACCCGGCTTTGATCCTGTTTCTCGAATAATCCAAAGGATAACGCTTTGACCCGAATCTACGCGGTAGCCAACCAGAAAGGCGGGGTGGGCAAAACCACCACCTGCGTCAACCTGGCCGCCTCCCTGGTGGCGACGAAAAAACGCGTCCTACTGGTGGACCTGGACCCCCAGGGCAACGCCACCATGGGCAGTGGTGTGGACAAAAGCGAACTGGAACTGACCGTTTACGACGTACTCACCCGTCGGGCCGACGCCCGCGAATGCCTGCAAACCTCAGAGTCCGGACAGTTCAAACTACTGCCCGCCAATGGTGACCTCACCGCCGCCGAAGTGGAAATGCTCTCCCTGGACGGTAAAGAGCGCCTCCTGTGGGACGGCCTGCAACCGATCAAAGACGAATTCGACTACATCATCATCGACTGCCCGCCCTCGCTCAACATGCTCACGGTCAACGCACTGACCGCCTGCGATGGCGTGATTATCCCCATGCAATGTGAATACTATGCGCTCGAGGGACTCTCGGCTCTGATGAACACCATTGGCCGGATTCAGGAACTGCTCAACCCCAACCTGAAAATCGAAGGCCTGCTGCGCACCATGTACGACCCGCGCAACAGCCTGACCAACGACGTGTCCGCCCAGCTCTCTCAGCACTTTGGCGACCGGCTCTACCGGACCTGCATTCCGCGCAACGTGCGTCTGGCCGAAGCGCCCAGTTACGGGCAGCCGGTGCTCAGCTACGACCGCCAATCCAAGGGGGCCATTGCCTACCTGGCCCTGGCGGGGGAAATCATCCGGCGCAACGAAAACGATGAAAAGGCCGCTGCGCACGCAGCGCACTCCTGACGCAATCATCACTGAATTACAGCACATCATCAGCAGGGCAAGGTAATGGCGGGAAAACGCAAAGGCTTAGGTAAAGGCTTGGATGCCCTTCTGGGGGCGGGGGTAACACCGGCTCCGGCGGATACACCGACTCCGGATTCGCCCCAGGCCGTCGAGGAAGCACTGGCCGATGGTCGGCTCGCCCACATTCCAGTGGAAATGATTCAGCGCGGGCGCTACCAACCCCGTCGCGACATGCACCCCGAAGCACTGGAAGAGCTGGCGGACTCCATCAAAGCCCAGGGCGTGATGCAGCCGATCGTGGTCCGGCTTATCGCTCCGGAAAAATACGAAATCATCGCCGGTGAACGTCGCTGGCGGGCCACTCAGTTGGCGGGTCTGGACAAGATTCCCGCGGTCATTCGGGATGTTCCCGATGAAGCCGCCATTGCCATGGCACTGATCGAAAACATCCAGCGCGAAGATCTCAACCCGATCGAAGAGGCCATGGCGCTCAAGCGGTTGCAGGAAGAGTTCGAGCTGACCCAGGGTGAAGTGGCGCAGGCGGTGGGCAAGTCCCGCACCACAGTGACCAACCTGTTGCGTCTGATCGCTCTGACCGACGAAGTCAAAACCATGCTCGAGCACGGCGACCTGGAAATGGGCCACGCCCGCGCCCTGCTCACCCTGGAGCCGGAGGATCAGCGGGTGGCGGCCCGTCAGGTGGTTGGCAAGGCGCTATCGGTCCGGCAAACCGAGACCCTGGTGCGCAATCTCCAGGAGCAGAAGCATAAAAACACCGTAAAGCCGGCCGCGCCCTCGGCGGATATTCGCCGCCTGGAGGAGCAGCTTTCGGAGACCTTGGGCGCTGGCGTGGCCATTCAGCATACGGCCAAGGGCAAAGGCAAGCTGGTCATCAATTACAACAATCTGGACGAGCTCGACGGGATTCTCGCTCACATCAAATAGCGGGTTTTTTGAGTAATCGGTCAAAATGTTGAAATGTGAGCGTTATCCTACAATTTGTGGCGTTGTAAAGGCTTCCGACTCAGGTTGAAGCGGGGGGGCTTTATCCCTATAATGCTGCGGCCCGGCCGCTTGGCGTCCGGACGAGACTTTAAGGTCGAACAGACAAGCTTTTGATAAACGCCACACCATCACGACAGCGCCGCACACAGTCGATTGCCCGGCCTCCGGTTCTTTCTCGCCTGTTGTTGTTCTGGCTGCTGCTGTTCATCGCAGCGGGGATAATGTGGCTGTTTGAAACCCGGCTAGGCCTGTCAGCGCTCTGGGGCATTGCGGTCAGCGCCCTCCCCGGTGCCTGTTTTGCCTGGTACAGTTTTCGCCGCTTGGGCGGTGCCCGGCAGTCCGGAGCCGCGGTACAAGCCATTTATCGCGCGGAAACCATCAAGTTTTTACTCACGGCGGCGCTATTCGCGGCCGTGTTTATGCAGGTGAAAGAGATTCATCTGGCGGTATTTTTTATCGCATTTGTCGGTGCACACCTGGGCGCCAGTCTGGTTACCGCCCGCACCCTGGCGCGTCACCAGGGCTAGGTTGAACTCACACAAAGAGATTATTTGGATGGCAGCGGAAGAGTACACTCCCACAACGACCGAGTATATTCAGCACCACCTGACCAACTGGACCTATGGCAAACTGCCGGAAGGCTCCTACTGTGACGGTTATCAGGTGCAGGAAACCACCGGCTGGACGGTGGCCAAATGTTCCGAAGCCATGTCCGCCATGGGATTCAATGCCATTCACCTCGATTCCATGGCTTGGTCCATTGGTCTCGGCCTGGTGTTTATCGGCGTTTTCCGCTGGGCGGCCAAAAAAGCCCACGCGGGGGTTCCCACCGGTCTGCTGAACTTTGTTGAAATCATCATCGAGTTCATCGATAAAACCGTCAAAGACGGCTTCCAACACAAAAACGCCATGATCGCCCCGCTCGCCCTGACCATCTTTGTCTGGGTGTTCCTGATGAACCTGATGGACCTGGTGCCGGTGGACTGGATTCCCTCCCTGGCCATGTGGATCGCCGGCGACAGTCATTTCTACTTCAAGATCGTGCCCACGACCGATCCGAACATCACCCTATCCATGGGCTTTACCGTATTCCTCCTGATGATCGGCTTCAGTATCGTCAAGAAAGGCTTTATGGGGTTTGTTAAAGAGCTGACCCTGCACCCCTTCCATACCGACAAGTGGTATGTGAACCTGCTGCTGATTCCGATCAACTTTGCTCTGGAGTCCATTGCCCTGATCGCTAAACCCATTTCTCTGGGCCTGCGACTGTTCGGCAACCTCTATGCGGGTGAAATGATTTTTATCCTGATCGCCACCATGTATTCCGCCGGCCTGATCATCGGTATTTTCGGCGGCTTCCTGCAGTGGGGTTGGGCTGTGTTCCACATTCTGGTGATTACCCTGCAGGCCTTCGTATTCATGGTGCTGACCATCGTATACATGGCCATGGCGCACCATGTGGAAGACGAAGACCAGTTTACGCACTAACGTTTTGAACAACTCACTTATCTTTTTTTAAAACTGAGGAGAACTACCATGGGTATGGCACTGATTGCTGTTGCACTGTTGATTGGCCTGGGCGCACTGGGTACCGCTATCGGCTTCGCTCTGTTGGGCGGTAAGCTGCTGGAAGGTTCCGCTCGTCAGCCGGAGCTGGCTCCGATGCTGCAGGGCAAAATGTTCCTGATCGCCGGTTTGTTGGACGCCGTTCCGATGATTGGTGTAGGTATCGCGATGTACATCCTGTTCGTTACCGTACCGGGCCTGGCGTAAGACCTCGCGAACTCCCAGAAACCCGATCCGTGTGCATCACCGGTTGTGAGCGCACACGGTTAAAGCCAAAAGCGTTACTGGAACAGAGGTTATCGGCGTGAACATTAATTTGACCCTAATCGGACAGTCCATCGCGTTTATTTTCTTCGTGCTCTTCTGCATGAAGTACGTGTGGCCGTTCATCACCGACGCAATGGCCGAGCGTCAGAAGCGCATTGCGGATGGCCTGGCCGCCGCGGATCGCGCCGACAAGGATCTGGAACTGGCGAAAGAAAAAGCCGCCAAGACCCTGCGCGACGCCAAACAGGAAGCGGCCGGTATCGTCGAGTCCGCCAATAAGCGCGCCGCCAAGCTTGTTGAAGAAGCCAAAGACCAGGCTCGGGTAGAAGCCGAGCGTATCCGGTCTGCGGCCGAAGCCGAAGTGGAGCAGGAAGTGAACCGTGCCAAAGAGAAGCTGCGTGGCCAAGTGTCCCAGTTGGCTCTGCTCGGTGCACAGAAGGTGCTGGAGGCGGAAATTGACGAGTCCAAGCACAAGTCCATGATCGACAAACTGGCTGCCAATCTTTAAGTGAGGTGAACTGTGGCTGAACTAACTACCCTCGCCCGACCCTATGCCAAAGCGGCGTTTCAATACGCGCTGGAAGCACAGGATCTGAGCGGTTGGGCCCAGCAACTGGCGACTCTGGCCGGCGCCAGCCAATACGGCACCATGGCCGATCGTATCGCGTCACCGTCACTGTCGGCGCAACAACAGGCCGATGTTCTGATCGAGGCCTGCGGTGACGAACTGAGCCAGCCAGTGCGCAACTACGTTCAGCTTCTGGCCCAGAACAAGCGTCTGATTTTGTTGCCGGAAATTCAGCAACTGTTCGAGGCGTTCAAGCACGCCCAGGAACAGTCGGTGGATGTCGAGCTGACCACCGCCTTCACTCTGGCGGATGCCGAGCAGGAAAAACTGGCTCAGGCGCTCAGCGACAAGCTCAAGCGCAAAATCAGCGTCCGGGCCCAGGTCGACGAACAGCTTCTGGCGGGCGTTATCGTTAAAGCAGGTGATTTGGTCATCGACGGCTCGATGCGCGGTCGGTTAGAAAAACTCGCCAAAGCAATCAATTCGTAGGATTGAGGAAAAAAGCATGCAGCAGCTGAATCCATCCGAGATTAGCGACATTATCAAGCAGCGCATCGACAAACTCGATGTGTCCGCCGAAGCCCGCAACCAGGGCACGGTGGTTTCCGTGTCCGACGGCATCGTGCGTATTCACGGCCTGATGGACGTGATGTACGGCGAGATGATCGAATTTGAAGGCGGTCGTTTCGGTATGGCACTGAACCTGGAGCGCGACTCCGTCGGTGCGGTAATTCTGGGTGACTACCTGGGTGTGGCCGAGGGCCAGACCTGTAAGTGCACCGGACGTATTCTGGAGGTGCCGGTAGGCCCCGAGCTGGAAGGCCGCGTCATCGATGCACTGGGTAACCCGATCGATGGTAAGGGTCCGGTTGACACCAAAGAAACCGACGCCATTGAAAAGGTGGCTCCTGGTGTTATCTGGCGTCAGTCCGTTGACCAGCCGGTTCAACTGGGTCTGAAAGCGGTTGACTCCATGGTACCGATCGGTCGTGGTCAGCGTGAGCTGATCATTGGTGACCGTCAGATCGGTAAATCCGCCATTGCGGTGGACGCCATCATCAACCAGAAAGACTCCGGTATTAAGTGTATCTACGTGGCCATCGGCCAGAAGGCCTCCTCCATTGCGTCAGTGGTTCGCAAGCTGGAAGAGCACGGCGCCATGGATCACACGGTTGTGGTCGCTGCCACCGCATCGGATCCGGCGGCCATGCAGTACCTGGCGGCCTTCGCCGGTTGTACCATTGGTGAGTACTACCGCGATCGCGGTCAGGACGCACTTATCATCTATGACGATCTGACCAAGCAGGCCTGGGCCTATCGCCAGATCTCCCTGCTGCTGCGTCGTCCTCCGGGCCGTGAAGCCTACCCAGGTGACGTATTCTACCTGCACTCGCGTCTGCTGGAGCGGGCTGCACGAGTCAGTGCGGATTACGTTGAGAAATTCACCAATGGTGAAGTGAAAGGCAAAACCGGCTCTCTGACTGCGCTGCCGATCATTGAAACCCAGGCCGGTGACGTATCGGCGTTCGTACCGACTAACGTGATCTCCATTACCGACGGTCAGATCTTCCTGGAAACCTCGATGTTCAACTCGGGCATCCGTCCGGCGATGAACGCGGGTATCTCGGTATCCCGTGTAGGTGGTTCCGCACAGACCAAAGTAATCAAAAAACTGTCCGGTGGTATTCGTACCGCTCTGGCTCAGTACCGCGAACTGGCGGCTTTCTCCCAGTTTGCCTCTGACCTGGACGAGGCCACCAAGGCTCAGCTGGAGCACGGTGAGCGTGTGACCGAGCTGATGAAGCAGAATCAGTACTCGCCGATGAGCATTGCCCAGATGGCACTGGTTCTGTTCTGCGCCAACGAAGGTTATCTGCAAGACGTGGAAGTAAACAAGGTTCTGGACTTTGAAAGTGCCCTGCTCTCCTACGCTGAAAGTGAAGGTGCCGACCTGTTGAAAGAAATCAACGAAACCGGCAACTGGAACGATGAGCTGCAAGGCAAGATGAAAGCCCTGGTGGACAAGTTCAAATCCACCCAGACCTGGTAAGACCGGCGGTGCCGAAAGGCACCGCTTCATTCACGCTTGAGGGCCTTTGAGTATGGCAGGCGCAAAAGAGATTCGGACGCAGATTTCGAGCATTAAAAGCACGCAGAAAATTACCAGCGCGATGGAAATGGTCGCCGCGAGTAAGATGCGTAAAGCTCAGGAGCGTATGGAGCGGGGCAAGCCCTATGCCCAGCGCATGCGCGCCGTGGTCGGTCACCTGGCCAACGCCAACCCGGAATACAAAAACCGCTATATGGAAGAGCGCGACGTCAAACGGGTGGGTTACATCATTGTCTCCAGTGACCGCGGCCTGTGTGGTGGTTTGAACATCAATGTGTTCAAGGCCGCACTGAAGTCTATGAAGTCCTGGTCTGACCAGGGTGTCGCAGTGGATCTGTGCTTACTGGGTGCCAAAGCCGGTGCGTTTTTCAATAGCCACGGCGGCAATGTGGTCGCCAGCGCACGTGATCTGGGTGAAGCGCCGACCGTCGCCTCCCTGATTGGCAGCGTCAAGGTCATGCTGGATGCGTTTGGCGAAGGCAAGATCGACAAGCTTTACCTGGTCGGTAACGAATTCATCAACACCATGACTCAGCAGCCTGAAGTTCAGCAGCTGTTGCCGCTGGTGGCCGAAGAAGACCAAAAGCTTCAGCACCACTGGGATTACCTGTACGAGCCGGACGCCGAGCAACTGCTCGACGGTCTTCTGATTCGTTACATCGAATCTCAGGTGTATCAGGCAGTGGTTGAAAACGGCGCCTGTGAGCAGGCCGCGCGTATGGTGGCCATGAAGAGCGCCACCGACAACGCCGGTGACCTGATCAGTGACCTGCAACTGGTGTACAACAAAGCCCGTCAGGCCGCGATTACCCAGGAGCTGTCGGAAATTGTGGGCGGTGCCGCCGCCGTGGCCTCTTAAGGCCCAGAGCTGAGAACCCTTTTTTGAGTTAAAACCTTCAGTCTCAGGCTGCCCTCGTCATTCACTGACAGTCGGCCGGATCTGAAACCAAGAGGAACCGGAAATGAGTAGCGGACGTATCGTACAAATTATCGGCGCCGTGATCGACGTGGAATTCCCGCGCGATGCCGTGCCGCAAATCTATGATGCACTGAAAGTCACCGAGCAAGACCTGACTCTGGAAGTGCAGCAGCAACTGGGCGACGGCGTGGTACGCACCATTGCCCTGGGCTCCTCTGAAGGTCTGCGTCGTGGTCTGGATGTGAGCAACACCAAGGAGCCGATCAAGGTTCCGGTGGGCACCAAAACCCTGGGTCGTATCATGAACGTCTTGGGTGACCCGATTGATGAAGCCGGCCCCATCGGTGAAGACGAGCGCATGCAGATTCACCGTGATGCCCCGGCGTACGAAGAACTGGCGGCGTCCAACGAGCTGTTGGAAACCGGCATCAAGGTAATCGACCTGGTATGCCCGTTCGCCAAGGGTGGTAAGGTTGGTCTGTTCGGTGGTGCCGGTGTGGGCAAGACCGTGAACATGATGGAGCTGATCAACAACATCGCCAAAGAGCACTCCGGTCTGTCTGTGTTCGCCGGTGTGGGTGAGCGTACCCGTGAAGGTAACGACTTCTACCACGAAATGACCGACTCCAAGGTTGTGGACAAGGTAGCGATGGTTTACGGCCAGATGAACGAGCCACCGGGCAACCGTCTGCGTGTTGCTTTGACCGGCCTGACCATGGCCGAAAAGTTCCGCGACGAAGGTAAAGACGTTCTGCTGTTCATCGATAACATCTATCGTTACACCCTGGCGGGTACCGAAGTATCGGCACTGCTGGGCCGTATGCCGTCCGCGGTAGGTTATCAGCCGACTCTGGCGGAAGAGATGGGTGTTCTGCAGGAGCGGATTACCTCTACCAAAACGGGCTCCATCACCTCGGTGCAGGCCGTATACGTACCCGCGGATGACTTGACTGACCCGTCTCCGGCGACCACCTTTGCCCACTTGGACTCCACTGTTGTACTGAGCCGGGATATTGCCTCCAAGGGTATTTATCCGGCCATTGATCCGCTGGACTCCACCTCTCGTCAGCTGGACCCGCTGATCATTGGTCAGGAGCACTATGAAGTGGCTCGCGGCGTTCAGACCGTGCTGCAGCGTTACAAAGAGCTGAAGGACATCATCGCCATTCTGGGTATGGATGAGCTGTCAGAAGAAGACAAACTGACCGTATCCCGGGCCCGTAAAATCGAGCGTTTCTTGTCCCAGCCGTTCCACGTGGCCGAAGTATTCACCGGTTCCCCGGGCGTTTACGTGTCTCTCAAGGACACTATTCGCAGCTTTAAAGGCATTCTTGACGGCGAGTACGATGATCTGCCGGAACAGGCGTTCTACATGGTTGGTACCATCGAAGAAGCCATCGAGAAAGCCAACAAGGCCAAGAAAAAGTAACCCGCCGGCCCGGCAGTGCCGGGCCACTGGCCCTGAAGCGTTAGAGGCAGAAATATGGCTATGACAGTTCACTGCGATATTGTCAGTGCAGAGCGGGAAATCTTCTCCGGGTTGGTGAAGATGATCGTGGCCACCGGTACCCTGGGTGACCTGGGCGTGACCTATGGTCACGCGCCTTTGCTGACCGGTCTTGAGCCGGGCCCGGTGCGCATCGTCAAGGACAATGGTGAGGAAGAGATTTACTACGTTTCCGGTGGTTATCTGGAAGTGCAGCCTTACCACGTCACCGTGTTGGCGGATACCGCCCTGCGCGCTGGTGATATGGATGAAGCAGCCGCCCAGGAAGCCAAAGAAGCCGCCCAGAAAGAACTCACCAACCAGTCTGGCGAGATCGACTACTCCAAGGCCGCGGTTCAGTTGGCGGAAGCCGCCGCTCAGTTGCGCACTCTGCAGTCCATTCGCAAGAAGTTGGGCAGCAACAAGTAGGCCTTGCCGTGCATGGCATTGGCAACAGAAAAGGGTGGCTGATCGGCCGCCCTTTTTTTACGTCCGTCACACAACGATTATTCCCCCTAATCTGTCCTGATCAACGGTTTGTTGAAGGAGTCGCCGCATGACCACCCCCCTTGATATCGTCATTCTCGCTGCCGGTAAAGGCACCCGGATGCGCTCGAACCTGCCCAAGGTGCTTCACCCCGTGGGCGGCCGCCCCCTGGTGCAGCACGTGATCGACAGCGCCCGGTCGCTGGGCAGCGATCAAATTCTGGTTGTGGTGGGCCATGGGGCCGAACAGGTCGAGGCCCGCATGGCGGCGGACGATATCCGCTTTGTGGCCCAAACTGAACAGCTCGGTACCGGCCACGCGGTGCTTCAGGCCCTGCCCCACTTCCGTGACGATGCGACGGTACTGATTCTTTATGGGGATGTGCCGCTGACTCAGGCAAGCACTCTAGAAAAATTAGCGCAAGCCGTAACTGAAAGCACAATTGGTCTACTGACGGTGAACCTTGAGGAGCCGGGTGCCTACGGACGAATCCTGCGGGATGCCGATGGTCAGGTGGAAGCCATCGTTGAATACAAAGATGCGAACGACGCGCAGCGGGAGATCACCGAGATCAACACCGGGATCATGGCTGCCAAAGCCAAACACCTGCGCGAGTGGTTGCCGGCATTGAGTAACGATAACGCCCAGGGCGAGTACTACCTGACCGACATCATTGCCATGGCGCGCCAAAGTGGCCTGGGCATTCACGTGGCTCAGCCGGACACACCGGAAGAGGTGGAAGGCATCAATAATCGTCAGCAGCAGGCGGCCCTCGAACGTTATTACCAGAGTCGTCAGGCCGAAGAACTGATGGTGAAAGGGGTCACCCTTATGGACCCGGCTCGATTTGATTGCCGCGGCCGGCTGACCGTCGGGCGGGATGTGGTCATTGATGTGAACTGCGTGTTTGAAGGCGAGGTCATGCTGGAAGATGGTGTGCACCTTGAACCCAACTGCTACCTGAAAGACTGCGTGATCGGCGCCGGCACTGAAGTCAAAGCCAACTCGGTGATTGAGGGTGCACGGGTATCCAGCCACTGCGCCATCGGGCCCTTTGCGCGGCTGCGTCCGGGCACCTTACTGGCCGATGGCGCCAAGGTCGGCAACTTTGTGGAAATCAAGAAAGCGACCATTGGCGAAGGCAGTAAGGTCAACCATCTGAGTTACATCGGCGACAGCAAGGTCGGCTCCGGCGTGAATGTCGGTGCCGGAACGATTACCTGTAACTACGACGGGGTCAACAAATTCCTCACGGAAATCGGCGACAATGCCTTTATCGGCTCCAACAGCGCGCTGGTGGCGCCGGTCAAGTTGGGCAAGAACACGACAGTGGGCGCCGGCTCGATCATCACCAAAGACGTTCCTGATGAGGAATTGGCGATTGCCCGCGGCCGCCAGCGCAATATTCAGGGCTGGCAAAGACCGAATAAAAAAGACTGACTCAAAGAGTCACCAGAAAGGACGCGATATCGATGACTAAATGGGCACTGGGGACGATCATTCGTCGCCCACTTCGCAGCATGTTCATGCTGCTGTTGATTGTGGTAATCGCGGTGGGCCTGTATGGTGCATTCAGGCCGATCCCCGACGGCATCAGCATGGAAGCGCCGGCCCGAGACGCGACCCGGGTCCAATTTCTGGCCGATCGGACCTATATCGATCAACAAGGTGAACGACAGACGGAGCAGCGCATTTTTGACGAGATCTTCCGCCTGGTCGCTCAGGCGGAACGGTTTATTCTGGTGGACATGTTTCTATTCAATGCCTACCAGGGGCAGATGAGTGACACACACCGGGCGCTGTCCGACGAGTTGACCGACCGGCTTATCGCCCAAAAACGCCGTCACCCAGAGATTCAGATTCTGGTGATCAGTGATCCATTGAATACCTTGTACGGTGGGCTGCCCTCCCCCCACTTCCGACGCTTGGAAGCCGCCGGCATCTCGGTGACCCTGACTGACCTCACCAGGCTGCGTGACAGCAATCCCCTCTACTCCGCGGTCTGGCGCCCCTTTATTCAACCCTGGGGAAACACCGAAACGGATACGCTGCCCAATCCTTTTGGGGAGGGGCAGGTGTCTCTGAGCAGTTACCTGGCGTTGATCAACTTCAAAGCCAACCATCGAAAACTGATCATCGCCGATCAGGACCACGAACTGAGCGCCCTAGTCACATCGGCCAACCCCCACGATGGAAGCAGTGCCCACGGCAATGTCGCGTTGCGCTTCGGTGGTCCGGCGGCGTGGGACCTACTCGACAGTGAAGCCGCCGTTCTTGCCTTCTCTGGTGGACCCGAGCCCAGGCCCTCCCTGGGTCGACCTGAGGGTGAAGTCGCCGGTTCTGCCCTGTCGGTTCAGGTGGTGACCGAACGTGCTGTTGAGCGAGCCGCTCTGGACATCATCAATGGCGCCGCTGCGGGGGAGCGGTTGGACCTGGCCATGTTCTATTTATCGGACCGACACCTGGTTCGGGCTCTGCAGGAGGCCGCACAGCGTGGCGTCAAGGTTCGGGCGTTGCTCGACCCCAACAAAGACGCCTTCGGGCGCGAAAAAAATGGTGTACCCAACCGCCCCGTTGCCCACGAGCTGGTGAACGCGGGGGTCCAAGTGCGCTGGTGCGACACCCACGGTGAGCAGTGTCATTCCAAATGGCTGATGCACCAAGACACCATGAGTCAGGCACGGATGTTATTGGGATCCACCAACTTTACTCGCCGCAACTTGCACAACCTGAATCTCGAAACCAGTGTTGTGCTACGGGGACCTTCAGACGCTGAATCGTTAGCGGCGGCCGCGCAATGGTTTGATGACCGCTGGCAAAATCGATCCGGGAAGCAGTACAGCCTGGACTATGCTGCCTACGCCGATGAAAGTCTCTGGCCCAGACTACTCTACCGAGCCATGGAGGCAACCGGGATAAGCACTTTCTGACCTATCCGGAAGAGGATTCATAATTAATTAGACAACGTTGTCTATTGTGAGCTATGCTCTCCCTTGGACCATGCCCCAAGTGGAGATCAATAATGATAGTACGTAACGTCCTGCTCCTGTCAGTCGCGCTTTTTGCCAGTGTGGGCAGCCTCGCCCAACCACTCAGCGACGCCCAATTAAAGGCATTTGCGACTCAGACCGAATGGCGTTTTGCCGTGGTCAGCAACATCGGAGAAGATGGCCCGGAAGCGCGAATTCGGCTGCACAACCGTTCCGACGTGGCACTGCCGGAGGGCACCGGTGACTGGCGGTTGTATTTCCACTCAGTGCGTCGGGTGAGTGACACCACCGTGTCCGGCCTGCATTTGACCCATGTCCAGGGGGACTTACACCGGGTAGCGCCTACCGGGGACTTCCCGGGTCTCGCCCCGGGAGAGTCCCTGGAGCTGTTCTATCAGCCCTCTTCGGCTATGGCGGCCTACACCGATTTTATGCCCCGCGCCTTTATTCATCGCCCGGGTAGCGAACCCGCGGTGTTTGCCAATACCGACACCGAAGACATGAGCCGCTTTGTCGATGGGTTCGATCAGGCGGCCCAGCAGCGCCGCTCGGCCCGGGATCAGGTGCCGATTGCCACCGCCGAGCGCCGCTACGAACGCAACCGGGCTATCCACTCTCAGCGAGTGTCCGATCAGGCGGTGCGCCAGCGCATCATTCCCAAGCCGTTGTCCCTGGAAACCCATTGGGGCAGCGCGACTCTCTCGCCGGACTGGACCATTCACTACGCCGGTCGTCTGAGCTCAGAAGCGGACTACCTGGCGGAGCAGCTTTCGACGCTGTTCGATGCTGAATTCCCGCGTGCGGCGGACCATGAATCGGTCTCGGGCCCCAGAATCAGCCTGAGGGTGGCGTCAGAGGATGCCGATCTGCCGGAATCGGCGGAAAGCTACCGGCTGGAAATTGACGACGACCAAATCCGCATCACCGGTCGGGACAATGCCGGCACCTTCTATGGCCTGCAGAGTCTGTTGAAACTGTTGCCCGCGACCCTGGGCAGTGACTCGGTCACCCTGCCCAACCTCACCGTTCTCGACGCACCCCGCGCCGGTTGGCGGGGAATGCACTACGACATGGGTCGCAACTTCCACGGCCAGGCCGTGACCCTGCGTTTGATTGAACAGATGGGCCGCTACAAGCTCAACAAGCTGCATCTGCACTTGACCGAGGATGAAGGCTGGCGCCTGGAAATCCCCGGGCTGCCCGAATTGACCGAGGTCGGGGGCGAACGGTGCTTTGATCTGGAAGAGACCGACTGCCTGCTCACCCAACTAGGCACCGGGCCCCACAAAAGTGGTAGTGGCAATGGCTATTACACCCGGGACGATTTTATTGAGATTCTCGAGTACGCCGCCGCAAGGCACATTGAAGTCATCCCTGAAATTGATATGCCCGGGCATGCCCGGGCGGCCATCAAGTCCATGGACGCCCGTTACCGCCGTCTGATGGCTGCGGAGCAACCGGAGGCCGCCCGTCAGTACCTGCTGTCCCACCCCGAGGACACCTCGGATTACATGACCGTGCAGAACTACACCGACAACTCCATCGATGTCTGCCTGGAGTCCACCTATTCTTTTGTGGACAAGGTCCTGTATGAGTTGCAGCAGATGTACCGGGATGCCGGGCTGAAATTGAACATCTTCCATATGGGCGGCGATGAGGTGGGCAAAGGCTCCTGGACTGGCTCCCCCGCCTGTCGGGAGCTGATTGCCGAGCGCGGAGGCATTGCCGGTGTTGCCGATTTGAAGCCCTACTTTGTCAGCCGCGTTGCCGCGCTGGCTAAGCAGCGTGGCCTGGCCCTAGCGGGTTGGGAAGATGGCCTGATGTACGATGCGAACAATCCGTTCAACCGGAGCCAGTTTGACAACGATCGGGTCATCGCCAACGCCTGGGACAATATCTGGGAATGGGGCGTGGCCGACCGGGCCTATCGTCTGGCGAACGCCGGCTATGAAGTGGTGCTCTCTCACGGTACTCACCTCTATTTCGATCATCCTTACGAGGCACACCCCGAAGAGCGCGGTTACTACTGGGCCACCCGGTACACCGATACTCGCAAAGTGTTCGGCTACATGCCCGAGCATCTGTATGCCAACGCGGACACCACCCGCAATGGGGCGCCGATTGAAAATCTCGAAGCATTGGTCGGCCGCGCCCTCCCCCCACTGAAACAACCGGACAATATCCTCGGCATTCAGGGCCAGGTGTGGACCGAAACCATCCGTACCCCCGAGCAGCTTGAGCGCATGGTCTACCCCCGCTTGCTCGCCCTGGCCGAGCGCGCCTGGCACCGAGCCGATTGGGAAGGAGACGCACCGGATGCCGAGGCTCGCGCACGGGAGTTTGCGGTGTTCGCCCGAACCCTGGCGGAACGTGAATTACCGCGCCTCGCCGAAGCCGGTGTCCAGGCGTATCTGGCTCCTCCAGGGGCTCGGTGGGAAAACGGGCAATTGCAGGTGAACACGGCTCTGCCCGGATTGACGGTAGAAGTCAGCACCAATGGCCTGGACTGGCACGCTTTCCAGCCGCCGGTATCGGCCGAGCAGGCTCCGGTGATGTTGCGCACCCGTCTGGGCAACAGCGTCAGTCGTTCGACCCGCCTGGATTGATCAAAAAAATAAAAGCAATAATTCTGAAATATGAAAAGTGTATTCTGATGACTAAGTTGATGAAAACGCGCCAGTTTTCTTACTTTATCAGCCCGGAAAGATCTTACTCCATATAACTCGATCTAATTAAAGACGCTGGTCTAAAGGAAGAAAAAATTTTAGCACTGCTTGACAACGTTGTCAGATTGGGCGTACAAATAACAACCAAGGTCGATGGTTAACACAATGTTTAAGAGGGGCGATCCTTGAGGGTTTGGAGGAAAGCACTAGGAAGAAGTTCGGGAAAACTACTAACAATTGGAACTAACAGCCTAGCGAGTTGAGAGAGATATAAACCTAATATTCAACTTTATGAAGTCACTCTAAGGGGAAGTTATGAACACTCGTTTGAATCCTAAAATTTCTAAAAAATCTGTCTTGACCGCCGCCGTAGTAATAGCTATGTCGGCTAGCACCTCAGCCCTCGCGCAGCAGGCACAGAGCAATGACCAAGCAGATGCGCCTGAGCTGGAAAGCATTGTTGTGACCGGTATACGCGCAAGTTTAAATCGAGCGTTGGACCAAAAGCGCAGCGCAGTCGGTGTGACCGACGCTATCTCAGCAGAAGATCTAGGTAAATTCCCGGACTTGAACATCTCTGAGTCTTTGCAACGTATTCCTGGCGTTACCTTGAACAGAAACGTAAATGGCGAAGGTCAAACAATTAACCTACGAGGGCTAGGGCCGCAGTTTACCCGTGTTGAAATAAACGGAATGTCTGGAACTGGTAATGGCTCCGGCGGTCGCTTCGGGACCAGCTCGGGAGAGCGCGGTTTTGATTTCGAGCTACTCGCCGCAGAGCTTTTCAGCAATGTTCAGATCAGCAAGTCGCCTAGTGCAAGTCAAGTTGAGGGTGGCATGGCAGGTGTCGTCTCTCTTGAAACCCCCAAGCCGCTCAGTTATGACGGGACAGAAGCTACTGCTTCCATACAAGGTAACTACAGCGATGTGACGGGTGAAACTGATCCTCGGGCGTCTCTTCTTGTATCGAAAAACATTGATGATGTCCTAGGGGTATCGCTCTCATTAGCATACGCGGATAAAAACTCGAGGTCGGATACCGCAGAAGGCGGCGTCTGGCGCCCCGCGTCAGTCGTGGGACGAGGAACCAGCGATGCATATATTCCCAATGGCACTCGTTACTACAACTTCCTGGAAGAAAAAGAAACGTTGGGAAGCACCTTTACGCTTCAGTACCAACCTTCTTCAGACCTGGAAGTGACAATTGATGCAATATACGCGAATCTGAGCAGTGAACGAATTGCCAACCGAAATGATATGCCCGTGGAAAACCCCGGCCCCGTTGTTGATCTAACCGTGGAAAATGGGATTGCAACGTCAGGCAGTTTCACCGGCGTTCAACAGCGTGTCGGAACTAACTACCTGGAAACCGAAGAAGATTTTAGTCAATTTACCGCAAAAGCAGATTGGACGCCTAACGCGAACTGGGAAATTAGCCCATTTATCGGATATTCCAACCGAAAAGCTGATCGAAAATTCGACCTGTATTCATTTCGTTTAGCTGACGAAAACGGATTCGATCCCGGCGTCGTGTCATATGATCTACGCGGTGATTTCGTCGATTTCTCTTCTACGACAACGGATTTCATGAGCTCGCCAGAAGACTTTCTTTTCAACGTGTTTATTTTACGACCTTCAGTTGACGAAGATTCTGAACTCTCCACTAAACTTGATTTTGAGCGATTTTTCAACACCCGTGGTCTAACGTCGGTCCAGTTCGGGTTTCGCTATGCCGATCGAGAGAAGACCAGAATTCAGACACAAGAGCGTCTGCAACGGAATGTAGATGATTTGAGAACAGTGCCTGATCTTTCATCTGTGGCGACCTTGCTACCGTTTGAGGTTGATGGTGCAAATGCCCCCAGCCAGCAACTGAGTGCAAATCCGGATCTTATTCAAGAGGTATACTATCCTGGTGGCGATGCCGTGAACGGGGCATTTATACGACCTTTGCCGGGATTCGGAGCCTCTGAATCCTGGTCTGTCGATGAAAAGACATTCAACGCCTATGTGCAGGCTAACTTTGAATTTGATCGAGCGCAGTTCAACGTTGGTTTGAGATTGGCCGATACGGAACAAACCTCAAACGGTAACCGCGTTGCAAACATTTTCCAGCCGACAGAACAAATTATTCCCGTAAGCGTTAGTAATAGCTACAGAGAATACCTGCCAAGCGCTAACTTCAAATACAACCTCACTGATGATGTGATTATTCGGTCAGCCTACTCCAAAACGCTGACTCGCCCTAATCTATCAAGCTTGGCACCTTCAGAAACGGTTGCCGGCATCGACGAGGGTGGCGGCACCGGTCAGAAAGGCAATCCTAACTTGGAGCCGTTCACAGCTGATAATTTTGACTTTGGCGTCGAGTGGTACTTCGCTGAGGAAGCGCTTCTTTCAGGTTTGGTTTTCTATAAGGACATTGGAGGCTTGATCGACACTGCAAGCTTTACGGAAGTACGCTCCTTCCCTCGCCAAGCCGACGGCGTCATTGTAGAAGGTCCGATTGTGTTCAATACCTTTGAAAACGGCGCCTCCGCTGAAATTAAGGGCATTGAGTTCGCATATCAGCAACCACTGGGAGTTCTTGGCGACTGGGCAGAGAATTTCGGTTTCTTGTTTAACTACACCTACGCAGACAGCTCCGCTGATTTCAATGCTGAGGACGACGTTCGTAGCACAGGACTTCCTGGATTGTCGAAATCTAGTTACAACACTTCTTTGTATTATGATGACGGTAGCTTCGACGTCCGCGTATCTTACGCTTGGCGTGAGCGGTTCCTAGCCGAGTTTAGTGATGATTTTGGCGTTTCCCGATTTATCGATGATTTCGGGCAACTCGACCTTTCGGCAAACTATCGGGTCACCGACAACTTCCAGTTGCAGTTCCAAGCACTTAATTTAGCTAACGAACAGCTGATTAACCAGGCAACCTCACTGTACCTACCGTACGGTGTTAACGACCTGGATCGACGAGTCTTATTTGGTGCGCGCTACAGCTTCTAGTATTAGTGCCTGTCAGAGTCGGCGGCCCCGGCTCTGACAGCACTGTCCGAGACCAGTTAAAGGTCTCGTATGTTGGTTAAACAACCCAAGAATTATCGAGAGTTACGATACGAACCAGAAGCAGAATATAAAAAATCTAAGCGAAAAATTCATATAAGATACTTCCAAAACAACCTATGGCAATGCGGTCGACGAATTTTCTAGTTCATCCGCTTAACAAAAAGAAAACGTCTAATTAAGCAATACGACGAATTAGTTGCAATCTAGAAAGATCTCGCCTTAGTTCGGGCAATTAGTCGGGAGGACGACATTTGTCCCACTGTTGAACCCATTATTTATGACATACACATAGATGGAAACAGTGTTCTCACTCTAGACGAATTGAACGCCACCTATAGGATTTTTCAATTCTTTATATCAAAGCAGCCTAACGACTCGCCGAAACTGGGGAAGACGAACGGATCGGTGTCGGACAATATCGATTAGGTAATCGACGTTTTCGCTGTAAAGGGTCTGTACGACTTTTATCAGAGTACTTTGAACTTTCAGAAAATAACAGTGACGATATCCTCATTGGAAAAATATGGCGACTGGATGGGCAGCACTGTTTACGCGGATGAGGCTGACACGATAAACATGGCGACAGTATTATACCGATCACCGATTTGCCGGAACAATCACCCATCGTAAATCGTTTTACCTTTATGCAATATAAACCGTTACAGCTGTTTGTGAGTGAATAGAAAGATGAATTCGTAGAAATATTACGGTTTTCGCGTCAGGATGTTAAGAGTGTGGTTTTGTACTTATTCGAAGACGTAGATTTTGACCACGACGGTGTGCTTAATATAGAGAGGGAAGCTGATATCTTTCAACGATTTATGGAATTACAAAAAATTGAAATTTTCAGTTACATGAAAAATCCAGGAAGTGACGATGCGACGAGTTCATAGGTCTGTTTGTTGACATACGTATAAAATGTAGAAGTCCAGACTTGATCTGACAGTTATCGGTTTTTCCGATGATGTCTGTCAGATCAAATCTGAACTACTAAGATTAACCTTATTTTCTGGTACATCATTCGCTTTTAAATAGAAGTACATCAGAGACCATTCGTTCTCCATCTTCATCAGATGATGATCCCGTAGCCTTTCCATCTACTATCATTATGGCTGAACCACCGCCGTCCAAATTAATGGCTGTTTCAGAGCCAAGGCTAACCAGGGCCTCTGCTACCTCCGTGATTGACGCTCCAGCGCTTACCCCTGGTTGCCTTCCATAGATGGTCATAACATAGGCACGATTGTCTTTCGTGATGCCAACGGCGGTTCGAGGGTGGCGTCTTACCACCCAAGAGTGGTAAAAGTCCGCTCGATTCAATTCATTGATAGCGGCCCCTGCACTAGACGCGGCAGCGGTTCCCAAGTCATCCTTTTTATCCACGAACTCATCAGATACCAACCCAGAAACATAATCGACATCCCAGCCTTCTTTGGGACGATTGTTAATCACAACGTTTCCGTTACTCACTAGAAGAGGCCCGCCGTTTATGGCATAGGTGCCCATGTCAAGGTTTACCATCTTAGACTCTTCGGATAATACTTTTATGTCAAGTTTGACGATTGAACCTTGATCAATGCTTAGAAGCTCTGTGAAACTTCCGGTAGCATTTATCAAAAACCCGTTTTTTGGGATTGATACGGTAGTTTCGCCATTTAGCACGTTTATTGATTTCACTTGGTCGGCTTCGACGTGTATTACTAATCCGTTGGTCAGAGTAATGGCTTCACCATACATTGAATTAATAACGACTATTTCATTTTCGTTTTGGCATACAAAATCATGTATGGCAAAGTTAATATTCGGATCGGAACTGCTTCCACAATTGAGAACTTTCCCCGGTATTCTGTTTATTCCACTTATTTCAAAAGCTTGATCACCAACCAAAAGTTTTAGATTTGTGTTCACTTCTTCATAAATGTCTATCGACGTTTTTTTACCATTATTCAAAATCAAAGCAGGACGACCGGATATTGATTCGCTAACTAACCTTCCGTTAATAATGGAAATTCCCGCCGGATCCCCTGCTACGCCGACATTGTCATTCCAGGCAAAATATCCACCATTTACAGATGCTATCGCGTCGTTTGAAGCGGTGATTTCAGAGGGCGTCGCTAAACCCTTAATTGTTCCCTTTGCTAACGCGGAAAAGACTTTTCCTCTGAATTGCTTTAAGTCAACTTCTAGTAAGCTGACCTGAAAAGGGCCCGTTGTCTTATGACCGCTTTCAGCTGTGAATCTGACTGAGAAGTCCTTAAGCTCGTCAATGTTATCAAGTTTGAAGTTTTCAGCTTGCCCTTGATCCTTAAAGCGGCCGATTTGAATCTGAGAACCTAGAGTCTCTCCGTTTGGGCCAGGCTCAGCACTAGGTATTATTTCGAAGTTATAGCCAGCATCATTTAACTGCTGACTCATGGAATAAATTCCTTCGCCAGTTAATAGTGGACTTGACAGTGTGAAGAAATCCTCTTCTGACGGGTAACCACGAGAGATCATATAATGGGTCATTCCCGCAGATAGTCTTTTCATGATTACCGATTGTTGAAGTGCGTCATGACCTAACTTGAGATTAGGAATGGGGTTAAGAGGATTCTGGTCTTCCGGGGAGATGGTATGGCCGCACCCCATTACAGAAAAGAGAGTAAAAAGAACTATTAATATAACTTTCTGATATTTCATTTTCGATTTCATAAGCTATTCTCTTAGATTGCCCGGTTTAGCTCACAGTGTCGTTAGTTGAGTCCCATTGTAATCTTTTTAAGCGTTTCTGACAACGTTGTCAGATAAAGAGGTCCCTTTAAAGTTTTACAAGGATTACAGGCACGGGGTGGCTGGATTGAAGGGAGCAAATCTTGACTTGCATTGGTTATTGGCAGTCGATTATCACTCTGGATCATATGAGAACTCGTTCTCTCTTATGGTATAGTCTCGGTTTAAGTGTAAGTAATTTTCATAGGTCTCTGAATAATATGAAACCTACAATCAAGCATGTGGCGAAGCTTGCTGGAGTGTCATTCAAGACGGTATCCCGGGTCATCAACAAAGAGGATGGTGTCGTTCCAGAGCTGCAAGAAAGAGTTTGGAAGGCAGTGAAAGAGCTAAACTATAAGCCTAACAAATCGGCGCGTGTGCTTCGCGGTGCCGTTTCGTCAATAGGGCTTATTTACGATAACCCTAATAGTAACTATATCATCGAGATGCAGAACGGCATTTTGTCCGAATGTAGGACTAAAGGTTATGAGTTGGTTATTCACCCCTGCCAGTCGAAATCGCCTAACTTGATTGATGAAATCTTGGAAATGACTGATAGAAGCCAAGTGGGTGGATTGATTTTGACGCCGCCGATATCAGAAATGCCGGAAGTACTAAAAGCACTGCAAGAAAAGAGCATTAAGTCAGTGTCGGTCCTTTCAGGATCTGAGCCTCCTGATCCGAAGGTCCCTTGTATGTTTGTTGATGATAGGGGAGCTGCATATCGCATAACCGAATACTTAGTAAAGCTTGGCCATAATGAAATAGCATTTCTTGGGGGCGAGCAGACGCATAAATCTAATAGTGAGCGATTTGAGGGTTATCGGCTAGCGTTAAGAGATAACGGAGTAGAACTGAAAGATTTGTTCATCCTGCCAGGCGAATTTACGTTTGAATCAGGTGTTGAGAGAACAAACAGACTGTTATCTGGTAAGCAAAAGCCAACGGCCGTGTTTGCCGGCAATGACGAGATAGCCGCCGGTGTTTTGTTTGCATCCAGGCTCCATGGCTGTTCGGTGCCAGAGGATCTTTCTATAGTAGGTTTTGAGGACAGCCCCTTTTCTCGTCAAACATGGCCCAATCTAACAACAGCCCAGCAGCCCAACCGCGACATTGCTCATGAGGCCACCACTCTTTTGGTTTCTCTTCTTAAAGGGCGAAATAAGGACCTGGCTAATGTTAGTAAAGGTTTTTCTCCCCAACTGATCGTTCGCCAATCGACATGCCCTCCTCGAAATGAATGAGCATTCAGGATAAAAAAGCCGGCGGTAGTTGACACACCGGCAAGGCTTAGCGCTGGTAGAACTGCGCTAGACAGAGGACAACCTGTAAAGAGAGGGTCGTAATCAACGTGCGACACTTGGCTTATATTCAAGCAGTAAACCAATATCTTGTATGTTGCCCGTCATAGACAACGTTGTCAAGCAATTTAACCTTCCCTGTTACGTTTGAAACAGAGCCATAGTGGTTTACTTTTTCTTTCGAACCGATAAAATAAGTTTCGTTTCGAGGTTTATGTGCCTCTTTATGAACAAACGCAACACCCAGCAGCGCCGACGCGCCATTATCGATATGCTCACCCAAGCGGGTGAGGTCAGTGTCGAGCACTTGGCCCAGCATTTCGGCACCTCTGAGGTGACGGTACGCAAGGACCTGGCGGCCCTGGAAGACAACGGCCTGTTGCTGCGCCGCTACGGCGGGGCCGTGCCCCTGCCCCAGGAAATGATCATCGATCCGGGTACCGAAAAAGTTTCGGAACGAAAGCAATCCATGGCCAAGGCCGCAGCGGACCTGATTCTGGACCACAACCGCATCATCATCGACAGCGGCACCACCACCGCCGCCCTGTTGCCGGAGTTGTCCCACAAGCAGGGCCTGGTGGTGATGACCAACTCCCTGAACATCGCCAATGCCCTGCGCGAGCTGGAAAACGAACCCACCCTGCTGATGACCGGCGGCACCTGGGATCCGCAATCCGAGGGCTTTCAGGGGCAGTTGGCCGAGCAGGTACTTCGCTCCTACAATTTTGATCAGTTGTTTATCGGCGCCGATGGCCTGGACCTGGAGCGCGGGACCACCACGTTTAATGAGCTGTACAGCCTGAGCCAAGTAATGGCCGAGGTGGCGCGCGAAGTCATCGTGATGGCGGAGTCGGATAAGTTGGGACGGAAGATCCACAATCTGGAATTACCCTGGGAGCGGATTGCCTATCTGGTGACGGATTCCGGATTTCCCGATGACGCTAAAGCCAAGCTTGAAAACCAAGGGGTTGAGGTGATTCGAGCCTCTTAGTTTTAGATGGTTCCGGGGGTGGGGATCGGGTATAGCAATCCGAGACACGCCGTAAACCCAACTCCTGCCCCCAAACCGAATTTAGAACTTTCTCAAAGGAGAAAAATTATGTGTGGCATCGTAGGCGCCGTAGCGCAGCGGGATGTAGTGGATATTCTGGTCGAAGGCCTTCGGCGCCTCGAGTATCGGGGCTATGACTCCGCCGGTGTGGCCGTGGTCAACAACGGTGAACTCAAACGCCTGCGCCGGTTGGGCAAAGTCAAAGAACTCGCCGACGCCGTCGCCGCCAGCCCTACCCCGGGCGGCACCGGCATTGCGCACACCCGCTGGGCCACCCACGGTGAGCCGAGCGAGCGCAACGCTCACCCACACGTCTCCAACGAGCAACTGGCCGTTGTGCACAACGGCATCATCGAGAATCACAGTGCACTCAAGAAGCAGCTCGAAGCCGATGGCTACCGGTTTGACTCCCAGACCGACACCGAGGTCATTGCCCACCTGGTGCACCAAACGCGGAAAGAAACCGGCGACCTGCTGAGCGCGGTGCAGAAGGCGGTGAAACAGCTCGACGGCGCCTACGGCACTGTACTGATGGACGCCAACGACGCCGAGCGTCTGGTGGTGGCCCGCTCCGGCAGCCCGCTGGTGATCGGCCTGGGCATTGGGGAAAACTTTATCGCCTCGGACCAGCTCGCCCTGTTACCGGTCACCCGTCGTTTTATCTTTCTTGAAGAAGGCGACGTGGCGGAAATCACCCGCACCAGCGTGCGCATTTTTGATAAAGACGGCAATGCCGTCGAGCGCGAAGAGCATGAGTCCACCGTCAGCTACGACGCTGGGGACAAAGGTCAATATCGCCATTTCATGCTCAAGGAAATTTACGAGCAGCCCCACGCGGTCACCAACACCCTCGAAGGCCGTCTGGGCAAAGAGAGTGTGCTGGACGAAACCTTCGGTAATGGCGCCGCCGAGCTGCTGAAGAAAGTGAAGCATGTCCAGATCGTTGCCTGTGGTACCAGCTACCATTCCGCCATGGTTGCCCGCTACTGGTTGGAATCGCTCGCGAATGTCTCTTGCAACGTGGAGATCGCCAGTGAATTCCGCTACCGGAAATCCGTGGTACAGCCCGACAGTCTGGTGGTCACTATCAGTCAGTCCGGTGAAACCGCCGACACCCTCGCCGCGCTGCGTCTGGCCAAGGAGCTGGGGTATCTCGGCAGTCTGACCATCTGCAACGTGGCGGGCTCCTCCCTGGTGCGTGAATCCGACCTGGCCTTTATGACCCGCGCCGGGGCGGAAATCGGTGTGGCCTCCACCAAAGCCTTCACCACTCAACTGGTGGGCCTGGCGATGCTGGTGCTGGCACTGGGTAAATACAATGGTCTGAGCACCGAACAACAGGCCGACATGGTGCAGGCCCTGAAAGGTCTTCCCGCCAAGCTCGAAGAGTCACTGGCGCTCGCTGAGCGTATTGAAGACCTGGCGGAAGAGTTCGCCGATAAACACCACGCCCTGTTCCTCGGCCGGGGCGACCAGTACCCGATTGCGATGGAAGGTGCGCTCAAGCTCAAAGAAATTTCCTATATTCACGCCGAGGCCTACGCCGCTGGCGAACTCAAGCACGGCCCTCTGGCGCTGATCGATGCCCAGATGCCCATCATCGTGGTCGCACCGAACAATGAGCTGTTGGAGAAGCTCAAATCCAACGTGGAAGAAGTCCGCGCCCGCGGGGGCATCCTCTATGTGTTCGCCGATGTGGAAGCCAACTTCTCCTCGGATGAGACCATGCGGGTCATCAATGTTCCCCACTGCCACCCCTGGCTGGCGCCCATTCTCTACACCCTGCCCCTGCAGTTGCTGAGCTACTACGTGGCCATCATCAAGGGCACCGACGTGGATCAGCCGCGCAACCTGGCGAAGAGTGTGACGGTCGAGTAACCTGTCGCTTTTGTCGATTCTGAGGCGATCCGAACCATCAAGCACCATCCTGGAGGTTCGGGTCGCCAACAATAACGCAGAGGTAGACAGCAGGATGATCACAATACGACGGGCCACCTACGACGATGTGCCGGCGCTGCATGCGCTGGCTGAGCGGTTTTTACTCGAGAATCTGAAAGATCCCGAAAATACCGGCTTTTTGATTTCCAACTTCTCCCTCGATGTTTACAGGGCTTATGTGGACAGCGCCGAGTACTTCTGGGTGGCCGAGGAAGACGGCAAGTTGGGTGGATTTCTGCTGGCTTATAAAAGTGAATCGATCAAGCCGGAAGAGGTGATCAACTCCTGCCTGCGCTATTCCGTGATTCAGCCGTTTACCCTGATCAAGCAGATCTGCAGTAGTGGCGCGGTGCGCGGTGCGGCGTCCGCGCTGTACCAGAAGCTCTTTGAGGAGATGGATACCGAGCTGGCGCTGGCGGCCGTGGTGAACGAGCCGCTGAACACCAAGTCGATTGAGTACCATCGCAAGCTGGGCTTTGGCCATTTGTGGGATCTGCACCCCCCGGCCGACTACGATGGCGTAACCCGCACCCGGTCCATCTGGTTCTACTCCAAAACCGGCACCCGACCTCAGACTCGTATGGCGCAAGTGGACAGCTCCGAACTGGTGCAGCATCTGATCGAAAAAGAACAGGGAACGGTCAACCTCTACATGCATGAGGACAACCTGAACTGGACCAAGCTGGGTATGTTGGTCACCTTTATGACGGCGCTGCTCACGGCCTTTGGCTTTCTGCTGGAGCGGGACCCAAACACCACCAACAACTGGATTGTCAGCGTGTTGGTGGTGTTCGGATTTGTTGTGAACATTATGTTTTACCTTAAGCTGAAATCCGGGCTTGGATTCCTCAACCATCATAAGAAAAGCCTGCGGCGCTTTGATGTTGCATTGACTGGAATGGCACCGTCATTACCTTCTTATCTGGACCATAAGACCGGAAAGCAGTCCGTTACTGTGCGAGTAATGATCGTATTGCCGCTATTCAGCCTGGGGCTGTGGACGGTGTGTTCTGCCCTGTTATTGCATCGGTACTTTCTCTGATGGGGCTCTGATCAGGCTCGATTGTCATAGGTTTTGCTCCCCGAGGTACCGGCGAAGTGTGGCACCCCAGGCGTCTTCCTCGATAATGGTCAGCAAGGTCCGATTGAACGGATCGCGTCGCTGACTCCCTTCGGGTAAAGCGATGCCGTAATCCTGCCGCTCAAAAGTACTCGGGAGCACGTGTAGGGAGCCCTGCATCTGACGGTTGGTCAGATATTGGAGGATGGGCCGGTCGTACACGACAGCATCAAAGTGTCCGGCGGCCACGGCTTCAAGAGCCGAGGAAAGGTCCGGCCGGGTACTGAAGCCAATGCCCCGATCACTCAGGTACTGCGCACTGGCGGATTGGCTGATCGTTACTACGCGAGCATTTGGCAGATCCTCTGGTCCTTGCACGCGCGTTTCCAATTGACTGACGGTCAGGCTGGTGGCAATGGCAGCGGTGAAGCTGGAGATCAGGATGATGGCGGCAAACATCCAAATCAGGGCGACCGTTCGCCCTGCAAACGTGACTGGAGCTTTGTCGCCGTAACCGACGGTGGTCATGGTGACCGCAGCCCACCAGAAACTGGAGCCGATGCCCTGGGCTGGAGTGCCGCCAAACATTTCTGCATTCTTGCGCCGCTCGGCTAACCAGAAGATAAATCCGACTGCGAACAATAAGCCGCCTAAAGCGATAATGGCGGCCATGAATTCCCAGGAAAACAGGCGCTTGACCGCAACCCAGACCGGGTTACCCGCTCTCGGGACGGCAATAGACAACCCTGTTGTATGGAATGGATGAGTGAAGTCCACCAGCGCCTCTCGTCCGGCGGTGACCGTCAATGCAGCCACTGAAGCATCCAGCGTGCCGTCTTCAAGGCCACTGATCAACTCCGTCAGTTCGAGCTCCCGGAACTGGTAAGTCAGATTCTGACGTCTCGCCAATTCCCGCCAAAGCTCGATACTGATGCCGGAGAATTCGCCCTCCTCGTTCTTGAATACAAACGGCGGCGCGATCTTGGTGCCGACAACCAGGGGTGTAGTGTCAGGCGTGCTATCGTTTTGACTGAGCGCAGGCAAGGTCAGGCAACATAGCAGTGTAAAAATGCTGGCGCGTAGCATGGCGGGCGTCATGATCAATGTCTCCAGTTTGTGTGGGCGTTCCACCAACCTCGGTCAACACCGGGGGTTCCGAAGTTCTGGCGAAAAAATTTCCTCTCAAGTAAGGTTCGTTATTGTGCGGTGAATTGTTAAGAATACTAAAGGATATCAAGGGACTTTATGAAGCGATTACTCATTGGATTACTGCTACTGGTGGTGGTCGTAGGGGTTGCTGGCCACTACTATTACGAGCGGCAGGTGAAGCAGCGGGTAGACAGTGCCGCTCGCCTGCTGGGTCAGATGGGCGGCAACCTGGACTATCGCGAGGTGGTCATTGGTCTGTCGGGTGATATTCGGGTCGAGGACATTCTGCTTCGCGTGCCTGGTATGCCCAGCGCCGTCAGTATCGATCGGGCCTCGCTGCATACCGGTGGGCTGATGGGCGTCCATCGCCTGGCCATGGACGCCCGGGAGCAATTATTACCCACCCGCCTGGGTGTGTCGTTTGATGGCATCCGTATCCCCCTCTCCAGTGTGACTGAATCCGGTAATCTGGGCGTCACGGACGCTTTCGCCGCTGCCGGTTGCGGTGATCGGACGGGCTTCAGTGCACTGGATATTGTGAAAATGGGTTACTCCGAATTCGTGATGGATACCCGGGTGGATTATCGCCTGGTCGGCGATGGCGAGCTTCTGAGCCTGGCCGTCGACACCCTGATGCGGGAGATGAACAGCACGCGAGTGGAAATGGACTTTTCCCTGGGTGCGCCGTCACGGCATGCGCCGGCCGTTGCAATGGCCATGGCCAATGCCCAGTTGCTGAGCGTGGTGATTGACTACCAGGACAAGGGCTATACCCAGCGTGTATTGGAATTCTGCACCGAACAGACCGGGCTGGATAGAGAGGCGTTTCTGGCCCAACACCTGAGTGCCTGGCAGGATATCTGGCACCAATTTGGGCTGACCGCCGGGTCAAACCTGGTTGATGGCTATCGGGAATTTCTGTCCAACCCGGATCAGTTCCGGTTGCAGATCAACCCCAGCGGAAGCCTGCACGCTGACGACCTCAGTGGCATGTCAACGGAGCTGATGCTCTACTACCTGCCCATGCAACTGTCGGTGAATCAAGGGCCAATGAAGCGTCTGGACCTGTCAGTCATGGACGAGGCTGAAGTGCAAGCCTGGCGGGAAGCGCGCCGGGAGCGGATTGTCGACTCGGGCAATGAAACGGAGCCGTCGGGTGATACCGGGCAAACGCTAGACGAAAAAGGCCGGATCACCATGGAGGCGCTGCGCAACGCGAAAGAGGCAACCGTGGAGCTTCGGCTCACCAACGGGCGTACCCTGGAGGGAGTAGTGCACTCGGTCGGGGAAGACCGGTTGCAGTTACAGCGTTTTCAGAACGGGGGCTATGTCATTCAGCCGGTTGATTATGCGGACATTGTGGAAGCTTATCTTCTGAGGGACTGAGTCCGGCTCATTGACCTCGAGTACCTGACTAATTGGCGTCGCTTTTGGCTTCTCTGGCGTAACATCCGGTGGTTCAGTCGCGTAAAATAGCGCGGCTTGTAACGGCCGCTGGCCGCCCGATCTGAGAGGCACGCAGACCAAGATGGATTCACTGACACAAATGACCCTCGGCTCCGCCGTCGGTGTCGCGGTCATGGGCCGGCGGGTGCCGGTCTGGCGCTCGGCACTGGTGGGGGCGTGTTTCGGTACCCTGCCCGACCTGGATTCGTTTGTGGATTACGGTGATCCGATCCGCAATGTCACCTATCACCGCGGTGCCAGCCATTCACTGCTCTATCTGTCGCTGCTCTCCCCGTTGTTTGCCTGGCTGATCACCCGCTGGACGCCCTCCGGAGGCTTCCGACGATGGTGGGCCGCGCTGTGGCTGATTCTGATCACCCACGTGTTGCTCGACACCATGACGGTGTACGGGACCCAGATCGGTCAGCCATTTACCGACTACCCGTTCGGGGTGGCCAGCCTGTTTATCATTGACCCCCTGTACACGCTACCACTGCTGGTCGGGCTGCTATTGGCGCTGGGCGGTCGGCACCGGGCGAACCACTGGGGACTGGCGCTGACCACGGGCTATCTGCTCTGGAGTATGGCGGCCCAGAGTTGGGTAGAAACCCGAGTCGAGCGCGAATTGGCGGATCGGGACTGGTCGGTCGAGCGGGTCCTGGTGACCCCCAGTGCTTTCAACACAGTGCTCTGGCGGGTCTTGGTCATGACGTCGGATCACTACTACGAGGGCTTCTATGCCCTGGCCGATGGCGATCGCGCCATTGAATTCGATCGCTTCGAGCGCGACCGGGCACTGTATGAATCCCTAAAGAACGATTGGGGGGTACAGCGAATCGCCTGGTTCAGTAAAGGGTTTTTCAAGGTCAGTGAGCGAGATGGAATGGCGTGGATTACCGACCTGCGCATGGGGCAGGAGCCCTTCTACAGCTTCAATTTTGTGGTGGCCGAACGGGTGGCGGGCCAGTGGCAATCGGTGCCGCCCCAGCTGCAGATGGAGCGCCCCGATATCGGGGCCGGCCTGCGCTGGATCGTTCGCAGAGCCCAGGGGCAACCCCTGTCGCCGCCCCGTGTGAAACTCGATGAGCGTGAGTCTTCACAAACCCAAAAACCCGCCAATGCAGGGCAATAATGTGGAACGACTGGATAAAGCGCTGGTAAGCCGGGGCCTGGCGGATACCCGCAGTCAGGCCCAACGGATGATCGAGGCCGGGCGGGTCCGCTGTCAGGCGAGCGGCAATTGGCAGGTACTGAACAAGGCCAGCGCCAAAGTGTCGGAAGAACAGGCTCTGGACGTCGAGCCGGGGGATGAAGATCAGTTCGCCTCCCGCGGTGGCTTGAAGTTGCGTGGCGCGCTGGCGCAGTCGGGCCTGAATCCCGAGGGCTGGGTGGCTCTGGATGTGGGTCAGTCCACCGGCGGATTTACCGATTGCCTGTTGCAGGCCGGCGCCACCAGGGTGGTCGGAGTGGATGTCGGTCGTGACCAGCTGGTGCCCGCTCTGAGAGCGCACCCCAAGGTGGTGTATTTTGAAGGCATCAATGCCAGGGACCTGCCCAGGGACACCCTGTTGGCGGAGGCGCCAGCGGGCTTTGATCTGATTGTGATGGACGTGTCTTTCATTTCCCAGACGCTGATTCTGCCCGGGTTGCCGGCACTGCTTAAACCGGGCGGGCACCTGCTCAGCCTGGTCAAGCCGCAATTTGAAGTGGGCAAGGCGGGCATCGGTAAGGGCGGAATTGTGCGCGACGATCGTCTCTATGCGGAGGTGGAGCAGCGAATTCGCGCCCAGTGCGACACCCTGGGGCTGACGATCAACGGCTGGTTTGCGAGCCCGATCAAGGGCGGTGATGGTAATCGGGAGTTCTTTATATCGGCGACAAAAACACCCGAGGGTTTTTAAACATAAACATTTTTTAGCGGATAAGACGTATAAATCTTCTCAGCGCTCCCCTATACTTCCTCGTGGTCTGTACCACCCTAAGTAAGCGCGGCTTCTGAGCAGGCTCTTCCAATCGACCGCCCCAAGCTGCATGAATCATCCAAAACCATAAAGATGTGTGAGAAGGCAATGAAACAACGAGACCCCGTTTTCGGTCGCCCGCTGGTTGCGGCGTCCCTCTCCGTGTTGCTGGTGGCCTGTGCGCCGGATGACAACACCTCCTCCCCGACCCCGGAACAACGCCAGGCCCCCGCCCAGTCTGAAGCGGTGGCTCCGCTCAGCGATACCGATGCGGCGGTGATTGCCCTGAGTGATACCGAAGCCGATTCCGTCCGCGATCGGGTGATGCGCCAGGTGAACCTTGAGCCGATTGACGGCCTGAGCGTGGATCTCTGGGCGCCCGAGAAACTGCTGGCTGACCCGGTGGCGATCAGTGTGGACTATCAGGGCCGGGTGTGGGCCGCGGTCACCAACCGCAGTAACAACTCGGAGTTTGATATCCGTCGTTACCCGGACTGGGAACACTCTTCCATGACCTGGACCAGCGTCGAGGATCGGCGGGCGTTTCTGAAACAAGAGCTGGCTCCGGAAAACAGTGAGCAGAATGCCTGGCTGGACGACCGCAATAACGACGGCTCCCGGGACTGGCGCGACCTGGCGGTGGTCAAAGAGGAGGTCATTCTGCTGCAGGACACCAGTGGTGACGGCCGGGCCAACGAAAGCCGACGCTTCCTGAAGGATTTCCATAGCGAAGTGACCGATGTACTCGGCGGGATCTACTATCACAACGAACTGGATGAACTGTTTCTGGGGGTTGCCCCGAACGCCTGGCGGGTCAAAGATACCGACGGTGACCTGAGAGCTGATACCAAGCAGGCCATCTCCGACGGTTTTGCCGTGCATGTGGGGTTCAGTGGCCACGGCATGTCCGGCGTGACCTTGGGACCGGATGGCCGGATTTACTACGGAATCGGTGATATTGGCGCCAATATCACCGACGTTGACGGCAACGAGTACGCCCACCCGAATCGGGGGGTGATTGTCCGCAGTGAACCTGATGGCAGCAACTTCGAAGTGTTTGCCCACGGCGTGCGCAATACCCACGAGTTCACGTTCGATCAATACGGCAACCTGATCACCGTCGATAACGATGGTGACCACGACGGTGAATACGAGCGGGTGGTCTACCTGATTGACGGTTCCGACACCGGCTGGCGCACCAACTGGCAATTGGGCAAGTACAAGGATCCGAAAAACAACACTTACAAGGTGTGGATGGACGAGGATTACTTCAAACCCCGCTTTGAAGACCAGTCCGCCCACATTCTGCCCCCCATTGCCCCCTATCACGCGGGTCCCACCGGCATGGTGTACAACCCCGGTACGGCCTTGAGCGAGCGTTGGAACAACCACTTCTTCGTGGTGGAGTTTGTTGGCTCGGCGGCCCGCTCCGGCATTAATGCCTTTACCCTGGAACCCAAAGGTGCCTCGTTCGAGCTGGCGTCAGACCAGAACATCTTCCGCGGCGTCCAGGCCACCGGCCTGGACTTTGGTCCGGATGGCTCTCTGTTCATGAGCGACTGGATCGAAGGCTGGGGCATCAACGGCAAGGGCCGCATCTGGAAAATGGATGTTACTGAAGGGGTCGATCAGGCTCAGCGGGACAATACCCAGGCACTTCTGGAAGCAAACTTCGCCGAACTGGGTGCGAATGAGCTGGTAGAGCACCTGAGTCACCCCGATATGCGTGTGCGTCAGCGGGCCCAGCTGGCTCTCGCCGCCCGTGAAGACGAGGCCAGCCTGTTGGAGGTCGCGCAGAACAGCGGCCATCAACTGGCCCGCATTCACGCTATCTGGGGCATTGGCCAGCTTACCCGTCAGGACTCGAGCCGTGCTGCCGTGTTGCGGCCCCTGCTGAGCGACACTGACCCCGAAATTCGTGCCCAGGTGGCCAAAGTGTTGGGCGATGTAGCGTTTGCCGACGCCCGCCCGGACCTGTTGCCCCTGTTGACCGATGACAGTGCCCGGGTTCAGTTCTTCGCCGCCCAGGCGCTGGGTCGCATCGGTAACCCGCAGGATCAGTCGGCGGTGATCGCCATGCTGGAAGCGAACGACGATGAAGATGTCTACCTTCGTCAGGCCGGGGCGATTGCCCTGGCTCGCATGGGCGATGCCAAGACGCTGGGCAACCTGGAGACTCACGCCTCCGAAGCCGTGCGCATTGCCGCCGTGGTGGCGCTGAAACGCCTGCAGAGCCCGGAGCTGGCCCGCTTCCTGGATGATACCAGTGAGTTTGTGGTGACCAACGCCGCCCGCGGCATCAGCGACGATCATTACGTGGATGCTGCGCTGCCAGCCTTGGCCGAGCTGCTGGCAACCACGGAATTTACCAATGAGCCGCTGTTGCGTCGCCTGATCAACGCGAACCTCTATGTGGGCGGCGACGCCTCGGTGGAGCGTCTGCTGGGCTTCGCTCAACGCGATGACATCGACGGAGTGCTGCGCGCCGAGGCTATCCACACCCTGTCGGTCTGGCCGGAGAGCTCGGCCTTTGATCGGGTGACGGGCCGCCATCGCGGCGTCGTATCTCACCCAAGCGAGCAGGCCAGCGAACCCCTGATGGCTCTGTCGGCCGAGTTGCTGCAAGATCGTAGCCCGGAAGTTCGAGCGGCCACGGCCAGTGCTTTGGCGATGCTCAACATTGAAGGTGCCAGCGAAGCTCTGGCGGCAACCCTGAAAGATGACGCCAGCCCGATGGTTCGGGCCGCAGCTCTGGAAGCGTTGTTCAGTCTGGACTACCCGGCTATGGGCCAGGCGGCCCTGACCGCCACCAACGACGCCGATACCGACGTGCGCATGGCCGCGCTGGCCTTGCTGCCCAAACTCGATCTTCCGACAGAGGAAGTGGTTGAGCTGCATCGGGTGCTGCTGAATAACGGCTCCCTGCCGGAACAGCAGGCCGCCTATCGCTCCCTCGCGAATGTCGATCACGCCAGTGCCCATGCATTGCTGGGCGAATCCCTGGCCGCACTGCGCGCCGATCAGCTGCCTGCCGCCGTGCAATTGGATGTGATTGAAGCGGCCCAGGCCACTGGCAACGAGACCCTGATCGCCGAGCTGGAGGCCTATGAGGCGAGTAAGAACCGCAATAAGCCCCTTGAGGTTTACCGGGAGGCCTTGGAGGGGGGTGACCCGAATGCGGGGACGAACCTGTTCCGCTACAGCAACAGCGCCCAATGTATTCGATGCCATATGGTCGGTCATCGCGGTGCCCGGGTGGGCCCCGAGCTCACCGCCATTGGTGACCAGCTGAGCCGCCGCCAGTTGCTCGAAGCGCTGGTGGATCCGGGCGCCCGGGTCCCCGCCGGTCACGGTCGGGTATCGGTCACGCTGGATAATGGTCAGACGATCAGCGGTTTCTTTGAGGCCGAGAGCCAGGACAGTATGACCATTGTCGATGGCGAAGAGCGGATCGAAGTGGACAAGGCTGACGTGGTGTCCACCGAGTACTCCGGCTCGGGCATGCCGCCCATGGGACAGCTGCTCAATCGCAGCCAGTTGCGCGATATCGTCGCCTACTTGGTGACCCTGCCCACTGAGGAGGAAGCCGAAGGGCACTGATACTTGAGCGAAAAGGCGGAGGTGGCGCGCGCTCCTCCGCCAAAACTCAATATAGGGGCACACCTGTGGTGCCTCTCTCCAACTGATATACTCAGGTCATAGGTCTTTTTAAACGACAACAAGGTCCCTATGACCACCCCGTTATTGATTTGTGATGACTCTCTGGTCGCTCGCAAGCAAATGCTCCGTGCCCTGCCCCCCGACTGGGATGTGCTGGTCAGCTTTGCCTGTGATGGCGAGGAGTGTTTGCGCTACCTCGAGGCCGATCGGGGTCATATCCTGTTTCTCGATCTGAACATGCCCGTGCTGGATGGCTATGCGGTGCTGCGGGAAATTCGCGCCCGGGATTGGCCGACGCTGGTGATTGTCGTATCCGGGGATATTCAGCCGGAAGCGGAGCAGCGTGTGCGGGACCTCGGTGCCGTCCAGATGATCCGAAAGCCCCTGGACCCAATGCAACTGCAAGCGGTGCTGATGGAGTTCGGCCTCTATGACCCCTCAGAGAGTCGCCGCCTGGCGGTGCACCCGGAAAGCCCCGATCGCAGCACCACCTGGCACGACGTATTGCAGGAGCAGGCCAACATTGCCATGGGGCAGGCCGGTGACCTGTTGGCCCGTTTGCTCGGGGTGTTTGTGGAGCTGTCGGTGCCGAAGGTCAGCATGCTCGCGGCCAGTGAGCTCAACATGGCGTTGGTGGCGGGCAGCAGCCACCACACCTGGTCCGGTGTCAGTCAGGGGTTTGTGGGCGGCGGCCTCGGCGGTGAGGCGCTGCTGCTGTTCAGTGACAGCAGCATTGAGGACATGAGTACCCTACTGGGCTACCAGGATGACAATGCACCCAACAAAGAGCTCGAGGTTTTGATGGACCTGTCGGGTATTCTGGCCGGTGCTTTCCTGAAAGGCCTGGGGGAGCAACTGCATCTGTCGCCGAGGATAACGCCGCCGGTGGTGCTTGGCACCCATGTGACCATGGACGATCTTCTCCACCACAATAGCCACCTTTGGGAGCAGATGCTCAGCATTGAGGTGTCTTTCGCGGTGGAAAACCACAATATTCTGGGCAATCTGCTGCTGTTGTTTACCGAGGATTCGATCCCCCGATTGCAGGAAACACTGGAATACCTGCGGCCTGATCCGGAGGACGCATCATGAACCGTACCGAGTTTACGTTGAGCGATGTGCACTGGCTGATGGATCTGTTGCAGACCATCGAGGTCGGAATCGTGGTGCTCGACGGTGACAACCGGGTGCGCTCCTGGAACGGCTTTATGGAAAACCACAGCGGCATCCGTGCCGATGAGGCTCAGGGCGCGGATCTGTTCCACCTGTTCCCGGATTTGCCCCGGGAGTGGCTGGAACGCAAGCTGCACACGGTTCGCCTGTTGAACACCCGAGCCTTTAGCGTCTGGGAGCAACGACCTTATCTGTTCCGGTTCCGCAATCGCCGCCCGATTACCGGCACCGAGCCCTACATGTTCCAGAACATCACTTTCTTTCCCCTGACCGATCAGCGCGGCTCGGTGGAGGGTGTCTGTCTGCTGGTCTATGACGTGACCGATATGGCGAGCAGTCGGCGCCAACTGGAAAAAAGCAATGCCCAGCTCAAGCGGCTCAGCCAGACCGACGGGCTCACCGGGCTGCTCAACCGCAGCACCTGGGAGTCGTTCCTGCAGACCGAGTTCGAACGGCATTTCCGCTATGGTTCCGAGGCGGCTCTGGTCATGCTCGACATCGATCACTTCAAGCCGATCAATGACACCTATGGTCACATGGTGGGGGATGAAGTGATTCGTCAGGTCACCAGTCTGATCAAATTCAATTTGCGCCAGCCGGATATTGCCGGTCGCTACGGTGGGGAGGAGTTTGCCATCATCCTTCCGGAAACCGATCTGGAAGGTGCCGAGTGCTTTGCGGAGCGGATCCGCTCTGTGATCGAGCATCAACCGCTCAAATGCCTCGATCAGACGATCGAAGTGACCGCCAGTATTGGCATAGCGCCCTGGAGCCTGGCCTATCAGGATGCTGAGCAGTGGCTCGGGGCAGCGGATCAGGCGCTCTACGCCGCCAAGCGCCAGGGTCGCAATCAGGTCGTGGTTGCCCCTCTCACTGAATGATCTGACCCCGACCGGTGCCCGTAATCTGCCTTATAAGGTAAATGTCCGGAGGGGGTACCGTGCGGCGCGTCGGTTTGTACTGGTTCGGAGATGACTTGCGGGTATCGGATCAGCCGGGGCTGGCTCGTGCTGCGGCGGAAGTGGATCAGCTGATATGCCTGTATGTGGTGGACTCCGCCTGGTTCCGGCCCGGTTCGCTGGCGCTGACCCGGCCGTTGGGCATCCATCGAGAACGGTTCTTACTGGAATCTCTGCGAGCGCTGGACACCAGTCTGCGTAGCTTGGGCCAGCATCTGAACGTTATCTGGGCGCGTCCGTTGGACATCGTTCCGGCGCTGATTTCCCGCTACAGTATTACCCACCTCTATCGCAGCGACCACCCAGGCTACTACGAGCGACGTGACTGGCAGTGGCTGCGGGACCACTACCCGCAACTGAGCTTCGTCGACATTGAGAATCAGACCCTGTTCAACGCCGAGCAATTGGGTTTTCACCTGACGGAGCTGCCAACCACCTTTTCGCAATTTCGCCGGCGCGTCGAACAGCGACCGATTCCCGAAGCCCGGGGATTTTTGTCCGCCCTGCCGCCGAGCCCGGCCGAAGGCCGCAAAATACCGGTTCCGCCCGAGCGCAACGGCTGTCGCTTTCGCGGTGGGGAAGAGGCTGCCCGGATGCACCGGATTCGCTATTTCGACAGCGATGCGCCGGCCCATTACAAACACACCCGCAATGCGCTGGACGACTGGGCCTCCTCCACCAAGTTCTCGCCCTGGTTGGCGCGAGGCTGCCAGTCGCCGCGACAGGTCAATACCGCGCTGGTGAACTATGAACGGCACTACGGGGCGAATGAATCCACCGAGTGGATCCGGTTCGAACTGTTGTGGCGGGAATACTTTCAGTGGATGGCACGCGCCTATGGCGCCGATCTTTATCGGTTTGGCGGTCGGCCGCGGCGTTCCTTAAATACCAGCTTTTACCCGGAGCGATTTCGCAAATGGTGTGAGGGCACCACGCCCTACCCGCTGGTGAATGCCGCCATGAACCAGTTGAACCGCACCGGCTATCTGTCCAATCGCGCCCGACAGATCGTCGCCAGTGCCCTGGTCAATGAGCTGCAGGTGGACTGGCGCTACGGCGCGGCCTGGTTTGAGCAGCAGTTGATCGACTACGAAGTTGGCAGCAACTGGGGCAATTGGCAGTACATTGCTGGCGTGGGTGCCGACCCCCGTGGCGGTCGGCACTTCAGTCTGGAGAAGCAAGCTGCCCAGTTCGACCCCGACGGGGAGTATGTGCGGCGATGGGGTGACGACCGCGAGCTGACCCCGCTCGATTCGGTGGACGCCGCCGACTGGCCCATTGCCCGTTCGTGAGCGAGTCTGGACCCATCAACCTGGTCTGGCTGAAGCGCGACCTGCGCCTGACCGATCATGCCCCTCTGGCCGATGCGGCGGCCCGTCCGGAGCCCCTGTCCCTGATCTACTGTTTTGAGCCGGAGTTGCTCAATGACCCTCACTACGATGAACGCCACTGGCGGTTTATTTGGCAATCGCTGGATGACCTTGATCGGGTACTGGCGCCCCTGGGCGGAAAAGTTTACCGGCTCTGGGGGTCGGTAACTGCGCTGTTGGAGGATATCCATCGCAGTCGACCGGTGGCGAGCCTGTTCAGCCACGAGGAGACCGGCCTGGCGGTGACTTTTGAGCGGGATAAAGCGGTCGCGGACTGGTGTCGGACGCGGGGGGTCCGCTGGCATGAATCGCCGACCGGCGCCGTCCAGCGAGGCTTGCCCGATCGACGCCGGTGGGACCGGGACTGGTATCGGACCCTGCGCGCTGCGCCTCGGGATCCCGATCTGGCATGCATCCGTTGGGCGCCTCTGCCCGAAGCGCTGGGGGTGGGTTTGCCGCCCGTTGCCTGGCGTCGGGCCAACCCGGCCTTCCAGCGCGGTGGCATTCGGGCCGCCCGCCAGACCCTGGCGAGCTTTCTTGAGCGCCGGGGGCGGGATTACCGGCAGGCGATCTCCAGCCCCTCCGCCAGCCGTGAACACTGTTCCCGGCTTTCGCCCTACCTCGCCTGGGGGAATCTCAGTCTGCGCCAGGTGTATCAGGCCACGCTGGAGCGCCGACAGGCGCCGGGATGGCGCTACCCCCTGACTGCGTTCAGCTCGCGGTTGCACTGGCACTGCCACTTTATCCAGAAGTTCGAAAGTGAGTGCGCCATGGAGCACCGGCCGGTCAACCGGGCCTACGAGGCTTTCCCTTACCGGACCGATGACCGTGTTGAAGACGACCTCGCTGCCTGGCGAGAGGGCCAAACGGGCATCCCCCTGGTGGACGCCTGCATGCGCTGTCTGCACCAGACCGGCTATATCAACTTCCGGATGCGCGCTATGCTGGTCAGCGTGCTGTGCCATCACCTGAACATTGATTGGCGCCGTGGCGTGACGCATCTCGCGCGCCTGTTTCTCGATTTTGAGCCGGGTATCCATTACCCCCAGTTTCAGATGCAAGCCGGGGTGACCGGCGTCAACACCATCCGCATCTACAACCCGGTCCGGCAGGCGGAGCAGCAGGATGCCGAGGGCAACTTCATTCGCCAGTGGTTGCCGGAGTTGGCCGAGTTGCCGGTGCCGTTGCTCCATCAACCCTGGGCCTTGGCGCCGATGGAGCGCATGATGTTTGATTTCGCCTATCCCGAGCCCATTGTGAACCTGACCGAGGCCGCTCGTGCCGCGCGGGAGCGTCTGTGGGGCTGGCGCAACCGGGTCGAGGTGAAGCGTGAAGGTCAGCGTGTATTGGGGCGTCACGTGCGGCCTTCCTGAGCCGCATCGCCTTGACGATCCTGACAGGAGCCTGTACGTTTATCCAGATTCGAGGCGCTTCCGGCCTGAAAAGGGACATAAAAACCGGTACACTGTCGCGCTCGTTTAACGCCATCAAAACCCCCAGTCACCAACCAGCGACCTGCCCATGGATGTATCCGCCCTGCTTAACGATCTGAACGACGCTCAGCGCGAGGCCGTTTCAGCCCCCGCCCATAACCAGTTGATTCTGGCCGGTGCGGGCAGCGGCAAGACCCGGGTGCTGGTACATCGGATCGCCTGGTTGATACAAGTCGAGCAGGTCTCGCCCTACTCCATCATGGCGGTCACCTTTACCAACAAGGCCGCGCGGGAAATGCGCGCCCGCCTGGAAACGCTGCTGTCCGATACCGGCCAGCCGGTGAACACCCGCAGCATGTGGGTGGGTACCTTCCACGGGCTGGCGCATCGGTTGCTCAAGGCGCACTGGCAGGATGCCGGATTGCCCCAGAATTTCCAGATTCTCGACAGCGACGATCAGCTGCGCCTGATCAAGCGGGTGTATCAGCGCCTGGAACTGGATGAGTCCAAGTGGCCGTTCCGTCAGGCCCAGTGGTTCATCAATGGTCAGAAAGACGAAGGCCTGCGCCCGCAGCACATCCCGGACAACGGCGATCCGTTCATCCGCACCATGCTGATGATCTATCGCGCCTATGAGGAGGACTGTCAGCGCAGTGGTCTGGTGGACTTTGCCGAACTGTTGCTGCGCGCCCACGAGCTGTGGTTACACAAGCCTCACATCCTGGAACATTACCAGCGCCGTTTTCCGTTTGTGTTGGTGGACGAATTCCAGGACACCAACAGCATTCAGTACGCCTGGCTGCGGGTGCTCGCCGGTAAGACGGCCAAGGTTACCGCCGTGGGCGACGATGACCAGTCCATTTACGGCTGGCGAGGCGCGCGCATTGAAAACATTCAGCGCTTTACCGATGACTTTCCGGGCACCCAGACCATCCGTCTGGAACAGAACTACCGCTCTACCGGCACCATTTTGAAGGCCGCCAATGCGGTGATTGCCAATAACTTCGGTCGCTTGGGCAAACAGTTGTGGACCGATGGGGATGATGGCGAACCGATCGCACTCTACGCTGCATTCAACGAGCAGGATGAAGCGCGGTTTATCGTCGAGCGCATCGAAGACTGGGTCAAGCAGGGTAACAGTTACTCCAGCTCCGCCATTCTCTATCGTTCCAACGCCCAGTCCCGGGTGTTGGAAGAAGCACTGTTGCGCGAGGGCATTGCCTATCGCATCTATGGCGGTCAACGTTTCTACGAGCGCCTGGAAATCAAAAACGCCCTGGCCTATATGCGTCTGATCGCCAACCCCGATGACGATGCCGGTTTCGAGCGGGTGATCAATACGCCCACCCGGGGTATTGGCGGCAAAACTCTGGATGCGATCCGCGAGTGCGCCCGGGATCAGAACCTGTCCCTGTGGCAGGCCTCGGCGCAGATCATTGCCAACAACGCCCTGCCCGCCCGGGCATCGAATGCGCTCAAAGGCTTTATGCAACTGATCGACTCGCTCGCCGATCACAGTACGGAAAAACCCCTGGATGAAATCGCCCAACTGGTGCTGGATGAAACCGGGCTGCTGGAATTTCATCGCAAGGAAAAAGGCGAAAAAGGGCAGGCCCGGGAAGAGAACCTGCAGGAGCTGGTCAACGCCTGCCGGGTGTTCGATGCCGCCGAGGAAGACGAGCTGTCGGTGCTGCAGCAGTTTCTGGATACCGCCGCGCTGGATGCCGGCGAAACCCAGGCGGACGAGTTTGAAGATGCGGTCCAGTTGATGACCCTGCACTCGGCCAAGGGCCTGGAGTTTCCGCTGGTGTTTCTGGCCGGGGTGGAAGAGAATCTGTTCCCGCATAAAATGTCCATGGAGGACCCGGACCGGCTCGAGGAAGAGCGCCGTCTGTGCTACGTGGGTATCACCCGCGCCATGGAAAAACTCTACATCAGCTACGCCGAAACCCGGCGTCTGTACGGTGCCGAGACTTTCAATGCCCTGTCCCGTTTTGTACGGGAAATTCCGGCGGAGCTGATTCAGGAAGTGCGCCTGAAAACCACCGTTACCCGGCCCATGGGTTACGGTAAAGGCGATTACGGCCGCGCCAATAACGTCAGTTTGACCGATTCCGGCGAAGACACCGGGTTCCACCTGGGCCAACGGGTCAGCCACGGCGTATTCGGAGAGGGTGTTATCCTCCACTTTGAGGGCCAGGGTGCCCACGCCCGGGTGCAGGTCAATTTCGACGACGAAGGCAGCAAGTGGTTGGTGCTGCAATACGCGAAACTGGTTCCCATGTAGGGCAGGTATATCCTGCCAAAAGAAAAACATAACAGCGCACAGTGACTATGAACGCAACCTCCAAGAACACAACCTCAAAACCCCGCTGGTCCCCTCTGATCATTCTGCTATTGGTCGCCCTGGTGGCGGTCCTGTTTTCCCTGCTGGTCATGGAAAAGGCCACCGACAAAGTGGCGGTCATGGTCGATGGCAAGGTGCAGGAGCAGCGTGTGTACCAGTGGCGCATGGTCACCACCTGGCCCAAGGATTTCCCCGGCTTGGGCACCACCGCTCAGGAATTTGCCAACATGGTGGAGTCCATGAGTGGCGGCCGTTTGCAGATCCGCGTGTACGGGGCCGGCGAAATAGTGCCCGCCATGGGCGTGTTCGACGCGGTGTCCGATGGCAGTGCGGAAATGGGCCACGGCGGCAGTTACTACTGGCGCGGCAAAGCCCCCGCCGCACAGTTTTTTACCACCATTCCGTTTGGCATGAACGCCCAGGAAATGAACGCCTGGTTGCACCATGGCGGCGGCCTGGAGTTGTGGCGCGAAGTCTATGCGCCCTTCAATATCATTCCCTTCCCCGGTGGCAATACCGGTATTCAGATGGCGGGCTGGTTCAATAAAGAGATCAACAACATTGAGGACCTGCGCGGTCTGAAAATGCGCATTCCGGGTCTGGCGGGAGATGTATTCAATCGCGCCGGTGGCAGTTCAGTGAATATCCCCGGCGGAGAACTGTATACCTCATTGCAGACGGGGGTGATCGACGCCGCCGAATGGGTGGGACCGTCCAACGATCAGGCCTTCGGCTTTGATCAGATTGCCCGGTATTACTACTACCCGGGTTGGCAGGAGCCGGGTTCGACGCTGGAGCTGTTGGTCAATAAGCCTGCTTTCGAGGCGTTGCCGGCCGACCTTCAGGCCATTGTCACCCACGCGGCCCGCGCCGCGAACCAGGACATGTTGGATCAATACACCGCCCGAAATCCTCGCGCGCTGAACGATATGGTGGCGAAAGAGGGGACAGAGCTGCGGCGCTTACCGGACGATGTGATTCAACGCCTATATGATATCTCCAGGGAACTCTTCGAGCAGCAAGCCGAGGAGGATCCGCTGTTTCGAAAAGTGTGGGATTCCTATCGGACCTTTTTGGCGGACGTGACCGACTACCACAAGATAACGGAACACACCTACTACGACATTCGCGAGCAGGTAAAAGCGGACGCGGCGGGGTCCGAGGGGGAAGAATAGCCAGAGTATTGGCGCAGGCATAAAAAAACAGCGGGGCCTTTGCGCCCCGCTGTTTTTTCGGTCAAGGTGACACCGGATTTACTGGCGAATGCCTTCGATGTGCAGCTCCATATGGACAACGCGCGATGCCGGGCCCAGATCATAGTCGATACCGAAATCTTTCAGGGTCAGCTCAACTTCGCCCTCGAAGCCAACGCGGTAGCCGCCCCAGGGGTCTTGACCCTCGCCGACCTTTTCCACTTCGATGGTGATTTCCTTGGTGACACCGTGCAGGGTCAGGTCTCCGACGACATCAAACTCTTCGCCATTGTCTTCGACATTTTCAATGCGCTTGCTGACAAACTTGGCTTCTCCGTGTTTGTCGGTGCTCAGGAAGTCATCGCTGCGCAGGTGCTTATCCCGTTCCGCGTGATTGCTGTCGATGCTGCTGGTATCGACGGTCACGGTGATCTGGCTGTCTTCGACATTGTCGGCGTCGTAGCTGAAGCTGCCTTCGAAGTCGTTAAATCGACCGGTCAGCCAGCTGTAACCCAGGTGCTGAATTTTGAAGTTGATGGCGGCGTGTGCGCCTTCGGTGTCGATCACATAATCGGCGGCCATCGCCGGAACGCTGGCCAAACCAATACTGCTCAGAGTCAATGCGGCTAAAGTCTTTTTCATGGTCTTACTCCTTAACGATTGAGAAACAAAAAGTGGCTTACGGGTTGGGGTCGGATTTACCTGGGCGAAGCATACGCAGCAGGGTCCGATCCCGGATCACAAAATGGTGCCAGAGTGCTGCCCCGGCGTGGGCAAGCGCCAGAAGAATCAGCAGCCAGGCGGCGATTTCATGGATTTCTCCAACCAGATCGACGCCATCAGAACTCAACTGCCAGGTGGCGGGCACACTGAACAGTTCAAAAAAATCCGCGGGATCACCCTTGGCGGTATTGATCAGGTAGCCGGTCAATACCATCACCAGCATCAACAGATACAGGAGATGTTTCATTGAAGCCGCCGCGAGGCGGATCTTACGACTGTGATTGGGCAGCGGCTGCGGCTTACCCCGCTGACTGACTCGCCAGCCGATTCGCACAATCAACAGCATCGCCAGCAGCAGTCCCAGACTGACATGCAGTCTGGGGAGTTCGTGATAGCCCTTGTCATAGTACGTCAGGTCCACCATGTAGAATCCAATGCCAAAAATGGCAATCACCAACAGCGCGGACAGCCAGTGCACGGTAATGGACAACCAGCCGTAGCGTTGTGCATCGTCTTTTATCATGGACCTGTCTTCCTTCAACTGTATTCGCGAACCCATCGGGTCATTAAAAGCTAGCAGAATACTGTAAAGGTAGCGGTTAAGATTTGTTAGTAAAGTCGTGTAAGTGCGGGATTTTGGCGGGGTCGAGCAGGCGCGACTGTAAAGTCGCGCGCGTTTGATGGGCGGTTATTTGGGTACCGGCCGGGTCCGGCCATTATCGTCGATGGCGACGTAAACAAACTCGCCCTCGGTCACTTTGGTCATGTCGCGGTTACCGCACTCCTTGATCCAGACTTCGATCAGGGTGCGGATGGACGTGCGCCCGACATCCAGTGTGCTGGCATAAACACTCACGGTCGCCCCGACGGGAACTGGCCGCAAAAATACCATGCTGCCCACGGCCACCGTAGTGACTCGCCCCTTGGCCACTTCCTGAGCGAGAATCGCACCGCCCAGATCCATTTGGGTCATCAGCCAGCCGCCAAAAATATCGCCATAGGGATTGGTGTCGGCGGGCATGGACAGGGTTTGCAGGGTCAGTTCCCCGTGGGGGGTGGGATCCTCATCAATGCCTTGCATGGCCATGAACTCAGTACCTCGAATAATTCAGTAAAGGAATGCTGATTTTACAGGGATAGTTGCTGCGGTAGCCAGGTGGCAAGCCCCGGCCATAGCGCCAGAGCACAGAGTACCAGCAATTGCAGCACAATAAACGGAATCACACCACGATACAGGGCACTGGTGGCCACGGTCGAAGGGGCGACACCACGCAGGTAGAACAGGGCGAAGCCAAACGGCGGGGTGAGGAAAGAGGTTTGCAGGTTGAGGGCTATCATGATCCCCAGCCAGATGGGATCGACCCCCATGGCCAGCAGCACCGGGCCCACGATGGGGACGACCACAAAGGTGATTTCAATAAAATCGAGAATAAAGCCCAGCAGGAAAATGATCACCATCACTACCAGCATGGCGGTGAACACCCCGCCCGGCAATTGATGAAAGAAGCCTTCCACCAGTTCTTCGCCGCCGAAACCCCGGAACACCAGAGAGAACAGCGAGGCGCCAATCAGGATGGTGAAAATCATGGCACTGGTCATGGTGGTGCTGCGGGCCACCTCTTTCAGCCGGGGGAGGTCAAGCTTACCTTTGAACAGGGCCAGTAGTGCGGCGCCGAGCGCGCCGACGCCCGCCGCTTCGGTCGGTGTCGCAATACCCATCAGGATCGAGCCCAGTACCAGAATGATCAGCGCCGATACGGGCACCAGACTGAGCCACAGCCGACCGGTAGAAACACGCGCCTCACTCGGGGCGGCGGGCGCGAGCGTCGGCCGCCAGCGAGCGACCAGAAGCATGTACAGCAAGTAGAGGCTGACCAGTACCAGTCCGGGAATCAGTGCTCCGACAAACAGATCCCCCACCGAGAGTGTCTCCGGGCTGAAGACGCCTTGAGAGAGTTGGGCCCGCTGGTAAGCATTGGACAGGACGTCACCGAGCAACACCAGGGCGATGGAGGGCGGGATGATCTGCCCGAGGGTGCCCGTGGCGCAGATAGTGCCTGCGGCGAGCGACGGGTGATAGCCCTGGCGCAACATGGTGGGCAGGGAAATCAGGCCCATGGTCACCACCGTGGCACCCACAATGCCGGTACTGGCGGCGAGCAGCGCCCCCACAATGATGACCGACAGGCCCAGCCCGCCGGGCAGGCCTCGGCAGGCGCGGCTCATGTTTTCCAGAAGCTCTTCCGCCAGCCGGGATTTTTCCAGCAGGGTGCCCATAAACACAAACAGGGGCACGGCCACCAGGGTGTAATTGGCCATGATGCCGTAGATGCGGCTGGGAAAAGTGCGCAACAGGTTAGGCTCAAAGACGCCGGTCACGATGCCGAACCCGGCAAACACCAGTGCCACACCGGCCAGGGTGAAGGCCACCGGGTAGCCGAGCATCAATACCGCACAGACCGCGGCGAACATCAGTAGAGGAATCAGCTCTATCAGCATTCCTCCTCCCCGGCCGCATCGGTAGGCGCGCTGTCGGAGGCCGGATAGCCCATCAGTCGCAAGAGATTGCGCAGGACTTCCGCGACCGCTTGCAGCACTAGCGTCACCGCCAGCAGAGGAATCAGGCTCTTGAGCAGATAAACCCAGGGCAGGCCACCGGAGTCGGCGGAGACTTCCCGGATGCGCCAGGCGCTGCGCACGAAGTCCTGGCTGATCCAGCCAATAAAAATCGCCAGGGGGATCAGAAACACCAGGCTGCCCAGGGCATCCACCCAGGCGCGCCCCTCGGGGCTGAAGCGACGATAGAGAATATCGACCCGTACCTGTTTGTGGTGCTTGAGCGCATAGCCCGCCCCGAGCATGAACAGCGCGGCGTGCATATAGGTGACGGACTCCTGTAGGGCCACCGAGCCTTGCCCCAGGCCGTAGCGCAGCAATACGACGGTGCAGGTAATGACGACCATGACCGGGGCGAGCCAGGCGACGGTGCGCCCGAGCCCTTCGGTGCAGGCGTCAAGTGCGCGAATTAGCGCACGAAGGGTGGCCAGTGGCTTGGGAGTCTGGGTGTCTTCGGGCATTATGATTATGGCGTCTGGGTGCTTCGAAGCGCGCAGTATACCGAATTAGGGAGCCGGGGTGAGCCCGACTCCCGGTGTTCCGGACGGTCAGGATCCGGCCTGTACGCCCAACTGCGAGAGCTTGCTCTGGGCCGCTTCGCCCAGCTCGCCGCCGCCGGAGGCCACTTCACGGTAGTAACTTACGGCCGCCTCGCGATCGCCTCGCTGTTGGGCCAGCTCACCCAGATGGTAACTGCCAAGCTGGGTCGGCAGCAGCTGGCGACTCTTCTCCAGATCCGCCCGCGCCTGGCGGGTGTTGTTCTGCTGCTTATGCAGCAGACCCCGGTAGACCAGTGGGCGGAAGAACTCCGGGTTGGCCGCGATGGAGCGGTCGAAGGCGGCAATGGCCTCGCCGGGCTGCTTTTTCTGCATTAACAGCTGCCCTTTCAGCTCCCAGAACAGGTTTTCTTTGGGCTGGTGGTCAATGGCCTGCTCCACCAAGGTCAGCGCCCGGTCATACTGCTCTTCCGAGGCGGCTTTCTGGGCCTGCTGATACTGCTCATAGGCGGGCTGATCGCGCCGCAACTGCGCCATGGCCCGATCGAAGGCCGCTTCGTTGCGCACGCCGCCACTGTACTGTTCGGCCAGCGCCTTGTTTGCGTTCACCCGCTCCTGAGAGGGCGGGTGGCTGGCGAACAGCCCATCCAGCCAGCTGCTCTTTCGGCCCTCTGATAGGCGTACGAAGGTCTGTTGCAGTTCGACCGCGGCCTCGGGGTCGTAGCCGGCTTCCACCATGTATTCGATACCGTAGCGGTCCGACTCCAGCTCATGGCTGCGGCTGTACTTGGCCTGCCAGGCCATGGCGCCCACACCGACAGCGCCCATGGCGAGCCCCGCATAATCCGAGTCCGACTGTGACGCGGCCACCCCGGCGGCGAGCATACCGGCCTGCAACAGCACATTGCGCGTTTGCTGCGATGCGCTGTGGCGGGCGGCGGCGTGGACAATCTCGTGGCCGAGCACTGACGCCAATTGCGCCTCATCTTCCAGTTCGATCAGCAGTCCACGGTTGATGGCCATCTTACCGCCGGGCAGCGCCCAGGCGTTGGGGACCCCGTTATTCAGCACGACGATCTCATAGGGTAGGCCGGGACGATCGCTGACCGCTGCCAGTTTGTTCATGACCTGGCTGACGTAGAGCCCCAACTCGGGGTCGACAACATAGCGGCCCCCCTGGGATTGCTGGCTCGGTTGATAGTTTTCGGCGCCAATCGCCAGCTCCTGATCGGCGGACATCAGGGTCAGTTGACGCTCTCCGGTAACCGGATTGACGGAACAGGCCGTAGCACCAAGCAAAAGTCCGGTGGCGGCGAGCAGAGACAGACTGCGTTTCATGATAGAGGTCCTCCAGTGACGGCGTGAGCCCATCGGGTTCAATGGGCTCAGTGTGTATAATGTTGCCCTTTATAGCAGGGGGACCCGAATGAAGAAAGCGCTGCGCACCATCGAATTATTCGCCGGCACCCGGCCGGACGGCCAGCCGATTGTGGAACAGTTGCCGGTCAATGAACTGGAGTCCGGCGACCTGCAGCTGGTGCGCTCCCCCGCTTTTGCCCAGGGCATTGCCAGTGGCGACACCGTGCGCCTGCTCCCCCAGACTCAGGAAATCGAGCTGGTGCGACGCAGCGGCAACCTCAGCCTGCGGGTGTTCACCAAGGGCGATATGACGCCCATTGCCGATGCCCTGGTACCGGCGCTGGAAAAGCTCGGGGGTGAGCTGGATCTGCACAATGATCGTATGCTGGTGGTGTCCATTCACGTCAGTTGCGGGTTTGAAACCATCGAGAAGCTCATGAACGAGGTATTGGGCAACGACCCGGACAGCACCTGGATGTACGGCAATGTGTACGACCCGACCGATGGCTCGACGCCACTGAACTGGTGGCAGGATGTGTTGAAACCAGAATAATCCGCTGGAGCCGCAAAACGGCAGGACACGCCTGCCCTACTGAACCGCCTTACCGACAGTGAGCGTTTGCGTTATGTTGATGTTGCTATCCCCCGCCAAAACCCTGGATTTCGAAACCGCGCCGGTTACCGACAAAGCGACCCAACCGGATTTTCTGGACCAGTCCCGGGAGTTGATCGGTGTACTCAGGGATCTGGCGCCCCAAGACATTTCCAGCCTGATGAGTCTAAGCGACAAGCTCGGTCAGCTCAACTACGACCGCTATCAACAGTGGCACACACCCTTCACGCCGGACAATGCCAAACAGGCGGCCCTGGCGTTCAAGGGGGATGTGTACACCGGCCTGAATGCCGAACAGTTCAAGGCGGGCGATTTCACCTTTGCCCAAAAACATCTGCGCATCCTGTCCGGACTTTACGGGCTGCTTCGTCCGCTCGACCTGATTCAGCCCTACCGCCTGGAGATGGGTACCAAGCTGGCCAATCCACGCGGAGACAACCTCTACCAATTCTGGGGCGAGCGCCTTACGCAAGCCATCAACGACCAGCTCGCCACGCTGAAGAGCCCGGTGGTGGTGAATCTCGCCTCCAACGAATACTTCAAGTCGGTCCAGCCGAAGCAGCTCTCGGCGCCGCTGATCACGCCGGTCTTCAAGGACTGGAAAAACGGTCAGTACAAGATCATCAGTTTTTACGCCAAGAAGGCCCGGGGGCTGATGGCAGCCTACGCGATTCAGAACCGAATTCAGGACGCCGAGGCGCTGAAGGCGTTTGATGTCGAGGGCTACGCCTATAATGAGGATCTTTCCAAGGGTGCCCAATGGGTGTTTACTCGCGATAACGCATAAAAAAGGCCTCTACAAACAACAAAAAGATCTTAACCGGCCCTTACATCTGCGGGCAGGGCGCGTAAAATCGAATTTCGAGTCAGGACACTCGTGCCGTTCAACGGTATTACCTGCGGCTTGAAGCCACCTGTTAACCAAAGGAAGTGACTCTTGTCTGTCAGCCAGCCCGCACTCAGTCGCGCTCTGCACCACTTGTCCCAAGTGGCACCGGTGTCTTACCGGCGCATTTTTGCGGGTATCGGGCTCTATCATCAGCAGCACCTGTTCGCGATCATGTCGGACGATCGGCTCTACTTCCGGGTCGACGACGCCTCGCGCCAGCCCTACCTTGACCGGGCGATGCCCGCCCTTCAGCCGCGCGGCGCCGGTTCTTCCGTCAGTCATTTTTACCAACTGCCCGACGTGGTCCTTGAAGACTCCTCCGAACTGTTGTTCTGGATGCGGGCCGCGGTAGAGGCCAGCCAGGCGCCACTGCCGGAGCCGGCTTACGTAACCGCCCCCACGCAATCGCCCGTACGCCGCTTTTCTGCCGGCTGAGCATTCCCCATTGGCGTCATAATCGGCTACCCTTACTCATTATTGGGCATAGCTGGCCGGTACCCATCCTGTCGTTATGCGAAAAAACAACGTGAGAGTGACTGAATGGCAATTCGCATTCTGGTGGTCGATGACGCCAGTTTCATCCGCGATATGGTGAAAAAACACTTGCGTGAACGCATTCCCGGGGTGGAGGTGTTCGAGGCGGTGGATGGCAACCGGGCGCTGGCGGCAATGAAAATCCAGACCATGGATCTGATTCTGTCGGACTGGGAAATGCCCAACATGAGCGGCGAAGAGTTGTTGCGCACGGTCCGCCAGCAGGCCGAAGGGGGCGATGTGCCTTTTGTCATGGTGACCAGCCGGGGTGATCGCAACCACGTTGTGGCCGCGGTCGAGGCGGGAGCATCGGATTATCTGGTCAAGCCGTTTACGCCGGAAGAGCTGCTACGCAAAGTAGCCAAGCAGTTGGCCCGCGTGGGGAAGGTTCCAAAGGGCGGTGCTCACAGTGCGGCCCAAGGGGTAGCGGCGCACTCGGTCAATGTCCTGACCGGCGGTGTAGCGCGCCCCTCCAGTTCAGAGCCCCGACCGACCGCCACCAAAACCAAAAAGCTCAAGGGGCGTGCCCAGTTGCGGCTCGGCAACCGGGGCGAGGGGGTGCGCTGTGTGGTGCGTGAGCTTTCCGCTGAAAGTCTGACCGGGCTGATTCAACGCACCGATGCCCTGCCCCGTCTGTTTGACGCCGTGGTGGTGGATATCGAATCCGATGAGGGCGAGGCACCGTCGCAGCTCAATGGCTACGTGCACGGTCTCCAGGCCGCCGAGATGAATCCCGACACGCAGGTGGTTCGAGTGGTGGTGCGCTTTGTTGACCAGGACGCAGAGAAGCAATCGGCCCTTAAACGCTATCTGGATCGGCTGTAAATATCGCGATGCGGTATTTCATGTCGGCCAATAGCGATAACGATGAGTAGCAGTATGATGTGGCGGTTTGCTCCCATTCCGGAAGACAGTGTGCCTTTGATAGCGGAGCATCAACCTGGATTGGTGCTTCTGGCCATTCTTCTGGCGGTTCTGGCGGCCTCGACCTTGTTGCCGGTCCTTGAGCGTTACCGCTCCGCGCCGTCAATCCGCTCAGGCTGGGGGTGGGTCATTGCCGGTGCGCTCGCCATGGGCTGCGGCGTCTGGGCCATGCATTTTACCGCCATGTTGGCGCACCGGCTGCCCATTTCCGTAAGCTATGATCCTGGCATCACGCTCCTGTCCACCGTGCCCATTGTGATCGGTACGGCCGCTACATTGGTCTGCGCACGTCTTCCCTTGGCCAGATGGCATCGGCTATGGATGGCGGCGTTATCGCTGGGGCTGGGTGTTGGCGCGATGCACTACCTCGGTATGGAGGCGATGATCGCTGCGGTCACCATGCATTACCGACCGGGATTGTTTCTGCTCTCTCTGATTGTGGCCGTGAGCGTGGCGTGGTTGGGACTGGGCAGTAACCTGTGGCTGTTGAGAAGGGTACATCGCATTTGGGCCTATCTGATCGGTGCAACCATTCTGGGGCTGGCCGTGGCCGCCATGCACTATGTTGCGATGGCCGCGACGGTCTTTGTCCCCGCCAATCAGGTTGACGCCACCGGGCTGACCATGGACTACCAAGTGCTGAGTGTTCTCGTGACCGTAGCGGTGACCATCATTATTGCTCTCCTGTTCCTGGCCGTTTTGGTGGACCGTCGGTTCAGCCTGATCAATGCGTCATTGAGCAGCAGCGAAAAGCGTTTTGAGCTGTTGGCAGAAACCAGTGAAAGCGGAATCTTCACCTGCGAGCGGTCTTTTGATTACATCAACCCCGCGATGAGTGCGATCACCGGCTTCAGCGAGGGTGAGCTGTACCAGATGCCGGTTGCTGATCTGTTTGGCTTTGATCCCGAAGCTGAGTTTTCGGGTCGGTCATTGACGGAGCACCTTGACCGGGAAACGTTTGTCACCACAAAGCAGGGCCATCATCGCTGGTTGTACGTGACCCTTGGACGCCTTCAGGGAGGTACTCAAGGTTACCTGGGCAGTGCCTTTGATATCACTGAGCGCAAACAGATGGAGCAGGAGCTTCGCTACCTGGCGTTCAACGATCCGATGACCGATCTTCCCAATCGTAAGTTCTTTATTAACCGGCTAAGTGCCCTGATCCGCGAGTGGCGAGATCGCCCTGAGCCCAGTCCCGCAAACCCGCCGTTTGCGGTCATGTTTGTGGACGTCAACCGGTTCAAGCTGATCAATGACAATTTCGGTGTAAGCAAGGGCGATCAGCTCCTGAAAGTCATCGCCCGGCGCATCAAGTCAGCGCTGCCCCGCTCAGGACTGATATCCAGAGTCGGCGGCGATGAGTTTGCGGTATTGTTCGAGGGCGCTCCCCAGGCTCAGCTTGTCGAGCGCGATGCCGAACGGTTGCATCAGGCGTTTGAGCAGCCGTTTCGGCTCGGAGAGCAGGAGTTCTTTCTCTCCCTGAGTGTCGGAATTGCCCTGTTTCACCCCCGCTACAGCGATGCCGAGACGCTCTATCGGGATGCGACCCTCGCCAAGGAGCGGGCCAAGCACTTGGGGCAGGCCCGCAGCTGTGTCTTCGACCGTGCCATGCATCAGAGCGCCCAGAGTCGACTCGCCCTCGAGCGCGACCTGCGCAAGGCGCTCAAAGACGACGAGTTTGAGCTGTTATACCAGCCGATCGTTCAACTGCCGGACGGTGAGTTGACCGGGTTCGAAGCCCTGATCCGCTGGCGCAAACCCGATGGTTCCCGCGTCTTTCCCGGCGATTTTATCGCCCTGGCCGAAGAGACCGGCCTGATCAATCCTCTCGGCGACTGGGTGTTGCGTGAGGCCTGTCGGCAGATCGGTCAATGGCAACGGAACGAGGGGGCGGCGCAGGATTTCTACATTAGCGTGAACCTGTCCAGTGTGCAGTTTTTCCAGGCAAATCTGATCGAAACGGTACGCTTGGCCATGAGTGAGCATAACGTCCGGCCCGGTCAACTGAAGCTGGAACTGACCGAGGGTATCCTCGTGGACGACAACCCGCAGATTGTGGATCGTATGCGTCAGCTTATGGCAATGGGTTGCGGCATCATGGTGGACGATTTTGGTACCGGTTATTCGTCGCTGAGTTATTTGCAGCGGTTTCCGCTGGAGGTACTCAAAATCGACCAGAGTTTTACCGCCAAGATCCACGAGAGTACCGGCCTGCACCTGGTGCGGGCCATCATTTCCATGGCCCATGCGCTGGAGTTGGGGGTCATTGCCGAGGGTATCGAAAGCGAAGACGTCGCCCGCAGCCTGGCGGGGCTGGGGTGCGAGCTGGGACAAGGCTTCTACTTTGCGCGTCCGCTGTCCGCCGATCAGGCCGGTCGTTGCTTTGAATCAGTCCAGGTCGAGATCGGCGTGCATCAGAACGGCCACCACTGAGTGGGTAATTGGTCTTTCTGAATCAGGGCGGCGATATCCATGCTCAGGGCAACCCCGGCGTGCACCAGCACACCGCCCCAGATTGAGCGCGAGCGCAGCGCCAGTATACCCAGAAACAGGCCAAACAGAATGGCCCCGGTGGCTTCCAGCCAGAGCTTGGGGAAGTGGATCATCAGGTAGGGTACGCACATGATCCAGATCGCGTTGGCTCCGAGCGCCGGTTGCACCGCCCGCAGCATGTAACCCCGGAAGAAGAATTCCAGTACCACGAACTGGGTCATATAGAGCGCTTCCCAGGCCAGAAAATCCAGCCAACTGCGCCCGGCATGGGGATAAAACGGGTAGTGATTGACGAAGTCCTCTCCTTGGCTCACCAGCACCACGAACACCAGAATCGGGCTCAGCAGTAGCAGGTAGCCCCGCCAATGTTGATGGGTTTCGCCCCAGCGCCAGCCAAAATCGCTCACCCGCTCGCGCCACAGGTATCGGATCACCAACGCCGGAATCAACAGAAAACAGATCAGGTGCCACCCGGTCCACCAGGCATAGCCGAGCAGATGTCGCCACGGGGACTGAAGCAGGCCGTCGGTGTAGTGGTCGCCTGGCAGGGACTGCAGCTGCGCCAGCCAACCGAGCAGCTCGTACATCAGGTAGGAGTTCTTCGCGTAGTGCAGAATCAGCAGGCAGACACTGACGCTGGCGAGGGTAACGAACACCCGGCGCAGGGCCCGGGGGCGGCTCAGTTGGTAGGCGTCAGGGCTCTGATCGATTTCGTCCAGGCAGTCGAGAATTCGGCCGGGATGCAGAAACGGTCGGGACCTTGTGAGAGACGGTTGAGGCATGGGGTGGCTCGATGAATCCGTGGCAGAGAGGCGCTATTTAACCTGATTTAGGCGCCGGTTGCGAACCTCATTGCCGGTCGGTCTTTCGGTACGGGAGGTGTGCTCGGGCCGCGTCGCGATAGCCCAATACCTCGGCTCGTTCGCGCGCCACAAAGTGTTCCACCGCCTCCTGAAAGGCCGGCTCCATCAACTGGTGAAACGAGGTGGTCAGGCGGGGTTCGAAGCCCCGGGCCAGCTTGTGCTCGCCCTGGGCGCCACCGTCAAAGCGCGCCAGCCCTTGCTCCAGGACAAAATCCAGCCCCTGGTAGTAGCAGGTTTCAAAGTGCAGAAATTCAAATTCCGCCCGACAGCCCCAGTAGCGGCCATACAGGGTGGTGCGGTCGAACAGGAACAGGGCGGCGGCAATTGCTTCCTCCCCCAGCCGAGCCTGCACCATCAGGGTCTGCTCGGGCATCCGTTCACCCAGTTGGCGGAAAAACGCCGGGGTCAGATAGCCGCCGTGGCCACTGCGCTTGAGATAGGTCAGTTGGTACAGGCCGTAAAATAGCGTCCAGTCCTCATCCTGAATGTCCGCGCCGACTTTCCACTGAAAGTGAAAGCCCTGGTCGGCGACCTGACGACGTTCCTTGCGCAGGTTCTTGCGTTTGCGGGAGCTGAGCTGGCCGAGAAAATCGTCAAAATCCCGATAGTGGCGGTTTATCCAGTGGAACTGGCAGCCGGTGCGCTCCGCCAACCCGGCTGGCCGTAGCGCCTCGGCCTGTGTCTCGTCGGGAAACAGGCAGTGCCAACCCGAGGCGCCCAGGGTCCGGGTCTGCTGCTGCAGGGCGGCGATGGCCGCCGGCCAATACCGGGCCTCCTGCCCCGCCGCCAGCAGCCGCGGGCCCGTGCAGGGGGTAAATGGAATGGCGCTGATCAGTTTCGGGTAGTAGTCCAGCCCGTGCTCGGCGTAGGCCTGGGCCCAACCCCAGTCGAACACGTATTCGCCGTAGGAGTGATCCTTGCGGTACACCGGCATCACCGCCTTGAGGTCGCCTTGGTCGTCGCGTAACAGCAGATGCTGAGGTTGCCATCCGGTGTCCGCTCCGACGCTGCCGCTGTCCTCCAGTGCCGCCAGAAAGGCATGCCGGGTGAAGGGGTAATCCGATGGGCAGAGGCGGTCCCAGTCCTCGGGACTGACGGCGTCAATGCGATCGATGAACTCTGGGGTCATGGCGGTGCCTGTCGGGCCTGTTGCAGCAGAATCGGGGCTTCCACCTGACGATAGTAGTCGGTGAACAGCTCGAGAAAGCGGTATACGACCTCCCGGGCGTAACGGTTCTCCGAGTTGGACAGAAACACCAACCCGAGCTGCAGCTCCCGGTTGAACAGCACCTCGGTACGGGTGCCCTGCACCCAGCCGCCATGGTGGACGAACTGGCGATGCTCGCCAAAATCGAACACCCGCCAGCCCAGGCCGTAGTGAATGTTGCGCAGCTCCGGGTGAGCCCGATAATGCGCCTGACGGTAACTGGTGGCAACCCGCGGGCTATGCAGCTGGTCGAGCACCGCGTGCGGCAGTACATCGGGGCGCTGTCCCAGTTGGGCGCGGACCCACAGGGCCATATCGGCAATACTGGCGTTGGCTCCGGCCGCCGGCGCCACATTGTAGTAGTTCCGGTCGGGTTCTACGGGTGCCCAGCGGCCGCGCCGTTTAATATGGGGAGTGGCCCGGTTGGCGTTGCTGGTAAACGCCTGCCAGCCGAAGGAAGCGGTTTTCATGCCCAGTGGTTGAAACAGGCGTCTGCGGGTGAAGTCTTCGTAGCGCTCGCCGGTCGCCGCCATCAGAAGGTCCCCCACCAGGCTGAAGGCCACATTCTGGTAGCTGTAGCAGGTGGATGGTGGGCAGATGAAGGCCACTTCGTCCAGTCGCCCGATCACCTTCTGGTAAGGCACATTGGCTTCGATCAGGTTGGTGTAGGCCTGGGGCATCAGACCGGTGGTGTGGGACAGAAGGCTCTGCAGGGTAATTTTATCCCGGTAGTCCGGGTTTTTGACATCCAGCGGGACGAATTGACTGACCGGCGTCTGCCATTGCAGGGCCCGGTCGTTCACGGCGACCCCGGCGGCGGTACCGGCGATGGTTTTCGATACCGAGGCAAGGCGAAACAGTGTGTCTCGGTTGACCGGCTCGTCCCCGCCGACCTTGCGCACACCGTAGCCACGTAGCAGCTCGATCTGCCCGTTGGCAATGATGGCCAGTGCCGCCCCCGGAATATGGGGCATCACCTCTTCCACTACGTACTGTTCGGTGGCCTGAACAAAATCAACCGGGCGATCCGCCAGGTCGTTATCGGCGGCCGCCAAAGCCGACAGCAATAGAGCGGGTAAAGCACGGATAAAGGGCGCACGGAGGGTCGCCTTAAGGGAACACAATACAGCCATGATCACAGGTGGAATCAATAATCGACACTCAAAACGGCCACAGGATAAACGCAGTTGGCGCGAAATACACCAAAAAACACCTCGCCTACCGGTGCCAGTATTCAAAGCAGGCCGTGAATTGGTGTGTTTTTCGCGCCAATGGTTCCCGGTGGTTCGTCAGGTCCCCATGGGTGCTTTCAGATCGCTCCGGGGTTACAGTGTCTTGAGGTACTCCACCAGCGCCCAGCGCTCCGCCTCGGTCAAGGTATCGGTGCCGTATTCGTGACCCATGTTGCGGTCTCCAAGCCGGTGCGTGGTCTGGGTGAAACCCTCGTAGCCCTCGGTGCGAAAGCCCACTTTGACCGGATCGAACTCTCGGCTGCCCACCTGAAAGGCCTCGGGGCGATAGGCCCCCTCGTCCGGGTCACCCTCCTCCCGTGTCGGCAATAGCAGGTCATACAGCGTGGGCACCGAGCCATTGTGCAGATAGGGCGCCGTGGCCCAGATGCCGTTCAGGGATCGGCCCTTGTAGGCCAGCAGCGACTGGTAGGGGCGAGACGTGGTATCCGGCCGATAGTCCCCCGCCTTGACGCTGTATTTGATGTCATTATCAAACCAGGACAGCCCCAGCACATAAAACCAGTCCAGGGTGCGCCGCAGTGGGCCCTTGTCGGCATCGGGGGTGGAAACCGCGCCTTTGGTTACTGAGGTGAGGATCTGCACGGCGGGCGCGGTCGCCTCCAGGACCAGAGGGCCTACGGTCGTGTTCTGGTAGGTATTCTCGAAGTTTCCCGACTTTCCCTGATAATTTACGCTGTTTTCTGCGGCCTTCGGGTCAGTCTTCAGTATCTCAATATCCGTCATTTCAGCCACCACCAGACGGTCCCAGGCGGAGCGGTCGATGACCTGATGGCAACTCTGACAGTGCTGGGCATAGAGGCGCTTGCCCAGGGCGGCCTGCTCCGGGTTGATTTCGCCCAGTATGTCCTCGGGCCATTGCGGCGAGGTCAGGCGACCGAGGTGAGCCTCCAGGCGCTGGAGGTTGACCAGATCGATACTGGAGGTGAAGGCGATGCGCTCGCGTTTGTTACTCTGACCGGTCAGGTGTCCGGACAGACTGAAGCCGGGCTCTTTCACTTCCCAGTCCAGTTTGGCAAAGACCCCAATCACTTCCCCGACGTTGCGCCCCAGGGGCCCCAGGTCGGCGTTATTGGCCAGGCCGTTCCACTGCAGGTAATCGGAGTGGCTAATGTCCCACAGGAACGGATAACTGACTGGCGCGTTCGGCTCGTTAAGCAGCTGGTTGCGCAAACGCAACAAATTGCGCTGCGATAATCCGGGAAGCCCTTCGTCGCTCGACTGCAAGCGGCTTACGATGCGGGTGAAGGCCGCATCATCGATCAGGGTGGGCTCGATACCTGCCAATACCCCATTCACCTCGGCTTCGGTGAGCAATAGCTCGCCGGTGGGTCCCTCGGCGGCGAGCAACAGGGCCCGCATCTGCTCCCGGTTGACCACGTGGCGCAGCACCCGATTGTAGATCCGGCCAAAGGCATCCAGGCGGCCGTAACCGTAGCGGATATGACTGTGATTGATGGTGTTGTACATGCGGATCCGTTCGGTCCACTGGGCCAGGTCCGCCTCGACGGCCTCGGGCGAGCGATAATCGTTGTCCCGCTGCAGGACCCGGTCAATGAACCGTTCCCGTTTGGCGGGAATATCCCGGGCCGCCGACAGCGCTTTTTCCAGGCCGTGTAGAAAGCCGTCCATATCCGCCAGGGCGGGGCCGCCGTCGATGCGGATGGCCTGGCCCTTATAGTTCACCTGGCCGGTGTGGCAGGCGGCACAGGTAAAGCCCACATAGTCTTTGCCCTGGTAGCTGTCCTTCGCAAACCCCACGGGTAGGCCATCGGGATTGAAAAAGGTGGGCTTCTGCGGCAGGTAGCGGTAGTGGTCCATGTTGTGGTCCGAGCGGAACAGTGCTTCCGAGTCGGGTTGCTCGAGGGCGACGAACAGGTCATAGGGCAGCAGGGCCGAACCCTGGGTGGTGTTGTAATACCACAGGGTGTCGGCCGGACTCCAACCCTGGTCCAGGTAGATGGGCGTCGAGTAGCCCTCCCCGAAGGCCCCGTCTTCCAACGCGATGGCGCCGCGGTCCGGATCTCGATCCAGATGTTGATAAATTTTTCCGGAAATGAAGGTGAGGCTGAGACCGACCACCACGACGACCACAATGCCGAGGATGAGTTTCAGACGGTAACGAAGCGCGAGCAGCACGACAAACGCGAGCCGCAGCAGTGCCGGCAGAGGCATGACAAACTCCTTTAAGCGGTGATAGGTTCCCTACTTCTCGATGTAAACCTATTATTATTTGATCTGGTCGCCGGCTATTATGCGCTTCCCTACGATGACTGCAAGTGTGGCTCGGGCTCTTTGGGCAGCGGCAGGTCCGGGAGCCGTTCGGTGGTCAATAGCAGCCCCTGCTGGTAGTACTCGGTACTCTTTTTGTGTTCTCCCATATGGGCCAACAGACGAGCCAACTCGGCGCAGGTTTCCGGGTGCTTGTGCAGAGTCAGACTGCTCTGAAAGTAATCCCGGGCCTTGCCCCACAGCTGATTGCGCAGGCTCAGACGGCCGAGCGTGAGCATTAGCAGGGCATCGGCGGGGCGCTTCTTCAGCCAGCCTTCGGCGGTGATCAATTGCTGCCCGGCATCATTGGCCCGAATCAGGCCATAGAGCCGAACCAGCTCGGGGGACCAGTGTTTTTCCAGGGTTTTGTGCACCTGGGCTTCTGCTTCGACGTGCAGGTCGTTGTCCACCAATTGCTGTGCATACAACAGCGCGACATCGGGTTGTTTGCGCACCGCGCTGGGTATGTCTTTCCAGGTGCTCGCCAGGGCCTCGCGCGCCCGCTCCGGGCCGAGCCCACGGACCCGCTGCCCGGCCTGCTCGAGCAGGGCCCGGTGCAGCTGGCTGGAGAGTGCTTCAAGTGCGGCTTCGTTCTGGTTGCCGTACGCACGGAGACTGGGCATCAACTGCTTGAGCGATTCCCAGTCGTGCAGGGCGATATACACCTGGCGCAACAGGTCGAGTACCACGGGATGTTGGGGGGCTTTGCGTTTGACTCGCTCCAGGGTAGCCAGGCACTGCTCGTAGCGCCGGCTCATCAGCTGCATCCGCGCCTGGGTCAGGGCGACTGCCAGCTCGCTGTTGGTGCTGCTCTGCTCGGCCTTGTGCAGCAATTCCAGAGCGGTGTGATTATCGCCCTGTTCAAAGGCGCAGCGGGCCGCGGCCAGATAATTGATCAGCGGCGTCCCGGATTTGGGCGCCGCGCGCAGTAATTTGCGCTGGGCCTGTTTCCAGTTCCCTTCGATGAAGCTCACCAAGCCGCTGGCGGTGCGCCTCTGGGCCCGGGCGCTGGTGCCGGAGAACAGCCGTTCGGTGACGGCCTGTCCCGCCCTGATGCTGCCCCGGAACAGCCGCAACACCAGCCAGATCAATCCCAGTCCTCCGAGCAGCAACATCAACGCCAACCAGAAGCTCATTTCCACGCTGGTGTTGCCCAGCGCGATCAGGACATAGCCGCTGTCGGCCTGAATGGCGCTCAGCGTCAGTGCGCCGAGCAACATCGCGACAATCAGAATCAGCAGCGTCCGCTTCATGACTCGGACTCCTCACCCGGTGCGCGCTGAAAGTCCGGAGACAACCGGTGTTGTTGCTCGATGTGTACCTCGAGCAGCGTCAGGGCGTCATTGAGGTCCGGCAGTTCGGGGGCGATATCGACGGTGGCCAGCTCGCGCAGGGTGGTCAGGGCCGATTCGGTCTGGGGATTGAGGGTGTAGTGTTGTTCAAGCCAGTCGGTCGCGCGGGTGAGGCTGGATTGATAGAGCTCGGTCTGCTCCCGCAACAGCGCCGCCTGGGCCTGTTCCAGCATCAACTGCAGTTGCTGGCGCAGAATGAACTGTTCGCGGGGGTCGGCCAAGGCGGCAATGGGCTCATCGTGATGGCGAATCCGGATATGGCCACTGATGCGTTCGACCAAGCGGGCGAAACTCTGTTTGATGGTCGCCCAGGGTCCGGTGTCGGCTTCAGCAGACGCTTCGTCGGGGGCGGTGTTTTCGGGTGTGCTGCGCATGGGCTCCACCAGCGGCAGCGTGGGTACCTGTTCGTTCAGGGCCAATAACCGCAGGTACAGACCCTCCCGATCCACCTGATCGGCGAGTTTCAGGGTCTGGATGTCCCGCGCCAGGGCCCGGCGGATCGGCAGCAGGTCCGCATCGCCCAGGTCGCGCAGAATGGCATCGGTGGTTTCCGCCAGTGCGAGTGCATTGCGGCTGTCCCGCTCCAGTACCAGGCGCTGGTTGGCCAGGCGCAGCAGGTACTCGGCCTCGGCCAGCTTCCAGTCTTCCCGGTCGGTGCTGGCGATGGCGTTCAGGCGGCGGTCCACCCGGTTCAGGCGCTGCTCCATCTGGCGAATAATATCGGCCTGGTCACGCTGGGCGCTTTGCACATCGGCTCGCAAATCGCTGCTGAGCTGACCGGGCAACTGGTCGAGGGCGCGGTCCTGCTGACGGAGGGCCTGGGCTTGCTCGGCCAGGCGCTGCTGCAGCGCTGTCACCTGTTCACGCTGCTGTTCCAGATCCTGCCAGACCCACCAGACGCCGTAGCCAGCGGCCAGGGGCAGGCCGACGCAAATCAGCACCAGCAATAACCCGCCCCATCGGCGGGCACGGCCGCTCTTATTGGCCGGCGCCTTTTTGTTGGAGCGTTTGGGGGTGTCCTTGTCCGCCCCGCCACTGGTGTTGTCCGCCGGTGTCTTGTCGGCGGGGGGTGTGGATTCCGGGGTGGTGTCGTTGGTCTGGTCGTTATCAGTCACAGTCGTGGGTTCCGTCTGTCTGCAAAAGGGTCGGGTCGATGGCGGCGCGTTCAAGGGCGGCCAGCATACCCGGGTCGGTGGCGTTTTCGGCCGTCAGCACGCGGGTATAACCCAGCGCGCGCGCCTGCTGAGCGACCCGCTCCCCAGGTACCAGCAGTGTCCCTCGCGCCAGGCGCCGAGCCTGGTCGGAAGGCAGTGCCCGGCGGACCTGATGAAAGTTTTCCAGGGTCTCACCACTGTGTAAGGCCACCATCAGGGGTGTTTCGTCCAGTTCCGCCAGTGCCTGGGTCAGCTGTGTGGCGGCGTCATCCGGGCACTGGCGTTGGTACAACTCACAGTAATCCACTCGGGCACCGCGCTCACGCAGCGTCTCGGCCAGAACGCCCCGGCCGCCCACGCCGCGGAAGATCACAATGCGCTCGCCCGCCACGGATTGCAATTCGGGGGCCGCCAGCAGGGCCTCACTGTTCATGGCGCCGTCCGACTGCCAGGCGGTCACCGGTACGCCATAGGCCTCCAGCGCCCTGCCGGTGCGTTCGCCGACCCCGTAATACTCGATCCGGATGGGCAACTGCGGCCAGTAATCCTCCAGCCATTCAAACGCATAGGCGACGGCGTTCTGGCTGACAAAAATCGCTTTCTGGTAGAGATCGAAATCCAGTATGCACTGTTTGATCGCCTGCTTCGCCTCGGGCGTCGAGACCGGGCTCAGCGTCAGCAGGGGGGCGACCACCGCGTGAGCGCCCCGCGCCCGGAGTGTCTCCGCCCAGGCCTCGGCCTGGGCTTCGGGCCGGGTGACCAGCACCTGCAGGCCGGTCAGCGTCTCCGCTCCGGCGCTCCGGGTCACTTCAGCTCCCGTCCGTATACGTCCGCCAGAATCCGGTCGGCGCCCGCCGCCAGCAGCCGCTCGGCCAGCGCAATGCCCATCGCCTCACCCTCGGCGACCGGGCCGCGAATCTCATCGTAGAGCATTTCCGTACCGTCCGGTGAGCCCACGAGACCGCGCAGCCACAGCCCTTCATCACTGGGTATAGCATAGCAGGCAATGGGCACCTGGCAGCCGCCTTCCAGGCGCCGGTTCATGGCGCGCTCCGCCATTACCAGCTCGGCGGTGGGCTCGTGGTGCAGGGGAGCGATCAGCTCAATGGTGCGTAAATCTTCGGTGCGGCACTCAATGCCCACCGCGCCCTGCCCGCCCGCCGGCAGGGATTCTTCCGGGGCGATGCGGCTGCGAATCCGTTCCTCCAGCTCCAGACGCACCAGGCCGGCCGTGGCCAGGACAATGGCGTCGTACTCGCCGTCGTCGAGCTTGCGCAGGCGGGTCTGGACGTTGCCGCGCAGAAACTTCACCTCCAGATCCGGCCGGGCCGCGAGAATCTGGCACTGCCGGCGCAGGCTGGAAGTGCCCACCACGGTGCCACTGGGCATATCACTGAGCTGGTTGTAGCGGTTGGAGACAAAGGCATCGCGCGGATCCTCCCGTGGGCAGATCACTGGCAGACCCAGTCGCTCGGGAAACTCCATGGGCACATCTTTCATGGAGTGCACCGCGATATCCGCCTCGCCACTGGTAATTGCGTGCTCCAGCTCCTTAACGAACAGCCCTTTGCCGCCCACTTTGGCCAGGGGCACATCCAGAATCTTGTCGCCCCGGCTGACCAGGGGCACCAGTTCCACGGTCAGTCCCGGGTGGTGGCGCTCCAGCTCAGCCTTGACGTATTCGGCCTGCCAGAGTGCAAGCAGGGATTTGCGGGTGGCGATGCGTAGGGTCTCGGACATAATTCATCCCGTTGCGAGTGCATGTCAGTGCGGGATGATACCAGACCAGATGGGAGAAAAAGTGGGCATGATTACAGCGAATATCCTTAGTTAGGCTGTTTGCTTTCCTGGAGCGCCGCGGTATCGTCATGGTTCATTCATTCGCTGTGGGCGTGATATGAATTACCACAAAATGGTGCCACCTGACGAAAACCGGCCGATGAATTGGTCCATGGAAAGTATCATTCAGGCGTTGGAGTCAGACCGCTTAGCGGGCAGCCTGTCTTCCAAGGTGAGCAACGCCTCTATTCGCTATCGCGTAGATCCGGAGGATTCGACCAGATTACTGGCCTATAGTGATGACGGCACGCAACTAATTTCGGACCAGTGATTACTCACTTTTGGAGCGTTCAGCGCGGGCAGTGGCAGAGGGAAAACAGAAGGAGTCTTTGTGCAAAAAGCAGTTTTTGGAGTGTCATTGGCGTTGGGTATTATAGGCGCGATCTATTTGTCTTTTGATCTGTCTTCTGAGCAAACTTTGCCGGAAGAGTCAGTCATTGATGGCTCCGAAGAGGACAGGTCGAGTTCGGTATACTCTCCCGATCTTCAAGCCGAAGAAGCCATCTGGCGGAAGTTGGGCGATCGTCTGTCGGGGCGTATGGCATCGGCGGGCGCGGATGAACCGCCGTCTGGCTCATCAGACGAAGGCTCAGAGCCGGTGTTTGATACCCGTGCCGATTTACTGGCTGCCGCTGGGGTCACCCCTGAAGAGGATGCGGAGGCGCTCAAGTGGGCGTTCGAGCGCGGCTTTGAGACGCACTCTCTAGGGTATGAATTTTACGATCAAGAAACGCTGAAGGCCCTCGCGAATGCCGGAGACATTTTTGCCATACAACGTCTTGCCCAGCACGCGGCATGGAGTGAGGGTCAACTGGAGAAAGCGGCGGTTCTCTATCGCGAAGCGGCGGTTCGTGGATCGGTTGTGGCGGTCGATCGGCTGGTGGGGAATGAGGTGACTATGGCGCGGCGGGCCAACCACAGTGATCAGCGCGATAGCACAAAGCGTCATCTCCTCAACGCTCTTGCCTGGACCGAAGTAATGAGACGTCGAGTGGGCGACATGCCCCTTCCGGGTATGCAAAAGGAGCAAATACTTGAGGAGTTAGAAGGGTTTGATCTAACCCTGAGCGAAGCGGATGTCAACGCTATCGACGTCCAAGCACAAAAACTCTATCAAGACTTAACGCAGACTCGAGCCGAGTTGGGATACGATGAATTTGACAATTCAATCCCCACCTTGTTTGAAAAGCTAAAACGCCAAGGATTGGATCGTTCGGCCATAAGAAACCCCTAGATTTTCTGAAGCAGCTCCTTCAACGCACTGGCATGTCGCCGGCTCACTGGCGGCCGGTGGTCGGTATCCGCCAGACGCACCTGGTAGTGCCCCTCATTGTCCCGCTCCATGGCCTCGATGTGATTGACTGACACCAGCACGCTGCGGTGGGTGCGCAGAAAGCGATCGCCGAAGGCCTCTTCCAGCTCCTTCAAGGTGTCGTCCAGCAGGTGCTCGCCCCGATCGTGATAGACAGTGACGTACTTCTGGTCGGCCATAAAATAGCGCACGCTATCGAGCGGAATCAGCTCGACGCCGCGGGGTGTTTTGGCGCTGATATGGTTGCGTTCTTTGCCGGCCGGGTGACGGTTCTGCTGGGCCCGCTTCTGAAGCTTGTTGGGTGTGCGGGCTTTTTCCAGCACTTCGAGTAGCTGCTCGGCGCGCACGGGTTTGAGCAGATAGCCCACCGCCTGGGTTCCGAAGGCATCCAGGGCATACTCGTCGAAGGCGGTGCAGAAGATGACCGCCGGTGGGTCCTCGAGCTCGCCGATCCGGTGGGCGGCGGTGACGCCGTCGTCGCCCGGCATGCGGACATCCAGCAAGACCACGTCCGGGTCGTGGTGGGCAATGGCGGTCAGAGCCGAGGCGCTGTCGCCGGCCTGGGCCACCACGGAATAGCCGTCCAACTGGTCGACCATGCGAGCCAGTCGCTCTCGGGCCAGGGGTTCATCGTCGACAATCAGGACATCCATGGGTCACTCCGTCGGGTAAGTGATGATCAGGGTAAACCTACCGCCATCGCGGTGTTCGGACAAGCGCGCCGCCGGGCCGAAGTGCGCCTGTAGGCGGTGGCGGACATTATCCAGCGCCATGCGGTTGGTCTGCCGTGCCTGGTCCGGGTGGCGGTCGGCGGGCAGCGGGTTATCGATGCGGATCGCCACCTGGTTGCCGGAGCGGGCGATCTGAATCTGGATGTCGCCCCCCTCGGGGCGCGGCTCGATGCCGTGGAAAACGGCGTTTTCCAATAGCGGTTGCAGCAACAGGGCGGGAATGGGCGTGCTCTCTGGCAGCTCGTCCAGATGCCAATCCACGCGCAAACGGTCTCCCAGGCGCAGTTGCTCCATGGCCAGATAGCCCCGGCATAGCGCCAACTCCCGGTTCAGGGGAATCAGCGCCGGTTCGGCCAGGCTGGCGCGAAACAGGCCGGCCAGATCCTCTACGGCCCGTTCGGCCCGGTCCGGCGCCGTGGCAATCAGACTGGCGATGCTGTTGAGGCTGTTGAACAGAAAGTGGGGGCGAATGCGCGATTGCAGGGCCTGAATCCGGGCGCTCAGCTCGGCCTGCTGTTGGTTGCGCAGTTGCTGCTGCAGATACAGGTAGCGCAGGCCGATGCCCGCCAAAATGGCGGCGGCCAGCAGGTTTTCCGCCAGTTGCCAGCCGTCGAGCTGAAGCTCGGCGCCCAGAAAGGCCTGTAAGAGCCACTGCCCGAGCAAGGAGAAAATGACCGTCACGGCCAGCACCAGCCCGTAGCTGAGGGCACCGGCCCGAACCGGGGGGCAGCGGTTCAGGTGCGGTTGCAGGCGGCACAGCAGAACCGCGCTGACCAACACGATCCACTGCACCAGAAAGGAATACAGGGCGATGGCATCCCAACTGAGCTGGGCCAGGCCCCGGTTGATCATCGCCAGCAGCACCGCCAGTAATTCCGCGACCAATACCAGCAGTAGCACTGCCTGAGGTGCACACAGGTTGGGCAGAAAGCTATCACTCTCGCCGGGGGCGGGTTTGGCTGTGGGGTGATCCGTCAAAGTAGGCCTCGATTACGTTATACTATGCGCCTTTCGTGCCGCTATCCTACGCGTTTTGCGCACCTTGGGGCGATTTACGCGCCCGATTTGTGAACCAATTATTATCTATGTCCAATTACAGCGAGTGTCTTCATGAGCCAGAGTGATCAAAACAGCGAGTCGACCAACCAGTCCTGGGGCGGTCGATTCTCCGAGCCCACCGATGCCTTTGTGGAGCGTTTTACCGCCTCCGTCGGTTTTGATTATCGCCTCTACGCTCAGGACATCAAGGGCTCCATTGCCCATGCCACCATGTTGGCCAAGGTTGGGGTGCTGACCGAGGCCGAGCGGGACCTGATTATTGAAGGCCTCGAAGGGGTACGCGCCGATATCGAAGCAGGCAACTTTGAGTGGTCGGTGAGCCTGGAAGATGTGCATATGAACATCGAAGCGGCGCTGACCAAGCGCATTGGCATTGCGGGCAAAAAGCTGCACACCGGCCGCTCGCGCAACGACCAGGTGGCCACCGACATTCGCCTTTACCTGCGCGATGCCATTGATGTAATCAGCGGGGAGCTGAACCGCCTGCAGACCGGCCTGCTGGATCTGGCCGAGCGCGAGGCGGACACCATCATGCCCGGTTTCACCCACCTGCAGACCGCCCAGCCGGTCACTTTTGGGCATCACCTGCTGGCCTGGTTCGAAATGCTCCAGCGCGACCACGGCCGCCTGCGCGATTGCCGGGCTCGCCTGAATCAGTCGCCCCTGGGTGCCGCCGCGCTGGCCGGTACCACCTACCCCATCGATCGGGCCATGACCGCCGAGCTGCTGGGCTTTGACAAGCCCACGGAAAACTCTCTGGATTCGGTCAGCGACCGGGACTTCGCCATCGAGTTCTGCAGTTTCGCCAGCATTCTGATGACCCACCTGTCCCGCGCCAGTGAAGAGTTGGTGTTGTGGACCTCGGCCCAGTTCGGGTTTATCGATCTGCCCGACCGCTTCTGCACGGGCTCTTCCATCATGCCGCAGAAGAAAAACCCCGATGTACCCGAACTGGTGCGCGGTAAGACCGGCCGGGTCAACGGCCATCTGATCAGCCTGCTGACCCTGATGAAGTCCCAGCCTCTGGCCTACAACAAGGACAACCAGGAAGATAAAGAACCGCTGTTCGACGCCGTCGACACCGTCCGTGATTGCCTGCGCGCGTTCGCCGATATGATTCCGGCCATCGAATCGCGTAAAGACAATATGTATGAGGCGGCCAAGCGCGGTTTCTCCACCGCCACTGACCTGGCGGATTATCTGGTGCGCAAGGGCACCCCGTTTCGGGATGCGCACGAGGTGGTGGGCAAGTCGGTGGCCTACGGCCTGAAAACCGGTAAGGATCTGTCGGAAATGACGTTGGAGGAATTGCAGCAGTTCTCCGATACCATCGAGCAGGATGTGTTTGATGTGCTGACCCTGGAAGGCTCCGTGGCGGCCCGCAACCACATCGGCGGTACCGCCCCAGATCAGGTGCGCGCTGCGGTCCAGCGAGCGCGAGCCACCCTGTAGAAGTGATGGGGCACTGTGTCGGGTTAGCCGAAGGCGTAACCCGACAGCGGCTGCCTTTACGTGGATCAGGACTGTTTCTTGATCTTTTCGTCCTGAGTCAAACCTTCAATGACCTCAATGTGGATGCCGTTGGATAGCCCCACATCGATGGGACGCTTCTCAAACACCTGGTCGGCGGTTTCGACCTCGACAAAATACTCATCGTCCTCAATGATCAGGTTGCCCTCATTGATGGCCAATACGTCGTTACGTTCGGCGAGAACAATGTCCGCGTTGGCGCTATAGTTGGCTCTGAGGAAAGTCTGGTCTTCCAAAGTGACGGCGGCGCGGATTTCGAATTTGATGGTACCCTGATCTTCTTCGCCTTTGGGGGCAATGTGTTCCAGGGTCGCATCGAAGGTTTCATCCTGCAGCGCACCCACATGCAGAATCAGCGACATGCCCTCTTCGATTTTTCCGACTTCCGCTTCATCCACCTTACCTTCGAAAATCATATCGTTCATGTCCGCCATCACGGCCACCGGTGTGCCCGCGCCGTAAGTGCTGGACTCGACAATGAACGCGCCTTCTTTATTGGGAATGTCCAGGATCATGCCATCCACCGGTGCGCGGATCACGTTGGATACCAGATCGGAATCGCTGGTGGCGCCTTCGCTGATCAACAGCAGGTGATTCTCCGCCGACCGGACGGCTTCCCGTTTAAGCTCATAGTCCAGCTTGAAGCGGTTGAACTCCGAGGCGGGAATCAATCCGCTTTGAAATAGTTTGCGCTGGCGCTCAAGTTCCTCTTCCGCGTTGGCCAGACTGATCTTTGCGGAATCGAGCTGCGACTCGGCGTTGTTGAGCATGACCATACTGGGCGCCAGAGTGATGCGCGAAATCAGATCGCCCTTGCGAACATTCTGCCCTGCCGTCACGTACACCGTATCCACCACACCGGACACCTGGGAGGTCACGTTGACCTCCTTGCGGGGAACCACCCGGCCCGTGGCCACGGTTTTCTGGACAATGTCCATGACCACGGGCGTTTCGGTTTCGTAGATCACCGGTGTGGCCTGGGATTTGTTGTACAGAAATACCGCCGTGCTGATAAACACCAGTGCGATAACACCGAGCAGAAGAACTGTGAATACCTTTTTCATGGTGACGATCTCGTAGTGAAGCAAATGTGAAAATTATTCGTCCTGAAGGGCCGCGATCGGATTGACGCTGGCGGCCTTGGCGGCGGGGAGCAACGCGGCAATCACCCCGGAAACGATCAACACGGCCAAGGCCATCAGCGCTGTGGTGAAATCCACTTCCGGATGGCTGAACATGCCGGCCCGGCCGCCGCTGGCCGCGAGCAGGGCATTGACGCCCTCCAGCAGCAGGACGCCCGCCACCAGACCGGTGTAGCCGGCCACGGCGGTAATGAAGATGGATTCCTGAACGATCATGGCCACGATGGACGTAGGTGTTGCGCCCAGCGCCTTGCGCAACCCGATTTCCCGGGTGCGCTCGCGAACCACGATCAGCATGATGTTACCCACACCCAGGGCGCCGGCCATGATGGTGCCAATGGCCACGAACCAGCTGAACACCTGAATGCCGGTGAACAGCCCGTTGATTTTGTCGAACTCGGTCTGCAGGTTGAAGCTGCCCAGCACGCCGACATCATCGGGCGCCACCTGCTTGCGTTCGTGCAAAAATGCTTTGACCTGCTGCTCGACGTCGGCGGCGTGAACGCCCGGCTTGGGAATCACCACCATGCTGCCGATCCAGGCGGTCTGGTTGAAGGTCTGGCGCAGCGTATCGTTGGGCATGTAGATGCGCTCTTCCTCGCTGCTGTCGGGCTCGGTCGAGGTGCTCGCGTAGACACCCAAGACCTGAAAGCTGATGCCATCAATGGTCAGATACTGTCCGACGGCCGCTTCGCCCGGCGCGAACAACTGGTCCTTGACCCGTTGCCCGATGATCACCACTTTGCGCCGTTCCCGGTCGTCGAGCGTGTTCAGGTAACGCCCTTCCACAACCCGCTGACGATAGATCCCGGCCATGCCGGCCATCGCGCCCTGCACAGAAAAACTGCCACTGTTCTGTTCGTACACGGTATAGGCCGGTGAACCGCCCCAGATGCCCACACTGTTCTGAGGATAGAGACGATCGACGGTGGGAATATTGTCGCGAATGGCCGGAAGATCGTCGGGTCGCAGTATGATCTGGCGGCCGATGGGCATGCCCTGATAGGGTACTTGGGTGCGTCCCTGGGACCAGATCCACACGGCATTGGGGACGCCGCGAAAGCCCTCCATCACGCCGTTCTCGAGTCCCTTACCCGCGCCGAGCAGGACGGTCAACATGAAAATGCCCCAGAACACTCCGAAGGCGGTGAGCCCGGTACGCAGTTTGTGCTGGCGCAGGGTGATAAAAATTTCCTGCCACTTTTGGGTATCAATAATCACTGGTGGCTACTCCGCGCGCATGGCTTCAATGGGCATGATCCGGGCCGCTTTCAGTGCCGGTACCAGACCCGCCAAGGCACCCACAATCACCAACAATACGATGGCGGTGATCGCTGCCTGGAAGTTGACTTCCGGGTTCTGAAAGAACGGCAGGTTGGCGCCCACCGAGCGCAAACCAAAGGCCATCAGTTCGATCAGGCCCACGCCCAAGACCAGCCCGGCATAGCCGGCGATACTGGTGACCAGAATGGATTCCAGCAGCAGCGTTTTCACAATATTGAACGGCGTTGCGCCCAGGGCTTTGCGAATGCCAATCTCCCGGGTGCGCTCTTTTACCGTAATGATCATGATGTTGCTCACACCGACAATACCGGCGGTGAGCGTGCCCAAGCCGACAAACCAGATGAAGGCATTGATTGCGAGGAAAAGCCCGCTGACCATTGTCGCGGGGCCTGCCATATTGAAAGACTGGATCGCCCGCCGATCTTCTTCGGCCACCTGATGACGCTGTTTCAGCAGCTCAATCACCTGTTGTTCCACCTGAACACCGTCGTAGCCGGGGGCAGGCCGAAGCCACAGTGTCTGAATGTTGTCGCCGCCTCCGAAGACCGTGCGATAGGTGGTATCGGCAATATAGATGCGCTCGGAATCCTGGCCGCGGTTGTTCCGGTCGTAGAACACACCCACGACGGTCAGTACCACGTTGTTGACGGTTACCTCTTCGCCGACCGGGTTAGCGTCCGGGCCAAATAGCCGCTCGACCACGGTGCGCCCGAGTAGACAGGATTTGCGCAGCTGTGCCTGATCCAGACGGTTCAGCTCGCGGCCGAAGTCGAATGGCTCCACGCCTTTGATGCGAAAAAAATCATCGGGGATACCGTGCAGGGAAAAACTGCCGGTTTTGTTACCCGCACGAATACTGGCGTTATTGATGCGGTTTTCCGAGGCGATAAACCCGACGCCGGGGACCTGACGCTTGATGGCCGACAGATCGGCGGTGGTGAGCTGAATGCGCCGACCCACCGACATGCCCTGATGGGCCACCGAGGTCGCCCCGGACCAGATCACCACAAAATCGCGCACGTCGGTACCGAAGCTGTCGTACACGCCGTTCTGCATGCCCCGGCCCGCGCCGAGCAGCAGGATCAGCATGAAAATACCCCAGAACACGCCGAAGGCGGTGAGCGCGGTGCGCAGCTTGTTCTGACGCAGGGTGTAGAGAATTTCCTGTAATCCGTCCATGTCTTGCCTCGGTGTTCAGGCGTGTTCGAGGGCTGATTTGTGCAGATCGGCGGCGGAAATAATCTGGCCGTCTTTGAGCACAATCTGCCGCTCGGTCTGGTTGGCGACATCCTGTTCATGAGTGACGATCACGATGGTGTTGCCCAGGCTGTGCACTTCCTTGATCAGCGCCATGATGTCCTCGGTCGTTTTGCTGTCCAGGGCGCCGGTGGGCTCATCGGCGAGAATGACTTTGGGCTGGGTGACCAACGCCCGGGCAATGGCCACCCGCTGCTTCTGGCCGCCGGAGAGTTCGTTGGGCATGTGCAGGGCGCGGTCACTCAGCCCCACCATCTCCAGATAGCGGGCGGCCGTCCGGTTGCGCTCCTTGCGCCCGACATTCTGGTAGTACAGTGGTAGGGCCACATTCTCCAGGGCATTTTTGAAAGGCAGCAGGTTGAATGACTGAAAAATGAAGCCGAGCAACTGGTTGCGCATTTGCGCGGCGGTCTTCTGTTTCAGGTGGCGAATTTCCCGCCCGGCAAGGAAGTAGTCGCCCTCATCGTGGGTATCGAGAATCCCCAGAATATTCAGCAGGGTGGATTTGCCCGAGCCCGACGAACCCATGATCGACACCAGCTCGCCCTCGCGAATGTGCAGGTTGATGCCCTTGAGCACATGCAGGCGCTGGTCGCCGGTGGCGTAGTACTTGTGAATATTATCGAGTTTGATCATGACGCTGTCCGCAAATTGGCTTCCTGGCTTGATAGCCCTGACTGATACCTTGATGCCGACCGCTCCGAAAGGCCGGCGGCTGGCTTACCTGTTGTGCTCTGGGTTAGGACGCGAGCGGCAACGGGTTTGGATTCACAGTGGGCTGATTATTATCATCCGGTCAGCGAGACTATATCCCTTTTGGCTCCAACTAACCAGTGAGCGCTAGTGGAACTAGCCGCCAGTGAATCAGCGCGGTTCCGAGGGCCGCCACCAGAGCGGTACCGATCAGATTGAGCGCTAAACCCGCGGATGCCATCTGTCTGATCGATAGCTGGTTTGAACCAAACACAATGGCATTCGGCGGAGTGGCCACCGGCAGCATGAAGGCACAGCTCGCGGCAATCGCGGCGGGCACCACAAGCGCCTCCACTGGCAGACCGAGGGCAATGGCCAGCGCGCCCAGCAGGGGGAGAAAGGCGGCCGTTGTCGCGGTATTGCTGGTGATTTCGGTCAGAAAAATGATGGTTGCCGTCACGGCCAGAACAATGACCACGGTAGGCCAACGATTCAGCGCTTCCAGGCCCGAGGTAATGGCCTGGGCGAGCCCGGAATCCTGGATGATACCGGCCAGTGCCAGCCCGCCACCGAACAGCAGTAATACCCCCCAGGGCAGCTTCTGGCTGGATTCCCAGTCCATCAAACGTGAGCCCTTTCCATCACCGGCGGGAAGTGCGTGCAGTGCAATGGCACAGGCAATGGCGATGCTGGTGTCGGTGAGCGCACCGGCGGGGAATAATCCGGCCAGCAGGGGCTGAAAAATCCAGGCCGCCGCCGTCACGATGAACACCCAGGTGACCCGCTTTTCCATCCGCGTCATGGGCCCGAGCTCGTCGAGGCGCTGCCGGAACAGGTCGTGATCGGCGCTGTGCAATGGGGCATCGCCGGTACCGGCGGTCCGTCCGTGGGCCACCACATGGGCCAGCCACAGCCAGGCCGCTGTCAGCATGGTCAGGCTGACCGGCAAGCCGATGATCATCCACTCGCCAAATCCCAGTTCGATACCATGTTGTTCGGATAGATAGGCGGCCAGCAGAGCATTTGGCGGGGTGCCGATCAGAGTGGCAATGCCGCCGATACTCGCAGAATAGGCGACCGCAAGCAGCAGGGCCACGGCATAGGGGTTGCCCGACCGGGCATCATCGACCCCTTTTACCTGAATGACCGAGAGCGCAATGGGTAGCATCATGATCGCGGTGGCCGTATTGCTGACCCACATACTCAGAAAGGCGGTGGCCAACATGAAGCCCGCCAGTTCCCGGGCCGGTGTGCCGCCCATAATGGACAGAATCCGCAGAGCCATCCGCTCGTGCAGACGCCAGCGCTCCATGGCCAGGCCCAACACAAACCCGCCGAGAAACAGGAAGATCAGCGGGTGGGCATAATCGCGGGTTACCGCACCGGGCTCGACCAGACCGAGCAGTGGGCCGAGCACAATCGGCAGCAGCGCGGTGGCGGCCAGAGGCAATGTTTCGGCAATCCAGAACACGGCCATCAGCCATGCCAACCCCAGAGCGCGCCAGGCCTCGGTGGACAGATCGCCGGGGGCTGGAACCAGGGCCACCAAGAGCACGCCGGTGATCCCGAGCAGTAAACTGAGCCATTTTCCCTGGGTGGGTCGGATGTCGGGCAAGATAGGCCTCTTTGAGTGGTTATGACCGGACATTGATTTTTCCTTTGGCATAGCGCCAAAAATGCACTAGCCTTAGAGGCTGTAGTCCGTTTTCAGCACAGTCTGGACGGGCCCTCCGGGCGAGAGCAGACCGCTGACGGCCCTCGAAGTATATACCTTGTATGCGCTTCGAGCCGTCTGAAGCAAGCCGGCGCTGGCGCCGCCCTATCCGATAAATGGCCAGCGGTGCCTTGGTAATGGCGACACATGATCCCTCTGTGCAACAGCGTATTCGCGCGCTGGAGAAGGAACTGGCAGAGCTGAAAGCCCGAGTGGCTTCTTCAGAGCCCGCCGGTGAGGTTTCCGATGTGCAGACATCGGATCGGTTGTCCAGCGCCCAAGATGCCCTGATTGCCGCCAAAACCCAGGCCGACCTCGCCAACCGCACCAAAAGTGAATTCCTGGCCCGAATGAGCCATGAAATCCGCACGCCCATGAACGCCATCATCGGCCTGGGGCACCTGTTGGGCGACACCCCGCTGGACGAGCAACAGCGCAGCTACCTGGACAGCATGGGCGCGGCGGCGGACTCCCTGCTTCATATCATCAACCAGGTGCTCGATTTCTCCAAAATCGAGACCGGCAAAATCGTCCTCGAATCCGCTCACTTCGATCTGGAGCAGGTGTTCGAAAAGCTCGCCCGGTTGTTCGAAGTCAGCGCCATCCATCGGCAGGTGGACATCACCTATGACCTTCACCCGGAGGTGCCCCGCTTTCTCCGGGGCGACACCGCCCGCCTGAGCCAGATACTGAGTCATCTGGTCAATAACGCCATGCAGTATTCCACCAGCGACCAGGTGCTGCTCAGCGTGCGTCAGATCAACGCCACTTCGGAAGGCGTCGAGCTGAAATTCTGCATCACCGATTTCGGGGTGGGAATGAGCCCGGAGCAGGTGGCGGCACTGGAAGCCAGTTTCGACGCCATGGCCCGGGGCGACTTCCCCCGGCAAGTGGGGGTGGCGACCAGCACCGGACTGACCATCTGTTATCACCTGATCAAGCTCATGCACGGCGAACTGGACATCCAGACCGAGCCCGGCCGGGGCTGCCGGATCAGCTTTACCGCCTGGTTCGAGCACAGCCAGATCGGGGCCCGGACGCTGAAGGAGCGCCCGGACCAGTTTGAGCATCTTCGCGCCCTGATTGTCGACGATAACGACCTGGCGAGGGAGATAATTGCACGAACCCTACACAGCATGCAGCTTCATGCGGACTGCGCAGCGTCCGCCGAGGAGGCGGTTCACCAGTTGCGCACGGCCGAACGGGCCGGTCGGCCCTACGACCTGGTGCTGATGGATTATCAGATGCCGGTGATGAATGGTCTGGAGGCGACGGAGGCACTCAAGTCGCATTCGTCACTGTCCCATACGCCGCAGGTCCTGTTGATTTCATCCTACCATCGCGATGAGATTTTCGACGGTGAGCAGAATGCCGAACTGGTGGATGGATTCCTGAACAAGCCTGTCAGCGAATCACGGTTGTTTGACGCCCTCAGTCAACTGTTCAGCGGTCATCTCAACGCCCAGACCAGCACCGGCGCGGAGGTATCCCTGGCGGGGCTGAATATCCTGCTCGCGGAAGACAACAAGGTGAACCAGCAGGTGGCCCAGGGTATTCTGCGCAAGCGCGGCGCCGAGGTGACACTGGCCGCCAACGGTCGCGAGGCACTGGATCAGTTTTATCGGAATGTGGATCATTTCGATGTCATATTGATGGACCTGGAAATGCCCGAAATGGACGGCTATGAGGCGACCCGGCGGATTCGCGCCGGTGACCAACGACCGGACATTCCCATTGTGGCCCTGACCGCTCAGGCCCTGCGGGGCGACCGTGAGCGCTGCCTGGCCGAGGGCATGAACGACTACATCACCAAACCCATCAAGCCGGCGCTGCTATACCAGACCCTGGTTGAGGTGGTTCAGGCGGCAACGACACCCCAGGGTAAGTAATGGGCCTACGCTCAGACGTCATTGAACTCGATCATAGTGATGGTGGGCTCGACCGGAAACAGCTCAAGCGGCTCAAACAGCGTTTTCTCGATCTCAACCGGGTGCGCCACCGGCGCATGCTTGAGGGCCTGAGTGACCGTCAGCAGGACCTGGTGGTTCTGTTACCGCTGCTGTTCCACGTCAACCACCCCATGTTGCCCGGTTACGTATCCGGCACCACTCCCGCCGGCCTTAGCGGATACGAACCCGACCGGAACGAGATCCGCTGCGCCCGGGGTCTGACCCGCAGTTTCCAGTATCAGCGTGATGTGAGCGCCCGCACCTGTGACATTGATGCGCTGTTTGTCATGGGCAGTGTCGGTACCATCGCCCAGAGCGAGGGCAGTGACCTGGATGTCTGGGTGTGTCATCGGCCGGGCCTGGAGCGCGAGGCGCGCGATCAACTCCGACGCAAGTGCCGCCAACTGTCTCTCTGGGCGGAACAGCAGATACGCCTGGAAGTGCATTTTTTTCTGATGGAGCCCGACCAGTTCCGCACGGGCCAACTGGGCCAGCTGTCAGCGGAGGGCAGCGGCTCCGCCCAGCGGTTTCTTCTGCTGGATGAGTTTTATCGCACCGCCCTCTGGTTGGGCGGCAAGCTACCTCTATGGTGGTTTGTGCCCAGTACTTGTGAGCGCGATTACGCCGCCTACACGCAAACCCTGCTCGGTCAGCGGTTCCTGCGCGCCGCCGAGGTGATCGACTTCGGAGGCCTGCCGGACATCCCCATCGATGAATTCGTTGGCGCAGGCATCTGGCACCTCTATAAAGGCATTGAATCGCCCCACAAATCGGTCTTGAAGCTGATGCTGCTGGAGGCCTATCTGCGGGGTCAGGATCGGCGCCCGTTAGCGCTGGCGTTCAAAGAAGCGGTGTATCAACAAGCGCCACACCCGGATCGTCTCGATGCCTATGTGATGATCTACCGACGCCTGGAGCAGTACCTGACCGAGACCGGTGACGTAGGCGACCGCCTCAACCTGGCCCGCCGTTGCCTGTACTTCAAAGTGGACAAACCGCTGACCCGCCCACCCCGTAGTGGGCGCAAGTCCTGGCAGCGGGAACAACTTGAGCAATTGGTGGCGGAATGGGGGTGGAGCCACACCGAGCTCCAGCGGCTGGACCAGCGCCGGCACTGGAAGGTACCGGATGTGATGGAGGAACGACGCCAACTGGTGGCAGAGCTCAGTGCCAGTTATCGGCTGATCAATGCCGTCAGCAAGGCGTCCAGCGAAACCCGGATCAGCGATGACGAGCTGATGGTGTTGGGGCGTAAACTGCACGCGGCGTTTGAGCGCAAGGCGGGCAAGGTGGAGTGGCTCAACCCCGACATCTCCCAGGACATCACCGAACCGGCGTTGATCTTTGTGGAAGAGCCGGACACGAGCCCCGAAGGGGCCCGCTTCTGGGCCGTGTTCCGAAGCCGGGACGGCCAGCCGGACGGCCCGCCCCTCAAGCGTGCGCGCTATCTGGGGGAACTGCTGCTGTGGACCTATGGCAACGGCGTGCTCGGCGCCGGTGCCTGGTTTGATGTGCAGGGCGAGCGGGTCAGCCTGACCGCCCCACAGCGCCAGCAGCTCTGGCAATGGCTGCATCAATGGCTGCCCATGCCGCTGGTGACTCGGGCCCACGAGCCTTTTCAGCGGGCCGCTCGCGCGGAACGCCTGCTGCTACTGTTCAATCTGGGCGTCGAGCCCCAGGCCAATCTCCATGAGCGGGGCCTGCAGATGCTCAGCGCTCAGCGCGATGCCCTGGATTTCAGTGGCCTGCGCGACAATCTGGTGCTGACTCTGGATCTGGTCCAGATTAACAGTTGGCGCGAAGTGCTGTGCCGTCACTATGACGACGATGCACTGATCAGCGGCCTTCAGTATTACTTGCGTCTGGCGCCTCCAGGACGGGGGCTGGCCCCGCCGGAGGTGACCATCCGCTGCCTGGGAGCCCAGGGCAACCTGGTGGTTCAGCGTCTGGAGGAACTCTGGCAAGACCTGGTGGGCTGCTATTACTCCGGCACCCGCCCGGCCAGTAGCCGCTATGTACTGGAAACCGCTGAAGGCTATGTGCTGATTCAGTTCCTCCAGCAACAACCCCACGTCACCCGTTATGGCAGCTACGATGCCCTGATCGACAAGCTGACCAATGCACAGCTGGAATACAGCCCCATTGTGGTCGATCGGCACGCCCTGAAAAATCGCCCTCTGAAACTGATGGCCGACCAGGCTCGCGAGCCGGGGGTCTACCTGTTTTATCAGGTGCAGGGAGAGGAGGCCGAAGTGACCTTGATTGATGAGCTGGGGTCTCTGCTGGTGATCAGGCTCTCGTTTTTCAGTCACACGACACTACTGCGTCCCCTGCACCATTTCCTGCGTTCCGTCGTGGCCCGTCAGAGCGCCAGCGTCGATCAGGGAAGCGACGCAACGCCCCCGGTTCGGCTATTCGAGTTGTGTGGTCGGGTGGATCAGGGGCGCGGCTACCTGGAGGAACGTGCCAGCGCCGGAGACCTCAGCCGGTTGACCTTCACCAATATTCAAGTGATTGCCGAGCCGGCTCCGGACGGCGATATCCTGTACACCGTGTACTGCAATGACCGGGAGTTCTCGGCCCTGGACTATGGAGACGAGCTGTTCACCGAAGTGGCGCGCTATATCCTGTCCATGCGCCGGGCCAAAGAGCGCTATCCCTGCTATATCACCGACCTGGACCTCAGCCAGTGCCGGGACCTGCTGGCACCTCAGCTGGGGCTTCAGCTCAGCCACTATCTGGACATCAAGGCCCAGCTGGAGCAGCGGCTCAATGGGGCGCTGCTGGATCTGTAAGCGCTTGTGTTAAGAACCGTGAGGCCCGTGGAAATTTCGGCAGGCGCAGGGTAGGCTAGCAAGGCCTTCGTCATACAAGCGCGATGGCCGTCCCTTACGGGAGATTTATGAAGAGACATCGAATCGCTCAGATCGGCAATTCGTACTAGCGATGCTTGATCCGCCGGGTCAATAATATAACGAGACAGAGATGTAACTATGGCAGACAACCACTACGACGCAATTGTGGTCGGCTCCGGCATCAGCGGCGGCTGGGCCGCCAAAGAGCTGACCGAAAAAGGCCTGAAAGTGCTCCTGCTGGAGCGCGGTCGCAATATCGAACACGTCAAGGACTACAAGAACGCCACCAAGGAAGTCTGGGACTATCCGCACCGGAACAAGCCCACCCAGGAAATGATCGAGAACTACCCGGTCCTCAGCCGGGACTACCCGCTCAATGAGTCCACCTTCGGGATGTGGGCCGACGAGCAGAAAAACCCCTATGTGGAAGAAAAGCGCTTCGACTGGTTCCGCGGTTACCACGTGGGCGGTCGTTCCCTGTTGTGGGGCCGTCAGAGCTACCGCCTGGCACCGGCGGACTTTGAAGCCAATGCCAAAGAAGGCATTGCCATCGACTGGCCGATCCGCTACAACGACATTGCCCCCTGGTACGACTACGTCGAGAAATTCGCCGGCATCGCCGGGACCCGGGAAGGCCTGGATATCCTCCCCGATGGTCAGTTCCTGCCCCCCATCCCGCTCAACTGCGTGGAAAAAGACGTGGCGGCCCGTATCGAAAAGGCGTTCGGCGGCAAGCGGCACATGATCCACAGCCGGGTGGCCAATATCACCGAGCCCAAGCCCGAGCAGGGCCGGGTCAACTGCCAGTACCGCAACAAGTGCTGGCTGGGCTGTCCCTTCGGCGCCTACTTCAGCACCCAGTCCTCCACCCTGCCGGCGGCCATGAAAACTGGCAACCTGACCCTGCGGCCCTTCTCTCTGGTGAAAGAAATCATCTACGACAAGGACAAAAAGCGGGCCAAGGGCGTGGAGGTAATCGACACCGAAAACAACCAGACCTACGAGTACACCGCCGATGTGGTGTTCCTGAACGCCTCGGCCTTCAACTCCACCTGGATTCTGATGAACTCCGCCCGGGATGTGTGGGATGGCGGTCTGGGCAGCAGCTCCGGTGAGCTGGGCCACAACGTCATGGACCACCATTTCCGGGCCGGCGCCAGCGGTCAAGTGGAAGGTTTTGACGACAAATACTATTACGGCCGTCGTCCCGCCGGTTTTTATGTCCCGCGTTTCCGCAACGTGGGCGGTGATCAACGTGATTATGTACGCGGCTTTGGTTATCAGGGCTCCGCCAGTCGCCAGAACTGGGATCGCAACATCGCCGAGTTTGAGGTCGGTGCCGGTCTCAAGCAGGCACTCAGCGAACCGGGCGCCTGGAACATCGGCATGATCGGTTTTGGGGAAATTTTGCCCTATCACGACAATCGCATCTCCCTGAACCACAGCGTCACCGACGCCTGGGGTCTGCCGGTGCTGGCGATGAACGTCGAGATCAAGGACAACGAAAAGAAAATGCGCAAGGACATGATTCAGGACGCGGTAGATATGCTCGAAGCCGCGGGTGTGAAGAATGTTCAGGGCGGCGACTGGGGCTACGCGCCGGGTATGGGCATCCACGAAATGGGCACCGCCCGCATGGGTCGGGACCCGAAAACCTCGGTGCTCAACGCCCACAACCAGGTCTGGGACGCGCCCAACGTCTACGTCACCGACGGCGCCTGCATGACCTCCGCCTCCTGCGTAAACCCGTCCCTGACCTATATGGCGCTGACCGCCCGGGCCGTGGACCATGCGGTGAATGAACTGAAGAAGGGGAATCTGTGATGAATCGACGTGAACTCCTCAAACTGATTACCGCCGCCACCGGCACCGCCATGATCGGCAGTACCGGGGTTATCGCCGGCTGCGCCTCCAAAGAGGAGGCGGCCCCGAGCCTGAGCTTCACCGAACAGGACGTGTTCCTGCTCGATGAAGTGGCGGAAACCATCCTGCCACGCACCGACACCCCGGGGGCCAAAGACGCCGAAGTGGGCCAGTTCATGACCGTGTTTGTCCGGGACTGCTACACCGAGGCCGAGCAGGCGATCTTCCACAGCGGTATGGATCAATTGAACGCCGCGGCCAACGAACAGTACAGACGCGATTTCATGAGCCTGAGCGGCGAGCAGCGCACCGAGTTCATTCGCGCGCTGGATGCCGAGGCCAAAGCGGTGGCCGCCGCCGGCACCACACCGCCGCATTACTTCACCATGATGAAGCAGTTGACCCTGTTCGGTTTCTTCACCTCCCAGGTGGGAGCCACCCAGGTGCTGCGCTACATCGCCATCCCGGGCCGTTACGATGGCTGCATGCCGTACGAGGAAGGCGACCGGGCCTGGGCGACCTGATTCAAGGTTGGGCAACGGCGGATGCGGCCTTCCCGCATCCGCCGTAACCCAAATCCCCGTACCCCCATTCGCCGCCTCATTCCCCCTCGCACCGCCCATTTGTTGAGCCCCCACACCCTCAGGGTTATACTGCCCGCCTTGTTTCGCCCGAGCCCTGCAGGAGTGCCCATGACCCCCCGTTACGCCACCTTGAGTGCGGTAGTGCTGTCCACCTTACTGCTGGCGGCCTGTGGTCAGAAAGGCCCCCTCTACTTGCCCGAAGATGCCGAATCCGGTGAACCCCGGAACGAGCAACCCGCGCCGGAAAGCACCCCGAGCGAATAACCCCCGAATCGAGACCCGATATGCAGCCTTTTGAACGCCGTGACGGCGAACTGTTTGTGGAAGATGTCCCCCTGGCCCGCATTGCCGAGCAATTCGGTACGCCCACCTACGTCTATAGCCGCGCCGCCTTTACCCAACACTACCTGGCCTACGCCCAGGCCCTGGGGGATCACCCGGGCATGGTCTGCTATGCCATCAAGGCCAACTCCAACCTGGCGGTGCTGAACCTGCTGGCCCGGTTGGGCGCGGGGTTCGATATTGTTTCCGGTGGCGAGCTGGAGCGGGTTCTGCGCGCCGGCGGCGACCCCAAGCGGGTGGTGTTTTCCGGTGTGGGCAAAACCCGCGAGGAAATGACCCAGGCTCTCAACGCCGGGATCTTCTGCTTCAACGTCGAATCCGAAGCAGAGCTGGAGCAGCTGTCGCAGGTGGCCAGTGAGCTCGGTAAAACCGCCAATATCTCCCTGCGGGTCAATCCGGATGTGGATGCTCAGACTCACCCCTATATCTCCACCGGGCTGAAAGAGAACAAGTTCGGCATCGATATCGGACGCGCCCCGGCCGTTTACCGCCGGGCGGCAGAGCTGCCCGGGTTGTCCGTGCAGGGGCTGGACTGCCACATCGGCTCCCAGCTGACCCAGCTCGCCCCATTTATGGACGCGCTGGATCGCCTGCTGGTGCTGGTCGACGAGCTGGCGGGTGAAGGTATCCACATTCATCATCTGGACCTGGGCGGTGGCCTGGGGGTGACCTATCGGGATGAAACCCCGCCCCCGGTCAGTGACTATATGGACGCGATCAAGGCCAGACTCGGCGATCGTAAATTGAGCCTCATGTTTGAGCCGGGCCGCTCCATTGCCGCCAATGCCGGCGTGTTGTTGACTCAGGTGCTCTACCTCAAGCCGACCGAACACAAGAACTTTGCCATCATTGACGGGGCCATGAACGACAACATTCGTCCGTCCCTGTACCAGGCGTGGCAGAACATTGTGCCGGTGCGGGAGCATGGGGGTGAGGTAAAAACCTGGGACCTGGTAGGCCCGGTGTGCGAAACTGGGGACTTTCTGGGCAAAGACCGCTCGCTCGCACTGCAGGCCGGTGACATGCTGGCCATGCTCTCCGCCGGGGCCTATGGCTTCGGGATGAGCTCCAACTACAACAGCCGGGGCCGCCCGGCGGAAGTATTGGTGGACGGTGATCGCGCGCACCTGGTGCGGGCTCGGGAAACCATAGATGACCAGTTGCGCGGTGAGCAGGTGCTCCCCGACTCCGAGTAAGGAAGTTTCATGCGTTTGCGCTTTACCAAAATGCACGGCCTGGGCAACGACTTTGTCGTGATCGACGGTGTGACCCAGAAGGTGCGCTTGAGCACGGAGAAAATCCGTACCCTGGCGGATCGGCATTTCGGTGTCGGTTGCGATCAGGTATTGCTGGTGGAAACGCCGACCCGACCCGATATCGATTTTCGTTACCGTATATTCAATGCCGATGGCGGCGAGGTGGAAAACTGTGGCAACGGCGCCCGTTGCTTCGCCCGCTTTGTGCTGGAGCGCAAGCTGACCGGTAAGCGGTCCATCAAAGTGGAAACCGCCGGTGGCGACATGACCCTGAAGGTCACCGAGCAGGGACAGGTTCAGGTCGATATGGGCGTACCCCGCCTGAGCCCGGAGGAGATTCCCTTTCAAGCGGACGCCGAAGCGATCCGTTACGACCTGGTGCTGCCAGAGCAGACGTTGGATATCTCGGCGGTCTCCATGGGTAATCCCCACGCGGTGTTGATGGTCAACAAGGTCGACAGTGCCCCCGTGGAAACCCTGGGGCCGCTGATTGAGAGCCACGAGCGTTTCCCGCGTCGGGTCAATGCCGGCTTTATGCAGATGGTCTCCCCCAGTGAGATCAACCTGCGGGTGTACGAACGCGGCGCCGGGGAAACCCTGGCCTGCGGCACTGGCGCCTGTGCCGCAGTGGTGGCCGGACGGTTGCGTCAGTTGTTGGACGAAACCGTCAAGGTCAATCTGCCCGGTGGCAGCCTTAGCATCACCTGGCCCGGCCCCGGCCACTCGGTTATCATGACCGGACCCGCCACCACGGTGTTTCACGGACAGGTAAAAATATAAGGCTATTATGAGCGAGCAAAGCACCGAAGCCAGCCAATTGACCGACGAGCAGGTTGCCCAATACCTGGAAGCGCATCCGGACTTTTTCGTTCAACATCGCAAACTGCTCGCCGACCTGGAGCTACCCCACGAAAGTGGCCCGGCGGTTTCCCTGGTGGAGCGTCAGGTGTCGGTACTACGCGAACGCAATATGGACATGCGTCACCGGCTGAGTAAGCTGCTGGATAACGCCCGGGAAAACGACAAGCTGTTCGACAAAACCAAGCGCTTGGTACTGGCCCTGCTCGAAGGTCGGGACATGGGCGATATCATCGACGCCCTGTGTTTCAGCTTCGACCAGGACTTCAATATTCACTACACCAGCATCCTGCTGTTCGGTCACGAAGATCGCATTCCCAGCAGTCAGGCCCGGGTCGTCACCATCGGCGAGGCGCGTCAGCACATTGCGCCTCTGCTGAAGAACAACCGCGCCATGTGCGGCACGCTGGGCGAAGGCGAGCTGCAGTTTCTGTTTGGCGACAACGCCCATCAGATTGGCTCCGTCGCCACCGTTCCATTGGTGCACGGCAACGCCTACGGCCTGCTCGCCATTGGCAACCGCGACCCCCATTACTACCGCTCCAGCATGGGCACCCTGTTCCTCGGCTACATCGCCGAAGTCCTCAACCGCTTGCTCCCCGAACACCTCCCGCGCTAACCTAGCACCGAAGTCTCCGTAGGGCGGATCGGTCCGACGCTTCGGAGCCAAAGGCGCATCCGCCGTTGCTTTTCGCATCTGCCGTCCCCCATAACGGACCACACCCATGCCCCACCCTTTCTCTACTGAACGTACCGCCTTCCTAACCTACCTGCGCACGGAAAAACACCTCTCCCCGCGCACCGAAGACGCCTACGCCCGGGACCTGGACAAATTCCTCGCGTACTGCGAAACCCGGCAGATCACCGACCTGTCCGCGATCACCGTCCACCACCTGCGGGAAAACCTGGCATCGCTACACCGCAAAGGCCTCACCGGAAAAAGCCTGCGCCGCTGGCTCTCCTCCCTGCGCGCCTTTTTCCGTTTCGGCATCCGCCGCGGCTGGCTGAAAACCAACCCCGCCGACGGCCTGCAGGCCCCCAAAGTAGAAAAGAAACTACCTAAAGTATTGGATGTGGATCAGGCCGGACAATTCGTGGAAGTGAAAGACGAAGGCTTTCTGGGCAAACGCGACCGAGCCCTGCTGGAGCTGATCTACTCCTCCGGCCTGCGCTTGGCGGAGGCGGTGGGTCTCAACCTGAACGACATCGACCTGCGCGAAGGCGCCGTCACGGTCACCGGTAAAGGCAATAAAACCCGACAATTGCCGGTGGGCCAACAGGCCCGCGATGCCGTAAAAGCCTGGCTACCGGAGCGCGCCCTGATGGCACCGCCCGAAGAAACCGCTTTGTTTATTGGTCAGCGCGGTAAACGCCTCACGCACCGTGCCGTGCAACTGAGAATGCAGCAGCTCAGCATCCGGCAGAACATGGACGAGCCGGTCCACCCGCACATGCTCCGCCACTCCTTCGCCAGCCACATGCTCGAATCCAGCGGCGATCTGCGTCTGGTGCAGGAGCTGCTGGGCCACGCCAATATTTCCACGACCCAGGTGTATACCCATCTGGATTTTCAGCATCTGGCGAAGGTGTATGACAAGGCGCATCCGCGGGCGCAGAAAAAGTGAATCGGACTAGTATTGGCTCGAAACAAGTTTAATAGTCCAGGTCATGACGGGCACGAAGCTTGAGCCGGCGAGGAAGAAAAGCAATATAATCATATTTAAATGATTGTTGTGCATTGGTAATAAATAAAAATGCGCCAAAATAAAGACGCAAAGCTTCGTCTGTATAAAACTGTGCGAAATAGGTGATATTTTTTTGTTAAAACCTTGTTTTTTTCTTATGGTCATTAAGAATATATAAAAAAGGGTTGGCTTTGCATTTGTGTATTAGCAAGGACGCTAGGCGTGTTCTCTATTCTGTTCATTTCGCTTATCTCCTAGCTTCTCGGCTCTCCCAAGCGCGTATTGGATTTGTGCGCTGAATTTGAAACTACAAACTCAAATATCGAAATGGGGCTTTGGACAGCATGAGCAGCGTGGATTTTTTAGGGAAGGTAGCGAAATATTTTATTGAATCTAGCTTTGCTAAAGAATATGAAGAGCATTCTTTAGAGAGACGTTTCGTCTGTAATACGCAACGACCGTCAGGACTCATAAGACGGATTATCTTTGCTGCGTGGAAGGTGGTCCTCCTGATTGTCCTTTTCCCAGCCGCAGGTGCATACGCGGCGGGTCTTGATATGCCGAGCTATGAATACATCGATAGCTCCAGCGCATATGTTCCCATTTATTGGGATTGTGATACTGATGAGTGTGATCTTCAGCAGTATACGAGCGGGAGTTGGAATACGCTAGATACTTCGAGTCGTTCCCGGGACTACAAAGCGGTCAATTTATCCGCCGGATCTCATCAGTTTCGATTGTTGCGATGTACGCTAAATACTGCGTACGGGAACACCTATAGGGTATATTGCGCTACCGGTCAGTCCGAAACAATCACAGTTCGGAGTATTCCAAGCACAAGCCCGAGCCCTGTAGTTTCTAGTGGAAGTACAAGTACCAGCGGAAATTATGCGGTAAGCTGGAGTAGTACTTCATATACATCAGAATATCAACTTTACGAACGAGTTAATGGGGGTTCCTGGGCGCGTATTCACAGTTCCTCTACCCGATCAAAAGCCCTGTCCGGTAAAGGTCTGGGAACCTACGAATACAGACTCAGGAGCTGTCGGTATGGTCGGTGTGCTCCCTACGGTTCAATCAAAACGGTCTCGGTAGTAAAGCCAACCGGTCGGGCTACCCTATCGTTACCCAGCACTAGCTCTAGCGGTAGTTATACCGTGAGTTGGACTTCCGTTACATACGCCAATCGTTACCAGTTGCAGCAGCGCATAAACTCCGGATCTTGGACAACCATTCAAAATTCCTCATCTCGATCCAAGAGCATCAGTGGTAACAGTGACAACCGCTATCAATACCGGGTTTTGGCTTGCAATGCGATAGGATGCGCTAGCAGTCAGTCCTACGTTAAAACAATTGACGTAGCACGAAAGCCATCTATAACCGACATCTCCGTCCCGTCTTCAGTGACTGATGGAGATTTTGTCCTCTCTTGGAGTAAAAACTCGGTAAATGCCACTCGCTATGAGCTTGAGAGAAGGATTGGCACTGGTTCCTGGGGGAATCGCTCCAATCTCACAAACCTAAGCGCGCGCCAAACGCTAGAGCAAGGGACGTATCAGTTTCGGGTAAGAGCCGTCAATATTGTTGGAAGCTTTCCGAATTACTCTAACTGGGTCTATTCCGAAAATGTAGAAGCATCTAAGCCAGTTCAAACTCCGTCAATACAGCTACCGTCGAGCAGCGGCAACGGCAGTTATAGCTTCAGCTGGGGAGGGACGGGTAATACTACCCGCTACGACTATCAGGAAAAGGTCGGGTCTGGCTCTTGGGGAAGCGTCCAGAATACTACGAGTACTTCAAGGTCCTTCAGTGGCCGGAGCAACAATAGATACAGTTACCGAGTGAGAGCTTGTAACCGTCTGGGTTGCCATAACTTTTCCAGCGTAAAAGCGATTGATGTTGCCCATGCACCCACTTTGACTTCTGATATTACGGTTCCCTCTGGCCCGACCGACGGAAATTTCAATCTGTCTTGGAGTGGCGCCAATGGCTCGGTCAGTGATTACTGGATTCGACAGAAAAAAGGGTCTGGTAGTTGGCAGGACCCTGTCAACGTGCACAGCACCGGCTATGCGGCTTCGGGACTCGACGCTGGAACTTATCAGTTTCAATATCAAGCCTGCAAGACAATCTTTGAATATACCAACTGCTCTGATTGGAGTACTTCGGACCCGGTACTCGCACAGAAGCCTCAGTCTGCTCCGACGCTCAGCGGCATCGGTCAAAGCAGTAATGGTATATATGAATTGTCATGGTCCCCTGTTGACAACACCAAACGCTACGAACTTTATCGTAGTGTCAACGGGGGCAGTTGGGTTCGGGTCTACAATGGGGGCGCCAAGTCCAATTCTGTAAACGAGATCTCCAGCGGCCAGTATCGTTACAAAGTCAGGGCTTGCAATGCGTTGGGTTGCGCTTCTTATTCTAACGAGAAACTGGTCAATCTAGCGTTCAAACCGGGTGTGCCAGGTAGCCCAAATATTGACGGGGGTATGGTCAACGACGGTAGCTACGCCCTCCAGTGGTCCCAGTCTTCTGGGGCGGTGACCGAATATCAGGTCCAGGAAACACCCAGGGGCAGCTCTTGGGGTGGCGGTTTCAAGTACAAGGGCAATGCTGTACGAATTCCTATCGAAGCCGGTCCCGGCGAGTATCAATATCGAGTCAGGGCTTGCAATATAGTCGGAGGCTACGCGAACTGCTCGGCCTGGACGACATTGAATGATTTCGTTACCGTCATTGGGGTTCCCTTGCCGCCTGAGTCTCTGACTGCATCCGCGACTTCGTCTGGTGGAGTTCGCCTAACCTGGGAGAATCCAGCCAGCAACTCTCCGGATACTGAATTTCGTGTTGTATACGATCTCAATGAGAGCGAGACTTGGACGCTCCTCCACGATGATGTGGGGACATTTGTTGAGCTTAATAGTGTCGGATCGGCCAAATACCGATTCAAGATACAGGCCTGCAACCGATCAGATAGAAACTCGAATTTCGAAAATTGTTCGTCTTACCGCTACATTCCGGAACCGGTTGGAAAGCCGGTCGGGACATTAACGCTCGGCGCAACCTCCAACAGCGACACCGGTGATTATACTGTAGTCTGGAATAATAACCTGTGGGGTGCAGAGGAATATAAGCTGCAGGAAACCAGCGGCGGAGGAAGCCGGGTCTTCATGGTTAATGCGGGAAATCGGGAATTCAAAGCCGTTGTAAACGGTAGTTACACCTACAAAGTACAGGCCTGTAATGATTTTGGTTGTTCCGCATGGAGTAATTCGAGAACGGTTCAGGTCGCCAAGCGCCCAGGAAAGCCCAGCCTTGGAAATGTCCCTGCACTGTCGGACGGCAGTTTCCGGCTAACTTGGGAGAATGGCTACGGTGACTATACAGCGCTTCAACTGCAACAACAAAAAGATAATGGAAGCTGGACCAATCTTGAGATAGATTACCCCAATGAGTTTCTGGTTGAGCTGGAGGCGGGGCTTTACCGTTACCGCTTGAGGGCCTGCATGACGTCGGGTTCCTTCACGTCTTGTTCGGAGTTCGATACAACCGAAGAGATGGAAGTTTCCGCACCAAAAGTAGCACCCTCCACTGTAACCCTGCCGCAACTTAGCACAAGCGGTAACTATTCTCTCTCGTGGAGTCACGTCACCAATAGCAGTACCTACAAGGTACAAGAGCGCGTAGCCGACGGCGCCTGGACAACCATTCAAACAACGGCTGGCAATCAACTGACACTGAATGATAGAACTGAAAATCTCTACGCCTACCGCATTCAAGCTTGTAATCGTATAGGGTGTACCGTTGCCTCGCTGAAGCGCGAAATCCAGGTGGTTATCCAACCGCAAACACCGAGCGCACTGTCCGCTACTCCGGATTTGCACACTGGAACAACTAAGCTTGCTTGGAGTGATGTAAGTAGTCTCATTTCCTATTACGAAGTGGAGAGCCGCTTGGAGGGGGCAGCTTGGCAAGACGAAAGCTCGATGCAGGAGGTGACCACTAGTCTTGAATGGCAGCCAGCGGTTACTGAGCCGTCAGAACATCGTTACAGGGTCAAAGCGTGTCGTGCGGTAAACGGTCATAAAGTATGTTCCGGTTGGCGGGTCTCGGACGTGGTTTCATATAGTGAGCCGGCTCAAACTCCGGTTATTCAGGACACCCCGTTGTTCAGTGACGATGGCGCTTTCTCCGTGAGGTGGAGTGAAGCAAGCCATGCCACGTCCTATGAGCTGAGGGAAAATGGGTCGGTAGTTGCCTTAAGCGATGGCGTGGAGTTTGACTTTACTGGTGGCTTTGCCAAAACGGCAGGTTTCTATACCTACCAGGTGCGAGGTTGTAACTTCATTGGTTGTACCGCTTACAGCCAGCCGCATACCGTAAGAGTAAAGAATAGCGACGAAACTAGCGAAAGCGACGGTTCCGATTCCGACAGTGGCTCTGGCAGCGGAAGTAGTTCGGGAGACTCCGGGACTGGCGAGGCCGTGCCGGGAGCCGAGATACTGGAATCCGGCTCTTTGGCTGGTCCGCCGAACGCTCCAGAGGGTGGTATACCGGTGGGAGCAACCAAAGGTCGGTTTAAGGTCAACGAGTCTGGTGCGGCCACTTACAGCATACCGATTGCCCTCCCGAAAGGGACGGCCGGCGTGACCCCTGAGCTGACCTTTAATTATTCGAGTCAGGGGGGCGTCGGTCTGATGGGGCAAGGCTGGTCTTTAGGTGGATTGTCCCGCATAGAGAGATGCAGGCAGACCAAAAATCAGGACCAACAAGCGCTTCCTATCGCCTGGAATGGAAATGACCGCCTTTGCCTGGATGGACAGCGCCTTATACAGACAGGTAGCGGCGCTTATGACGCGAACGGTATGACGTACAAGACAGAGCTGGATAGCTATGTCGAGGTCACCTCCAAAGGCGGTGGTATGAACTCCTCCTCTGGCTACTTTGAAGTCAAAGCAAAAGATGGTTCCACTCGCGTCTACGGGAATGGTCAGAATGCTCGTTTGAGCACAGCTTCGGGGGCTTTGGCATGGGCCCAATCGCATTTTCGGGATAGTGTTGGCAACCATATCGTCTATCGTTACGTGGGAGGTCCAACTGATGGCCACCGAGTCGATACTATTGGATACGCTTTTCCGATTGCTGGGGGGACTACCAGCGGAAATGCCAAAATTGACTTTGTCTATGAAGATACGCTATCCCATGGGTCGGCCCCTACCTCTTTTGTTGCGGGATATGAATTCATTCAACCCAAGCGACTTAAGACAGTTACTATCACCAACAGTGTGGGAGCGCAAAGTGGCGAGTACCGGCATTATGAGCTTAGCTATCAAAGCCATGATGTGATTACGACTGACCGTATCAGCCGATTGGAAACTATCAAGGAATGCGTGGATACAACCTGTTTAGAACCAACGGAGTTCTCCTGGGCGGGACTGGAAAGCGTCGAGATTGCTTCGTTGGACGAGCCGGAGTACCGACAGCCGCCCGCAGTGAGTGAGGAGCAACAAATCTTTGCCGGTACCTTAGGGCCTTTTATCAGTCGGCCGGATGGTACCCGGGTTATGGATTACAAACACCTGGATGTAAACGGCAATGGAAAGCTGGATCTGGTTTGGATTGAGTACAAAGAAAGTAATCTGAACCAGCAAACCATTCATTATGCCCGGATGAAGCCCGACGGTAGTGGCTATAATTATCCCACACAATTGGCGAGTCACTCCATTGATATCACTGAGCTTCAAAGCGTATTGGAGTTGTATCCGTTGGATTACAACGGCGATGGACGCACGGACCTCATCACCCGAACTAGAGATGTAGATGCGAATGTTGTCTGGAAGCTTTATCTGGCGACACCAAGATCGGATGGCAGTGGTTGGAAGCTTCAGCTAGACGCCTATACCGACCTACCTTTCGGTAATGATCGGATCACATTTGGAGACGTTGATGGCGACGGGTTGCTCGATGCGTTCTATGCAGAGAATAACCGGGTCAAGATTCATTACCTGACCACCTATGGTGCATCTCCTGATGGTGGCAATGCCCATAAGTTTTATCGTTACCAACCCACCCCGGTAAGCTATAGCGTAACCGGAATGCCAGATTTGGGAGCTGGTGGTGCTTACGGAGATCCCTACTGGGAAATTGGTTCTGCTACTTCGATCTCTGGTGATTTTATAGGTGATGGCGCCGGCGATATCGTATTGAACATGAACGAAGTTCATTTGGAGTGGCATACAAATGCTATTGATCCAGGGCCGGTAACCAAAGCTGTCCGAAAGTTGGCTTTTTCTGTTCGAGAAAACAACACCCTGGTGTTCGGAAACGAGCTGCCCGCCTTGGGTAAAGTGGTGCACGCCGCTGATATCAATGGCGACGGCTTGACGGATCTGATCGGAAAATCTACAAGTTCAGGTTGGCGTTACGCTTTGAACAAAGGCGGCGACTGGAGCGAAAAGCGGAATCTCGATGGTATACCTGATAGTGTCGACGAAAAACACGTTTTGGTCTCCGACGTAAACCGTGACCAGTATTTGGATGTTATCTGGGCCAGCCCTAGCCAGGGGTTGCAGGTCTACCATTGGCTTGGTAGAGATTTTGCGTCAGCTGGAAGACGGTTCTCAGACGGATGGTCTTCTATCGCCCACGAGGGCTATCATTTCGTCGTGCTGGATTTGGATGGCGATGGCTGGCAGGACTTCATGCGCTTCGATGCAGATGATGCCCAATGGTTCTCCTATTTTGCCGAACACAAAGGTCATTTGTCTCCAAATATGCTGACAGGTATTCGTGATGGCCTGGGCCACGAAATCGCGATCAACTATGACCTGCTCACAGACAGCGATCGTTATACAAGAGTTGAGGTGGGAGAGTCGGAGTCTCGCGAACTGGCGGAGGTGTGCGTCAATAGGCAAGTGTCTCATAATGCCACAGAAACCTACTGCTACACGCCGGTAGAACATACTTTAGACACAACCGAGTTCTATGCGGCGCTAAACGACCCTTTCTCGACCTTACCCGAAGGGAATGACTCACTGGCCAACAGTGATTCCCCTGTTCTTGAGCTGTATGCCCCAATGCCAGTCGTCACTGACGTGATCCGCAGCGCACCGACGGCAGAGAATGTCAACAATGATGCCCGTGTGAGCTATTACTATGATCAACTCAAGTTCCAGGCGGGGGGCCGTGGTTCATTAGGCTTCCGCCGACTCATGTCCGTGGATCATCAGTCCGGTACCATCACGGAAACAACCTACCGACAGGATTGGCCTTTCATTGGCTCACCTCTGAAAACGGTCACCCGGGCTATGGCACCCAGTGGAAGTCTTACCGACGGCCCTGTACTGAGCGAAGCAGTCAATCGTTGGAAGCTTAGAACCCATGACGGTGCTGATGGAGTCACCCAATACTTCCAGACTTATATTGGCGAAACAGAAGAGAAGAGTTTCGATCTGAAGGACGATGGTAGTGTCCAGGGAGACCTCGTTACAGCAGTCCGCACCAGTACACAGCAAGACGAGTACGGTAACCCTACACTTATTACCGTGATCACAGAAAAAGATAGTCAACAACATATAAAACGTACGGAAAGCGAATATAACGGTCTTGGTGGTGGCGCCAAAATGGGGCGTTTGAAGAAAACTACGGTAACCACTACCCCCGTAGAGGGCGAACCTGAAGTGCGTGTAGCGAGCTTCACTTACCATGCCTCCGGGCTCCACGAAGGTATGTTGGAAACCGAGGTGGTGCAGCCTGACTCAGACAAAGCGCTGACCAAAACCTATCAATATGATGATCATGGCAACCGACAAAGAGTCTCTTACTCTGGAGCCGATGGCGTTCAACGCGAGGGTGAGCTGTCCATCTATGAGGACGGTCGTTACCTTAAGACTGTGGTCAATGCCTTAAATCAAACCACTCATAATGTGGTCAATCGAAATCGCTTTGGTCAGCCAACTGAAGTACAAGACCTTAACGGCGTCACAACGCTTGTCCGTTATGATGATTTTGGTCGTGAATACCAGAGAAGTGATGATACCGGCGCATGGACCTGGAAAGGGCAGCGCCTATGCAGTGATGGTATCGGATGCCCAGAAACAGCGGTTTATCGTACCGAAGAACAGGTTGCTGGTGGCGGTCAGTCCTATACCTACCACGATGTCCTCAATCGACAGGTGCGTTCGGCCACGCGAGCGTTTAACGGCGAATGGATTATTCAGGTCACAGAGTACAATGAACTTGGCGCTACGGCCCGGGTTGGCTCCCCTCTTCTGACGTCTTCACCAGATGCGGATGCTTCATTGGTAGCGAGCTGGACGTCGACGGTTTACGACCGACTCGGCCGCCCCACTCAAATCAGTCAACCGGACGGGAAAATTGGCCAGAGTATCGAATACGATGGTCTGACGACAACGACTACCAATGCGATCGGTCACGCCAAAGTTGAGACCAAAAATCTTTTGGGTGAACTGGAACAGGTGACTGACAACGTTGGGGGAAAAGTCACCTATCGCTACAATGCACAGGGCGAGTTGATAGAGACCACCACCAAGTCGGCACAGGGGCAGTCTGTCCGGGTTCGCATCTGCTATGACGATCTGGGCCACAAAAAGGCCATGTTCGACCCGGACAAAGGCGGCTTCCTGGGCAGTGGCGTAGAATCCTGCGACACCATTGACCCGGAAAACCCGCCCACGGGCTGGTGGGGTTATACGCATAACAGCCTGGGAGAGCTAATTAAGCAGGTCGACCCCAAGGGGCAAACGCGCACCCTGACCTATGAAGCTCTTGGCCGAAAATTGACCCGAACGGATTACTCGGGTGAGCCTATAGATGCATATATTGAAACTCATACTCGTTGGTACTACGACGGCCATGTTTCCGATAGTAATGATCCCGGAGAGAGAGGCAATCTGGTACAGATGGTCCAAAGCTTTGGGTCCAAGAGCGAGGGCTGCGACAATGGCAACTATTGTCAAATGTACGCTTACGATCCGCTAGGCCGTCTGACTGGTACGTTCACGTTTCATCCCAATAATGAGGAAACAGGCTACATAGCCGATACCGGTTATATGACCAGCGTGGATTACGACAGTATCGGGCGCACTTATGTAGAGCAAGACGCCATGATGGGGCTGGTGAATCCTGGAAGCGGCATTCATTATCGGTACAACGCCTATGGCTATCGCACCAAGACCATCGACCTGGCCAGCGGCGACACATTGCATCAAGTGATGGCTAGGGACGCCTGGGGCAACATCACCGAAGAAACCCGGGGTAATGGCTATACGACCCGCTACGAATATGACCCCTACTTCGGACGCCTCATTGATCAAGAGGCAACTGCTGCCAATAGCGGCCTGTTCGCCATTCAGAACATTGCTTACGAGTGGGATGATGTCGGTAACCTGAAATGGCGTCATAATCAAAGCGCCCTGGCCGATCAGTCCGACACCAAGAGCCTCAAAGAAAGCTTCTGCTACGATGGCCTGAATCGACTCATCAAATCCCACGTGGGTACGCTCTTCGGTTCGTGTAACCTCGCCGCCAACGATCAGGACATCAAATACAATGGTCTGGGCAATATAGACTACAAGCACGATGTGGGTCTTTACAGCTACGGCACTAACGCCGGTCCCCATGCCGTCACGGCGGTGGGTGGAACCACGTATCAATACGACGGAAACGGCAACCAAATCAGTGCTCGCGGCGACGTGACGCGAGATCTGGTCTACAACAGCTTCGACAAACCCACAAAGATCACCAAGGGCGACCACACCACC
>Ga0207828_100060_pt1 | contig 175105 bp, 130 predicted proteins | sample TtaePargueraPR_11_FD_187276 | JGI IMG/M metagenome (GOLD analysis project Ga0207828, IMG submission 187276) | Aerobic enrichment media microbial communities from Bioluminiscent Bay, La Parguera, Puerto Rico - Tt and P2 (3) (SPAdes) | ecosystem: Environmental > Aquatic > Marine > Unclassified ... | reverse complement strand
GGGGTGCCGACCGGGAACGTATTGGCCGGGCCATGGGCCGGTTCGGACTGGAAGGTCTGCTCGCCTGCCACCCACTGGCCGGCAATCAGATGTTTTCCTGTCAGGTTATAGGACATTGGTGCCTCCTTTGCGCTGGGATATCCCGGCGCTTATTTCACAAGTTTGTTTTCGCGCATGAAACCGACAAGCTTGTCATGCTGCGCAGGCGTCAGTGGCCAGGCTGATGGCGGACGCGTCGGACCGCAATCATTGCCCAGAAGCTGCAACGCGGATTTAACCCCGGTCACATTGGTACCATTCATTTCCTCGGCCCGGACATCTTCAAATGCCCGCATTTCCGAAATCAGTTTGCGGGCGGTTTCGTAATCGCCGCCTTCAAGGGCCGCATGGATCGCCATCGAACGTTCCGGCCACACATTGATCAGACCCGACGTAAAGCCACGCGCGCCCACCGCATAGAAAGTCGGCGCCCAAACCTCGGCCAAACCACCAACCCATACGATATCAGGATCGCAGGCTGAAATCGCCTCGGCCAGCTTCATCGGATTTGGCGTCGCCCATTTGACACCGGCAACACCTTCAACAGCACATAGATCGGCAATCGCCTTGGTGCCAATCGTATCGTTGCGAAGATACAGCATCATCGGCAAACCATCCGATGCATCGGCAATGCGTTTAAGATAGTCGACAACACCACGCGGCGCGACAAAGGGATCTGGTGGCTGATGGATCATAAGCGCTTCGGCACCGGCCTCTGCCGATGCCTTTGCCAGTGCAACCGCATCACGAATGCCGCGACCAACCCCGGCCAGCATCGGCGCACGACCGTCAAGCATTTCGGCAACCGATCTGGCCATGGTAATGGCCTCGTCCGTGGTCAGGGCATAAAATTCGCCCGTATTGCCGTTTACGACCGGGAAATGAACCCCCGCAGTCAGCGCACGGTCAATAATCGGCGAAAGCTTTTTCGGCGCAACATCGCCATTTTCATCATAAGGCGTCACAAGAATGCCGGAAATACCGGACAGCACGCCACGCAAATCGGCTTTGGAAAGTGCCATTGGTCAAAGTCCCTGAATTCTGTTGGTGATGGCGCGATGGGTGCGCCACCTGTTTGTCATCAGTCGATCATCACCGGATCAGAAGATATCCGGCTCGCCCGCGGTTTTGCCGAAATCGGGCGATAGGAAGTCGAAATCGCAACCTTCGTTTGCCTGGGTGACGTGCTTGCCAAACATCCAGCCATAACCACGCTGATAGCGATCCTCGGGCTTTTGCCATGCCGCACGACGACGTTCGAGTTCGCCTTCATCCACCAGCATGTCCAGACGACGGTTATCAAGATCCAGCTTGACGATATCGCCGGTTTTCAAAAGTGCCAGCGGCCCGCCGATATAGCTTTCAGGTGCAACATGAAGCACACAGGCCCCATAAGACGTGCCCGACATACGGGCATCCGAAATGCGCAGCATGTCACGATGCCCCTGCTTGATCAGCGCCTTGGGAATTGGCAGCATCCCCCACTCGGGGAAACCTGGCCCGCCAAGCGGCCCGGCATTGCGCAGAACCATCACATGGTCGGGCGTGATATCGAGATTTTCATCATCAACCGCTTTTTTCATTTCCGGATAGCTGTCAAACACCAAGGCAGGACCCTGATGATTGCGGAACCGTTCATCACAGGCAGCCGGTTTGATCACCGCCCCGTCCGGGCACAGATTGCCACGCAGAACCGCAAGTGATCCTTCGTGATAGACCGGGTTGGACAGCGGACGAATGACATCGTCATTATAGACAGTCGCACCCTCAAGCGTTTCGCCGAGAGTCTTGCCGGTAACCGTCGTAACGCTTGTATCAAGCTTATCGCCAAGCTCCGCCATAAGCGCGCGCAAACCACCAGCATAGAAGAAATCTTCCATCAGGTAATCGCCCTTGCCCGATGGGCGGATATTGGCAATCAGCGGCGTGGTGCGGCCAAGTGCGTCAAGGTCATCAAGATCAAGCTTGATGCTGGCCCGGCGCGCCATCGCCAGAAGATGCACCACCGCATTGGTCGAACAGCCGGTCGCCATGGCAACAACAGCAGAGTTACGAACCGATGCCGGGGTGACGATTTTTTCGGGCGTCAGATCTTCCCAGACCATATCAACGATGCGACGGCCACACTGGGTCGACATGCGGATATGACCGGCATCCGGTGCCGGGATCGACGATGCGCCGGGAAGGCAAAGCCCCATGGCTTCGGCAATCGCGGTCATGGTCGATGCCGTGCCCATGGTCATGCAGTGACCATAGGAACGTGCAATGCCGCCTTCGACACCCACCCATTCCTCGTCACTGATGTTACCCGCACGACGTTCATCCCAGTATTTCCAGGCATCCGACCCGGAACCAAGGATTTTACCGGCATAGTTGCCGCGCAGCATCGGGCCAGCCGGAAGATAGATCATCGGCACACCGGCCGAAATCGCCCCCATGACAAGACCCGGCGTGGTTTTATCGCAACCGCCCATCAGAACCACACCATCCAGGGGGTGGGAGCGGATCATTTCTTCCGTCTCCATCGCCAGCAGGTTGCGATACAGCATCGAGGTCGGCTTGGTGAAAGATTCATCAACCGAAATCGCCGGAAGTTCGACCGGGAAACCACCCGCCTGATGCACGCCCTTTTTGACGTCACCGGAACGTTCGCGGAAATGCGCGTGGCACGGGTTCAATTCCGACCAGGTATTCAGAATTCCGATGACCGGACGACCGGTCCAGTCTTCCGGATCAAGGCCCATCTGCATCAGGCGCGAACGATGCCCGAACGAACGCAAGTCGTCGGGTGCAAACCAGCGCGCGCTCCTGAGATCTTCGGCAGATTTTTTTTGTTTTTCGGACATGGCGTTCCTCCCGTGTATCCACCCTGCCGGTTGACTATGCACATGCAGAACCGACAGGACAATGCGATTTCCTTTATGATTCAATGTATGCGCATACACAAAACCGTTGTCAAGTTATCTTACAGGTATTTCACCATATGAAGCCTAGAAGAAAAGACCAAAGATTCCGGGATTGACAGAAGTTAAATCGACTTGTATGAAATTATGTATGCGCTTTCATATCGCCTGAAAGTTTACAGGTGACAATAACAAGAACAAGCAAAGTGCTGCCCTCGGGAACCACCCCGACCGGGCTGTTACGGGCAAGGAGCCCACGATCAGGAACGTGTCATTCGGGAGGAAACAATGACCGGACTTTTCAAAACCCTCGCAACCGCAGCCGGTTTGGCCGCCATGGTTGCAACACCGATTCTCGCCAGCGCATCGGAACTGCCAGGCAATGTCCGCATGGTAATCGGTTCCAAATCGACCGGTGGCGACACCTATCAGAACAGCGCGATCATCGCCGAAGCGCTCTCCAAAAAACTCGATATCAATGTCAAGGTTGACGCGGTCGGCGCCAGCGAAGCTTTCAAGGCGCTGGAACGTGACAGTCGCGGCACCACGATCATGATTTTCCATGATCAATCCTATCTTGCGCATCTGTATGGCGTTCGCGGTTACGACGACATCTTTGAAAACTTCAAGGTCGGCCCGACCGTCGCAATCAACCCGGGAAATGCGTATCTCGTTGCTAAAAATTCGCCGCTGCAATCCATGGAAGACGTGATTGCCGCTGCCGCCGCCGGACAGCGTGTCCGCGTTGCCATTCAGGCAGGTGGTGTTTCGGAAATCGGTTTCTCGGCACTTAAGAACGCCGTGAAAATCCAGCATCCGGGTGCCGAGGAAAACATCGTTCCGGTCAATACCGGTTCGCAGGCCGATAAAAACCAGCTGCTGTTTGATGGTCAGGCTGACGTGATCAATGGCTCGGTCCAGGCCAACGAACAGTTCACCCAGCTTCCGGAAGACGACCAGAAAGCCATGCGCTTCATCTGGCTGACCGCCCGCGAGGAAACCATCGCACAGGCAAACCCGGAAGGCATGGGCGACACCACGCGTGACGAACTTCTGGCGTTCACCACCCCGAATGTCAGCGTCACCATGGACGGCGAAAAGGATTTCACCTTCGACAAGGAATTCTTCCTGCTGTTCAACAAGGACATGGATCCGGAACAGATTGCCACGATCGACAAGGCACTGACCGAAATCTTTGCCGCGGGCGAAATTCAGGAAACCCAAAAGGCATCCTTCTTTATCCCGAACTTCAAGCCGTCGGCAGAAGCCACGGAATATCTGAAGGCAAAGCGTGAAGATTACCGTCACATCATCGACGCAATCGCCACGAACTAAGACCATCATCCGGCCCGGACATTGCTTCGGGCCGGTTTCGCCTGCCCTGCCCGGCCAGAAACACCGAACCCGATCGGAATTTCGCATTTTGCCGCAACTGTCCCAACATGGATGGAAAGACAGGCGAAATAAGGAGGCGTCCCATGTCCCAAGACTCCCTGCTTGGTGTGTCGATCAATTTCGATACATCACACACCGTTTTCCCGACCATCATTGCCGTCATCCTAGGCATCCTTTTTGTTGCCATCCTTGTGACGCGCGGCAAGACCATGCTAGCCGCGGTTGGCAATGGCCCTTGGTGGCCGGTTGGCATAGACCATATGCGGTTTTTCGGAACGATTGCCGGAACCGTCGTCTATTTTCTGGCGATGCCTGCGGTTGGTGATCTGTTTCCCAATACCGGCCTTGGATTTTACCTGTGCTCGATCCCGTATCTGTTTGGCATGAGCGTGCTGTATCTGCATGAACGCGGGCGCAAACAGCTTTTGATCGCGGGACTGAATGCGATCATCGCGCCGAGCCTTGTCTGGTACATCCTGTCCGAACTTTTCAATATCTCGCTGCCATAGGTCCTGAACCAAGGCGCGGATTGACCCAAGAGATTTATCATGGATCTTCTTTCCATCCTGACACCGCTGTTCTTTACGCTTGTTGCCGTTGGCACGGTGATCGGCATCATCTTTGGCGCGATCCCCGGCATGACAGCGACCATGGCGGTTGCGGTCTGTTTGCCGCTGACCTATTCACTGGGGCTTGAAAACGGTCTGGCACTTTTGCTGGGCCTTTATGTCGGGGGGATTTCCGGCGGTCTTGTCCCGGCGATCCTGCTCAATATCCCTGGTACACCATCATCGATCACGACAACGCTTGACGGTTATCCGATGACGATGGCCGGTGAAGGCGAAAATGCGCTCAAGATCGGCATCATCTCGTCGGTCATTGGCGGCCTGATCAGCCTCGCCGCACTTTATCTGTTTGCGCCTGCATTGGCTGATTTCGCAATCAAGTTTTCGTATATCGAAAAATTCCTGATCATCTTCTTCGCCCTTACCGTCATGGCAGCACTGAGCAGCAGCCTTCTGGTCGGTATCTTCAGCGGCGTTCTGGGCATTTTCATCAGCCTGATCGGGGCCTATGACATTTCGCGTGGCGGCAACGGTGAATTGCGCCTCGTCCCGGAATTTCTTGAATATTACCTTGAAAGCGGCTTTTCACTTTTGCCGGTTCTGATAGGCCTGTTTGGTCTGGCAACAATCCTGATCGAAGCCGAAAACGGCATGCCCGAAGGACAGGGACTTTCGGGTGTGAAAATCGCCAAGGGCAAACCGTTCAGATTGTCGGTTTTCAAAGGTCAAATCGTCAATCTGATCCGGTCTTCGGGGATTGGTACGTTTGTCGGCATTCTGCCCGGTGTCGGCGGCAGTGCGGCTTCGATCCTGGCATACAGTCAGGAAAAGAACTTTTCACGCCATCCCGAACGTTTTGGCAAGGGTGAACCGGCCGGTGTGATTGCATCGGAAAGCGCCAATAACGGTCTGACCGGCGGGGCACTGGTGCCGTTGCTGTCACTTGGTATTCCGGGCGATTCAACCACCGCCATCCTGATCGGGGCCTTCACCCTGCAGGGTATTCAGGTCGGCCCGCTGTTTATCGGCAACAATCCGGTGACGTGGGATGCAATGATCATCGCCATGCTGGTGGCCAACCTTGTCATGTTCCTCGTAATGATCTTTGCTATCCGCCATATCGCCAAGGTGGTATCGGTTCCGAAAAACATCCTGTTTCCGATCATCCTGATGATGTGCGTGGTGGGTGCCTATACGATCAATTACGGGGTGATGTTCGATGTCTGGACGCTTTTGATCTTTGGGCTGTTTGGTTATCTGGCACACAAGATCGGCCTTGAAATCGCACCCTTTATCATCGGTTTCATTCTTGGCCCGTCGGCAGAAATCTATTTTGTCAAAAGCCTTGAGTCTTTTGGCACATTGTCGATCTTCTTTACCAAAAGCTGGATCGCGGTTCTGCTTTGGGTACTGATTGCCCTGTCGATCGGCTTTTCGATCATGGTATCGCGCAAAACCAAAAAAATGCGCTAACCACCGGCACAGCCGTCTGTCGCCTGTGGTGCCGGACGGCTGGCTTGCCCCCGATGAATGCCTTATGTAATGTTTGAATTCGGGGCTCACCCGATCCGATATCCGGAATGATCCGTAACGGATTGACCTGTCACGAGAAACCGATTTGCTTAATGTACCGAAACATAGTGACGTCCTGAAAAATGGCGATCTGAAATCCGGCACGGTCACCATGGAAACTGTGGGACGGCTGGCTGGTGTTTCGCAGGTGACGGTTTCGCGTGCCCTGAATGATCCGAAAAAGGTCTCGGCAACCACGCTTAAACGCATTCAGGATGCGATTGAGCTGACCGGCTATGTTCCCAACATGGTGGCCGGTGCCCTGGCATCCAAACGCAGCCAGTTGATCGCGGCCCTTGTGCCATCGATTACCAATGTCATCTATTCCGACCTGATGCAGAATTTCATCGATGTCATTCGCGGGTCGGGCTACCACGTTCTTATGGCCGAAACCGGCTTTTCCCAGGAAGAAGAACAGGCTGTTCTAACAACGATGCTCAGCCGTCGCCCCGATGGCATTCTTTTGACTGGTATCCACCATTCAGCAGGCTGCAAACGGATGTTGCTGGGGGCTGGCATCCCGGTCATCGAAGTGTGGGATACAACGGAATCCCCGATTGATGTCTGTATCGGCTTTTCCCATATCCGGGCTGGCGAAGAGATGGCGCAATTCGCGTTTGAACGCGGCTATCGCAATGCCATCGCTGTATCGGCGGGCGATGAACGCGCCCTCCGCCGCAAGGACGCATTCTGCACCCGTTTCGGAAAACTGACCGGCACAACACCGGGTGCTGTCTGTTTTGAAAGCGGTGCAACCATCGAACGTGGCCGCAACGGACTGGCACGCGCAATTGACGGTGGTTTTCGGAATGGTCTGGTGATGTGCAGTTCGGATCTTCTGGCGCATGGGGTTCTGATCGAGGCACAGTCACGCGGCATATCCGTCCCCGGCGATATTGCCGTAATGGGCTTCGGCAATCAGGATTTTTCGGCCTTCACCCTTCCGGCCCTGACCACGGTCGATATCGATCGCAAACATCTGGGCGCACAGGCCGCCAATGCCCTTGTCGCCCGGATCGGCAATCAGGAATTACCAAGCAGAAGCATTGATGTCGGTTTCCAGATCATTCCGCGCGCCTCGGCCTGATCCCGTCTAACTGATCCGGCGCACCGATCGGGTTCAGGCAAAACGCCGGAACAACCCGCGCCGTTCGCGGCAGATCATTGTCAATCCCGCCTGTCGCGCCAGATTGACCGCGGTTAATGTCGGCCCCGAAAGGGTTACAAGTCCGCCCACCCCGCATTGCACGGTTTTGGTGACGATTTCATATGAACAGCGGCTGGTCATAAGGATGAAACCACCGGCTTTATCAACACCCTGTCGCACCACCGCACCAAGAACCTTGTCAAGCGCATTATGACGCCCGATATCCTCCCGCACGATACGGATGGCGCCGGTCGCATCGACAAACGCACTGGCATGCAAAAGCCCACCGCCTTCGCGGTTACGTGTCTGATGATCAGGAAGGGCATCAATCGCCCGCAAAACAACATCCTGCGGCATATTCGCCGGCACAACGGGGCCGATCCTGTCCATCGCAACCGCCTCAAGCGATTGCACACCGCAAAGCCCGCAGCCCGAACGTCCTTCAAGGGTACGTTGGCGTACTTCAAGCCGGTCAAGAATGTCTTCGTCCAGGTCCGCCTCGATCACATATCCCTGCAGGGTTTTGCGTACATCACGCAAACGGATCTGGCCCGCATGGTCAGCTATGCCCTCGGACAGGGCAAAACCGATCATGAAATCTTCAAGATCGTGGGGTGACACCATCATAACGGCGTGGGATTTACCGTTGAATGTCAGGGCAGCCGGAATTTCCGGCTGCAGTATCATCGGCGCATCATCATTGCCATCGCCGCGCGCAACAGCACGCGCCGGGTCATGGTCACGACCATCAATGATGCGGTTTGCTGATATCATTTCTGCTGTCACGCTGGTTGTTTGACCTTGCGGATCGATGGTGCTGCTTCGATCACCAGCGGATGGAAACCGCCATGGCCGCTTTCGATCATGTCAAAAAGCTGCTTGCGCATCCGTGGTTCCCAGAAATCGCTGATATGCCCGGCCACCCCCTCGACCCCTTCGGCGTGGGGTTTTGATGTGAAAAAGGTCGCGATCTGATTGGCCATATAGACGAGTTTGTCAGGTGCCATTGACGTTTAATCTCCCACCGGAATTCTTGATTTTACGGACGAAAGCACCCGGTTTCATGACACAATCCTATCATGAAACCGGGCAACATTTCGCACCTATTCGGCCGCATTAACACGCGGAAGGATCCGGCGCGCCTGTTCGGCCTGCTTGTCATATTCCACCTGCCATTCGGTCGGCCCGTTGCTGGGCGTAACCTGAACGGCGGTAACCTTGTATTCCGGGCAGTTGGTCGCCCAGTCGGTATAATCGGTGGTGATCACGTTGGCCTGTGTGCCCGGATGGTGGAAGGTCGTATAAACCACACCGGGGGCAACACGGTCCGTGATCGTCGCACGCAGCGACGTTTCACCCGACCGCGATGCCAGACGGATCCAGTCCCCTTCGCGAATACCCCGCTGTTCGGCATCATGGGGATGGATTTCAAGCAGGTCTTCCTTATGCCATGCGCTGTTGGCCGTCCGGCGGGTCTGTGCCCCGACATTGTATTGCGAAAGAATACGCCCCGTCGTCAGCAACAGCGGGAAGCGCGGCCCGGTACGTTCATCGGTTGCGACATATTCGGTCACAACAAACTTGCCCTTGCCGCGCACGAAGCCGTCAATATGCATGACCGGAGTGCCCAGCGGGGCCTTCTCGTTACACGGCCACTGTATAGAACCCTCGCGTTCCAGAAGGTCATAATTGACCCCGGCGAAGCTTGGTGTGGTGCGTGCGATTTCATCCATCACCTGCGACGGATGGGTATAGTTCCAATCAAGTCCCATCGCACGGGCAAGGTTCTGCGTGACTTCCCAGTCGGCAAAGCCGTTTTTCGGGCTCATCACCTTGCGCACACGGTTAATGCGGCGTTCGGCGTTGGTAAATGTCCCGTCCTTTTCAAGGAAGGTCGAACCGGGCAGGAAGACATGCGCATGGTTCGCCGTTTCATTCAGGAACAGGTCATGGACCACAACGCATTCCATCGCGGCAAGACCGGCGGCAACATGTTTGGTATCCGGGTCCGATTGCAGGATGTCTTCACCCTGAATATAGATACCCTTGAATGTGCCTTCGACGGCAGCATCAAGCATGTTCGGAATGCGAAGACCCGGTTCGTCATCCAGTTTGACGCCCCAGATTTTTTCAAACACATCACGCGTCGCATCATCGGCAATATGACGATAGCCCGGCAGTTCGTGCGGGAACGATCCCATATCGCAAGAACCCTGCACATTATTCTGCCCGCGAAGCGGGTTAACCCCTACACCCGGCCGTCCGATATTGCCCGTCGCCATCGCAAGGTTGGCAATCGCCATCACGGTAGTCGACCCCTGGCTGTGCTCGGTCACGCCAAGTCCGTAATAAATAGCGCCATTGCCGCCGCGGGCAAAAATACGCGCTGCTTTCCGCAGGGTTTCTGCTGGAACGCCCGACTGGCGTTCGACTTCTTCCGGGCTGTTTTGCGGATCGGATACAAAGGCTGCCCAATCCTGGAACTCGTCCCAATCGCACCGTTCGCGAATGAACGCCTCGTCAAACAGGCCTTCGGTCACGATCACATGTGCAAGCGATGTCAGAACCGCAACATTGGTGCCTGGACGCAATGCCAGATGAGCTGCGGCCTTGATATGCGGCGTGCGCACCAGATCAATACGACGCGGATCAATCACGATCAGTTCTGCCCCCTGACGCAGCCGCTTTTTGAGGCGCGATGCAAAAACAGGGTGCCCGTCCGTCGGGTTGGCCCCGATCAGGATCACGACATCTGTGTGCTCGACACTGTCAAAATCCTGCGTCCCGGCCGATGTCCCGAATGTGGTCTTAAGGCCATAACCGGTGGGCGAATGACAGACACGTGCACAGGTATCAACGTTGTTATTGCCAAACCCGGCACGGATCAGCTTCTGCACAAGGAAGGTTTCCTCGTTCGTGCAGCGCGATGACGTGATCCCGCCAATCGCGGCCTTGCCGTATTTTTCCTGAATGGAACGGAATTTATCTGCCGTGTAACGAAGGACTTCTTCCCAACTGACTTCGCGCCACGGATCGGATGTGTTTTCGCGGATCATCGGGTTGAGGATACGGTCCTTGTGGCTGGCATAGCCATAGGCAAACCGTCCCTTGACACATGAATGCCCGCGATTGGCCTTGCCATCCTTATAAGGCACCATGCGCACCAGCTCATCACCACGCATTTCCGCCTTGAACGAACAGCCAACCCCACAATAGGCACATGTGGTCACGACCGAATGTTCCGGCTGACCGATTTCGATCACCGATTTTTCCTGAAGCGTCGCCGTCGGGCAGGCCTGAACACAGGCACCACACGACACGCATTCTGAATCCAGGAAGTTTTCATGCATGCCCGGCGACACCCGGCTTTCAAAACCGCGTCCCTCAATCGTCAGGGCAAACGTTCCCTGCACTTCCTCGCATGCCCGCACACAACGTGAACAGACGATACATTTCGACGGGTCATAGGTGAAATACGGGTTGCTCTCGTCTTTGGCCATGTAACGCGGGTTTTCTTCGCCATTCTGGCGGGTCTTGACGTGGTTGCCCCCATCATAACCATAACGCACATCGCGCAGGCCAACCGCACCGGCCATATCCTGCAATTCACAATCGCCATTCGCCGCACAGGTCAGGCAATCCAGCGGGTGATCGGAAATATAAAGTTCCATAACACCTTTGCGGATTTTCTTGAGCCGTTCGGTCTGGGTATGGACCACCATGCCATCCGCGACCGGGGTCGTGCAGGATGACGGGGTGCCGTTGCGACCTTCGATTTCGACCAGACACAAGCGGCACGAACCAAACGCATCGACCATGTCAGTCGCGCACAGTTTCGGTACCTGAATACCCGCCTCCATCGAGGCCCGCATGATCGACGTGCCTTCGGGCACGGTCACATCAAATCCGTCAACATTGATCGTCACGGTCTTTTCGGATTTGGCGGCGGGGGTTCCGTAGTCGACTTCTTTTACCAAGGACATCGTTCTCACTCCGCGGCTATATCAAGCGCATGGGGCTTGAAATCATCAGGGAAATGGGTCAGTGCGCTCATCACCGGATAGGGGGTAAACCCGCCCAGCGCGCATAGCGACCCGAACTTCATCGTTTCACACAGATCGGCCAGAAGTTCCTTCTGCATTTCGGGATCTTCACCGCGTGCGATCTTGTCGACAACTTCGGTGCCGCGTGTTGACCCGATGCGGCATGGCGTGCATTTGCCACACGATTCAATCGCACAGAATTCCATGGCAAAACGGGCCTGTTTCATCATGTCGACACTGTCGTCAAACACGACGACACCGGCATGACCGATCAGACCATCCGCCTTGGCGAATGCCTCGTAATCAAATGGTGTCTCAAACAGTTCGCGCGGGAAATACGCGCCCAGCGGACCACCGACCTGAACCGCCTTGACCGGGCGGCCGCTTGCCGTGCCACCGCCGATCTGATCAACGATTTCACCAAGTGTCAGACCAAAGGCCGTTTCATAAAGGCCGCCATGTTTGACATTGCCCGCGATCTGGATCGGAATGGTCCCGCGCGAACGGCCCATGCCGAAATCACGGTAATATTCCGCACCCTTTTCAAGGATCACCGGCACCGAGCACAACGAGATAACGTTGTTAACAACCGTCGGCCGCCTCATAAAGCCCTCAAGGGCCGGAAGGGGTGGCTTGGCGCGGACAACGCCCCGCTTGCCTTCCATACTGTTCAAAAGCGAGGTTTCCTCGCCACACACATAGGCACCCGCCCCCATGCGGACTTCCATGTCGAACGCGTAATCCGATCCCAGAACCTTGGGCCCCAGCAGTTTGTTTGCTCGTGCGACTTCTATCGCTTCGTTCATGATGCGGATCGCATCGGGATATTCTGACCGGGTATAGACATATCCCTTGGTCGCCCCGGTCGCGAGACCGGCAATGATCATCCCTTCGATCAGGACAAACGGCTCGCCCTCCATGATCATGCGATCAGCAAACGTGCCGCTGTCGCCTTCGTCGGCATTACAGACGATGTATTTCTGATCACCGGGCGCCTGACGCACGGTATTCCATTTGATGCCCGTCGGGAAACCGGCACCACCACGACCGCGAAGGCCTGAATCCGTAACCGCTTTGACGATGTCCTCGGACGTCATCCCAAGGGCATTTTCAAGCCCCTTGAGTCCTTCATTGGCACGATAGTCGTCAAGCGACACGGGATCGATAATCCCGCACCGCTGGAAGGTCAGACGCGTCTGCGCCTTCAGGAACGGGATATCCTGCGTGTGGCCAAGGAAACGTTTATGATCACTCCCGTTCAGGAAACCGGCATCAAACAGGCTGTCGACATCCTCTAACGCAATTGGGCCATAAGCCAGACGCCCGCGCGATGTTTCGACCTCGACCATCGGCTCCAGCCAGTACATGCCAAACGAACCGTTACGCACGATCTGGACATCTTCACCGCGTTTGATCGCTTCGGCGGCAATCGCCTTTGCCACATCGTCCGCGCCAAGGGCAACAGAACCGGAATCAAGCGGGACGTAAATCTTGACTGTCATGATCCCACCTCGCTCAGGATACGATCAAGACGATCCTTGTTTACCCGGCCGACAACCTTGCCATCAACCATGGCCGCCGGTGCGCAGGCACAAAGCCCAAGGCAGAAGACAGGCTCCAGCGTCACATTCTTGTCGCTGGTCGTTTCCGACCAGTCGACTTTCAGTTTGCGCCGCGCATGGTCACCGACATCATCGGCCCCCATCGCCTGACAGGCTTCAGCACGGCAGATTTTGATCACATGTTTGCCCGGCTTTTCTTCCCGGAAGTCATGATAGAAACTGGCAACCCCGTGGACCTCTGCCCGGCTAAGGTTCAGTTTTTTGGCAATGGTCTGAAGCGCGCCTTCGGGAATAAAGCCGAATTCTTCCTGCACCTCATGCAGGATCGGCAAAAGCGGGCCTTCAAGTCCGGACAGCCCATCACAGATGGTGCCGACGCGGTTGGATATTTCCTCGGTCGTCTCGGTTAAAGACATGCAAGCCTCTCTCACTTAGCAGTCTATTGAATTATTTGTTATTCCAGCCAGTGTCGGTGATTGCCGCCGCCGGTTCAATAAAGGCATCCCGTTACGCGATAGCGAAAACCTATCAAGCCACTATCAGGCCAGTTCAAGTTCCGAAATCTGTTTGGCCTCTTTCAGCAATGCGGACACAACCGGTGTCGCCGGCTCGCGCTTCGCCGCAATCATGCCCACCAGATGCGATGCATCGGGATCGACAATCGGGATCGATTTGACCCGATCACGCATGCTGAATTCCTTGACCATCTTGACCGGCATGATGCTGGCCCAGTTCCCCGTATGAACGTGGGTAAACAGAGCAATCATCGAATCACTTTCAAGCGTCGGGCTGACGCGCGCGCCTGCCTCGGTCAGATGCTGATTGATAATCCGCCGGTTCTGCATATCGGGCGTCAGCAAACATAACGGAAACTCTGCCGCCTCCCGCCAGGTGATGCTTTCGCGGTCCCCGATATCATCGAAATTCGACGTCACAAGGTGATAGCGTTCATAATAAAGCGGGATTGATGTCACCCGGCCAAGCGGTTCATTATCCAGATAGGTAATGCCGACATCGATTTGAAGATTATCAAGCAATGCCTGTATTTCAGTCGATGTCCGCGACAATACCGCAAAGGTCACATCCGGATGCTTTTCGCGAAACGGGGTCGTCAATTCATGCACCATTGAAAGTGCGGTCGGAATAACTGCGATCTGCACCTGTCCGGTCAAACCGAACCGCATGGCGCGCATTTCATCACGCATCGAACGTGAGCTGCCGACAATATGGCGCGCCCACTCCAGAACCCGTTCACCTTCGGGCGTTAACCCCTGATACCGTGAGCCGCGCCGCACAAGCACCACCCCCAGATGGTCTTCAAGCTGGCGCAGGGCACTGGAAAGGGTTGGCTGTGTCACACCGCATTCTTCGGCGGCATGGCCAAAATGCTGCTCGCGGGCAAGCACCATAAACATTTCGAGTTTGTCGATCATGGCGTATCCGGCGCCTTTCGGAGTTACCCCCATATGGTGGCGCACTTCATGTGATTGGTGGACACCATTTACGGGGCGGATGTCCTGATCGCAGGATAACCCGAAAGGCCATAAAAACCGAGGGGTTAATCCTGCAACAGGACCGGACATGACATTGATGCACTTTCATGTCCAGACGGGTCCGGGGACAGACAGACATACCCGAACCCTTTGGCGCCGGTCGGGGTCAAGCCGACCGGCTCCGGGGTTTGGTACTACGCTTCGGACGTTGCCTCGCGGCCGGACGGTGCCGGCTTTGCAGGCTCGGCCGCGGTTTCCATGTAATGCTTGTCATGGATCGGCTTGACCAGTGCGTTGGCAATCAGGCCAATCACCAGCAGGGCCGCCATGGCATACATAGTGGTGTTATAAAGGCTCGGCGTCGGATCAACCGTCCCGGCAGGGGCGATTTCCATCAGACGGCCAATGGTAACGGTTTTGGCAGCAATCAGCTGATCAAGCTGATCCATACCGGCACCAAACTTTGCCTGAAACGCTGCCGGATCAATCTTGGCCGCCAGTTCCTTGACCGAGTTCCCGACCGAGGTCTGACGCAGCTGGGTGATGGCAACCGGCCCCAGCACGCCTGCAACACTCCATGCGGTCAGAAGACGGCCATGGATACCACCGACATATTTGGTACCGAAAACATCGGCAAGATAGGCCGGAATGGTCGCAAAACCACCGCCATACATGGTGAAGATGATCATGGTTGCGCCATAGAACATCACAAGCCACGTAACGACCGGGTTCACACTGACCTGCCCCGCAGCATACGGGATCGACAGATAAAGGATGATGCCAAGAATGAAGAAGCAGTAATAGGTGTTCTTCCGCCCGATATAGTCCGAGGTCGAAGCCCAGAAGAACCGGCCGCACATGTTAAAGACCGAAATCATGAAGACATAGGTCGCAGCAAAACCGGAATTGACAATCAGCGGCAGCGTGCTGCCAAAGATTTCCGTCATCATGGTTTTGGCAACACCAATTACCCCGATACCCGCCGTCACGTTAAAGCACAGAACGATCCACAGCATGTAGAATTGCGGGGTTTTAAGTGCCTGATCGATATGGACGTTTTTCTGGGTGATCATCCGCTTGGATGCTTCTTCGCCTGTCGGTGGTGTCCAGCCTGCCGGCAGCCAGCCTTCGCGCGGGACACGATACGAGAATGCCGCAATGATCATGACAATGAAATAGGCCACACCAAGCGTGATGAAGGTTGCCGATGCACCGGTATTACCGGTACCCGCAACATAAACACCTTCCTCGATAGGAACCGGCGCCGATGCCACCTGGGCCGCACCTGCAATCACGACTTCGACCATCTGGCCACCGACTTCGGCCATGCGTTTGCCGCCTTCGGTCACCAGGTTAACAGCACTTTCCGGGCCAAGATATTCCGGCACCTTGTAGAAGAATGAAAGCAAACCCTCCTTGATCGGTGTTGCGATCATCGCCCCGCCGCCAAAGCCCATGATGGCCATACCGGTTGCCATACCGCGCCGGTCCGGGAACCAGCGGATCAGCGTTGAAACCGGCGATACATAGCCAAGACCAAGACCGGCCCCGCCAATCACACCGTAACCAAGATAAACCAGCCAAAGCTGATGGCTGGCAATGCCAAGACCACCAATAATGAAGCCCCCGCCCCAGCAGCAGGCAGCAACAACGCCAACCATACGTGGACCGACTTCTTCAAGCCACTTGCCACCGAATGCCGCCGCAAGACCAAGGCAGACAATCGCAACCGAGAAAATCCAGACGACAGATTGCAGCCCCCAGTCACCGGAACTCGCGGCAACAACGCCAAATTCCTTAACCAAAGGCGGGTTGAAAATCGACCAGGCATAGACCGAGCCGATGCAAAGATGAATGGCGATGGATGCTGGCGGGACTTTCCAGCGGTTGAAATCGTCCCCTGCAACGATATGTTCTTTTTTAAGGCGATCAAACATTTGTGTTTTTCCTCCCGGTATTATGTTCATCCGGCGGCCCCATCCCCCCAATTTCGGATGAATGCTGCATGGCCATATCGGTAAGACCCGGAAAACACAGCGTCGCAATTGCTATGCCATTCAGTCTGTTGCCTGATTTTCTGGAAGTTTTGGAAAGACAATCATCATGTTGCGGCGCACGCGCACGGACAAAATGTCCAACAAATTTTTACTGTGCAACGCACCATCCGGACAAAATGTCCAATCCCTGACGGAATAATCAGTCCGCCTCGGGCAACCAGATGGTAAATAACGTGCCTTTGCCTGGTTCGCTTTCAACCGTCATGGTCCCGCCCTGCCGGTCAATCAGGGTTTTACTGATCGACAACCCCAACCCCGTACCTTCACGGCGCTTGGTCGTGTAGAACGGATCGAAAATACGGCCCAGTATTTCGGGCGACATGCCCGTACCCGTATCGCGGATCGAAATGCGAATGCCGGGTTTTCCTTTCTGGTCAAAATCCTCGTCAATCAGGGTTAACGTACCACTGTCGGGCATCGCATGCAGCGCATTGACCATTAGATTGACCAGCACCTGCTGCAATTCCGTCCGGTTCATCAGGATAAGCCGCGTGGCCAGACTTTCACGTGATACCTCGATATCGGCCTTGTTCAACAAGTGCTGCACCAGTGGCAGGCAATCACCAATCACCTCGCCCGGTGAATGGCGCTCGACAAACCCGGCATATTCTTCGGGTTTGGCAAATTGAAGAAGCTTGGTGACAATCAGATTGATGCGGCTGACCTGTTCATCAATCAAACGGAATTCCGTTTCCGCCAGCCGCACATTTTCACCCAGCAGATCCCGTACCACATCAAGGTTCCCCTGAAGCACAGCGACCGGATTGTTGATCTCATGCGCGACGCCAGCCGTGATTTCGCCAATTGCCGCCAGTTTTTCGGACATGATCAATTGCTTGGTCGTGGCTTCAAGCTGGCGGTTGGCTTCGCGAAGTTCGCTGGTACGCGCATCGACACGCGCATTCAGTTCCTCGTTCCAGGCGCGCAAACGTTTGTCACGTTCCTGCACCTGATCAAGCAGATCATCAAGATGTTCCGCCACCAGCGATATTTCATCCTGCACCTGATCGATATGGGTCCGCGCGCCAAAGTCGCCGCTTTCTACCCGGGCAATCGTCTGGGTCATGCGTTCAAGCGGCTTGAAAATGCCACGCGCCCACCGCAGGAAGATCGGAACGCTCAGCGTCGCGACAAACAGAAACGCCGCAATGATAATCAGCAGGCTTTCATATTTCGTCTGGGCAAACGGCGCTTCAAGGAACCCGACATACAGCATCCCGACCCGTTTGCCAAAACTGTCGGTAATCGGCTCATAGGCTGAAATATACCAGTCATTGACGACAAACGCGCTATCGAGCCACACCTTGCCGTCTTCCAGAACATTCTGGCGCACCGCCGCCGATACCCGTGTGCCAAGCGCGCGCCGCCCTTCAAACAGCCGCACATTGGTGCTGATCCGCACATCGTCGAGAAACAGGGTCGCCGTGCCCTGGCTGCCTTCAGGAAGACTGCCTTTGCGGTAAACCAGATCATTGATCGTATCGATAAAGACAAGGTTCTGGTTCAACAATATGCCGCCAACCAGTGCGCCGTCTATCCCTTCTGCTCCCTCCATCGGCAGGGATACATGGCTTGCCGAATGCACCACCATGCCGCGCGTTTCCGCATCGCGCGTGGTTGGCACCGCGTTGGGTGTCGGCACCAGATCAAGCCTTGCGCGCGCCGCCAGACCGGGCGAAATCGCCGCCAGATCGACATTCTCGAATATATCCACCCCGGTCAAGGACGCCCCCGAAAGGGCGGTTGAAATCACCGGCCAGTCTGCATCAAGCCGCGGGTTGGCCTGCCTCGGTGCCGCCCCCGATACAAGCCCCTGCCGATTGGCGATATACAGGAAATCAAGGCCAAGCTCGGCCTGCTTTGTGGCCAGCAGATCATCAACCCGCGCCCGATCCCCCGATGCCAGCACATCGCGAAATGTCACCGACTGGCCAAGCGCCTCGATCTGCTCGCCAGTGGTTTCCAGAATATGGGTAAAATATTGATGGGCAATCGTCAGATCACCATTGACCTTCGATGTCAAAAGCGCGTCAAACTTGCTGTTCCAGCGCACCATCATCACGCCAAGAAGCAATGGCAAAATGACCAGTGTCGGCAATAACGCAATCGCCAGCAGTTTGAATCGCACGGACCGGGTGCGTTTGGTACGGCGGCTCCGCCACGGCATCAATCGGCCCAATCGGCAAATTTGCGGTCAATCGTCTTGCGCGATATCCCCAGACGCCGCGCGGCTTCATTGCGATTGCCGCCGGTCTTGTGCACCATCGCCATGATGTGACGCCGTTCCATTTCCTCCAGCGTCTCGTCCTGATCGGTATGGCCATCCATCCCAGCCTGCTCGTCGCGGAATTCTGCCGGGAACCGCCCAAGGATCAGAGTGCGTTCCACAAGGTTGCGCAATTCGCGCACATTGCCAGGCCAGTCATATCGCGTCAATCCGGCACGCACCGCCCCATCCATCGCGACTTGCGGCACCCCAAGCTGCTTGGACAGTTTGCTCATAAACAGGCTGGCGAGTTCAAGCACGTCATCCCCGCGCTCGCGTAGGGGCGGCATGGCGATATGCATGACATTGATCCGGTAAAACAGATCGGCACGGAAACGGCCCGCTTCGACCTCTGCCTCAAGATCGGCATTGGTGGCAAAAATAAACCGCAGATCGACCGGTGCCTCGCGCTCCGACCCCACCGGGCGGATACGGCGGCTTTCAATCGCGCGCAAAAGCTTGCTTTGCGTCGCCAGTGACAATTCCCCGACCTCGTCGAGAAACAGGGTACCCCCCTGCGCATGCATGAAAAGCCCGTCGCGCGTGGTTTGCGCCCCGGTAAAGGCCCCTTTCAGGTGCCCGAACAATTCGGCCTCTATCATCTCGGACGGAATGGCGGCACAATTGATCGGCACGAACGGTTTTTCGGCCCGGTCAGATAACGCATGTAATGACCGTGCGGTAACCTCCTTGCCCGTGCCGCTTTCGCCGGAAATCAGGATTGATGTCGGAAGGGGGGCCACCCGTGCAATGGTTTCGCGGATTTCCTGGATTTGCGCTGAATAGCCAATCAGCTTGTCGCGTAACAGGACGTGATCGGACGTTGCGCGCAATTCATGGCGCAAAACATGGTTTTCACGCCGCAACCGCATCCGGTCAAGGCAGCGCGCCACCGCATTCAAAATCTGGTTGGATCGAAACGGTTTAAGGACAAAATCAACCGCCCCCGCCCGCAATGCCTTGATCGCGGTATCCAGATCGGCATAGGCCGTCATCAGGATGGCATCGGAAAAAAAGCCGATCTCGCGCTGCTCGGTCAACCACTCAACCCCGGACTTGCCCGGCATGATGTTATCCAGGATCACGACGTCAAAATGATGCTGATCCAGAAGCTTGGTCGCTTCTTCGCAATCGGCGGCTTCTTCCACCCGCTTGGCGCGCGGCCCCAATGTACGGACAAGGAAATTGCGCATCCCCGGCTCGTCATCGACGATCAGGATCGATGCCTTTTCCAGCCACGGCCCGAATTCCGGCCCCGGCTTGCCATCCGGTTGCGCTGCAGATGATGGCGCCGCCAAATCTGGCGCACTCATTGCCGTCGATCTCATTGATATTCCTCCGCCGATCTTCCCAGTCATTTTGTTTTTATTTTTTCGAAGATTAGATCAGCAGAAGATGAAAAGCAAAACCGTTGGTCGCATTCCCCAAACTTCCTCGCCGGTACCAATAAAAATCGGGCGGGAAACCGATGCTCCCCACCCGATGAATTCTGAAATATTTTGGGCGCTACGCCCCAGATAAAACGACGTTCTAGAACTCGTAACGCGCTGCCACCCCGAAAGTCAAAGGTGCGCCAACATCGACCACTGTATCGCTCTGATTGGCTGTAACGTAACGCTCGTTAAACAGGTTTTTGACATAGCCGGTAAATGTCATGCTGCCAACGGCATATTCCGCATTCAGATTCACCAGCGTCACCGGATCGCTACGCCGTTCACCGACGACAGTCGAACCGCTAGTGATAAAGTTGGAAATGCTGTCATCTTGATAGACAACATTGGTCCCGATCATAAGACCGTTATCAAAGGTGTAATTGGCCCCGACGGATGCCTGATATTTCGGCGCAAACATGAATTCGTGGCCGCTATAATCAACACCGTCCGATACAAAAGAATTGTACTTGGTATCACTGTAAGACGCACCGGCATGCACAGAAAGTTGCGATGTCACCAGATATTGCGCCGAAAGTTCCGCTCCGGCCATCCGGCTATCAGCCGCATTGGCCACCTGGCGGTTGCCACTACTATCACGGAACGTAACCTGCTGATCGGTCCAGTCGGTGTAATAAATGTTGGCATTGGTCCGCAAACGACGGTTCAGCCAATTGCCACGCCAAGCCAGTTCATAAGTATCGGTAAACTCAGGATCATAAGGTGTATGAAGGGCAAGTGATCGAAGATTCACCCCCCCACTGCGATAGCCGCGCTGCCACGTAACCCCGACAAGATGGTTGTCCGTCACGTCATAACTCAGGCCCAGTTTCGGCAGCAAAACACTGGAAGTGATATTTTCGTTTGCAGAAGGGTCCGTTGCCAAATTAAGCGTATCAACCGTGTAGTCAATCCGGGTATGGTTTTCCTCATGGTCCCAGCGAAGACCAGTAATCAGGGTCCAGTCATTAACGAACTCCCAGTTTGCCTCGCCAAACAGAGCATAACTGTCAATTTCAACCTTGCCCTTTTCATTCATGACGGTTGTCCCGCTTACGGCAAGCTTGTCGTCAATATCACTGGTCGTCCGGCCAAGATAGGCACCAAAGAACCCGGTAAGATTTTCATAATCATAACCAAGCCGAACTTCCTGACTGGCAAGGGTCTGTTCATGCTTGCGAAGGGCCGCCTGCGACGTTGTTGGCGTCCTGTCGAAATCAAGGGCAGCACTATAATCAACAAGTGTCGCCGAACTGATGCTGGTCAATGTCCATTCATCATCCAGATACCAGTCGAGCTTGCCCGTTACCGCATTCTGATCAAACTTGTGATAGGTTTCGGTATTCTCGTACACATTGAAGTAATCTGGCACACCGTCATTTGCATCAACCGCATTAAGTCCGGCACGCTGATCATTATGCGAAAAAGTCAGCAGCACATCGACATCATCCGACGGCAGGAACAAGAGCTTCCCGCGCACATTGGCCGACCGCAAGGGATTGGCATCCTCGCCCAATGTCGGGTTATTGATGTATCCATCCTCGGTTTGATAATCGACGGCCAACCGTCCCGCCAACCTGTCTTCAATCAGTGCACCATTGGCAAGTGCCGATGAACCCTTTTCACCATAGCGGCCAAGATTTCCCTGCACGGCGAATTCGGGGGTAAATGTCGGGTCTTTGGTTTTCATCACCACCGCACCGGCAAGCGAGTTACGCCCCTGCGTGGTCGATTGCGCCCCGCGATAAACTTCAACCTGCTCAACATCCCAGACCGAAAGCGGGTTGGCCGTCAGCAGACGGTTACTTTGGATCGCATCGTCAACATAAACCGAAATCGCACCGTTAAGGGCGGCTGCCCCCTGTTCGTCAAACCCTTGAACCGGAACACCGCGAATACCCCAGTTTTCGTTGCCGGATTGAGTATAGACACCGGGCGTACCACTCAGCACATCCTGAAGGGTTTTTGCCCCTTCCTTCCGCATATCCTCGCTGGTGCTGACCGCAACACTCGACAGTGTCCTGTCCTGACTGCGCTGGATTTTTTCCCCTGTGACGATGACTTCTTCTAGCTGAATAACTTCCTGCGGCACTTCCTCGTCCGCAAATACCGGCGTGATACCCAGCGCGCTGGAAGCCACCGCCAGCGCCAAAGAGTTTTTACTGAAAACGTGCATTACCTTGCTTCCCATTCAGAACCACATTTTTTCAAGCGTTGCGGTAAAGAAGTCAGAAGGTTCACACTGTCCGTTTCCCGCCTTCCCCCGCTCCCTGAAACATCTGTCGCGAATGATTAAGCACGATCAATTGCAAATGACAATAGTTATTATTCGCTATAATAAGCACGTATTTTCAGTGAATTAGTTTTTTGAGGAGAAGCACACAGAAGATGCAGATACATACCACCCAGACCGAGCCGATAAGTCGCACCTCAACTCAGCCATGCTCATGGTAAATCGAACGTAGATAGCTTGCCTGTGCGGCCAACGGCTGCCTGTGTAATCGTGGACATGCTTCGCATAAAACTTCCGGCTTTCCGACAACCGGTGTATGCAGCAGATAATGCAGACAGCAATGCTTCCTTAACGGGATGCTTGAACAAATATCTGGGACAGGCGAAGCAACAATACGCTGCAAGCTTCTAAGCTTTAACCGGCCATCGGCAACAACCGGCGTCTCCATCCATTGATGGGCCATGGAAAACGTTTCGGGGTCAAGCGCATCGCGCAATCTGTCAAACGCCCCGTCCCAGACCGCAATAACGTTCCCCCACAACACCTTGGTCGATACACCACCCCATGCAGAAATCGTCGCAAACAGCGGGTCCAGATGGTCGTTTAACACGCACTCCCAATAGCCTGCCATCTGGTCGGGCGACAATGACGGAAGCCGTTCCATGACCTTCAATGCCACAGGCCGGGCGTCATCATGCAAAAGTTCGACATCCTCCTCCCAAACCCGGATTTCCAAATTTCGGGCCAATATTCCCGCCAATACCGCCGGGAACAGAACACTAAGGTAATTCATCGACCACTGGGACGCGACGGGCGGTCGCTTTGCTACCGGATAGACCGAGGCGAACCGATCAAGCATCGGAAACAGGATTTCTTCCTGTGGAAGCTGCTGTAGCCTGACGGAAGAAAAGCCGCAATGATCTGTCCGGATGACTTGACGGATGGGGGGCCATGTTTGGCAAAGCCAGTCTGGTAATTCCATAGCAAGCCCCCTGCTAAAAAATGAGAACGCCAATCAGTATTATTAGCATTGCGACCATAACGAGCTGCCTCTATAAACTCAATCTGATTTATCCCGATCAGTTGAGGCATCATGAATACTTTGCAGGGCTTCTGGCGACTTGCGCGCCCTTTCTGGACATCGTCTGAAAAAGTCCCTGCTCTGTTGTTACTGGCTGCGACCATCCTCATGAATCTCGGGCTTGTCGGGGTCAATATCCTGAACAATTTCTGGAATCTGAACTTTTATAACGCCTTGCAGGCTCTGGATTACGACGCCTTCCTGATCAGTGGCGGCCAGTTCATCCTGTTACAAGTCGCCCTCACGACCTTCACGGTCGCAGCTTTTCACTTTCAACAAAAACTGACGATCCGGTGGCTGCGCTGGTCAATCACAAACACGCTTCAGGATTGGCTGAAAGATCAACGATACCTTCTTTTGCAACTGGACTCTCCGGAAACAGACAACCCGGATCAACGGGTTGCCGATGATATCGACATGTTCATCGTCATCTCGCTCAAACTGGGGCTGGGGCTGATGACGGCTTTGGTGTCGCTCTTCTCTTTCCTCAATATTTTGTGGAACGCATCCGGCCTCGTCACGATACCATTCGGAACCGAAAGTCTGGTCATCCCCGGACTACTGGTCTGGGTTGCATTGCTTTACTCGATTGCCGGAACGGGTGGGGCATTCTGGCTGGGACGTGCCCTTCCCGGGCTTAATTTCCTGCAGCAACGCCGCGAAGCTGATTTCCGGTTTTCCCTGATGCGCCTTCGCGAACATGCGGAATCGATTGCGCAATATCGTGGCGAAAAAGCCGAAATGCGCACCTTCGCATCACGATTGGAGGCCGCCCTTCAGAACTTCTGGGAACTGGTCAAAAAACAGAAAATCGTACTTGGCTATTCCACGTTCTATATGCGCACGGCCACCGTGATCCCAATGTTCATCATGGCACCGCAATTCTTTGCCGGGGCATTTCCCCTTGGCCGCCTAACCCAGATCAGCGCCGCCTTCGGCGAAGTTCACGAAGCCATGGCATATCTTGTCCGGGTCTTCCCGCAAATTGCCGAATGGAAATCTGTCGTCGACCGATTAACCGGCTTCCAGAACAGGCTCGATGCCCTTTCGTCCAATTCCGGCGTCAATATCCGCCATCAACCACATGCTTTCGAGATCAAGAAACTTAACCTGTGGCTCCCCGATGGCGAAAAAACGCTTCTGCGCGATTTTTCCCTGCAACTGACACCGGGGGATAGCCTTCTTATCCGTGCGCCATCCGGCTTTGGGAAATCCACAATGATCCGTGCTGTTTGCGGCTTGTGGAAACACGCCTCAGGAAGTGCGGCTTACGACACGGAAAACGCTCTTATCCTGGCCCAAAAACCCTATTTTCCGCTTGGAAGGCTGCGCGATATTCTCTGGTATCCGCAAATTGCTGATGCCGACAATGATCCGGCTTTATCGCATGCTTTGCAACGGTTTGAACTGGGGCACCTGATCGAACAGCTCGATAGCGAAACCGACTGGTCAAAGAAACTCAGCATTGGCGAACAGCAGCGATGCTCCTTTGTCCGCGCCGTACTGCGAAAACCGAAAATTCTCTTCCTTGATGAAAGCACATCCGCACTTGATGAAAACGCGGAAACCCTCTGCTACCGCCATCTGAAAGAAGAACTGCCTGACACAATTCTGATCAGCATCGGACACCGTGCATCACTGGAACAATTTCACTCCAGAATTCTGGAACTTGATAAAGATACCAATGCCCTTTCTCTCGCCAGTCGCGAAGCATTGGCGTAAAGCAAGACATTTCAAAAAAGTGGCAGTCCATCGGGACTGCCACCTTATGTCTTCACGATCCTGCGAAAATCACTTCATCGTCGGCATGACGAATTCGGCGCCCTTGCGAATGCCCGTCGGCCAGCGCGAGGTGATGGTTTTAAGGCGGGTATAGAACCGCACCCCTTCCATGCCATGCATGTGATGATCGCCAAACAAGGATGCCTTCCAGCCGCCAAATGAATGGAACGCCATCGGAACCGGGATCGGCACATTGATGCCGACCATGCCGGTCTGGGTGCGGTTGGCAAATTCACGCGCCGTATCGCCATCACGGGTAAAGATCGCGGTACCATTGCCATATTCGTGGCTATCAACAAGATCGGCCGCGGTTTCGAAATCATCGGTCCGCACGATCGACAGGACCGGGCCAAAAATCTCTTCCTTATAGATCGTCATCTCGGGCGTCACATTGTCAAACAGGGTCCCACCAACGAAATAGCCGTCTTCATAGCCCTGCAAACGAATGTCGCGGCCATCAACAACCAGTTTGGCCCCTTCTTCAACGCCCTTGTTGATGTAACCGACAACCTTGTCGCGATGCTGCGCGGTCACAAGCGGCCCCATTTCGGCGGCCGGATCGGTCCCCGGTGCAACACGAAGTTCGTTAATGCGCGGGACAAGCTTTTCGACCAGCGCATCCGCCGTTGCCTTGCCCACCGGTACTGCAACCGAAATCGCCATGCAGCGTTCACCAGCCGATCCATATGCCGCCCCCATCAGGGCATCGACCGCCTGATCCATATCGGCATCGGGCATCACGATCATGTGGTTCTTCGCACCACCCAATGCCTGGCAACGTTTGCCCTGCGCGGTCGCAGTTTCATAGATATATTTCGCAATCGGGGTCGACCCGACAAAGCTGATTGCGCTGACATCCGGATCAAACAGAAGCGCATCAACCGCTTCCTTGTCGCCCTGCACAACGTTGAAAACGCCGTCCGGCAAACCGGCTTCGCTCAGCCATTCCGCCAGCAGAAGCGACGCAGACGGATCGCGTTCGGATGGTTTCAGGATGAAACAGTTGCCGCAGGCAAGCGCAACCGGGAACATCCACATCGGCACCATGGCCGGGAAGTTGAACGGCGTAATACCGGCCACAATACCAAGCGGCTGGCGCACCGAATGGCTATCAACCTTGGTACCGACATTCTCGGTGAATTCGCCCTTCAAAAGCTGCGGCGCGCCGGTGGCAAATTCAACAACCTCGATCCCGCGGGTGACTTCACCCAGTGCATCCGAAAGCACCTTGCCATGCTCGGCCGTGATTGCCGCAGCCAGTTCTTCCGAACGGCTTTCAAGGATGCCCAGGAATTTATTGAGGATACGGGCACGACGCAGCGGCGTGGTATTGGCCCATTCCGCGGCCACCGCACGTGCACTTTCGACAGCATTTCGAACTTCGGCCTTCGATGCAAGGTCAACGGTCGCACTCTGCTGACCGGTGGCCGGGTTGAACACGGCCGCTGTCCGGCCGGAAGTCCCGGCGACACGTTTGCCGTTGATGTAATGGGTGATCTGGCTGGACATTCGGCTTCTCCCGATAATCGTGGTGATCTTTTGTAGCGGATCATAAAAAAACCGTCCGCAAAGCAGGTCGATTATGGATATGCATATGGATGCACATCAATTACCATTATTGCAAATTCGATGTGCAATTTTTAAAGTCAATAGATCATGGATTGGGACCGCATTCGCATCTTTCTGGCCGTCGCACGACAGGGCCAAATCCTTTCGGCCGCCCGTCAGCTTGGCCTGAACCACGCCACGGTCGGTCGGCAACTGACCGCCCTTGAACAGGAACTCGGCACCAAACTTGTCGAACGACGCACCACCGGCTCGGAACTGACCGAGGCCGGCAGAGCCCTGATGGGTGCAGCCGAGGCCGCTGAATCAGCCTTTCTTAAAGTCGGCACCGCCTTCCCCAGCCGGGCAGAAGGCATTGCCGGAACCGTGCGCGTTGGCGTGCCCGATGGACTTGGCAATTACTTCCTTGCACGTGAACTGGCGGGCTTTGCCGCCGGGCATCCCGATCTGGTGATCCAGCTGGTGCCGCTGCCGCGTACCTTTTCCCTGTCCCAACGCGAAGCCGACATCGCCATCACCCTTGATCGCCCCAAACAGGGGCGGCTGGTGATCAAAAAACTGACCGACTACACGCTGAGCGTCTATGCATCCCAAAGCTACATCAAAAACTATGGCGCGATCCGGTCCGAACGCGATCTGACCGACCGGCTGTTTGTCACCCATATCGAAGACCTGATTTACAGCCGCGCCCTTGATTACGCGGCACGTCTGGGCAAACTGATGAAACGGCGTTTCGAATGCGGCAGTGTGGTCGCCCAGATGGAAGCGGTGCGCAACGGGCATGGCATTGGCATCCTGCATGATTACGCCACCCATGATGTGCCCGACCTGATCCGCCTGCTGCCCGATATCCGCTTTACCCGAAATTACTGGATGCTGCTGCATCCCGATACCAAGGACACCCGCGGGGTGGCTGCAGTTGCCGATCATATCAGCCGGGTCGTACGTACCGCGCGTGATCTATTCATTGCACAGTGATCTAGAATTTCGCGAATCTGATTGCTGAATCTGCACGCAAACAGCGTATCACGGTTAAAACCCGGATCATATCGCCACACTATACGAACAGAAAAACTCCGACGCAAAACCAACAGAAAGACAAGAAACATCAAGCTGTTCAGGCACCCAAACAGCGTACCTTTGATTGTATTTTCACGGACTTAACTTGCGATTTTTCACTACGATCACTTGCATTTGAAGGGCGTTCCCGGGCATATTCTTTCGGATATGGTTGGGGATGAGCCATGTGGTCGGGGGGCACGCAAAAAGCCTGTTGAACAGGATTTCAAAAACCGCTTGCTGCATGGCGCAATCAACGTTTGAAAGGTCAGACGTTGCAGAAGCGCACAAACACGTTTGCGCCGGGGACAGAACGGCAGGGAGCACCACTTACAACGCCGCAGTCAAGCATATGGCTTGACTGGGCCAAGGGGGATGATTGCGCAAATTACAATATTTGCAGCGTCATTCGCTTTGACGGCGATCTTGATATTCCTGCCCTTCACAAGGCAATCGTCCAAACCGATCAGGAAAACGACGCCCTTCGCCTGCGCTTTGGATCCGAAGGCGGCAATCCCTTCCAGTTCTTCGCCGATACCTGCCGCGAAACCGATTTCAGCGTCATCGATTTAAGTTTTGCCGACGATCCGGTTCTGATCGCCCATCACGAAGTCGAAGAAATCCGCCGCCGTCCGCTTGATCCGGAAAACGGGCACCATTGCCGCCACCGCCTGTTGCAACTGGGCAAAGGGCGTTTCTGGTGGGTCCGGGTGTATCATCATCTTGTCTGCGACGGATATGCAGGCCATCTGATGGCAATGCGCGCAGCAGAAATATACAGTGCGCTTAAAACCGTTACCCCCGTGCCCGAAAGCACATTCGGGTCTTATCTCGATTTTATCACCGCCGATACGACCTATCCCGAAACACCGGCCTTCCAACGCGATCTTGCCTATTGGCAGGGACGCCTGAAAGACGATCACACAATTACGCGGTTTTCGTCCGACAAACCGTCGGGAAAACTGGTTCAGGCCCGGCTTGAACAAACCCTGGATGGTCAGGAACTCGCCAGACTGACCCAGACAGCCAAAGCCTGCGGCACATCGCCGACCGCCATTGTCATGGCCGCCTATTTCATCCTGCTTGGTCAGATCACCCATATCAAGCACCCGACCGTCACCATGCCGCTTCTGAACCGGTTGGGACGGGCCGAACGCCAGACGCCGGGGGCATTTTCCTATATCGTGCCCTTCGATGCCGATTTGGGCAAACATACGCGATTTTCCGATCTGGCCCGTGATATCTTTGCCCGGGCGCGTCGCGATGTCCGGCATATGCGCCTTGGCGCGCCGCGTATGCGCGCGGCACGGCTGGGTGCCAGGGGACTGTCGGGCGGCGGTGCCTTTTTCAACAGCCTGGACGGGGCAGAACCCTTATCCTTTGCCGGACTCGATACACGCCGGGTCAATATCTATAACGGGCCGGTCACCGACCTTGGCCTGATCTATATGATGCAGGCCCTAAGCCACGATCGGCAGGAAGCCGAAATCATCTGGCAATATGATGCCGCTTGCCATGATGTTAAATCCGTTACCCGCATCGCCGACCGTTTCCGTCATTTCCTGTCCCGTGCACTGGACGACCCAGAACAGGATATCGCGACGATTGCCGCACCGCCATTGGACGAGCTTGCCGTTATCCGCAAACTTGAAACCGGCCCGGCATTCACAAGACCGGTTCCCGAACTTCTCATTCCTGACCGAATTCAGCACGCCATATCATCACGCCCCGGCGATATCGCGCTGATCACCGATGATGGCCGCGAAGTCACCTTTGCAACGTTGGGCCACATGACCAATGCCGTTGCGCATCACCTGCGCCAAAACGGGATTGCAGCAGGTGACTTTGTCGGCATGAATGTCTCGCCGAGCGCGCAGCAAATTGCCGCTGTGATCGGCATCCTGAAATGCGGGGCAGTCTGTGTGCAGCTCGACCCGTTGCAGCCCGTCGCACGCAACGCGTCGATGACACGTCATCTTGATTGCCGACTGGTTCTGAGTGACAGCACCGACGCATGGTGCGAGATCGGCAACACCACCATCACGGTGAAGGATATCAATGCCGTGCCGGGCATTGACGGCAGAACCGTCTTGGAAGATGTCCGTGCCGATATTTGCGGTGACGATATCGCCTTTGTCTTCCATACGTCGGGTTCAACCGGGCAACCAAAACCGGTTCCCGTTCATCACCAATCCCTTGCCGACAAGATCGACGTCGCCATTGCGCAATTCGGCATCGGATCACATGAAAACGGCAATCCTGAAACTATGGGACTTTTCCCATCGCTCGGATTTGATCCGTGGATGCATCAATTCTGTGTCGGATTGATCTGTGGCCATCGTATGTGGCTGATGACCCATGCGATACTCAGCGACGGGCATAAATTCTGGAACGGTGTAGCGCGACACCATGTCACCCACCTTATGTCAGTGCCGTCATTTTATGAAAGTGTGATTGATGCCATTCCGGCCGATGGCAATTTCAAATTGCGCCGAATGATCATTGGCGGCGAAGTCCTGCAACCAACACTTTCCCGGCGGCTTCATTCCGTTTTCGAGTCTGCCGATATCTGGAACTGCTATGGCCCGACCGAAGCCACAATCCATGCCACCACCCATCTGGTCCCAAGGGAGATCAAAACCAAAAACATCCCGCTTGGCCACGTCGACAAGGGTGCGTTTGTCCGGATACTTGATGAGGACGGAAAACGGGTAACACTTGGCGTCCCGGGCGAGATCTACCTCGGCGGGACAGGACTTAATCGCGGCTATATCAATATGCCTGCTGTGACCGCCGAAAAATTTGTCAAAGACCCGACCAGCGAAACGGATGAAACCTTCTATCGCAGTGGCGATCTGGCTTCCTGGGGCGAAGACGGGCTGCTTTATTATCACGGGCGTACCGACGAACAGGTCAAAATCCGCGGGCAGCGTATCGAAATTGGAGAAATCGAATACCAGCTTTCGCGCGTACCCGGCGTCGGGCAGGGTGCAGTCTTGTACGTCAAAAACAATCATGGCGGCGAACTGATCGGCTATCTTTTGCCGGACGGAAGCCATTCGAAACGGCCTGATATCGCAACCGTGCGCAGCGAACTGGCGCGCCATCTGTCCGATGCGGCCGTTCCAACCCGCCTTGAGTGGGTGGAAACGCTTCCTTTGCTACCGTCTGGCAAAATCGATCGCAAGGCACTTGCCCAATTTGCTCAGGCTCCGGGCGGCAAACAGCCTGTTGCACAAGAAACGCCGCCCCCCGCATCCCGCAAACCCGATCAGATGCGCATTCATCAAATGGCCGAAAAAATTGCCAAAATCTGGATGGATCTGATCGAAACCGACGAAATTGAATTCGATACCAACCTGTTTGAAGCTGGCGCCCATTCATTGCTGGTACCGCGTGCACAGTTTGCCCTGTCAAAACTCGCCGGGCGCAACATTGCGTCTGTGGAAATATTCCAGCACCCGACGATCAATTCCTTTGCCCTTCACCTGTGTGCCGATAACCAGACAGTTCCCGAAACCGCAAAGGCCGAACCGGTAAAGACCCAACGCAATGTGTCTGAAAATCATGACATTGCAATTATCGGCATGGCGATGCGCCTGCCCGGTGCGGATGATCGCGACACCTTCTGGTCGATGCTTGAAAACGGTGTCGATCAGATAAAGGACGTTGATATTTCCCGCCTGCGCACGCTGGGGGGTGATCCATCAGCACTGGAAGATGCCGATTTTGTCGCGCGCCACGGGATTCTTGACGATATCGATATGTTCGATCCCGCGCCCTTTGTCATGACTGCGGGCGAAACCATCGAAACCGATCCGCAGCAACGCCTGCTGCTTGAAGTCGCCCTTGGTGCCCTTGAAGACGGCTCTTGCGATCCGGCGCGTGATGGCCCGGTTGGGGCTTATGTCGGGGTTGGTTTCCCGACCTATCTGGTCGACAGCCTGCGTGATCGCCTGCGCGGCCGCCCCGATGCCATTCGCTATGGCATGACACTCGGCAATGACAAGGATTTTGCCGCAACACGGCTTGCCTACAAGCTGAACCTGACCGGCCCAGCCGTCGCGTCCTCGACCGCCTGTTCGACCGGCCTTGTCAATATTGCGCTTGCCGTCGAAGCATTGCGATCCGGCCAGTGCCGTGTCGCTCTTGCCGGTGGTGCGGCCCTTGGGCTTAGCCCGGCCGGGGGATATTACTTCACGCAGGGCGGCATCGGATCGCGAAGCGGTGTCTGCCGCCCGTTCGACAGCAAGGCAGACGGCGTTGTCGGCGGCAGCGGTGCGGCCATTGTCCTTCTGAAACGTCTTGATGATGCCATCGCCGACAGGGACACCATCCATGCGGTGATCAAGGGCGTCGGCATGAACAATGACGGATCGGCGAAGGCTGCCTTTACCGCGCCTTCCGTCCACGGACAGGCAAAGGCCATTCAGGCCGCCCTCAACGATGCCCAAGTCGATCCTGTCACCATCCGCTTTGTCGAAGGCCACGGGACCGCAACCGCCCTTGGCGACCCGATAGAGATCGCCGCACTCAACAAGGCATATGCAAAAACCGGTACATCACCAACGCACCCGATCTGGCTTGGCTCGGTCAAAGGCAATATCGGCCATCTGGACAGTGCCGCCGGAATTGCCGGTCTGATCAAGGCCGTACTGGCAATCCATCACCGGGCATTCCCGCCGACCTGCCATTTCAATCAGCCAAATGAAAATCTTGGCCTGGATCAGGGACCATTTCGGGTAAACAGTATTGTTGAACCATTATCAAGTGGCGGCGATGAACCGCTGCGTGGCGGTATCAGCAGCTTCGGGGTTGGCGGCACCAATGCACATATCATCATCGAAGAAACCCCACGCGCCGATAAACCGGCGTCACCCACACCAAAAAACGATATTCCCCACATTCTGCCCTTCTCGGCGGCAAGCGAAGCCGCCTTGCAGAAACTGCTAACCAATACCGCAAGCTGGCTTGAGCGAAACGGGTCAGGCATATCGATATCCGATGTTGCAAAAAGCCTGTCACGGCGGCACGCTTACCGGTTTCGGACCGCGATCGTCGCCACAAACATCAACACAACGATTTCCGCCCTGACCAATCCGAAATCGCCCGCCCGTCATCAGGCCGTCGCCCAACGCAACACCCCGTCCATCACCTTCCTTTTCCCCGGCCAGGGATCACAACGACCGGGCATGGCCGCCGACCTTTATGAAGCGGATCAAACTTCGGCGGCGATGATCCGCAATGCCTGCCAGCAGGTGGCAAAGATCGGCGGCCCCGATGATCTTTTTGAATTGCTGACCGTTCCCGATGAAAGCGCGGCAACATCAAGCCGCATGGCACGCACCGAAATCGCCCAACCCGCCCTGTTCATTTATGAATATGCACTGGCAAGCTGGCTGATCGAAAACGGCATTTCACCCGACGCGCTGGCCGGGCACAGCATTGGCGAATATGTCGCAGCCTGCATTGGCGGGGTCGTGTCCTTTGACGATGCGCTTCGCCTTGTGGTGATGCGCGGTCGTCTGATGGGACAAACCGAACCGGGATCAATGTTTGCCCTGTCCATGACAGAAGCCGAAGTCGGGGATCTGCTGGCGGCCTTTGGCCCCGATCTGTCGATGGCGGCTATCAACGGCCCGCGTCAATGCGTGGTGGCTGGCAGCAACGACTGTATCGACGCACTTGAACAACACATCAAATCACAGGGTAAATCCGGCCGTCGACTTGTGGTTTCGCATGCCTTCCATTCACGCATGATGGAACCGGTTCTGGACGAATTCCGCAATGTGGTCGCCAAAATCAGGCTGAACGCACCAACCGTTCCGATCCAGTCCAACCTGACGGGTAATTGGCTAACACCCGAAGACGCGACCAATCCCGATTACTGGGTTCAACATCTGCGCAATGCGGTGCGCTTTGCCGATAACATCAAGGGACTTTTGGCCGGAATACCCGAAACGATCATGGTCGAATGTGGTTTTGGCAACACGGCAAGCCGTCTTGCCATCGTCAACGGCACGCCGACCGGCAACAGCATTGCCCTGCAACCGGCCCCCGGTCCCGACACTGCCCGAAATGCAAATGCCACGATCACCGGATCAAATGCACTGGCCGCGACGATCGCCCGGCTTTGGGTCATGGGAACCTCGCCCGACTGGGACCGGGTGAACCAAACCACCAATGCCCGCCGCATTCCGTTGCCAACCTATGCCTTTGATCGGCGCCGGTTCTGGCCGGACAAGGCAATCACCACAACCGCCGATCCGAAACCTTTCGCCGTTCCCGCCGCCCCGGCGGAGGCCACAATGCCCATCGCACAGAATGCTCCGGATATCCAATCCGATACACAGGCGCAATTCACCATCTTGGCGATCTGGCGCGATATGTTTGGCGATCCGGCAATCGGCCCAGATGATGATTTCTTTGAACTTGGCGGCGACTCATTATTTGCCGTCCGGATCGCGACACGCCTTTCCGAAGTCCTGAATGCCGAAATTCCCGCTGCCGTAATGTTCGAAGGCCGCACGGCTTCGGGTGTTGCCAACCTGATTGCATCCTTTGATAAAAACAGCGCGCCTACCAATACTCCGCCTGCAGCAGCAGCCCCCCTTTCGACACGCGAACAGGGAGTGCTGTAATGAATACCGATCAGTTGTTACGCCGCACACAAACCGCACGCGACCTGCTTGATAAACTCCGTCAGCGCGACATTGTGCTAAGCCTGCATGCCAACGGGCGCGATCTTTGTTTTGATGCACCGACTGGTGCGTTTGACGATGACCTGAAATCCGAAACCCTTGACCTGAAGGCTGAAATCATCAGCTTGCTACGCGCACCAGTCGAACCGGAAAATAAGGGTTTCACCGCCGGGCCGATCCTCAAATCCTTCCCGGCCCATCCCGCCATCGAAGGACAATGGATTGCAAGGCGCGATCAGCCGATAAACGCCAATTACCACATCGTTACCGGCTTCCCCCTCCCGGAAGGAACCGGTTTCAGCGCCGTCCGTGATGCGATTGACGCTATTGTCAAACGCCATGATGCCCTCCGGTCCACCTTTGTTGAACAGGACGGCCAACTGATCCAGCGTGTGCATGCCCACATGCCGGTAACGGTGCGCAAGATCGAAACCACCCGTGAAATCCGTCATGGCCTTTTTGATCTCGCAACCGGTCCTCTGGCCCGGTTTGGCTATATCGAACAGGACGACGGACAAGCCCCGCAACTGATCATTGCAATTGATCATCTGTGCTTTGATGGCCAGTCGGTCATGTTGCTGCAAAAAGAACTTCGTGGCATTCTTGCCGGAGACACCCCCGGAAACATCCCCGATATCGAAGAACTTGTGCGCAATGCGCATCGCAATCTGGATCGGGAACGCGGCGAAATCGCACGGAACTTCTGGTCGGCACGAACCGATAAACTGCTATCCGTCGGACTGCCTGATGACGCGTCAGCGGATCGGAACGGTGGTGGCAAACGGCTTTTGATCGAACTGACAGGCGCTGACGCCGACGCTTTCGCAAAGCTTGCCAGCCATACCCGCAAAACGACCCAGACCACACTCTGGGCGTCGCTCACCATCGCCGTGATCGCCCGGCACAAGGAAAACGGCACAGCCATAATCGGGCTGCCCTTTGCCGGTCGCAGGGACAAGGAAACCATGCAGTCGATGGGCTGCTTTGTTAATGTCCTGCCCGTCGCGATCAAACCGGATATGGCAGATAACCTTGATGCCCTGACCAGACAGGTCGGGCACGAGGTCCTGTCCATACTCGATGTGCAGGATTATCCCCTGTCGCGTCTGGTTCACGATCTGACAAAGGCGGCACAGGGCCCGACCGGCCAGCCATTCGATGCCGTCCACGTAATGGAAATCAGCGACAGCCCCTTCGTGATCGAAGATCTCGACTTCGGGGCGGGCAAATTCCCCCTGATGGTCGGCATGACGAAAAACGGCGCGGAAACATCTTTGGCCGTCGAGTATCAAAGCAACATCTATGGCGAAGCATGGATCGAACGTTTTGCAAAACGTTTCCTGACCTTTGCGCGTGCGCTTGCCCAAAACCCGGAAATGCCGCTTGGCCTTGTTGATCTGCTTCCCGAAGACGAACGCGATCAACTATCCATCTCGCTCAACGATACCGCATCGGATTACCCACGCGACTGCGGCCTTGGCGAATTACTCGCCAGGCAGATCACAAACCCGGCCAACGCGGGCAAGATCGCCCTGCAGGATCGCGATCAGAAAATCACCTATAGTGCTTTGGGGCAGCGGGTCGCCGCCATTTCTGCCGGGCTTGATGCTCTTGATGTTACGCCCGGCTCAATCGTCGCCCTCGCCGCGGATCGTTCGCTTGATGCGATTATCACCCTTCTTGGCATCGCCTGGCACGGTGCGGCTTATCTACCGATTGATAAATCGCTGCCGGGTGATGCCATTGCGACCCTGATGGAAGAATGCGGTGCCAACGTTCTTTTGTGTGACAACACCGAATTTGATCGCCTGTCGGGCATTTCTGGTCGCGTTCGCATCGCACATCTTCCCGACGCCAACGCAACATCAAATGCATCCTTTGCCAAACGTGCGGGCGATGATCTGGCCTATGTCATGTTCACATCGGGCTCGACCGGTGCACCCAAAGGGGTGCTGGTCCCCAACCGGGCTGTCGCCCGTCTGGTTGTAAACAATCGGGCGCTTGCATTTGATGACACTGATGTCATGGCACAGGCCGCATCGCTTGGTTTTGATGCCGCAACCCTTGAAATCTGGGCACCGCTTCTGAATGGCGGCAAACTGGTTCTGATCGATAACGAAACCCTGTTTGATCCGGCAGCCCTTCGCAATGCCCTTGAAGATGGCGGTGTCACCACCATGTGGCTGACCGCAAGCCTGTTTAACCGTATCGCCGATGATGCCCCGGGTTGCTTTGCCCCGCTCAAAAGACTGCTTTCCGGGGGCGAGGCGCTAAGCCCCACCCACCTGCAAAGAGTCATGACCACCTGCCCGGACCTTGCCCTGATCAACGGCTATGGCCCGACGGAAAATACCACATTTACCTGTATCCACCCAATCACGCCGCAGGGTGTGAAATCGGCAAACATTCCGATTGGTCGGCCGATTGGCAATACGCGCACCTATATTCTTGATGCCGGCGGGCAACCCGTTCCGACCGGGGTCTGGGGTGAACTGTATGCTGCGGGCGACGGGCTGGCTCTGGGATATTCCGGCGCGCCCGAACGTACCGCCAAGGCATTCGTCACGTTCGATCATTTGCCCGAAACCCGCCTTTACAAAACCGGCGACCGCGCGCGCTGGCGGGCGGATGGCGTGATTGAATTTGGTGGTCGTCGTGACGGGCAGGTCAAAATTCGCGGGCACCGGATTGAAACTGCCGCCATTGAAAAACGACTGAGCCAGATTGACGGCATTCGCAATGCCTGCGTGATGCCGGTCGGAAATGGTGCTGATGCCTTCCTTGGTGCCGCCATCGCCGCCGATCAGGATAGCAGCAGTACCTGGATGCAAATCCTTGGCCGCAATCTGCCCGATTACATGATCCCTGAACGTTTTGTCGTGCTGGATCATCTGCCGGTCAATGTGAATGGCAAGGTAGATCGCAAACAGCTTCTTGGTGCCCTGACCAATATGGCACCACTTGCTCCCCAAACCGGCACCGCCGCTACCAGCAACGAACTGGAACAGATCGTCGCCAACCATTTCAAATCCCTGTTTGGCAACCGCGACATCACCGCATCGTCGGATTTCTTTGCATTGGGCGGACACAGCCTTGTCGCCATGCGCCTTGCCGGATTGCTCGAAAAATCCACCGGCATTCGTCCGAAACTTCAGGATATCTTTGTTGCCCGCACAGTCGGCGGGATCGCAACCCTGCTTGCCGAACATAAACAGGATGGCAGGCAATTCCTGATCCCCAAGGCAGACGGCCCGAAATTCCCGCTTTCAAGCGGACAGGCCCGTCTTTGGGTCCTGCAACGCATGCAGCCCGACATAGCGGTTTATTCCGTCCCCGCCGCGTTTGAAATCGATGGCCCGATTGATGCCGATGCCCTGCAGGCCGCCCTGCACAAATTGGAAGAACGGCAACATGCACTGCGTCTGCGTTTCAAATCCGATCCCCATCATCCCGATGGCGTCAGCCAGTATCTGGCACCCGCCGGTTCATGGATGCTTGGCCGCCACCAAATGGACGAAGGCCCCGCCCGCCTGTTCATCGCGCGCGAAACCGTCCGTCCCTTCGACCTTGAAAACAAACCATTGGCAAGGGCCGATCTGATCACGCTCGCCCCCAACCGTCACTGGATGCTGGTTTCCCTGCATCATGCGATTTGCGATGGCTGGTCGATGCCGACATTGCTGCGCGATCTTGCCGCCCTTTATGCCGCAGAAACCGGAACAGCCACCCCGTCGCTGCCATTGCTTGACCGCCATTACGAGGATTTTGCAAGCTGGCAACACAGCTATTTAAGCTCAGCCGATGGCAAGGATTTACTGACCCGCTGGAAAGAACGGCTGTTGCCCCTGCCCGAACCGCTGACCCTGCCAACGGATCGGCGCCGGCCAAAAATCCGTCGTTTCGCCGGTGATTTCCATGAAACGGCCTTTGGCGAGGAAACCGCGCGTCTGATCAATGCCGCAGCAGACCGGCACGGCACAACCGCCTTTTCCATTCTGACCGCCTTGGTGCAAATCCTGATGTACCGGCAATGCGGGCAGACAGATATCCCGCTTGGCATGCTGGTGGCGGGCCGAGAGCAGACCGCCCTTGATGACGTGGTTGGCTTCTTTGTGAACACCGTCGTTCTGCGTCAGAATGTCGATCCCGATGCCGGATTTGACGACCATCTGGCCCAAACCGGCAAAACCATCATTGATGCCCTGTCCGATCAGGCCGCCCCGTTCGAGGATGTGGTTGCCGCCGTCAATGCACCACGCGACCCTGCCCGCAATCCGCTGTTTGATGTTCTGGTCGCATGGCAGGATAGCATCCCCGACCTCGGCAAGCTTGGCGATGCAGAACTCTCGCTTCTGAAAACCGAATTCCCGTTCTCGAAATTCGATCTTGCGTTCTATTTCAGCAAACGGAACGACGCCCTTCTGTGCCAGATCGAGTTTGATACCGATCTGTTTGACAAATCCACCATTCAGGCAATTTTCAACCGGCTTGAAATCCTTGCCTGCGCCGCCCTGCCCAAACCATCGACAATCAAAATCGCCGAATTGCCGATCCTGCCGGCGGACGAACGCGACCGGATTGATCAATTCAATGCCACCGATCTTGACCTTGCGATTGAACGCAGCATTTCCGAACCGTTCCTTGATCAGGTCCGCGCCACGCCAACCGCACCGGCGGTTATCGGAACGTCTGCAACCCTAAGCTACGAACAATTCGCCCGTCGTGCGTCCGGGATTGCCGCAAAACTGCGCGCGGCATCAATTGGTCCGGGTGATGTGATTGGCGTTGCCGTGCGACGGTCGGTCGATATGCTGGCCGCCATTCACGGGATACTTCTATGTGGTGCGGCATATAGCCCCCTTGACCCGGATCACCCCGAACAGCGCCGCAAGGATATGCTTGATGATCTTGGATATCCGCGTGTCATCACCACCGGCGATCTCGCCCATCTGTTTGACGTCGACAATGTCCTGATCATCGATGGCACCGAAGATGCCGATATCCCTGATGCGATCAACGCACCCGATAATCTTGCCTATGTGCTGTTCACATCCGGCTCGACCGGTCGCCCGAAAGGTGTCGAAATCGCCCATCGTGGTGTTCTGAACCGTATCCTCTGGATGCAGAACGCCTTCCCGATTGGCCCTGATGACGTCATTTTGCAGAAAACCCCGATTACATTCGATGTGTCGGTCTGGGAACTGTTCTGGTGGTCATGGACCGGGGCGCGCGTTGTCCTGCCCGATCCGGGTGTTGAACGCGATCCGCAACAACTTGCCCAGACCATTCGCGATCATGGCGTCACCACCATGCATTTCGTGCCTTCGATGCTGGCAAGTTTCCTGTTCTCGGTCGAACACGGGCTGGTCGATATCGAAAACCTTGGCAGCCTCAAACGCGTTTTCGCCAGTGGCGAGGCACTTGACCCGGCACTGGTAAAACGCTTCAACGATCTGCTGTTTGATCGCTTCGGGACCGAACTGCATAACCTTTACGGCCCGACCGAGGCGACGGTGGATGTCACCTGGCATGCCTGCTCGCCGCTTGATAATCCCGATATCGTTCCCATCGGCAAACCGATTGCCAACACCACCATTCGCATCCTTGATGACAAACTGGGCGACATGCCGATTGGCGTCACCGGTGAAATCGTGCTTGGCGGGTCGCAAATTGCACGCGGCTATCGCAACCGCCCGGAACTGAGTGCCGAAAAGTTCCCCGATGATCCCCGCAATCCGGGCCATAAACTGTATCGCACTGGTGATCTGGGCCGCTTCCTTGCCGACGGGTCGGTCGAATATCTTGGCCGGATCGATCATCAGGTCAAAATTCGCGGCTTCCGCATCGAATGCGGCGAAGTCGAAACCACGATTGAAAGCCACGATCTGGTTGAACGCGCCCTGGTCAAGGCGGTGCGGGTTGGCGACCTTGATGAATTGCATGCCTTTGTACTGGGTGACGGTAAACTGACCATTGGTGTCCTGCGCGATCATCTGCGCACCCGCCTGCCCGAATATATGATCCCGGCACGTTTCTTTGCCCTTGATCACCTGCCTCTCACCAGCAGCGGCAAGGTCGACCGAAACGCCCTTTCGGGGACTCCGATGGCAGGGTCGCCAAAAGTCGCCAACCGGAAACCAAAACCGGCTATCGCGCCAAAGCCCGACACCGATAACCATGATCTGGCAAATCTGGAACGCGTTCTGCAACGGCTGTGGCAGGAAATCCTGCCCGGTGTGATGGCGGATCGAGAAGACGGTTTCTTTGATGTCGGCGGCAATTCGCTTTTGCTGCTGCGCCTGCATGAAAAAATCAATGCCCGCTGGCCCGGAAAGGTCAGCATCGCCGATCTGTTCGCCAGCGCCACCATCGCCCGCCAGGCCGAACTTTTGGCCGGACTTGATATCGCAACCGATGATCTTGCAGCGGCACAAGGTGCCCAGCTTGCCACCGACGAACCGATTGCGGTAATCGGCATCGGTCTTCAGCTTGCCGGGGCGGATGATATCAATACATTCTGGTCGGACGTCGCCCGCGGCACGGATCGCGTGCGTCCGCTTCCGCCCGAACGTGATCATGAAACCCGCGACATGATGGCCGCCATCGGCCGTCCGGTTCCGGCCCACTTCCGCGAAGCCGCCTATCTTGATCGCATCTTTGATTTCGATCCGGGCCGTTTCCGCATGGCACCCGCGGATGCCGCCCTGATTGACCCGGAACAGCGCCTGTTTATCGAAACCGCCCTGATGGCGATGGAAAACGCCGGTTATGGCGGGCAGGCTCTGCGCGGTAAAAAGGTCGGCATTTTTGCCGGTGGTGGGGCAAACCCGGCATGGCGCGTTGCCATGGAACATGTCGCATGTGACAGGGCCGAACAGGTCTTTGCCCTTAACGTGCCCTCGAACATGGTCACACGCCTGTCCTTCCTAAAAGACTGGCACGGCCCGGCAAATATCATCGATACCGCCTGCTCGTCATCCTTGGTCGCCGTCCATCAAGCCTGCCAGAATTTGCGAAGCGGCACATGCTCCATCGCCCTTGCCGGCGGTGCAAAACTGATCCTCTGCCCGCCCGATGCCGATGGTGGCTTTACGATTGATTCTTCCACCGCACGCACCCGCGCCTTTGACGATGCTGCGGATGGCACCGGCATGGGCGAAGGCAGCGTTGTCTTTGTCCTCAAACCGCTTGGCAACGCCATCGCCGATGGCGATCCCCTCCATGCCATCATCCGCGGCAGTGCTGTCAATCAGGACGGCGCCTCAAGCGGCGCGGCCGCCCCCAACCCTGCCATGCAGGCCGATGTCATCCGGCAGGCGGCCCGAACGGCCGACATCGAACTGGGTTCACTATCCTATATCGAAGCCCATGGCACCGGCACGTCGCTTGGCGATCCGATTGAAATTGATGGCCTGACCCGTGCCTTCGCCGGAAGCACGGATGAAAATGGCTTTGCGCTAATCGGCTCAGCCAAGGGCAATTACGGGCATCTTGATGGTGCTGCGGGGGCGCTTGGTCTTGCACGCGCCATCATGGCATTGCGCTTTGATCAGGCCCCGCCGCAACCCTTCTTTGAAACCCCTAACAGCCGGATTGATTTTACCCACGCCCCGGTGCGTCCGACCAACCGCCTTGAACCCTTGGCGGACCGTGGCGCACCAAGACGTGCCGGTGTCAGTTCCTTCGGGCTAAGTGGCATCAACGCCCATGTGATCCTTGAAGCCGCCCCAAAACACGCGGCAAATGCACAGGATGAAACCGCACAAAACGGGGCATTCATCCTTGCCCTGTCTGCCGCCAACGAGGCCGCATTAATCGATTATGCCACCAAGCTGCATCGCGACATCGCCAGGGACACCGGCCTTGCTATTCGTGACATCTGCCACACGCTTGCCACCGGGCGCGACCAGCTAAGGCATCGCTTCGCCGTTGCGGTTTCGGATCGCGACAGCGTTCTTAACGCCCTTGCCGGATTGATCGCCGGTGACACAACACATTGCGCGGCCCCCAAACCCGCCACCGGTGCATCATCCGTTTCTGCGGTTTCGGGCAATCTCGCCGATGCCACGGCCAATGCGCGCCAATGGCTCGAAGGAGCCAATCTGATCTGGCCCGACGACATTCGTGCGCGCCGCGTATCCCTGCCCCACGCTCCTTTTGCAAAAATCGTCTGCAAACCGGTCTTTGGCGGTAACCGGGCACCGGATATAGCCATCATGACCGGTCCGGTCGAAACCGAAAGGGGCCGATGCTTTGCCATTCCGGTCGGCACCCCGTCCTTCTGGCCGACGGGCGAACATCATCTGAACGGACAACCGACACTGGTCGGCATGGCTGTTCCTGCCATGATCGCTACCGCCATCCGCAATGGCACGGGCGATCCGGCGGTGCGGATTTCCGACCTGAAATGGCAAAAAACCCTTCTTCCCAATGCCCTGCCCGATGGTACGGCAACGCTTTTGCTTGGAAATGATGGTCTTGTCGAACTGGGTGGCCGCCTGAAAAACGGCAAATGGTCGGTCTTTGCCACCGCGCGCTGGGCCAATGATGCACCGAAAAGCAGTCATCACGATAATTTGCTGTCGCTCGACCATGCGCGCGCAAAATGTACCCTTGCGGCCAATATCGCCCCCTACGCCGCCCAGATCGGGCCGATCACGATCAGCGACCGTTGGGATTGCCGGGTGTCCATGCAATACAGCGCGGACGAAACCATCGCGATGATGCATCTGAAACTGAAACCGCAATATCATGCCGACCTGCGTGACTGGGTCATTCATCCCGCCATGGCCGATATTGCATGCAGCATGATCCTGACGGCAGAGGATAATGGTTCCATTCCCGTCGGCGTTGACGAAATCACACTTCATGCGCCCTTTACCGACGATATCCTTGTCTGTACCGAACGCAATAAACCGGGACAGGCCGACTTCTCCTTCTTTGATGTCCAAAGCCAGAAGCTGCTTCTGACCATACGCGGCATCCGTTTCTCGCAGCATGGCAGCGGCACGGCATCATCCACCGTATCCGCCATGCCGGAACTGCTTGCAATCGACTGGCTGCCGGAAAGCGTCGAAACGCACCCGGTTCCTGAAAACACTCTCATGATTGCCGATGGCGATTTCTGGCCGGTCCCGGCTGCCTGCCAGCGCGTCCATCCCGACGCCATCAGCAAGGATATGCTGGCAACAGCGCAAAACGTCATTCTGGCCTTGCAACCAGGCGAAGACATCGCCCTTCGCACCGCCCGCTGCCTGCGCAATGTGCTGCGTGGCATGCGTGGACGAATGCGGCTTGTCGTGACCGGATGTGGCGCCTATCAGATCGATAGCGACACCATCCCCAACGATCCGGATCAAAGTGCCGCGGCCGGTGTTGCCATCGCCGCAAGCACCGAAGAACCCCGACTTGTCCTGAGCTTTGCCGATATCGCACCTACTGATTTCATCACGCTTATTGGTGGTGAACTGGCAGCCGGACCGGGCCGCGATCCGGTTTCGGTTTATCGTAATCAGATGCGTTATCGCCGCAAACTCCGCCCGGTTTCCGGTGCGGGCAATCTGGCAAAGGCCAACTGGCCCGATCACGGCGTCTGCGTCGTAACCGGCGGCACCGGTGGTTTTGCCATGGCCCTTGCCGAAGAAATGGCGATGGGTGGCAAAGTCGCGCTCGCCCTTCTGGCACGTCGGGGCGAAACCGGCCTTGATGCGGTTGCGCAGTCAAAACTTGCCGACCTTGGCGCCAAGGGCATTAAGGTATCAATCCACGCATGCGACGTTGCCGATAAAAACGCCCTGTCCGATACGCTTGCCACGATCCGAAATACCCTTGGCCCGATCACGGCCATCGCCCATGCCGCCGGGCTTGCCGATGGCGGATTCCTGGCCGTGCGCGACATGGACGCGTTCGAGGGCATCATGGCCGCCAAGATCAATGGCGCCCGTCATCTTGACGCCCTGACCGTAAATGATCCGGTGCAGGCCTTTGTCATGTTCGGCAGCCTGACGGCCATCGTCGGTGTGCCCGGTCAGGCCGCCTATAGTGCTGCCAACGCCTTCCTTGACGGTTTTGCCCGTTACCGCAGATCACAGGGTCGCCCGGCCCTGACCATCGACTGGTGCGCCCTTGCCGAGCAGGGCATGGCCGCGCGTCATAATGTACCGCTTCAGGATGGGGCCAGCGTCACCCCGCAACAGGCCCCGATCTTCTGGCGCGATGCCATGCATAGCACTGCGGCACAGCTTGTCGTTCTTGATCCCGCCCTTGCCGGTGAAACAACCCCACAACCGGTAAAACCCGTTTCCGAACCGGTATCTCCATCCGTAGCGACACAGCCATCTGTACCGGCATCTGCACCGGCATTCGCGCCGGATATCCCGCAAAGGATCGCCGCCATCTGGGCCGAAACGCTTGGCTATGATGCCGTCGCCCCGGATGATGATTTCTTTGCCCTTGGCGGCGATTCCATCACCGGCATGCAGATCGTCGACCGCATAAATGCCGAACTCAATTTGTCACTGGCAATTTCGGACCTTTTTGCCGCACCGACGGTGTCCGACCTGTCCGCGCAATTTGCTCCGTCAATTGCGCAAACGCCAGACCTTCATGAAACAGCCGGGGCAACACACACCCCGACAGACAGGATTGCAAAAATCTGGGCCGAAATCCTTGGCTATGACGCCATCGACCCGGACGAGGATTTCTATGCCCTTGGTGGGGATTCCATCACCGGCATGCAGATCGTTGATCGCATGAATGCGGAACTTACCTGCAATATCGGTCTTGCCGATCTGTTTGAAACCTCGACGATCACGGCACTGGCCACAAAGATATCGCCATCCGTTGAAACAGCGACACCATCGCCCGTTTCCCTGTTGCTGGCACCAGAACCGGCTCAGACCAAAACCGAGATCGAGGTCGCGGTCGAGGTCGAGGTCGAGGTCGAAGCGGACCCCCGCCGCGCACCGGAAATGGAATTCTATCCGCTGGCCCCCGAACAGGTTTCGGTTCTGCATGCCGAACAAAGCGGCAATCTCGGCACGGCCTTTAACCTGCCGCATGCCTTCATGCTGGATGATAATGTTGATCTTGATCGCCTGCGCGATGCCATCACCCGCCTGACCGAACGTCATGAAATCCTGCGCACCCGCTTGATCGCCAATGGCGATGACTGGGTCATGAAAATTCTGCCACTTAACGAAGCCCTGCCCGATCTGACGCTGATCGAACTTGATGCTTCCGTATCGCTTGACGATGCCGGTGTAGAGCTTGTCATGCCGTTCGATCTGGCAACGGAAATTCCCGCGCGCTGGCGTCTGCTATGTGCGGCCGACGGTCAAAAGGCACTGTTCTTTGATATCCATCACACGGTTTGCGATGGCTTTACCATTGAAATGCTGCTCTCGGAACTGCTGGCGATCTATCGCGGGCAGGCCTTGCCCCCGCTCCCCTATCAGCTTCGCGATTATGCCTACTGGAGCCAGCAACCCGAAAGCCTGAAGCGGCTTGAAACCGCACGTGATTACTGGCTTTCCCTTTATCAGGGACCGCTTCCGAAACTGGATCTGCCGTCTGATCGCAGGCGCCCGGCCATCCACAGCTTCACCGGTGAAATCGTCGCGTTTGATATTGATCTAGCGGTGCTGAAATCGGCGCGCAAATTCGCATCCGACCAACGCGTCACCATGTTCTCGCTGATGATGGCGACATGGTTTGCCGTCCTTGGCAGGATCGCCGCCACCGATGATCTGGTCATCAGCGTCCCGGTCAATCAGCGTGATGGTGCTGGTTTCCGCAATGTGCCGGGCATGATGGTTTCGCTTCTGCCGCTCCGCATGCAGATTGCCGATGATGAAACCTTCGCATCCCTTCTGCACAAGGTGCAAAACCACCATATCGATGCCCTGCGCCATCGGGCCTATTTCCTAGATCTTCTGCTGGATGATCTTTCGCCACCGGCCGAGCCCGAACGCACCCTGCTATCGGAAGTATCCCTGTCTTACATGAACTATGCGCAGGGCGATTACGGGCCGGATGATCAGGCCAAATCCATGCGCCCCATCGGCCTTGGACGGCAGCAGTGCAAAAACGATCTGGCGATATTTGTCCGCGACCTGCCAGAACGAATGGTCATCTCGTTTGACTATTATGCCGATATGTTCGATCGCGACCGCATGATCGAACTCGGTCACATCTTCACGAAAACCCTGCAAAAGCTGGTTGCGACGGACACCTCCGCAAGCACAGGCCCGATTGCCTCCCTTGATCTTCTGCCAGATGATCAGAAAGCCAATATCGAAATCTGGGAACAGGGACCAGAACCCGACACCCGCCTTGATGCGGATGCGCATGCCGGGATATTTGCGAAATTCGCCAGACAGGCATCCATCACCCCCGATGCCCCGGCCATCCGCGATACCAACGGCACATGGACCTTTGGGGAACTGCATGCCAATGCGTGCGCCATTGCCCATTGCCTGCAAACCGCAGGGATCGAACCGGGTGATCTGGTTGCACTGCATGTTGAACGCGGTCGCCCGGCCATTGCCGCCATTCTCGGGATTACCGCCATCGGTGCGGGATATGTCCCGCTTGATCCGGCCTATCCGGCGGCACGCAATCAATTCATCCTTGCCGACAGCGGTGCCAAACTGGTTCTGGTTGATGATGCCGGTCATGACGCGCTGGGTGCGCTGGGTGCCTTGTCCGAAACCGGCACCCCATCCCCGCAACCGATCAATATCGCGGGCATTGCCCCGGCACCGGCGGACTTCACCCTGCCCGAATTGACCAACCCGGACAGTTTGCCTGCCTATATCATGTATACCTCCGGCTCGACCGGAACGCCCAAGGGGGTTCTGATCGAACAGGGTGCCGTGTGGCGGCTGGCGTCGGGGGCGGATTATGCCAAAATCGTTGCCTCTGATGTGGTGGCACAGGCGGGCCCGCTGGCATTTGATGCCTCGACCTTTGAAATCTGGGCGACCCTGCTGCGCGGTGCCGAAATCGCCGTCATTGATCGTAATGATCTGCTTGATCCGGCCAAACTCGGCGATGCCCTGTCGCAATTTGGCGTCACGAAAATGTTCATGAGTGTCGGCCTGTTCAACCGTCAGGTCGACCATGATCCCCAAACCCTTGCAGGGCTTGATATCCTGATGGTCGGCGGGGATGCGATCAGCAAACAGCATGTCAGAAACTTTATCAACGCCTGCCCGCACATCACGGTTCTGAACGGCTATGGTCCGACCGAAAGCACGACCTTTGCCGTTGTCGGCCCGATCATCGAAAATGATCTGTCGGGTGATACCGATGCCACCATCATTGGCAAACCCATCGCCCATACCAAAACCCTGATCCTTGATCAGAACGGTCAACGCGCGCCCGTCGGGGTCTGGGGCGAATTGATGATTGGCGGGTCACGTCTGGCACGTGAATACTGGCAACGTCCCGACCTGACCGGCGAACGGTTCATCCCCGATCCCGATCAGCCCGGCCAACGGCTTTATCGCACCGGCGACCTTGCCCGCTGGACCCGTGATGGCCGGATCGAATTTGGCGGTCGCCACGACAATCAAATCAAATTGCGTGGCTTCCGCATCGAACTGGATGAAATCGAACAGCAGCTTCAATCCGCACCCGGCATCAAAAATGCCGTTGCCCTGTTTGATGCCAACGCGCCTGACGGCGGTACCATCATCGGCTGCATTCAGGCGACACAGGATCAGGATGTCGATATCCCTGCCCTGATGACGTGGCTTGGCACACATCTGCCCGGCTACATGATCCCGGCGAAATGGCATGTCGTCGATACCATCCCGATCACCGCCAATGGTAAGGTGGATCGCAGGGCGCTACTCGAAACGGTGCGCACGCAATCAAATGCGATGGCGCTTGACGGCGGCACCGACACCCCGCCCGCCAACCCGGCAGAAGAACTGGTTTGCGATATCTTTACCGAGGTTTTCGCAACCCCGATCCGTAACCGACACGCCAGCTTCACCCAGCTTGGCGGTCACAGCCTGATGGCGATCCGGATCGTAAACCGCATTGCCGACCGCACCGGCAAACGCATCAGCATGGCCGACTTCTTTGCCGATCCCACGGTCATCGGGCTGGCCCGCCATATCGACAATGCCATCATCAATATCCACGCCACCGGCAATGGCCAAATCCCGGCCGCACCGGCAATGGAATATTACCCGGCCAGCCACGCGCAAAAGCGGCTTTATCTTCTTTCAAAAATGGATGGCAATAGCGGCGCCTATGGCATGCTTTATGTCTTCCGCTGCACCGGTGATTTGCGCGCCGATATCCTGCAATCGGCCCTGACCCGGCTGGTAGACCGTCATGAAACATTGCGTACCGGTTTTGCCGAGCATGACGGCACGATCACACAGAAAATCCACGCCACCACCCCGCCCGCCGTCGCGTTTGATGATCTTGCGGGTCATGCCGATCCGGCCCGCGAAGCCCTGCGCCTGACCCGGCTTGAGGCCGCAACACCGATCATCCTTGATCAGCCGCCATTGATCCGCGGGCGTGTGATCCGGGTGGCCGACAATGAAAGCCTGATGATCCTGATGACCCATCATATCGTCGGCGATGGCTGGTCTTCTCGCATTCTGATCAACGAACTTGGCACGCTTTATAATGCCGTTCTTCATGAACGGAACGATACCCTGCCGCCACTTCCGATCACGTACAAGGACTTCGCCCATTGGCAATCCGGGCAGGATTGGGCGGATGCCGCCGATTACTGGCGTCAACGGCTTGCCAATGCGCCGGATCAGGTCAATCTGCCAACCGATCGGCCAGTGCCCGAAAAACAATCCTTCCGCGGGGCGCATGTGCATCTTGCCCTGCCTGATGATGTTTTATCGGGCCTGCACCAACTTGCCAGCCAGAACAAAACAACCCTGTCATCGGTGGGCCTGTCGCTGTTTTCCGCCATGCTCTATCGCCTGACACGCCAACGCGATATGGTGATCGGCATGGGCGTTGCCGGGCGCGAACGCATCGAAACCGAAGGCCTGATCGGCTTCTTTGTCAATGTCCTGCCAATCCGTATGCAGCTTGACGACGATACCGATCTTGTCGATCTGATCCGTGCCACCCATGTCAATATTGCCAATGCGCTGGACCGGCAGGATTTCCCGTTTGATGAACTGGTCCGGGCCGTCGCGCCAAAACGCAAATCCAACCGTCAGCCACTGGTAAATGTGGTGTTCGAATATCAGCGCTTCGAAGCCGTAAGCGGATTGGCGCAAAACGGCTGGGCTCAATCCGGCCTGCCGTTGCTTGCCCCCGATGCTGCGGGCATCCTGCCATCCAATATGGATGCCTTTGTCGATAACACGACGGCCAAACATGACATCATTCTGTTCCTGACCGAAGAAGCCGGTCAGGCGCGCTTTACGCTTGAATATGACACCGATCTGTTTGATGCGGAAACCATGCAGCGCTGGTTGGCATTCCTTGGCAAATTCGCCGCTGCCGCCGCACAAAACGCCCAAAGGGACGCATAATGAAAATCGCCGATTTCGATTTTGAAACCCTCGATACGCCAACGCCCGGTATGGATGGCACACCCGATGCGAAGCCATCGGCAATAACCGGCAGCATCATCGACCGGTTTGCGTCAATTGCGGCGTCTTACCCGCATCGCATCGCAACCCGCGATGAAACCGGTGAAATCAGCTATACTGACCTTGATCGTCGAAGCAATCGTATCGCGCATTTCATTGCCGGTCTCGCCCTGCCGACCGGATCGCTTGTCGGCGTGATGACTGGGCGCAACCGCCATTACATCGCGGCAACTCTTGGCGTTCTCAAGGCTGGTCTTGCCTTTGTGCCGCTTGATCCGAATGTGCCCCTGATCCGGCGCACCACACTGGTTCGCAATGCCGCACTGCCACTTATTATTTCCGAAGCCACCCATATCGGTGATCTCCACCAGTTGCAGTGGCGCTGTAAAACCGTCACCAACATTCTGTGTCTTGACCGCGACGATATCGATACCCTGACGGAAAATCACGGTTCCCTGATGTCGGTCGAACTGTGGGATCATCTGGCCGGGGATGATGCCGATAACATTCTGGCTGGCGGCTGGAAAAGTGCCTTTACCGGGCAACCGATTGCACAAAGTGCGATGGATGCCTTCGGGGCCAATGCGCGCAACAAGGTCTCCGATCTGGTATCGCGCAATGCCCGGGTGCTTGAAATCGGCTGCGCGTCCGGCTTCACCATGAAACACGTCGCCCCGGTGGTCGGTACCTATGTCGCGACCGATCTGTCACGCCGCAACGTCGAACGGACCGAGGCACTGGCGATCAATCTTGGCATGACGCATGTCATCGGTCGGCAGCTTGGCGCGCATGATATCGATGTTTACGAACCCGGTTCGTTCGATCTGATCATCATGAACAGCGTCATCGAAAACTTCCCCGGTTACGGTTATCTGCGCACGGTCCTGACAAAGGCAAAAACCCTGCTCGCGCCGGGCGGGGCGATTTATCTTGGCAATGTATGGGATGCGGATCGCCGCGATGATTACCTTGCCGATCTGGCCCGGTTTGCCCGCGAGACGGTGGGCAAGGGTTACAACACCCGCCTTGATTTCCTCGAAGACCTGTTTGTCCCGCAATGCTTTCTTGAAGACTGGGCCCGCGAACAGGGCGGCTTTGCCGCCAGCCGATCCACCATCAATGCCGACGGGTTTGATCCCGCGCCCTACACATTCGATTTCGTCCTGACATCGGATGCGGCAAAACACCCGGTCGCACCGACGAAGCGCCGCCACGATCTGGCTGCGCTCAATGCCGCGAACGATCAACACCCCGCAACCGTCACATCGGCAAACGATCTTGCCTATGTCCTGTTCACCAGCGGCACCACCGGCACGCCAAAAGGCGTTCAGATCGAACATGGATCGGTTGTGAACCTCGCCCAGTCGGTACTCGATACGCAGTTAAAACAGATCGGAGCCGATGATCCCGACCGCGCCCTTAATCTGACCTGTGTTGCGCCCTTTGCCTTTGACGGCTCCATCGTTCAGATTTTCGCAGCCATCCTGAACGGGCATTGCCTGAACATCACCGGATCGGCCACACGAAGCGACCCCGAAGCCCTGCATGACCTGATGGTCACCAACGCCATTGATCAGCTTGACGCAACGCCAAGCCTATTTTCCCTGCTGCTGGATTACTGGGAGGAAAACAGGCTTTCCTGCCCGGCAAGGATGGTGGTTCTGGGCGGCGAAGCTGTTTCCACCCGACTGGTCGAACGTTTCTTTGCCCTGCCCGGCCGGACTGACCGCAAACTGGTCAATGCCTATGGCCCGACGGAATGCTGCGTTTCATCGGCCCAGTATGTGATGACCGCCCACAACCACAAACAAATCCTGCCACCCCCGATTGGCCGCGCCATTCAGGGTGTTTATCTGGAAATCTGCGATGATATGGGCCGCCCGTTGCCCGATGGTGTTCCGGGTGAAATCCGCATTGGCGGGGCCGGTGTTGCACGTGGTTATCTGAACGATCCGATCCTGACCGCGCAGAAATTTGTGACCGACCCCAACGGCAACCGTGTCTATCGCACTGGTGATATGGGGCGGCGGCGCAGTGATGGCGAAATCATTTTCCTGGGCCGCGAAGACGGACAGATCAAAGTCCGCGGCAACCGCATCGAACTGGGCGAAGTCGAACATGCCCTGCTGACACATCCCCATATCCGCCGCGCGGCCGTGGTCGCCCATGACCGCCATCAGAACGGCAATGTTGTTCTGGTCGCTTACGTCGTCACCGATGACGATGCCCATGCCTGTTTCGACATATCTGCATGCAGGGCAAAACTTGAACAGGCCCTGCCGAACTATATGGTGCCCAGCCACCTGATCACGATGGATGACCTGCCGCTGACCGTAAATGGCAAGATTGATCTTTCACGCCTTCCCGTCCCCGAAAACACCGATCAGGTAACGGGCGTCACTGCCAAGCCACTTGGCAGCGACCATGAAAAAACCGTCGCCCGCCTGATGGGCGAAGTCCTTGATTGCACCATCGATGACGCCACCGCCGATTTCTTTGAACTCGGCGGCCACAGCGTCCTTGCGGTTCAGTTCCTGTCAAAAATCAACAAACTCACCAACGTCAAAATCCCGCTGGGTGATCTGTTCACCTGCGCCTCGGTCGAAAAACTTGCTGCCCGCATTTCCGAACGCGAAAACGCCAGGCATGTCAAAAGCCCGATTGTCACCGTCAATGCATCGGGAACCAAACCGCCAATGGTCTGCTTCCATCCGGTCGGCGGCAATGTTCTGTGCTATCAAAACCTTGCCCGTGAATTCGGCCCCGATCAGCCGCTTTACATGGTCGAGGCACAGGGCCTTGAAGAAGGCCAGAATTTGCAGCCCACGGTCGAGGAAATGGTCGCAGCCTACATGCCCGCCATCCGTCAAACCGTCCCCGACGGGCCAATCCATGTCATCGGCTGGAGCTTCGGCGGATTGCTGGCGTTCGAGGCAGCGTTTCGCATGCAGCAGGCCGGCATTGATGTGCGCAATATCATCCTGCTTGATGCGATTGCCGTGCCCGATGCGGTCCGCGCCATATTGCGCAAGGGCGAGGCCGAATATCTTGCCGATATCTTTGCCGAACTGGGCCTGGTCACGGTTGACGAATTGCGTCCGTTAACCCCCGAAGAACGCATCGACCTGTTACTCGAACGCGGCAAGAATTGCGACCTTCTGCCTGACGAGGCAGATCGCGGCACCATGCGTCGCCTGCTTGCAGTGTTCCAGAATAACGCACTGGCCGCCGTCCATTACGTCCCGCCGAAAATTGACGGTATTGATGTCCTGCTGTTGCGCCCGACAACCGAAACCCGCGCAGCCCCCAGCATCGAAGGCGATCAATATAGCGGCTGGCAAAGGGTCGCAGGCAATGCCCTGACCCTTGAATGGGTTGGCGGCACCCACGGCTCGATGATGTTCGATCCCCATGTGATCGAAGTCGCCGAACGCATTCGCCGTCATCTTGAAAAATCGAAATGATGGACTGAAAAATCAGGCCCAGGGCAGGCTTGCCGGATCGAACCGCGTTTGATCCGGCAATGTCAGGCCAAGCCACCCCTGCGCGCCGGGCCAGATGATGGTGCGATACTGCCCGAAATTGGCGTACCGCACCTCAAAGCAGCCCCGGTTGCGCCCGATCGATGACGGCGCGTAAAGTTCAAGCGGCGTCATCATCCCCGTGGTAATGGTCTTGGCAAGGCTTTCGCGTGCTACCCAAAGCAGGCAGGCCGCCCCATGATCATCCAAATCATGGGCGCGGATCATCGTCCGTATATCGGGCGCGATCCCGTCCAGAATTGCGGGAACATCCTTCATCACCGGCAGATCAACATCAATGCCCAGCGGATGGGCACGATGAAACACAAGCGCCACCGCAAACCGGTCCGAATGCGACAGCGAAACTGACATGCCCTGCACATCTTCGCCGCCGCCAACAATCATTGGCTGATCAAAAACCCCTGATCCGATTTCAATCGATTGCGGATCAATCCCCGGCAAATGGGCCGTCAACGCGGCCTTCGCCGCCAACCGCCCGCTGATAAAACTTTTCCGGCGGCGATCATGCCGAAACCCCGACAGCCGGGCTTTTTCGGCGGCATGCAACTGGCTTTCTGCCAGTTTGTTACACCCGGCATCGTCCATATCCCCAAGATCAAAAACCGCCAGCGTCGCCCGCAGGATATCGGACGACACAAATGTGCCGGTGCCCTTCGGGCGCTCGAACACAAGGCGATGGGTTCTGATCGGGGGCATGCAGTGGCCTTTTATGCGTCATTGCAAACAGACAAAAAAGAATGCCCAAAGCATGCTTTGGGCATTCCCGAAATACAATCTGAAAACCTGATGATCAATCAGGCCTTGGCGGTCGTCGCACCTGCTGCCGGTTTGGCAGTGGTTTTGCCGCCTTTGACAAATTCGGACGCCTTGCGTTTGCCGTCTTCGAATTCGTCCTTGAAACGACCTTTCATTTCATCGGCGTCGAAATCGGCAACCGTTCCGCCCTTGGCAAAGTGCCAGGCGAAAACACGACCCAACGCATAGGTGCAGGCACCGGCAAAGGTCGGCATGGCAACAACGCCAAAGATCGTGCCGACAACCGGAACCTTGCGCACCAGTGCCGCCGTTGCATAACCGACACCGGTCATCGGCAGAACCGTTGCAACCAGGGTCGAAATCGAATTCTTGATCGCGTTCTCGGAGAACGGAACACCGTAAATGTCGCAAAGTTTTGCAAGCATCCGCAGCTGGATGGTGCTGCTGGTGGCCATTTCAAGGAACGGGATCGGAACAAGACCACCAACCGCAGCATAAACGCTATGGCGATGGATGCAGTCACGGGACTGGGCACGAATTTCATCCGCCTTCGCGACGGCCACTTCTTCAGTCTCTTCGATGGTTTCTGCTTCGCTCATTATCGCCTCTTGAATGTCTACCTTCAGGTTGATGATCTGCACGCAAAATTTATTCTTCAACTTTACCTGAACTAACCCGAAGTAGCAACGTGCAACACCCTTTATTTGCTACCGGTTTTTGAAATTTCAGGCTGCCCTGCACTCTCGTGTGTCGCGACCGGTTCCATGTCGCTCTGTTTAACGACACCGCCCCCGCTACCACTGGATTGATCAAAGACCGGCGCAATTGATTTCAAAACATCTCCGGCGGTTTTACCCGCTGTTGAAACATCTTCTGACGCCCCTGCTGCCGGGCCTGTCGGGGTGGCCGGTTTCATCTGGGGTGTGACCGGCTGCGTGTTCGAATTTACCGCCGCAGGCCGTGCGCGTCTGCCTGACGGATCAGCAGGTTCGCGAACGCCGGGCGAAATCGCATTTTGCGGCGCGATTTCCTGCGACCGTGCATTAAGCGCCCCGGCATTCGGCAGGCTTTCGGCCGTATCGTTCACAAGCTCCGCCCCAGAACCGGAATCCGCACCGCTGGCCGTCGGTGCATCCGCGGTATTGAGGATCACGGGCAGGCCATCCTTGCCGCCAATGATGATCGTCTTGCTGTTTTTCGATGTCGCAAGCGTCATGGTCGCTTCGATACCGCGCAGGCGCAGATATTCCTCGGTGATCGTTTTGGCGACGATATCCTGGAATTCCCGAATACCTTCCGCCTCGATCTTCTTGCGCTGCTTTTCCTTTTCCTCGCGCGCCAGACGGAAATCATATTCCAGCATCGCCTGATACTGTTCGGCCTTGCGTTCAATCGCATCCGCCACGCGTTCCGGCAGTGTCACGGACCGGATCAGAACGTCTTCAACCGTCACCAGCCGCCCCTGGAAGCTTTGATTGACCAGCGACGATCCAAGTTCATTGACCATGCGTTCAAGGATTTCCGCCTGAATGAAGGCACGGGTTTCGGTATAAAGCTGTTCAGGGGTGTAACGCGAAATCAGTTCACGCGCGTGCGATCCGATTTCCGGATATACAAGGACTTCGGCATAATTCGGCCCGACCAGCTTGTGCAGCATCCCGACCGCTTCGCGGTTGATGCGATAACGCACCGCGATGTCGACTTCCATCGACAGGCCGTTCGATGAAATCGTGTCATAAACGCGCGCCTGATTTTGCAGGCGGGCGTCATATATATACATTTCATCCCACGGGAAGATCATGTGGATACCTTCGCCGTAGCTTTTATCAACGACCGTCCCGCCAAAGAACCGGTACCACATCACCGCAACATGCCCGGCGGGCACGGTAATAAAAATCTGCGGCGCCAACGCGAAAATAGCGACCAGCAGGAACAGAAGCCCGATCAGAAAAGCCGTGCGCAACCGCCGCAGGCGTACGCCAGCACTAATGAAAAAGCGCCGCCAAAAGATCGACCATCGCCCTCTTTTGCGGGCGGTTCCGTTTTCGTCTGGTGCACCGGGTGCGACTGTCGCGCTATCAACCATTCATCATCTCGTCGTCGGGTGTATCGTGACGCATGCTGATCGCCCGTCAGTAATCATCTTAATCATAATCAAGGTCTTTAAGCTTTTCACGAAGCTCCCGCGACGGGCGCGCAACGATCTGAACCAGAAAATCGCCAATCGGGGTAATCACAATCGCCAGCAGGAAATGCCCCAGAAACCCGAACGATGTCCGGCGTCCCAGCATGCCGCAAACAATGCAGGCCAATAGATAAATTACAATCAAAATCAAATGCATCGTTTCGCCACCCGAATTCCTGTTATTGCGCGATTACGCGTTCTTCACGCCGTTTTCCCGTCCTGATCGAATTTCAGGCCATCCTTGAATTTCTGGCGGAACTCGGCCTCCGCCTTTTTGGCGTCAAAATCCGCCATCGTCCCGCCTGCGGCGTAATGCTGCTGAAAAACCCGGCCAAGCGCATAGGTAAATGCGGCATTGAAACCCGGCATGGTCACGATGCTCAGTGCCGATCCGACAACCGGCATCACCTTGGCAAGATTGGCAAATATCCCCGTCCCCAAAAGAGCCCGCCCCAAAACGCCGCTGGTAATGCACGCCGTTAAGGCCGCGATCACGGATTTGCCGCTGCTCTTGTTGAACGCAACACCGTAAACATCGCTCAGCTCCGCCAGCATTTTAAGCTGCACGGCAACCGTGGCCGCAGAATCGACAACAGGGATTGGAACAAAACCGGTCGTGGCCGCCCAAAGGGTATTGCGTTGCACAACACCACTTGCAAGACGGTGCTGTTTGCGCCGTTTCAGCACTTCAAGCGTTTCAGCCCCCATCACGTCCCCCGGTTTATTGTCCCGCGGCAAATCATAATCGCTAACTATCGGCACTGCAAACCGAATCAAGGTTTTATACAGCCTTGACCCAACCCCCGATGCAATCAACCATATGGTTTGTGAAAGCGGGTTTCTGAGGATATAACCGGCTTAACAGGACTGTGTTTTGAAAATATTTTGAAAATATATGTCGCCGGAGACACGTTTTGAAGCTGTCTACCAAGATCGGGCTGGCCCTTTTCCTTGTGCTTGCAAGCGCCCTAAGCATGACCACGGTCCTGAACTATCTGCGATTCGACCAGACCCTGCACACCCTTCTGGCCCAGCGCATGACCGTGATCCTCAATGAAACCAGTCAGGATATCGTGGCCGGGATCGATCTGGGTTTGCGGCTGGAAAACATGGAAAACCTGCAACCAATCCTGAACCGGCGTCTGGATATGTCCAACGATATCCGCAATGTCGCCGTTCTTGATTGTGATGGCACCATCATCAGCAACGCCGCCCGATCCCCCGATGATCAGGCGCTCTCTGGCGCGGCAATCCCCCAACAGGCCCGCGATCAGTGGATCGATTTCACACCGGGCATCGCCACCGCCGGACAGGTCCTGCGCGACAGCCTCGGCCAATGCGCCGGGCAGGTCGTCATTACGGCAAGCGCCGAAACCTCCGAAGCCAAGCTTGCCAATGCCTTCTCCGAAATGTGGAAATCGGCGGCCTTGGGCATGGGCATGATTATCCCCATTTTGGGCGTACTGTTCATTCTGATGCGTCGCCGCCATCGCGTTTTCGAAGAACTGCACGAAGATCTGGCGAGTGCGGTTGCGGGCAAGGCCCCCAATATCCGCCCCCATGATGGCGATGTCCTGACCCAAAGCGAAATCGAACTGATTTCCCTGTACCGCGAAATCCGCGATCAGTTGCCGCACGAAACAAAAAAGGGCAACACCAGACGCCAATCGGAAACCCCGGTGGAGCCGCTGAAATGACCCCCTCTGCCAATCCCGATACCAAACCTGACACTCCGGCCTCCCCTCATGGTGGCAATATCCGAAGCCGCCTGTTCCCCAAGGGCACGATCTGGATTCTGCTGCTGTTCAGCACAATCTCGCTTTGCATCGCATTGGTCGGGATTTCATGGCGCGCCGCCGAACTGGCGCGCGCCGATCTGCAAACCGAAATCCGTGAAAAGGCCGGGATCGAAGCCCGGGTTCTTGGCGAAAAGATCGAAAACGCCCTGCGGCTTGGCATTCCGCTGCGCGAAATTGTCGGTTTTGAAACCGTGGTCTATCAGCTTCGCAATGGCGATCCCGATCTGGTTTTTGCTGCCATCACCGACAAGGCCGGCGACATCCTGCATGCAGGCGGTCTGTCATCGGATGAAATTGCCACCGCCCTTAAGGCACCGTCGGGCAATGATACCGCCTATATCGTCACCCGTCTGGACCTGCCCCGCGCCGAGGGACAGGACGATATCGAAGTCGTCCTTGGGCATGCCCGGGCGGCCCTGATGCGCCCGGTGACGGATAATCTTTATGACATTGCGATCATTTTCATCATTACGCTCGCCCTGTCGTTCGAGCTGATGTTGCTGGTGTTAACCGTCAATGTCGCCCTGCCGGTAAGGGTCGCCCGCAAGGTTCTGGACAATGTGCGCGACCGCAAATTCACGCTGCTGCATGGCCAAAGCACCCATGACGAAATCGGCCAGTTCATGGAACGGATCAATTCCCTGATCAACACCACCGCCAAAAAGGTCGGAACCCATCCCCAGCGCGAACGCGAGGTAAAGCTGATCGGTGTCCGCATGCTGGCCTTCATGTTCGTCCTTGCCGAAGAACTGGCCCGACCAATCATGCCCGCCTTCTTTAGCCAGGTCACGTCCCACAGCATCGACGGGCAGCTTGGCGCAGGCGTGGTCATGGCGGTTCATCTTCTGATGGTTGCCCTTGCCATGCCGATCTGCAGCCTGTTTCAGGAACAGGTCGGGTCACTTCGCATGTATCTGTGCGGCGCGTTTCTGGCGACACTTGGTCTGATCGGTACCGCCTTTGCCGGGGGTATATGGGATCTTGTCCTGTGGCGGGCATTGTCGGGGATCGGTTACGCCACCACCTTTGTCGCCTGTCAGTCCTATGTCCTTGATGCCACCAATGACAGCAACCGCACACAGGGTACTGCCATGATGGTCAGCGGCATCATGCTGGCCGATATCTGCGGCCCGGCGATTGGCGGGATTGTTGCCGGTCATTTCGGCCCGGACATGACCTTTATCGCCGGTGCGACCATTGCGTTTCTCGCAGTCCTTCTGGCTTTCTTCCTGATGGATAACATGGTGCGCGGCAAAACCCCGCCACCGATCCCGACACGTGCCGCCCTTCGCGCCATGCTCGGCAATCGCCGTTTGCAGGTCCTGATCCTGTTTGCCGCCATTCCGGCCAAACTGATCCTCAGCGGATTTTTATATTACCTGACCCCGATGATCCTGCTGCAATCGGGTGCAACCACGGCTGAAACCGGGCGGGTGATCATGCTTTATGGGCTGGTCGCGATCCTGACCGGCTGGGCCGCGGCAAAATGGACCGACAAAAACCAGAACGAAACCCGCGCGGTCGGCATTGGTGGCGGGCTAACGGCAGCAGGCTTGTTGCTGGCGGGCTGGCTTCCGGAATATGCCCTGTTTGCGGTTGCCGTCGCCCTGCTCGGTCTGGCACAGGCGACATCAATCCCCGCACAGCTTTCCGCCAGCCTGAAACTCAGCAAGGATTTCACCAAGGATCACGGCACCGGCCCGGTTCTTGCCGTCCTGCGTCTTGCCGAACGGCTGGGCGGGGCTGCGGGTCCGTTGCTTGCCGCCGGTCTGACCCTACTGGTCGGAACAACGCACGCGGTTCTGATCTTCGGGGCCTTTGCCGCTGTTTCGGTTCTGTGCTTTGAACTTCTGATCGGCCATGTGCCCGCAGAACAGAAAAACGAGGGAGGAACGAAATGACCTTTTCCCTTCTCCCCGTTTTTCGTCTGTTGGGCATTCTTGTGGCCATCGCCGTCTCAATCTTTGCTCCGGCGGCATATGCACAATCACAACCGGGCCCGCTTAAAATCGCCATGGTTCTGTGGCGCGGCGAAACCAATGTCGAACAGGGATTTCGCGCCTATTTCGATGAAAACAGCATTCCCGTCGACCTGACCATTTATGATACTGCGCGCGATCTGTCGCGCGTGCCTGCCATCATTGATCAGATCCGCAAAGACCCACCCGATCTGGTTTACACATGGGGTACCGGGATCACGTCGGCCGTGGTCGGCAAATATGATGCCGTCGATCCGGCGCAAAACATTACCGACCTTCCAGTGGTTTATGTGATGGTTTCATCGCCATGGAAAACCGGCATTGCTGCCCCTGCGGGCCAAAGCCGCCCCAATGTCACGGGTGCCGCCCACATCGCCCCGCTTCCCGCCCAGATCAATGCCATCCGCGCCTATCGCCCGATGGACAAACTTGGTGTGGTCTATAACAGCCGCGAAGACAATTCCGTTTCCAACGTTGCCGATCTGACCGAACTGGGCCGCGAAATGGGCTTCGAAGTCCTGGCCGCCCCGCTTGGCACCGACGGCGAACCCTCACAGGATGACATTCCCCCTGCCGTCGCCGAACTCGCCCGCAAGGGGGCCGATATCCTGTATATCGGACCGGACAATTTCATCGGCAATTATCGCGATACCCTGACCGATGCCGGTTTTGCCAACGGACTTGCCGCCTTTAGCGCGACCGAACTCGAAGTCCGCGACGGCCACGCCATGCTGGGCCTTGTCAGCCGTTATGAACTTGTCGGTCGCCTTGCCGCCAGCAAGGTCGAACAGATCCTGATCGATGGCATATCGCCGGCCGACATCCCGGTCGAAACGCTTGACCGGTTTTCCTATCTGATCCGGCTGTCATCGGCGCGGAAACTTAAACTCTATCCGCCGCTGTCGCTGCTTGATTACGCGGAAGTCATCGAATGAGCACCCTGACCCGGCTTGATCCATCCCACCTTCCCGCCATCATAGCCCTGCATCACAGGGTGATTTCCGATCTGCCGCCAGGCAATGCCGCGACCGAAACCGATCAGTTCTTTGCCGATCATCTTGATGCCTGCGGGCAAATCTTTGGCGTCTTTGACGATGATCGTCTGATGGCCTATTGCGTGCTGGGATTGCCGCGTGATGGTGATCCCAATTTCGGCACCGACCATCACCTGCCCCCCGATCTGCTGGGCCAGGTCGCCCATATCGACGGGGTCGCCGTTGATCCAAATTGGCGCGGACAGGGATGGCAACGCAAAATGGTTGAATACCGGATCGAAATGGCCCGGAAATTCGGACGAACCATCGCGCTCAGCACCGTCGCCCCGACCAATTTTCCAAGCCTGATCAGCACCGTATCAACCGGTCTTGCCATTCATGGCTTGATCGCAAAATTTGGCGGAAACCGGTTCTTGCTGCGACGGGATATCGGCCCCGATCAGGATGCAAAATCCGCCCGCGCCCCTGATACAGCCATCTGGTGCGCCAGCGACGATCTTGCGACCTGTCGAAAATTGCTTGATGACGGGTTTATCGGCCAGTTTTGCCAGTCATCGGGCCGCGGAACCGCCCCGCGCATCGGCTGGGCGCCGCTTCCGTCCGCTTAATATCGCGGCTTACTGCTGATAGGTATAATTCCATTTGCGCTGCCCTTTCGGGTCGGCCTGCTGATAATAGGGCTGCCAGTCGCAGGCATGCGCATCGGTTTCCCAATAACACGCTGCCCCCTTATGGAACGGCAGGAAATTGCCCTTTTTGAACATGTCGTCAGCAACGACACTCCGGAATGTCGGATACATTTCCTTCATCCGGTCGATATTTTCATGCACGATCCGCGTGATCCAGTACACCACATAAGGATCAGCCGGTTCATAGGCAATCAGCGACGCCTTGAAGCCATAGGATGAAATCGCTTCTTCCTGTGCGCTATATGTCTTTGCTGGCAAAACCTGATTAAAGAAATACTGGTTTGCCTTGACCATTTCATCGGTCAGAGGCCCGCCCATGCCAACAACCCGCGCCCCGCAGCCAAGCGTATCTTCGATCAGCGACGCCGGATGCCCGATCCAAAGACCGAACGCATCGATATAATTCTCACAGATGCCAAGCTCGTTATAATCCTGCGCAACGCCGTAAACCGTATCAAGATCGTCCAGCGTCAATTTGTATCGCGACAGAAGTTCAAGCCACAATTCCCGCGATGCCGATCCTTCCGGTCCGATATTGATGCGTTTGCCGCGCAGATCGGCGATCGATTCAATATCGGAATCATTGCGCACCACCAGCAATCCCATTTCATCATGCAACGACATCACCGACCGCGCACCGGGGATCGGCGCAATGCCTTTCTGCGCTTCCCAGTTATTGTTCGACTGCACGATGGCAAGCTGCACCCGCCCTTCCTTCATCAGGCGGATATTGCTGCCGACCCCCTGGGACCGCAACGGCACGCAATGCACCCGATGGCGTTCAAAGGTCCGGCTCATCATGTCGCAAATCTGGGCGGCAACCTTGAAATACACACCACTGGTACTGCCGCTGTAAATGGCCGCGTAATAGGATCGCTCCGTCTGGCCATCACCGGCAATCACATCGACATTGCTTAACGCCGCCAGACTTTCCGGGTCGGTTGCGCGGCGGCGATACTGCGACAGCGGAATGGCATCGGGCTTGTAAATCAGGCCGTCGATCAGATCGGGATTGGTTTTTGCCGGGTCGATGATGGCATCGTCATAAGTATCGACATCGATATCAGGCAGGACATCAACCGGCGACATATCGGCATTTGCGTCCTCGGCAACGGTACCGCTTCCCTGCGCATGGGCACCCACGGCCCCCGCTGACAACAGCATCGCCAACATACCGGTCGCAATCATTCTCATGCCGAGCTCAAAACGCAAAACCGTCCACTCATCGTTAGTGATGAATCAATCCCCGCATCCCAATGACCATATCCTAATGGATCATCGGGAAACCCGTCGAGAGCGAAGATGAATTAATATCCCTATTCTCAGCGATTTAACACAATCATCTTCACGACAACCCTGCACGATCGTTGATATTCAGATTGTGTTTGACGCAACATCATACGCCCCTCATAAACCAGAAGAACATATAACAGAAAACCGGACCACGGCCAGATTTCGGAGAAATCGATGACGTCCATCATCGCCCTTGATCCCGGGCGCAACGATATTTATCAGGCGTTCGACCTGATATCCTCCTGGCCGGAATATCGCCAAAGCCCGCTGATCCGCGCCAACGGCCTTGCCCGCGAACTGGGTCTTGGCGCCGTCTGGATCAAGGATGAAAGCAAACGGTTCGGTCTGGGCGGGGTCAAGGCCCTTGGCGCCCCCTATGGCCTGAAACAGCAGCTTTTGAAACGCGGCCTGACACCCGGAAGCCTCCAATGCGCGGACTATACCGCCGTTGCCGCAACCGATGGCAATCACGGCCTTGCCGTTGCATGGGCGGCCCGGAAATTCGGCTGTCACGCGCGGATTTATGTCGGGTCCGAAGTCGATCAGGCCCGCATCACGCGCATCATCGATAACGGCGCTGAAATCGTCCGGATCGACGGCACCTATGACGATGCGGTCCTTGCTGCCGAACATGCCGCGCAATCGCCCGATATCCTTCTGATCACCGATACCGACTATGGTCACGAACTCGACGTCACCCGCGACATCATGGCGGGTTACGCGGTTCTGGGGATCGAATGCGCCCGGCAACTTCGGGATGAAAACATCACCCCCGATCATGTTTTCCTGCAATGCGGGGTTGGCGGCATGGCGGCCGGTTGCGCCATCGGGCTCTGGCATGAAAGCGGCCAGAAACCGAATGTCTGCACGGTCGAGGCAACAAACGCCGCCTGCATTCAGGCAAGCCTCGCAACCGGTGAACTGACATCGGTTCCGGGCAAACTCCTGACCCGCATGATCGGGCTGTCGTGTGGCAAACCGAGTCTCCCGGCATTTGAAATCCTGCGCGAAGTCTCCACCCAAAGCATCGCGATTGACGATGATGTCGCCCTTATCGTTCAGAACGCGCTTTCCGCCGGGATCAATGGCGACGTCCCGCTTGAAACATGGGATACCGGCATTGCCGGAATTGCCGGGCTTTGGCATGTCGCAAAAAACAACGATCTTCGGGCCGGTTTTGGTCTGAATGCCCAAAGCAACGTGCTTGTGATCAACAGCGAAGGCCCCATTCCGCTGCCCTACCGCGCAACGATCTGAATTCTTTCGACGCGAAAAAGGCTTTCGGTTATGCCCCCAACTGGACAGCGACTGGACAGCCCTGCCGGGCACCGGTACAGTCGCGGACAAACACCCGCGTCGGGTTCTATGGGGACTGCAAACAGATGAAATTGCTCGAACTGTTGTCTTGGGGAGATAACAGACTGATGGCCCGGCTTGCCTTTGCCGGTGCGCTATCGGGTGCGGGCAGTGCGGTCCTGCTGGGTCTGGTCAATACCGCCGCCGAAGGCATCGCCGATAACGGCGTGGACCGGGTTGACTGGCTTCTGGCAGGCGGCTTCATCGCCCTTGCCGTGGTCTATTTTCTGGCCGAAGTTTTCCTGCTTGCCAATATCTCGACCCAGATCGAACAGGGCATCGACAAGGTGCGTCGCAAACTGCTTGATCAGATTGCGCATGCCGACTTCGCCCAGCTTGAAACCTTTGGTCAGGCCCGCCTGTTTGACAGCATAACCCAAAGCACACAGGTCATTTCACAAAACTCGCACATGATCGGCATGTCGTTCCGATCCCTTCTGCTGGTCGTTGCGGTGATGTGCTATGTTTTCTGGCTCTCCACGCTGGCCTTTTTCCTGATCGTGCTGGTGATCGGGGCCGGGATCGTCATTTACCTGCGCATGGGCAAAGAGCTCGGCATGTGGTTTGGCAAACTCCATCACGCCGAAAATGCCCTGTTTGGCAAGATCGCCGATCTGTTTTCCGGCATCCGCGAAGTCCGGATGTGGTCGTCGCGCAGCAGCACGCTTTTCAATGCCTTTTCGGCAAATTCACTGCAAAAGGAACAGATCACCGCTGAAACCCACAGCCTGATGTTTCGGCAGATGATCATGGGCATGACCGCCTTTTATGTCCTGCTCGCCGTGATCGTCTTTATCGTGCCGGTCTATGCCGACAATTTCGGATCAACCATATCAAAGGTCAGCACGGCCGTCCTGTTCATGATCGGCCCGATCAGTACGGTGGTGCAGGCAATGGCGGTTCTTGGCTCGGCGGAACAGGCTGCTGCGCGCATGGTCACCCTGTCACAGGATTTGCGCGCGATTGCCGAACCGGTTGAAGAAAACGGCACCAGTCTGCCCGATACATTTTCAAACATCGCGTTCGAGGATGTCTGCTTTACCTATCCCAACCGCGACCCGCGCCACGGCTTCATGCTTGGCCCGATCAGCCTTTCGGTCAAAAAGGGCGAACTGATCTTTATCACCGGTGGCAACGGGGCGGGAAAATCGACCCTGATCAAGCTTCTGACAGCCCTTTATCGCCCGGTATCCGGGGCCATCCGGCTTGATGATATCCAGCTTGGCGCGCAAACCATCGCGTCCTTCCGTGACAAGATCGCCACCGTGTTTTCCGATTTCCACCTGTTTTCGGAATTGCACGGATCGGCCGAAATTGATCCCGACGAAGCCACCCACTGGCTGAACCTGTTTGAACTGTCCCATGTGACGGGCATTCGCGATGGCAAATTCGTTTCCACCGCCCTGTCGGCCGGGCAACGCAAACGGCTGGGCCTGATTACCGCCCTGCTCGAACATCGCCCGATCCTTGTTCTCGATGAATGGGCCGCCGATCAGGACCCTTATTTCCGTAAAAAATTCTATTACGAAATCCTGCCACAGATAAAGGCACGCGGCACGACCATCATCGCCGTCACCCATGACGACCATTATTTCGATGCTGCCGACCGCCGCCTGCATCTCGAAGCTGGCACCCTGCACGAAATTGACCGCAACGACCCGCGTGGAAGGATCTGATCATGCTGCTTATTGATCTTCTGCGATCCCGAACCCGCATCGATCTGCGGCTTGCCGTTGGCCTGCTGTCACTGGCCTCGATTGCCACCACCATGGTGCTGATCATCGTCAACCTGGCCGCCGAACAGGCCGAAGACGGCGTTGCCAGCATACGCTATCTCGGCATGATGGGCCTGTCGCTGATCGGCTATATCTGGGCCCAGAAGAAATCCAGCGACATGATCGCCGCCGAGGTCGAACACATCCTCCATCAGCTCCGCCTTGGCATGTTTGATCGCGTGCGAAAAGCCGCCCCCGATACCTTGTCCAGGGTCGGACAGGGTGCGGTTCAAACCGCGCTGACCCAGGAAATGCAAACCGTATCCGCCGCCCTGCCCCTGATGCTGAACGGCGTGCAGCAGGTGGTCCTGATCATCTGTGTCGCGGCCTATCTTGCGTGGCTGTCGACCTTTGCCTTTGTGATGATTTCGGTTCTGGCCATCGTGGTTTCGACCATCCACCTGCAACGCATCCGTAAAATCAATGATGCGACCCGGGATGCGATAGATGATGAAAACCTGCTCTTTGGCGGACTGTCCGATCTGCTGCATGGCTTCAAGGAAGTCAAAATGAACAGTCGGCGTCGTGCCGCACTTCTGGGTGCGCTCAATGACCGATCCATCCGGGCGCGCGATACCAAATCCGTGGTCAAGGCCCAGTGGTCACGCGAATTCGCCCTGATCCAGTTGGCTTTCTACGGCATGATGGCGGCCATGGTGTTCATCGTTCCGATTTTCACATCGGACTATCACGACGTTGCCGTGCAAACCACGACCGCGGCCCTGTTCATGATCGGCCCGATCGGGGCGGTGGTTGCCGCCGTGCCCAGCTTTACTGATTCCGATGTGGCGCTCCGCAAGATCAAGGATATCGATGATCAGCTCGAAGACGCCCTTGACGCCCAGCACGCTCAGGAGGCCACGGACGGCACATCATCGCCCGAAACCCTTGAAAAATTCCAGGATGCCCTTGGCAATATCGCCGAAATCAGCCTGCGTGACGTTCGTTTCTCCTATCCCGGCACATCGGACAGCCCGGGTTTTGCTGTCGGCCCGATCAATGCCACCTTCAAAAAGGGTGAAATCACCTTCATCACCGGTGGCAACGGGGCGGGAAAATCGACGATCATCGCGGTCCTGACCGGTCTTCGCCCGGCGGCAGGCGGATCAATCATGGTCAATGACTGCCCCGTGCCGACCGACGCCCTGCAGCTTTATCGCGATCATTTCGCGACCGTGCTGTCGGACTATCACCTGTTTCGCGAACTCTACGGCATTGATGACATCGATCCGAAGCGGGTTCAAACACTGCTCAAACAGATGGAAATCGACGACAAGGTCGAACTGGATGATAACGCCTTTTCAACGACCTCGCTGTCACAGGGGCAACGCAAACGCCTTGCCCTGATCGCGGCCCTGCTCGAAGAAAAGCCGGTTCTTGTCCTTGATGAATGGGCCGCCGATCAGGACCCGCATTTCCGCTCGGTCTTCTATGAAAAAATCCTGCCCTCCTTACGCAAACAGGGCAAGATCATCATCTGTGTGACCCATGATGATCGCTGGTTTGACAAGGCCGATACGATCTATCACGTCCGCGACGGCGAATTTGTCGACGGACGTCAAACCACCCACGCCTGATCCATCACGCAATCAGCGCATCCCTGACCACGCGCACGATGTCATCCCCGGCATCACGCAGGAAAAAATGCCCGCCGGGCAAAACATGCTTGGCAAAGTCGCCCGTGGTTGCCGCCGCCCAGTCATCCAGTTCATCCGGCACCGGGTTCGGATCATCCGCCCCGCCAAAGGCGGTAACCGGGCAGGACAGTTTGGGCAATCCGGTCGAAACCGCGGTTTCCGACAATCTGAAATCCGCCCTAAGGCTGGGCTCAAACAGGGCGCGATATTCCGCATTTTCCAGAATTTCCGCAGGCGTCCCGCCATAATTGGCAATCCCCCGCCAGAACTCATCTGATGACAGATGATGCAACGGCGCCCGATGCCCGGCCACATTCGGCCCCCGCCTTGCGGCAACAAACAGATGAACCGGCACAGCCATCCCCGCCTGTTGCAGATGACAGGCCAGATGATGGGAAATCAGCGCCCCCATCGAATAACCGAAAAACGCAAATGGCCGATCAAGGCATGGCTTTAGCCCCTCGGCCACCGCTGCAACCATATCCGAAAGATCATCAATCACCGCATCGCCAAACCGCTGTTCACGCCCCGGCAGATTGATCGGCACCACATCGATATCATCGGGGAATTGTGTAAGCCACGGCCGATAGGCCAACGCCCCACCCCCGGCAAACGGAAAACAGAACAGCCGCAACCGGGCACCCGCCGTGATGTTCTGACCGACCCAGACATTTTGCGTCATGTTTCTTTCCGCCCCCCCGATTGCCGACATGCTTTACCTGTCGCAATAATATCGCGCAAATTCAAGCCGCTAAACGCGCCAGCGCACCAGAAAACCCATCCATCGGTTCAATCGCGATCAATGTGGCCCGTGACTGCATCACCGGGTCGGTTTCGCCCGTTGCCTTGAAGGCCGCCTCGTAATCGCACCAGCCCTGATAAAAATCCCGGCCATCCGCATCCCCGTCAAACAGCCAGCGTGACAGGGCGTCGATATCACGGCTCGGCTCGCGATATTCGATATCGATGCCGATCATGACATCGGGGCCTTTGGCAATCGCCACCGCCACAAGATCGCGGCTGTGGCTGATGCTCGCACAATGGATCACACCATCAATGATCAGGCCGGGCCGGCCGGAACTTTGCCGCACGGTTTCAAATGCCGCATCCCCCGCAATATCGGGCCACATGTACCGACCAAGATCGCCCAGCATCTGCCACCCGCGCATCGAGCTTTGGCGGCGCTTTTCCGCACGCTCGCCCTTCAGATCATCGATCCGCTGCCAGCACCATAAAACGCTGCCCTCAAACGCGGTATTGACATCGATGATTGCGTTTTTTTTCATATATCTGGCAAGTTTTGGTTGTGTTGTTGGCGACGGGTTCTTTAAATCAGGGGCGTCTGCCCGGCTCGGGCAATAAAAAACGCGATAATTGATCCAATGCACCGGATCAATCGGATAATATCAACAAAAGGCAGGTTGGATATGCGCAGTTTGAAATTTGCAGTCGTCGGTTTGCTGGCACTTGTTGTTGCCGCATGCCGCACCGCCCCGGTCCAGAATGTCAGCAGTCAGCCCTTCCCGGCTGATGCGGCAAAACTCAGTATGGCACAGATCGAAGAAAGCATCATCAAGGCCGCAGGCGACCGCGAGTGGATCGTTCAGCGCAAGGCCGAAGGTGAACTGATCGCGACCTATTCCCCGCGCGACCATCTTGCCAAGGTCGAAATCGACTTTGATCAGTCCGAATTTTCGATTTCCTACGTCGATAGCACCAATCTGAATTATGATGGCACTTCGATCCATTATAATTACAATCGCTGGGTCAATAATCTGAGACAGGATATCCTGCGTGAGGTATCGGCAAAGGCTGCCCTTGCCCAATAAGGTTTGATATGACGCTGCTGCAGGCCAGAATTTCGCACTGGGCGTTCTGGGAAGACCGCGATGATCATGCGGTCCTGAAATCCGGAACGTCCGGGCACATCGCAGTCCCGATTGACGACATGAATAATGCCAATCTGGCGCGCAGCCTCAAACCTGCCTGGCGGCGGCGGCTGGATCTGTATGGCCGCGCCGCCGCCGAGGTACTCGGTCATACCATCGGTGATGGCGACAACCCGCATATCGTTTTTGCATCGCGCCACGGCAATATTGATCGCACGCTGAAACTGCTTCATCAGGTCGCGACAAACGAAACCCTCTCCCCCGCCGATTTCAGCATGTCGGTACATAATGCGCTGGTCGGGGTTGCCTCGATCAACTGGTCGATCACCCAAAGCCACACCGCAATTTCGGCCGGGAATGACAGCCTGATCGCGGCCCTGACCGAAACATTATGCCAGCTCACCAGCGAGGATGGCCCGGTCATCCTGTGCTATGTCGATCTGCCGCTGCCCGACATCTATCAGGATCAGGACCCGGACGATATTTCCGGCACTGCCCTTGCCATCCGCTTTGATCAGCCAACGGCGACAGATGGCAAAATGTTCTGGTTCGATCCAATCCCCGACCATGATCCCGCCCCGATGCCCCACCGGCAGGCACGTGCGATTGCCGCCTGTCTGGATGCTTCATCCAAAACCGGATTGCACCTGCCAGGAAAGACCGGCGGCTGGATAATGCAATCGAATGGCTGAAAGACAAGGCACGCCGACACGGCCGACAAAAGGCTTTAACTGGTACTGGCGGTTGCTGGCGACCGGCTTTGCCTTTTCATCCTTTGGTCTGGGCGGGCTTTTGATGGCCATCACAATCTTTCCCGCCATGATGATCATCCTGCGCGACCGCGCCAAACGCCGCCGCTATGCGCAGTTTGTCATCTGCCGCGGTTTTCGCCTTTTCACATGGATGCTTGATGTCACCGGTGTGGCGGTTGCCGAAACCGAAAATATCGAACGCCTGCGATCCGCACGTGGTGCGCTGATCATCGCCAATCACCCGACATTGCTTGATGTCGTGATGATCCTGGCTCAGATGGATCGCTGCCAGTGTGTCGTCAAACACGAACTGTTTCGCAATCCGTTCATGGCCGGTGTGGTACGTGCGGCCGGTTTCATTCGCAATAATGATGACCCGGAAAACCTGATTTCGCAGGCGCGCGATCATCTGGCAACCGGTGCCTGTATCCTGATTTTCCCCGAAGGCACGCGCACGCCCAGCCGCCGCAAACTGGGCCAATTGCAACGCGGGGTAGCGAATATCGCGATAGAAACACAAGTCGACTTGATTCCTGTGGTTGTGCACTGTAATCACGATACCCTGAAAAAGGGGGTACCGTGGTATCGCATTCCGCCGTCGAAAATCCGTTTTCGGCTCGTGGTCGATGCACCGCTATCATTTGGGGACATTGCTGATCCGACATTAAGCCGCGCCAGACAGGCCCGTTTGCTGACCCGGATCATCAAGGATTATTATCTGGACAGACTGACGCATGACTTCGCTGGAAACAGAACTTAAAGCCTTCATTATCGAGACGCTTAATCTCGAAGACATAAGTGTCGAGGATATCGACAGCGAAGAAGCCCTGTTTGTCGATGGGCTAGGCCTTGATTCCATTGATGCCCTTGAACTTGGCGTTGCGATCCAGAAAAAATACGATGTCCGGATTGATGCGAAAAACGAAGATGTGAAAACCCATTTTGCATCCGTGCGCAATCTGGCGAAATTCATTCAGGCATCGGGCAAGGAGGGGTAATCATGCAAAGTCGCCAGGACGTTTATCAGCAGCTTCACGATTACCTTGTCGAACTTTTCGAAGTCCCGTCCGAGGATATCACCCCGGACGCCCGCCTGTTCGAAGACCTTGACCTCGACAGCATCGATGCCGTCGACCTGATCGTCAAATTCCAGGAAATCACCGGCAAGAAAATCCCGGCCATGGAATTCCGGTCTGTCCGCACCGTCGATGACGTCGTCGAGAAGATCCATGACCTGGTCAGTTCCTAAACGGATCGCGACCATCCTGCTTGCCATACTGGGTATCATCTATCCGGTTCTGGTCTATTTCGGACTGACGGTCTTTTCCCCGCAGATCATCCTGATCGGGCTTCTGATCCTCGTTCTGTTGCGTGCCGCTTCATTTGCGCTGCAAAAACGTTATGGGCCTGCCGGTCTTGCGGTTCTGGTCGCCGCCATTGTCGCCGCAGGCGGCATCGCAAGCGAACTGGTCGCCATCCGCTTTTATCCGGTGATCGTCAGCCTGACCATGGGCACGGTCTTTACCGTTACGCTGTTTACCGAACGACCGATGGTCGAACGCCTGGCACGGCTTAAAATGCCCGATCTTGATGCCTATTCGGTTGCCTATACGCGCAAACTGACCAAGGTCTGGATCGGATTTTTCGCGCTCAACGCGATGATTGCCACATGGACGGCACTTTATGCGAGCATGGAAATCTGGACGCTTTATAATGGGCTTCTGTCCTATGGCCTGATCGGCATCCTGTTCATTGGCGAATGGCCGGTCCGCCGTTTCTTGCGTGCCCGCCATGATCGCAAAACCGGAAACAATATCGAAACCCCATGACCGGCTTTATCGCAAACCTGCATGATCCGAAAAACGCCGCCACCGCCCTTTGCGTCGAAGGCGGCCGGGTCTTCTGTGCGGGTGATATCTTGGCCGATATCGACCGGCTTTGCCCAACCTTGCGCCAGTCTTCGCGCATCGCCATCCATTGCCAGTCGGCCCGTCTGTTCCTGATCGCGATCACCGCCGCATGGCGTGCGGGTGCGACCGTGATTTTTCCGGCAACCGACCGCCCCGCCTATCTTGATGGCATCAGCAGCCAGTTCGATCTGTATCTGGATGACGCCGCGATCCGCGAAAGACTTGCTGCGGCCACCGCGACCAATACCTGCAGCCACATGACATTGCCCGCCGCATCCGATTGCCGCGCGGTATTCTTTACCTCCGGCTCGACCGGGGATGCCAAGCCGATCCCTAAAACACTGGCCCTGATCGAAGCCGAAATCACCATACAGGAACCGCTTTGGCAGCCGCGCATTCCGAACGGCGCGCGCATTGTCGGGCTGGTATCGCATCAGCATATCTATGGCCTGATTTTCCGCATCGTCTGGCCGGTGATCACGAGCCGTGTCTTTACCGCCGATCCCGCCCCCTATTGGGAAATGATGCAGGGCGATATCAATAACGGCGATGTCCTGATCACAAGCCCCGCACATCTTAAAAACCTGCATCCCGATCTCGCCCGTGTGCCGCGCCCGTCGCTGATCTTTTCATCGGGAGGCCCGCTTGACCTTGCCGCCGCAACCGAAACCACCGCGATGCTCGGTACCTGCCCTACCGAAATTTACGGCAGCACCGAAACCGGTGGCATCGCCCACCGTCAGCAAACCAGCGATAACTGCCCGTGGCATCCTCTACCGGGGGTCGATATTGGCCTGAATGATGCCGGCTGCCTGCGCGTGCGCGCCCCCCACATCGCGGGCGATGACTGGTATCAAACCGAAGACATCGCAAAGATTGATGGCGCAACCAGCACCTTCACCCTGCATGGCCGGGCCGACCGGGTGGTCAAGGTCGAAGGCAAACGCATTTCGCTGGGTGCGGTTGAACGCCATTTGCGCCAAAGCCATCTGGTCGAAGACGCCATTGCGCTGATCCCTGATGAAAATGACCGCCGCCTTGGCGTGGTCGCCGTGCTGTCGCCTGCGGGCCAGAATATGCTGGCCGATATCGGGCGGTTTCGCATGGGGCGGCAATTGCGGCGTGAAATCGCCAAATTCGAAGACGATGCTGCCCTGCCGCAACGCTGGCGCTTTGTCGATCAGCTGCCATCCGACAGCCAGGGCAAACGCCCGCTTCATTTGCTGCGCGCTCTTTTTGCCGAAATGGAACCTTTAACGCCTGAAATCGTTATACAAAATCGCGATGATGACCGCGTCAACCTGTCGCTGCACCTGCCAACGGACCTGCTTTATTTCCGTGGCCATTTTCCCGGCATGCCGATCCTGCCCGGGGTCGTGCAACTGCACTGGGCCGTGGATCAGGCCGCAGCGCTTTTTGACGTACCGGTCACCATCGGCGAAGTGACACAACTTAAATACCGAAAGCCGATCACACCGGGATCGACCGTGATGCTGGAACTTGATTGCGACCGCGACCGTGCGAAAATCAAATTCCGCTATCATTCCGACGCCGAAGGCGATCACAGCTCCGGTATTCTGAAATGGCGCGAGGCTGCCTCATGAAAATCTGTGCCGTCATCCCGACCCATAACCACCATGACGTCCTGGCTGATGTCGTAGCGCGCATCCGCGAATATGATCTGCCGGTGATCATCATTGATGACGGCTCGAACACGCAAACGCATGATGTTGTGGCCAGTCTGCATGATCCCGAAAACGGGGTTACCTGTCAGCATCTTGATGAAAATGGCGGCAAGGGTGTGGCGGTGATGGCGGGCCTTGCCATGGCCGAACGCGCCGGTTTCACCCACGCTATTCAGGTCGATGCCGACGGGCAGCACAATCTTGACCGGATCGAAGAAATGATCCGCATCGCCCGCGAAGATCCGGCTGCCCTCATCACCGGCCTTCCGGTCTATGATGACAGCATTCCGGAAAAACGCCGCATCGGGCGCTGGATTTCCCATGTCTGGGTCTGGATCGAAACATTATCCACCCATATCCGCGACAGCATGTGCGGCTTTCGCGTGTATCCGGTATCCGAAAGCCTTGCCGTCTGGCGCGAGGAAGGCTGCGGCCATAAAATGGATTTCGATACCGAACTGATGGTGCGCCTTTACTGGCGCGGTGTCCCGATCCATCACGTCCCGACCGAAGTCACTTATCCCGAAAACAACACATCGAACTTCCGCATGTGGAAGGACAATGTCCTGATCAGTTGGATGCACACCCGGCTGTTCTTTGGCATGCTGATCCGCCTTCCGGGCTTTATCGCCCGTGGTGGTCATTTCGGGCAGAAACACCACACCGGCATTGATCCCGAAACACATCCTGAAACCGGGGGCAAATCCGCCCGGCACTGGTCGGAAATTGACGAACGCGGCATGTATTGGGGCATCCGGTTCCTTGGCATGGTTTACCGTTATGGTGGTCGTCGGCTTTGCATGGTGGTGATGTTTCCGATCATTACCTATTTCTTTGCCACCGGGCGGATTGCAAGGCGGGCTTCGCGGGATTTCCTGACCCGGATTGCCGCCATCACCGGCCAACCCAGACCGGGCCTGCGTGACAGTTTCCGCCATTTCATGAATTTCGGCGAAAGTGCTCTTGATAAAATCGCTGCATGGTCGGGCGAATTGAAGATCGATGATCTTGACCTGCCCGATCACGCCGAAAGCCTGTTTGACTATATGCCGCGTGATCAGGCCGTCATCCTGTTCGTATCCCATTTCGGCAATATCGAACTGGTGCGTGCGATTGCCAGCCGCGACCGCGATTTTCGCGTCAATGTGCTGTTGCATCAAAAAAACGCCGCCCGCTTTGGCCGGGTGTTGCAAAAATTCGCCCCCGAAAGTCAGGTTGATCTGATCGAGGTCACCGAAATCGGCCCCGATACCGCAATGCTGCTGCGTGAAAAGGTCGAACGTGGCGAATGGATCGTGATTGCGGCTGACCGCGTTGCCATCGGTGCACGTGATAAATCGGTAAGTGTACCGTTTCTGGGCGATCCGGCTCCGTTCCCGCAGGGGCCGTTTGTTCTGGCCCATCTGCTGCAATGCCCGGTTTACATGGCTGCGGCATGGCGCAACGGAAACCGGTTTGAAATCGCGTGGGAAAAACTGGCCGATAAAATAACCCTGCCGCGTGCCAACCGGGTCGGTAAAATCACCGAATATGCCGAACAATATGCGGGCTGGCTTGAAAAGCTTGTTGTGACGCGGCCGCTGCAATGGTTCAATTTCTATGACTTCTGGGCGAATAAAAAGGACAACAATGAATAACAGCCGCACCACTGTCCTGTTTGGCGAGGAAAACCTGCGCATCGAAGATATCGTTGCCCTTGCCGAACAGCGCGCCCTGCCCGTCCTGTCATCCGACCCGGAATTCACCACCCGCATTCAGGCCGGGGCCGATTTCCTTGATCGGGAATTGCGCGATCACGGCCATATTTATGGTGTCACCACCGGCTATGGTGATTCCGTTTCGCGCCGTGTGCCACCCGAACTGGTCGCCGAACTGCCGCTCCATCTCAGCCGGTTTCACGGCTGCGGCCTTGGCGATATTCTCACACCCGATCAGGCGCGCGCCGTCCTTGCCGTCCGGCTGGCATCCCTTTGCACCGGCTATTCCGGTGTCAGCCTTGATCTTTTGCGCCAGCTTGCAGGATTACTCGAACATGACATCACGCCGCTGATCCCCGAAGAAGGATCGGTCGGTGCCAGCGGCGATCTGACCCCGCTTTCCTATGTTGCCGCCGCGCTCATTGGCGAACGCGATGTGCTTTATCGCGGCCAGAAAATGACCGCCCTTGATGCGCTTGGCGCGTCCGGGTTAACGCCGTTAACGCTGCGTCCAAAAGAAGCCTTGGCGATCATGAATGGCACGTCGGTCATGACCGCGATGATGTGTCAGGCCTTTATGCGTGCGGATTACCTCTGCCGCCTGACCGCACGCATCACAGCACTTGCCTCTATCGGGTTGCTCGGCAATCCCGCCCATTTTGACAAACGCCTGTTTGCTGCCAAACCCCATCCGGGGCAGGCCCGCATTGCCGCCTTTATCGAAACCGACCTTGCTGATCTGGGCACCAATTATGCCCCGGCCCGGTTGCAGGATCGTTATTCGCTGCGCTGTGCGCCGCATGTCATCGGCGTTCTGGCCGACATGATGCCGACCTTCCGCGCAACCCTTGAAACCGAGCTTAACAGTGCGAATGACAACCCGCTGATCGATGTCGAAGGCGAAACCATCCTGCATGGTGGTCATTTCTATGGCGGGCATGTTGCCTTTGTCGCCGATGGCATGAAAACCCTGATCGCCAATCTGGCTGATCTGATGGACCGGCAGATGGCGCTTCTGGTCGATACCAAATTCAATCATCGCCTACCATCGAACCTATCGGGGTCGGATGCGGATCGCGCTTCGATCAATCATGGGCTCAAGGCCGTTCAGATCGGCGTTTCCGCCTGGACGGCAGAAGCATTGAAAAACACCATGCCCGCCAGCGTCTTTTCCCGCTCGACCGAATGCCATAACCAGGACAAGGTCAGCATGGGAACGATTGCCGCCCGTGATTGCCTGCGCATCCTGCAACTGACCGAACAGGTCGCCGCTGCCAACCTGATTGCCGTCAAACAGGCGATCACGCTGCGCCTTAAAAACGGTGACATCAAACCCGATCAGCTTGGCAGCGACATCACAACCTTCCTAGATGCCCTTGGCAACGACATCCCGTTCATCGCCGAAGACCAGCCGCTCGAAGCAACACTCCGCCTTCTGATCGGCCGCATTCAATCGCGTCACTGGGCGCTTTATGGCGGGGATTTGGCATCATGATCAGTGCGTCGGTCACCGAAACGGTTCAGTTCTATCACCTTGATCCGATGAATGTCGTCTGGCACGGAAATTACGTGCAGTTCTTTGAAAATGCCCGCTGCGCCTTGCTTGACAAGGTCGATTACAACTATCCGCAAATGGATGCGTCGGGCTATGTCTGGCCGGTGGTGGATATGCGGGTCAAATATGTCCGCCCCTGCACCTTCGGGCAAAACATCACGATCACAGCCACACTTCGCGAATATGAAAACCGGCTTAAAATCGACTATCTGGTCAGCGACAGCAAAACCGGTGAAAAACTGACCAAGGGCTTCACCATTCAGGTCGCGGTCGAAAAATCCAGCGGCGAAATGCTTTACCGCAGCCCCGATTTCTTCATCGAAAAGATGGAGGCCCTTGTTTGATCCCGATCCGCCGCCTGATCGCATCCATCGCAACCGCCGCCCTGCTGGCTGCAGGCATGACCGGCACCGCACGCGCGGATGATATCCCATCCCCGGCGACAATCGGCACAGAACAATACCTCGGCGGCAGTTTCACCATGGACCGCCACCTTGACGGCTTTGAAAAGCCGCTCACCTCGAACGGCGATTTCGTCCTGTCCCCTGCAAACGGACTGGTCTGGCGCACCCTCGCCCCGTTTCCCGGCACCACGATCCTTGATGATCACGGCATCACCCGGATCGATGATCAGGGCAACCGAGACAAGTTGGCGCGTGGCGATCAGTTCCGCCAGTTTGTCGAACTGATTTCGGCTGTGCTTGCCGGAAACTGGCAACCGCTGGAACAGCGTTTTGACATCACCAGGGACACAACTGAACAGGGCGCATGGAAGGTCATCCTGACGCCAAAGGATGGCAGCACCATCCAGAACCAGATCAGCAAAATCACCGCCACGGGTACTGATTTTGTTGAAAATGTCCGACTGGAAAAACCGACCGGTGATCATGATGCCATCACCCTTTCCGATCAGGCATTGCAAGGCCTGCCGCTGCCGCCCGAATTTGCCGACCTTATGACCGGCGCGGCTCAGTAATGGCATTGCGCGCAACCCTCTGGGCCCTGTGCCTGATCACGATGGCGGTTTTCGCCACCTGGCAATTGCGCGGCGGTCATACCGGGATTGATGCCGATATCCTGTCCCTGATCGGACAGGAAAACGCCGCACAGACAGGTCCGCAAAGCGACATCGCCACCGTCCGCCATCTGCTGGCAAATGATGGTCAGCAGGCGATCTTCATGCTCACGCACGCCAATCGCGACACGCTTGAAACAGCCGCCACTGATTTCGCGGGCCGGATCGCGGCCCTTGATGGCGCGCAAACCATCACCCTTCCCGGTCACAACAACGACCGCTTTGCCGATCTGATGGCACTTTATGGCCCGCACGCCAACAGCCTGCTGTCACCCTCTGATCGCGAAAAGCTGGAAGATGGTAATGCCGAAACCCTTTATCACCGCGCCATCCAGAACATCTATTCCCCGGCAACGACCCTAAGCAGCCAGTCGCTAAAACAGGACCCGTTCGCGCTTCTGCCCGCCTTCCTGTCCGACCTTGGCACCAAGCTCGGCACCGGTAACGATATCATCGCCCACGGCGGGCAATTTTACCTGCCGGTGATGGCAAGCCTGTCACCCGATCTGCGCAGCTCCGGCAACGATCGACGCTGGGTCGCCGGGGCCAACGCCGCCCTGCAATCCATCATCGATGCCACACCCGGCCTGAATACCGCCAAAACCGGCCAGATATTCTTTGCCGTGGCAGAAGCCACCCGTGCGCAATCCGATGTGCAACGCATCGCAATCATCGCGACCATCGGCATCCTTGTGATGATCGGGCTGGTGTTCTACTCGCCCATCCCGCTTCTGGGGGCGCTTCTCGTCGTCGGCAGCGGCCTTTTGGCGGGGCTCGCCGCCGTGGTGGCGATCTTCCCGGCGATCCATGCGATTGCGCTGGTGTTTGGCGCGACCATGATCGGCATTTCGGTCGATTATGCCCTGCATTACCTTGTGCTGCGCTCCGATACCGGGTCACCCACGGACCGGCTGCGCAAAATCAGACCGGGGCTAAGCCTTGGCCTTCTGACATCCGTGATCGGCTTTGGCGCGCTGTCACTCAGCCCCACCCAATTGCTGTCCCAGATCGCGGTTTATTCCGTTGCCGGTCTGGTCGCTGCCTATTGTTCGGTGCTGTTCCTGCTGCCCCTGATCCCGGCCCGCGATGTCAGGTCTGCTTCGCCGATCCGCAAACTGCATGACGGCTTGCAAGCTGCCCTTGGCAAAACATTTGCCCCGATCCGGGTGCGGATGATCGCAAGTACCGCGATTATCCTCACCCTTGCTCTTGTGGCCTTCCTGATCCCCGCCAATAACGACATCCGGCAGTTCGGCCACGGCAATCATGCGCTGATATCGGATGCCGGAAACATCGCCGATATCCTTGGCCTTGGCGGCAGCCCCGTCTTTATCCGCATTGATGGCGATGATCCGCAAACCCGCCTTGAAACCGGCGAAGCAATCCGCGATGCCCTGACACCGCTGATCGCCGATAACCGGCTTGGCGGCATGATCGGCCTGTCCGATCTGATCCCGTCGATCACCCGACAAACCGAAAACCGCGATCTGGTCACAAATGGCCTTTATGATCGTTTTGGCGCCGCTCTTTCCGATCAATTGCCGGTCAACATCACCGCGCCGGATAAGGATGCCGATTACCTCATCCCCGATGACAATGCGGCAAGGACATTGCCCGAAATCGCCCGCCTGCATTCCGGCGGTTCGGACATCATCCGGCTTCGCAACGCCACCGATATTGACGCCATCCGCACCGCCCTTGGCCGTATCCAAAACGTCACCCTGATCAACCCGCCCACCGCGATCAGTGATCAGTTTGCCGCCTATCGCCTGTGGGCATGGATTGCCTTGGGGGGCGCGCTTTGTGTTGCCGCGATCCTTGCGGTTTTGCGTTACGGGCTTCGCACCGGCATCTGCGTTTTTGCCGCCCCCGCCGGGGCCATCCTGTTTGCCGTGCTGGGCGGTTATGCCTTTGGCATCGCCCAAAGCTTCTTTACCACCATGGCGCTGTTTCTGGTCTTTGCCATTGGCGCGGATTATGTGCTGTTTCTGGCCGAAAGCCGCAACGGAACCCATGATGACGACACGCGCCTTGCGGTATTGCTGTCGCTGATCAGTAGCGTACTTGCCTTTGGCCTGCTTGCCACATCATCCGTGCCGCTGGTGCGCGATATCGGATCGGTGATTGCCATCGGCCTGATCGGGGCATGGTTCCTGGCCTTCTGGATGAGCGCACCAGCAAAAAATAACACGCAAACCCAAAACCAGCGGGGACAGGAATAGTGAGACCCGATTGCGATATCGCCATCATCGGTGCCGGGCCTGCCGGATCGGTCATTGCCAAATTCCTCCATGATGCCGGCATGGCCGTTACCGTGCTCGAAGCCGAGACATTCCCGCGCTTCGTGATCGGCGAAAGCCTGCTGCCCAATTGCATGAATGTGCTCGAACGCGCCGGTCTTCTGGATGCCGTGACCGATGCCGGTTTCCAGTTTAAAAACGGTGCCGTCTTCGAATGCGGCCCCCAATATATGTCGATTGATTTCCGCCAGAATTTCGAACCATCCGATTGCTGGGGCACCACGTTTCAGGTCAAGCGCGCCCGCTTTGACCAGATTCTGGCAGGTGAGACCGCGCGCGCCGGGGTCGATATCCGCTTTGGCCATCGCGTCACATCCGCACAACTTGCCGATGGCCATTGCCGCCTTGGCTTCACCGATGACAACGGCAATCCGGGCGAACTCCGCGCAGGGTTCGTGGTCGACGCCAGCGGCTATGGCCGCGTCCTTCCCCGGATGCTCGGCCTTGCCCGCCCCGGCAAGTCAATAGAACGCCGTGCCCTCTTCACCCATATGCGCGATCACATCACCGATCCCGGCTATGACCGCGAAAAAATCCTGATCACGGTGCATCCGACCCGTCATGAAATCTGGTACTGGCTGATCCCGTTTTCCGATGGCACCGCATCCATCGGCGCGATTTATCCCGACAACGATCCGGCCTTTGCCGGTATGTCCGATCAGGACATTTTCAAACAACTGATCGACGATACCGCCTTGGGCAAACTACTTGCCAATGCCGAACCGATCCGCGATCTCAATTCCATCGCCGGATATAGCGCGCAATCGGAAAAACTTTTTGGCGATGGTTATGTGCTGCTTGGTAATTCGGCGGGCTTCCTTGATCCGGTGTTTTCATCGGGGGTCACCATTGCCATGCATTCCGCCGAACTGGCCGCCAAGGCCTTGATCGCGCGTCATAATGGCAATGCCGTTGACTGGAACATGGATTTCGCCGAACCGCTGTCAAAGGGGGTCGATACGTTCCGGGCTTACGTCGATGCATGGTATGATGGACGGTTACAGACGATTATTTTCAATCAGCCCGATGACGATTCACAACTGAAACGTATGGTCGTTTCGATCCTTGCAGGTTATGCATGGAATATGGAAAACCCGCTGGTCGCCAAAACCGAACGCTATCTTGAGATGTTGCACGATCTATGCGCTCCGTCGTCGTAAAAACCCTTGTCGCTGGCATGCTTGCCACAGGCCTGAGCGCCTGTGAAACAATGAACATGCCCGATCTGACGATGCCCGACTTTTCCATGCCGGACGTCTTCACATCAACACCGGTGCAAACCGTGATGCTTGACGAGGGTTACGAATTCACCCTGCCCGAACAGCCATGGGCCGATGATGACACCATCGACGTCACCCAACAGGTCACCGCAAGCTGGAAAAACACCAGCAGCAACGAAACCGAAACCGGCACCTTTCAGGCCCGCCTGTCCCTTGAACGCGACCATGTCCGCATCGTCATGATCGATGATCTGGGCCGTCGCGCGATTGATATCGACTGGACGCCCGATGCCCTGTCGGTCCAAACCGCCGACTGGCTGCCCGCAACACTTGATGCCAGGCGCATGCTTGCCGATATCGTCATGGTCTATTGGCCGCTGGATGTCGTGCGCGACGCCCTGCCGGGCAATATGTCGATCCGTGAAACCATGGGCGAACGCATGCTTCGCATGGATGACAGTGGCCGCGCCTATGCCCGGATCGAACGCCCGATCCGCGATGTCTGGCAGGGTGTGGCGAAGCTTCGCAATGAACGGTTTGGCTATGCCATCACGATCCGTTCACAACGGACCGGATCGTCATCATGACGCCGGGTTCGCTCTATCTTTCCGCCCTTGGCATCGTATCGGCCCTTGGCAGCGGGATCGATGAAAGCCGCACAACCCTGTTTGGCGATCGCCCGGCGGACATGATCGCGCGCGACGGCTTCCTGCCCGACCGCACCACGATCCTTGGCACAGTTACGCATGATCCCGAAACGCTACCCGAAAACCTTGCCCGTCACGATACCCGCAACAACCGCCTGCTTTGGGCCGCAACCCGGCAGATCGAAACCGACATCACCAATCTGATCGCCGATATCGGCCGGGACCGCATCGGTGTCATCATGGGCACCAGCACATCGGGCATCGAAGAGGGCACAAGCGATTACGAAGCTGCCCTTGATGGCGGTGCTTTCCCTGAAACGTTCCTGTATAGCCATCAGGAAATCGGATCCCCCGCCGATTTCCTGCGCGATGCCTTTGATCTTGGCGGACCGTCCTATGCGATTTCAACCGCCTGCTCGTCGAGTGCCAAGGCCTTCGCCGCCGGGGCGCGCCTGATCAATACCGGGCTGTGCGATGCGGTTCTGGTCGGCGGCGTCGATAGCCTCTGCCGCCTGACCGTGCGCGGCTTTGATGCCCTGCAATCGGTATCAAGCGGCATCTGCAACCCGATGAGCATCAATCGCGACGGTATCAATATCGGCGAAGGGGCCGCCATCTTCATCCTGCGCCGGAATGCCAATCCCGATACGGGCGACATCGAATTGCTCGGTGTCGGTGAAAGCTCCGACGCCCATCACCCCAATGCGCCGCATCCCGATGGCCGGGGGGCCGCCATGGCAATGCAAAACGCGCTGGCAAACGCCAAACTCAAACCATCCGACATCGCCTATATCAATCTGCATGGCACCGCGACCCCGCTTAATGACGGCATGGAAGCCCGTGCAGTTTGTGATGTTCTGGGTGCCAACGTCCCGGCAAGCTCCACCAAACCCATGACCGGTCATACGCTGGGTGCTGCGGGCGCCATCGAAGCCGCCATGCTCTGGCTATCGCTTTGCGATGCTGCTCATGGCGCGCCCCTGCCGCGTCATATCTGGGATGGTGCGACTGATCCCGAAATTCCCGACATCAATCTGGTGACCAGACCGGGCACGAAATTGCCCCCTTCGGATCGGTTGGCGATGATGAGCAACTCGTTTGCTTTTGGCGGCAGCAACGTCTCGGTCATTCTTGGCCGTGGCTGGAACCGGGGGGACCGCGCATGAATGCGTCTGTGAAATCCACCTTCCCGCCAGCCTTCGCCCCGGTCGAAACACTGGTGCCGCACGCGGCCCCGATGCTTCTGATCGACCGCGTTCTGAATGCCGATGCCGAAAGCCTGACGGCAGAGGTCCGCATCACCAAAAACAGCCTGTTCTTCACCCCCACGCACGGCATCCCCGCCTATGTCGGGATTGAATATATCGCACAGTCGGTCGCGGCCTATAGCGGCTGGCGCGCCCAGTCTGCTGCCCCCGGCACTGCCCCAAAAATCGGCTATCTGCTCGGCACGCGCAAAATGACCATGGCGTGCGACGGCTTTGTCGATGGCGATGTACTTGTCATCCATGTGAAAAACATTTTCGAAGACGGCGAAATGGGTGTGTTTGACGGCGAAGTCCGCAAAGGTGACGAAACCCTTGTGACCGCCCGCATCAATGTCTATCAGCCAGATGACGCCGCATCCGAAACCCCAACCAGCAACCAAGAAACGACAAAGCCATGACAGAAACCATTCTGGTAACAGGTGCAAGCAAGGGGATCGGTGCCGCCACCGCGCGCCGTCTTGCAAGGGACGGTTTTGATATCGTCGTCCATTATCATTCCGATCAAACCGGGGCCGAAACCGTCCGTGATGATATCATCGCCCTTGGCCGCAATGCCCGCCTGATCCGGTTCGATATCGCTGACCGCGACGCGACGCGCACCGCAATCGAGGCCGACATTGCCGATCATGGCGCACCCTATGGCGTGATCCTCAATGCCGGGCTGACCCGCGATGGACCTTTCCCGGCGCTCGAAGATGATGATTGGGATCGGGTTCTGCACACCAATCTCGATGGCTTTTACAATGTGATCAAACCGCTGATCATGCCGATCATTCAACGGCGCAAGGGCGGGCGGATCGTTGCGCTCACCTCCATCGCCGGGATTGCCGGCAATCGCGGACAGGTCAATTATGCGGCGTCAAAGGCCGGGATCATCGGCGCGGTCAAATCGCTTGCCCTTGAACTCGCCAAACGCAAAATCACCGTCAATGCCGTCGCACCCGGCGTGATCGAAACCCAGATGACCGGCGACCTGCCCGCGGACGAGGTCAAGGCCATGATCCCGATGCGCCGCTATGGCACAACGGACGAGGTCGCGGGCACCATCGCGTTTCTGTGCAGCCCCGATGCGTCTTACATCACGCGTCAGGTCATCAGTGTAAATGGGGGCATGTTATGAGCAACACATCCTCCACCCGCCGCGTGGTCATCACAGGCATGGCGGGCATCACGGCCCTTGGTGATAACTGGAAAACCATTTCATCGCGCATGGCTGCGGGCGAAACCGGCATCCGGCGCATGGATGACTGGGATGGCAAATATGATCTGCGTACCCGCCTTGCCGCCCCCGTGCAGGATTTCACGCTCAAGGGCAAATTCAGCCGCAAACAGCTCCGCAGCATGGGCCGTGTTGCCCAGATGTCGGTCGCTGCCACCGACAAGGCACTCGAAATGGCGGGGCTTCGTGATGATACCGCCATCTTGCAGGGCGGGCGTCTTGGCATTGCCTATGGCTCGTCCTTTGGAAGTACGCCCCCCGTTCTCGGCTTTACCCGCCTGATGGAACATGGCGACAGCAACGCGATCACCGCCACCAGCTACATCCAGATGATGAGCCACACGGCAGCCGTCAATATCGGCGTGCTCTATGGCATTTCCGGGCGCATCATCCCGACCTCGACCGCCTGCACATCGGGCAGCATGGGGATCGGATATGCGTACGAGGCGATCAAATTCGGCATGCAGGATCTGATGATCGCCGGCGGGGCGGAGGAACTCTGCCCCACCATGGTCGCCGTGTTCGATACCCTGTTTGCCACAAGTACGTCCAACGACGCCCCCGAACTATCCCCGCGCCCCTATGATGCCAGGCGCGATGGTCTGGTGATCGGCGAAGGGGCCGGAACGCTGATCCTCGAAGAATACGAACACGCCAAGGCCCGCGGCGCCACGATTTACGGCGAAATCGTCGGCTTCGCCAGCAATTCGGACGGCGCACATATTACCCAACCCGCGGCGGATAAAATGGAAGTCGCCCTTCGTAAATCGCTTGAAACTGCCGGGTTGTCACCATCGGATATCGATATCGTCAATGGCCACGGTACCGCGACGGATCATGGCGACCTTGCCGAAAGCAAGGCGACCCGTGCGGTGTTTGACCGCGCCATTCCGATGCACACCCTAAAGGGCCATTTCGGCCACAGCCTTGGCGCATGTGGTGCCATCGAGGCATGGCTTGGCCTTGAAATGATGCGCGAAGGCAAATTTGTCGCCACCGCCAATCTTGAACAGGTCGACCCGGAATGCGCCGAACTTGATTACATCTATGGCGACGCCAGAAGCCTTTCGGCGGAACATATGATGAGCAACAATTTCGCCTTTGGCGGTATCAACACATCCCTGATCTTCCGACAAATCTGAAGCGCTTAGCAAGCCCGCTTAACATTCCAAGGTTCTCTAAATATCTGTTCTCTTGCAGATTGAATATTTTTATGCGGTTCCTTCAGATTAGGAACCAAATTCTTCTACGTGGCCTTTTCCTAACTGTAGAGCTACGCTGTATGAAGAAATTCCAGCTTCTGAAATCGCATTTTCAATATCATCTTTACAAATTTCGAGGGCAGAGGCCCTCGTAGCTTCTTCGTTAAAAGAACAGCTCCAAGCAGTAGTTAAATCGGGCAGCTTTGTCCAATCTTTGCTCTTTAGATGTTCGTATACTTTCTTCCTCTTATCTGGACTTACACCTTTCTCCAAATCCAACGTCATCAAAACATGGTATGCCATTACATCCTCTCCTCAAGTTTGGATTTTCCCCTGCCGGATAATACATTAAATATTTTCCATATAACGCTACTTCATTTGGCGTAAACATCAACCAAAAGTTAAAGAAAAACACTAAAAATTACCCAAAATTGAACTTGCGATCATCAAGCAAGAAAGAACTTACTCACAACAGACCTATAGAATCTCGCTATAACTTTCTCAATCTGCACAATGCCTCTCATCGAATTACACATCGTCCACATGAATTATCCAATGTCCTGTATGTTCCAACTGCGGACCCTGTCCGCCGAACATATGATGAGCAACAATTTCGCCTTTGGCGGCATCAACACATCCCTGATCTTCCGGCAAATCTGATTTTACCGACCAACAAAAACCCCGGCATCTGCCGGGGTTTTGCGTTTCAGGCCGCGTTTCTATCCGCCGGGATCGATGCCGTCGCCTCGATCTCGATCAATGCTTCGTCTTCGACAAGCGCACTGACAACCACCATCGTCATCGCCGGGAAATTCTTGCCAAGCACGCGGCGATAGGCCTCGCCGACCTCGCGCTGTTTCGCAAGATATTCCTGCTTGTCGACCACATACCATGTCAACCGTGTCAAATGCTCCGGCCCGCCACCGGCGGCCTCCAGCACATCGACAATATTGCGCAACGCCTGTTCCATCTGACCGACGAAATCCTTGGCGACAAAGACCTGATCAGCATTCCAGCCGATCTGCCCGCCGATATAAAGCGGTACTCCGTCGGCCAGCACGCCATTTGCGTAACCCTTGGGCGGTTTCCATCCGTCTGGCTGAATGATTTTATGCATCTTTTTCTACCATTTCATTGATTTCGTTGTCGATTTTGGCACGCAAATCATCGGGCCACGGCACCGATTTACCGGCACCCCTTCTGGTAAACACCAGCGTTGCTGTCATCGAAAGGCGTTGCTCGTCGCCACAGACAGCCGTGATTTCAAGATCAAGGCTTGATCGCCCCAACCGTTTCGGCACCAGCCGAAATTCAAGCATCTCGCCAAGGCGGCTTGGCGCGGTAAAACTGATCTGAAGCCCCGCGGTCGGCACCGCCACCTCGTCCACGCCATGCATCTGCGCAAAGCTGAAGCCGATCCGGGCCTCGAACCACTCTTCGACCGTCGCATTGATCATTTCGAAATAGCGCGGATAAAAAACGATCCCCGCCGGGTCGCAATGCTGAAACAGGACTTTCTGGGCATAGGTGAACGTCGTCATCTCACACCCCCAGATACCGGTCGGCAAGATCATCACTCAGATCACCCACCGCCCCCGTCCATGCGGTAACGCCCTTTTCGACCACCACATAACGGTCCGCAACGCCGGATAATTCCTTCAACGACTTGTCGACGACAAGGATCGATAACCCCGATTGCTTCAAACGGTTGATCGCCGCCCAAATCTCTTGGCGCACCACCGGGGCAAGCCCCTCGGTCGCCTCATCAAGGATCAGAAGCCGTGGGTTGGTCATCAATGCCCGCCCAATGGCCAACATCTGCTGCTCCCCCCCCGAAAGCGTCATCGCCTTCTGATCGCGCCGTTCGGCAAGCCGTGGGAAAAGGTCCGCCACCCGGTCAAAATCCCATTCACCGGCCCGGGCCGCCGCCATCAGGTTTTCCATCACGCTTAACCGGGCAAAGCAGCGCCGCCCTTCGGGGACAAGCCCGATGCCAAGCCGTGCCGCCTTGTGCGATGGCAGTTTCGCAAGATCAGTATCAGCAAAGCGGACCTCGCCATCCCGGTGGCTCATCATCCGGCAGATGGTCTTGATCGTCGTGGTCTTGCCCATGCCGTTGCGCCCCATAAGCGCAACCGCCTCGCCCTCATTCACGATCAGATCGACGCCAAACAACGCCTGCGACGCACCATAAAACGCGGTGATGCCTGATACTTCCAGAAGTGCGCTCATGATCAGGCTTCCTCCCCCAGATACGCCCGCTTGACGTCTTCATTGCCACGAATATCGTCAACCGTTCCGGTCGCAATCACCCGCCCATAAACCAGAACCGAAATCCGGTCGGCCAGCGCAAAGACCGCGTCCATGTCATGTTCGACCAGAAGGATCGGCGCTTCTGCCCGCAACCCGTCCAGGAACCCGGTCAACCGTTTCGACCCTTCCGGCCCCATTCCTGCCATCGGCTCGTCGAGCAAAAAGGCACGCGGCTTAAGCGCAAGCGCCACCGCCATTTCAAGCTGCCTGCGTTCGCCGTGCGATATGTCGGCGGCCCGCATCTCCGCCCGGTCGGCAAGGCCAACCCGTTCCAGCTGCGCCATCGCCGGTTCAAGAAGCGACGCATCGCTCAGAACCGGCTTGAAAAACCGGAAGATTTTCCCGCTGACCGATTGCTGCGCCAGAACGACGTTCTGAAGCACGGAGAATTCCGGCATCAGGGATGACACCTGAAATGTCCGCGCCAATCCCATGCGGGATCGCTCCACCGCATCCAGATCACCGATATCACGTCCGGCAAAGCGGATGTCACCACTATCGGGTTTGATCTCGCCCGCGATCTGCTTGATCAGGGTGGATTTGCCCGCCCCGTTCGGCCCGATCAGGGCATGGATTTCACCGGGCATAAGGTCCAGCGACACATTGTCACTCGCCAGTAACGCGCCGAACTGCTTGGTGACATTGGATAGTGAAAGAATGGCTTCAGGCATGTTTGCGCTCCCCCGCCAGAAGGCCGATCAGGCCACCGCGTGCAAACAGCACCACCACCAGCAACAGAATACCCAGCGGCAATTGCCAATATTCGAACATGCCGCCCAGAAGATGTTCCAGAATGATGTAAAGTGCCGCCCCCGCAACCGGACCAAACAGCCGCCCGACCCCGCCAAGAATGACAAACACCATGATTTCACCCGACATATGCCATGACAGCATCGACGGGCTGACAAACCGGTTCAGATCGGCATAAAGCGCACCGGCCCATGCGGTAATCATCGCCGAAATCACGAACGCCACCAGCCGCACGCGGAACGGCGCAATACCAATCGCCATCATGCGCTGGCTGTTTTGCCGCGCCCCATGCAGGGCCAAACCAAACCGCGACCGGATCAGAACAGCCGAAAACGCAATCGCAACACCAAGCATCGCGGCACACAAGCCAAAGAAGCTGATCGGATCAAGCGTATTGAGCCCCGGGAAGCTGTTGCGCACATAGATCGAAAGCCCGTCTTCCCCACCGTAAGCCGGCCAGGAAATCGCGAAATAATAGATCATCTGCGCAAAGGCCAGCGTGATCATGATGAAATAGACACCACTGGTCCGAAGCGTGATCGCCCCGATCAGAAGGGCGACCAGTGCGGATGCGATCAATGCCACGATCCAGATGACAATCATCTGTGTCGTACCGTTGATTTCAAAGGGTGCCTCCATGATCGGCTCGTAATTCAGCGCATGGCTGGCAAGGATACCGGCGGCATAGCCCCCGATCCCGAAAAACGCCGCATGGCCAAACGACACAAGCCCGCCATAGCCAAGTGCGATATTAAGCCCGACACCCGCCATGCCAAGGATCGCAACCTTGGTCGCAAGGGTGATGATAAACGGCTCGCCCATGATCTGTGCGATCACCGGCACCGCAATCAGCAACGCCGCCAGAACGATATTAAGGATGGTTTCGCGGTTCATGCTCATATCAGGCTTCCGTCCCGAACAAACCGCTTGGCCGCAGGAAAAGCACCAGCGCCATAACGATATAAATCAGCATCGATGCAAGGGCCGACCCGATCGCCGTCGCACTTGCCGGATCGAAAAATGCCTCGAACCCGATGGGTAACAAAAACCGCCCCATCGTGTCGGTAAAGCCGACCAGAAGCGATCCGATAAGCGCGCCTTTGATCGACCCGATCCCGCCAATCACGATCACAACGAATGCCAAAATCAGAACCGGTTCGCCCATGCCGACCTGTACTGATTGTGTCGTTCCGACAAACGCCCCGGCAAGACCTGCCAATGCCGCACCCAGCGCAAAAACAACCGTATAAAGCCGGTCGATATTGATCCCCAGTGCCGCAATCATTTCACGGTCGGCTTCCCCGGCGCGAATGCGCGTGCCAAGCCGCGTCTTGCCAATCAGGGCAAAAAGACCCGTCGCCACGATCAGACCGGCAACAATAATCGCCAGCCGGAAAATCGGATATTCCGATCCACCGGGCATCGTCACCGTGCCCGAAAGGGCTTCGGGGACATTTAAAAACAGCGGGAAAGACCCGAAAATCCACCGGGTGCCTTCGGAAAAAATAAGAATAAGCGCAAATGTCGCCAGCACCTGATCAAGGTGATCACGTTTATAAAGCCTGCGGATCACCAGCATCTCGACCAGCGCGCCGGCAAGGGCGGCCGCCATCAAACTCGCGACAAGGCCAAGCCAGAATGAACCGGTCCATGCCGCAACGGCCGCGCACGCAAACGCGCCCACCATATAAAGCGACCCGTGCGCCAGATTGATCAGCCCCATGACACCAAAAACAAGCGTCAGACCCGATGCCATCAGAAACAGCATGACCCCCGACTGAAGGCCGTTCAGAAGCTGCTCCAGGAATAAAGAAAACATAAAGGAAAACTCCGTCGCAAGATGGCGGGCATCAGCCCCGGAAACCGGGCACAAATGCCCGCCGAACTTGCCAGTCTATGAAACAGACTTCGTCGTTACATCGCACATTCCGACGCATAGGCATCGGCATGATCGATAAGGGCTGTGCCAATGATCTTGTTGGTCAGAACGTCGCCTTCCTTCACCACTTCACGGACATAGATGTCCTGGATCGGATGCTGGTTCGGACCAAAGATGAATTTGCCACGGACGGAATTGAAGTCCGCCGCACGCAGCGCATCACGGAATGCGTCGGCATCCTTGACGTCTGCCTTGCCCATTGCCGACAGCAACAGATTGGCGGTGTCAAAGCCATATGACGCATAGATCGACGGCAGGCGGCCGTATTCCGCCTGGAAGGTTTCGACAAACGCCTTGTTGGGGTCGTTGTCGATGTCCTTGGACCAGTTGGCGGTGTTTTTGATGCCAATCGCCGCATCGCCAATCGCGCCAAGGATCCCCTGATCCAGCGAGAATGCCGGACCGATCAGCGGAATATCCACACCCGACTGGGCATACTGTTTCATGAACGCAATGCCCATGCCGCCCGGCAGGAAGAAGAACACGCTATCCGCACCCGATGCACGGATTTGTGCGATTTCGGCCGCATAGTCGGTCTGACCAAGCTTGGTGTAAACCTCGCCCGATACATCCCCCAGATAGAAACGCTTGAAACCGGCGATGGAATCCTTGCCCGCCGGATAGTTCGGCGCCATCACAAAGGTTTTCTCGTAACCGGCACTGGTCGCATAACCGCCTGCGGCTTCATGCAGGTTGTCGTTCTGATACGAAACGCTGAAGTAATTCTTGTTGCAGCCCTTGCCCGCCAATTGCGACGGTGCGGCATTGACCGAAAGATAGAACTTGTCCTGTGCCACCGCCGACGGCACCACCGCCATCGCCAGGTTCGACCAGATGATACCGGTCAGCACATCGACCTTCTCGCTCTGGATCATTTTATCGGCCAACTGAACCGCGATATCGGGTTTCTGCTGATCGTCTTCGATCACAACCGTCAGGTCCGGGTTATTGGCCTGCTTGACCGCCAGCATGAAACCATCGCGCGCATCGATGCCAAGCCCCGCACCGCCACCCGAAAGGGTCGTGATCATGCCAACCTTGACCGGCTCGGCCTGTGCCGCCCCCGCCATCAAAAGCGCAGCCAAAGCTGCGATTGTCGTCTTAGTGCCCTTCATTAAAGCCTCCGTGTTTATGTTTTTATCTACTCAGCAACATCGGCATTCCGTGACTTTGTTGTTTTTTGTCACGGGTGAGGATGTGGCCCCACTAATATGACCGAAATGGTCATTCGGATTTGTGCGGATGCACGAAGCAAAATCGCCGGAACATCTACATGTTTCAAGATTTTGCGACACAGCAGCCCGTGCAAATCCGGATGATCCGCAGGACAACCGAGATGACCGCGAACTCCAGCGTCAAACCCCTTGACCGGGGGTGCGTCCCGCTCTGCGGGCTTTTCCTTGTATTTCGCGGTCATCTCGGTTGCCATTACGATCATATTAGTGGGTCCACACCCTCTGAACCTGATGCCTGCCCCTGATTTTGCAGTGTTCCATCAGGCCCGTCCATCCTCAAAGCGTGGTTCGCACCCGCCAGAGTTCCGGAAACAGTTCAACTTCCAGCATTTTTTTAAGGTAACTCACCCCGCCGGTCCCCCCGGTCCCGCGTTTGAAGCCAATGACGCGCTCCACCGTGGTCACATGGTTGAACCGCCAACGACGGAAATAATCCTCAAAATCCACCAGCTTCTCGGCCAGCTCATAAAGCGGCCAATGCTTCTCCGGCGCGCTGTAAACCACATGCCACGCCGCAATCACCTCGTCATGTGCCTCGTATGGCGCACTGACATCGCGTGACAACACCGCGTCTGGCACCGCAATGCCTTCCCGCGCCAAAAGGGCCAGCGCCTCATCATAAAGGCTGGGCGTTGCCTGTTCGCCCTTCAGCATCTCGGTAATGTCGTCGCGGTGCGCATGCGGGCGCAACATCGCATGGTTCCGATTGCCCAGCATGAACTCGATCTGGCGATACTGGTATGACTGGAAGCCCGACGACGGGCCCAGCGCATCGCGAAATGTCGTATAGTCGCTGGGCGTCATGGTCCGCAAAACGTCCCACGCATTGTTCAATTGCTCGAATATCCGCGATACCCGCGCCAGCATCTTGAATGCCGGTTGCAGACGGCCTTCGCGGATGGCATCACGTGCGGCGGTAATCTCACGGATCGCAAGTTTCATCCACAATTCGGATGTCTGATGCTGAATGATAAACAGCAACTCATCCTGCGCATCAGTCAAGGGATGCTGCGCGGTCAATACCGCATCCAGCGCCAGATAATCGCCATACGACATCTGATCGGAAAAATCGGTGCGCGCACCCTCGGTACTGGGGTCATAGGGCTGGTTCATCGGACAGCCGGTATTTTTGGCTTTATCGCTCATGTCACGGCATTCCTTTTATGGAATTCCGGCTTGTCCCAAGCCCGCGTTTCCATGATTTCGGCCAGTATTTTCACTGCGCCATCAACATCGTTACTGTCGATATAAAGCGGGGTAAAGCCGAACCGGATGATATCGGGTGCCCTGAAATCACCAATCACGCCGCGCGAAATCAATGCCTGCATCACCGCATAGCCATCTGCGAATTTGAACGAAACCTGCGATCCGCGCAGGGCCGCATCCCGCGGGCTTGCCAGTTCCAGCATCGGGCAGCTTGCCTCGACCCCTGCGATGAACTGCTCGCAAAGCTCAATACTGCGTTTGCGGATATCGGCCATCTCGACCCCGTCCCACGCCTTCATTGCTTCTTCCAGAACCGTCATCTGAATGACCGGCGGGGTGCCGACCCGCATCCGCGAAACATCCGGGGCCGGGCTGTATTCAAGGTCAAAGGCAAACGGTGCGGCATGGCCAAGCCAGCCAGACAATGCCGGGCGCACGGTCTTCGCATGATCGGGCCGGACATAAATGAATGCCGGCGCACCCGGACCACCATTCAGATACTTGTATGTGCAACCGACCGCAAAATCGGCCTCACATCCCGCAAGATCGACCGGCACCGCCCCCGCCGAATGCGCCAGATCCCAGATCACAATCGCGCCCGCATCGTGGGCCAGCTTCGTGATCCGTTTCATGTCATACATCCGCCCGGTGCGGTAATCGACATGGGTCAGCATCAGAACCGCAAGCTCATCGTTGATCAGGCTTTCGACATCTTCCGGGTTTGGCGTCTTTAAAACATGGCCCTTATCAAGGCTTTTGATCAGCCCATCGGCGATATAAAGGTCGGTCGGGAAATTGCCATTGTCCGACACCACCACCTTGCGATCCGGCTTCATTTCAAGCGCACTGGCCAGCGCCTGATAAACCTTGATCGACAAAGTATCGCCCATCACCACCGTACCCGGTGCCGCCCCGATCAGACGCGCGACCAGATCGCCAACGCGTTTGGGCTGCTCCATCCACCCGGCATCGTTCCAGCCGCGGATAAGCATCTCGCCCCATTCATCACTGATCATGGATTTGGCGCGCGCGGCCGCACTTTTCGGCATCGCGCCCAATGAATTACCATCAAGATAAATCACCCCGTCAGGGATATGGAACAAGGCTTTGGTGGCGGCAAAGTCAATCATGCAGACATTTCCTGTTTCAGGCGGAATCGCTGGATTTTTCCAGTCGCGGTTTTCGGTAACGCATCGATAAACAGGATCGAACGCGGATATTTATAAGGTGCAATCGTCGCCTTGACATGATCCTGCAAAAGCTTCGCCATTTCGGGTGACGGATTGGCATTCGGGGTCAATACCACATGCGCCTGCACGATATAACCGCGTTCCTCGTCAGCAGCCGCCACCACCGCACATTCCGCCACATCCGGATGTGCAAGCAACGCTGCCTCGACCTCAGGACCTGCAATGTTGTAACCAGACGAAACGATCATATCGTCATTACGCGCGGCAAAATGGAAATAGCCGTCGCTATCGACAAAAAACGCATCCCCCGTCAGGTTCCAGCCATCGCGCACATAACCATGCTGCCGATCATCGGCCAGATACCGGCACCCGGTCGGCCCGCGCACCGCAAGCTTGCCAATCGTGCCAACCGGAAGCTCGTTCATTTCATCATCAACGATCCTGGCTTCATATCCTCCAACGGGGCGCCCGGTGCAGGCCGGGTGACTGTCGCCAAACCGGTTGGAAATAAAGATATGCAGCATCTCGGTGGCACCAATGCCATCCAGCATCGGCTTGCCGGTCTTTTCCATCCATGCCTTGTAAACCGGTGCGGGCAATGTCTCGCCCGCTGAAACGGCGGCACGAAGGGACGATAAATCCGCCCCGTCTTCCATCGCCGCCAGCATCGCCCGATACGCCGTCGGCGCGGTAAAGCACACGGTTGCCTTATAGGTTTCGATAATCTCGATCATGTTGGGCGGCGATGCCTTTTCAAGCAACGTCGCGGTTGCCCCGAAGCGCAACGGGAAAACCGCCAACCCGCCAAGCCCGAAGGTAAAGGCAAGCGGCGGCGATCCGACAAACACATCATCGGGCGTCACATTCAAAACTTCCTTGGCATAACCATCGGCAATGATCAGAAGATCACGATGGAAATGCATGGTGGCCTTGGGTTCGCCCGTGGTGCCGGATGTGAAGCCCAGCAACGCCACATCGTCGCGCCCGGTCTTCACCGCCTCATATTTCACCGATTTGGTCAGCGCAATGCGATCCAGTTCCGCGTCATGATTGGCCGTACCGTCAAAGCCGATAACTTTCTTAAGGAATTTGCTGTCCTTGGCACACGCCACCAGCTCATCCATCAGCCGCGTATCGCAAAGGGCAAATTCGATCTCGGCCTTGTCAACGATCTGCGCCAGTTCACCGGCACGCAGCATCGGCATGGTATTGACCACAACCGCACCCGCCTTGGTTGCGGCTAACCAGCAGGCCACCATCGCCGGATTATTGGCCGACCGGATCAAAACCCGGTTGCCGGGCTTAACGCCATAATCCTCGGCCAGCGCATGGGCAATGCGGTTGGTCCAGTCGGATAATTCCTTGTATGTCCGCTGGCGACCATTGCCGATCAGGGCAGTATTATCGCCAAATCCCTGTTCGACCATCCGGTCGGTCAGCTCGACCCCGGCATTGAGATATTCGGGATACTGAAACTTTTCGAGGTTAAAGACCGGCCAACTTTCGACCGGTGGCAGATTGTCCCTTGCGAACGTATCGCTATGTGCGGTCGGACCCAGAACGTGCGACATGGTTAAGCCCCTGATACAGCTATTTTTGTGCCAGCGTTTGCCGTGCAATGATTATTTTTTGGACGTCTGACGCACCTTCATAAATCCGAAGGGCGCGAATTTCCCGATACAGCGTTTCAACGATGTGACCAGAACGCACACCATCGCCGCCATGTATTTGTACCGCCTTGTCGATGACGGTTTGGGCATGATCGGTTGAATAAAGTTTTGCCATTGCGGCCTCGCGCGACACCCGCGATGCCCCGCTATCCTTAAGCCACGCCGCGCGATAAACCAGAAGCGCACTGGCATCGACATCAAGCGCCATGTCGGCCACATGCCCCTGCACCATCTGCAAATCAAAAAGCGGCGCACCAAACAGTTCCCGGGACTGAACCCGATTGATGGTTTCATCCAACGCACGTCTGGCAAAGCCGAGTGCGGCGGCGGCGACGGTCGACCGGAACACGTCCAGAACCGACATCGCGATCTTGAACCCTTCACCCGGAAGGCCAATCAGGGCCGTTGCCGGAATACGGCAATCATCAAATTTCAGCCGCGCCAACGGATGCGGCGCAATCGTTTCCAGCCGCTCGGCAATCGAAAGGCCCGGTGTGTTGGCGGGTACCAGAAACGCCGAAAGCCCCTTGGCCCCCGGGGCCTCGCCGGTACGGGCAAAGACGCAATAAAAATCAGCAATCCCGCCATTGGAAATCCAGGTTTTCTCGCCATTCAGGACAAAATCACTGCCATCGGCGCAGGCTTCCAGCGCGATATTGGCAACGTCTGATCCCGATTGCGGTTCGGTCAGGGCAAAGGCGGCAATCGCCTTGCCGGACCGGACTTTCGGCAGGATCTCTGCGCGCTGTGCCCTGGTGCCAAACAGCGAAATCGCCCCGCTGCCAAGCCCCTGCATGGCAAAGGCAAAATCGGCCAGCCCGTCATAGCGCGCCAGCGTCTCACGGATCAGGCAAAGCGACCGGACGTCAAGCTTCGCGCCATCAATGTCGGGGTCAATCGCTGCATGGTTAAGCCACCCGCCATCGTTAAGCCGCGCCACAAGGTCCCGGCACGCCCCATCGACATCATGATGATCGATACCGTCAAGATTGGCCGCCGCCCACGCATCAAGCCGTGCGGCAAGTTCGCGGTGCCGGTCTTCGAAAAACGGCCAGTCAAGATAGGACGTATCAGCCATCAGTTCCCCTCGAACACCGGTTTTTCCTTGCCGACAAATGCCTTATAGGCGCGATTGAAATCCTCGGTCTGCATGCAGATCGCCTGCGCCTGTGCTTCGGCCTCAATCGCCTGTTCGATCCCCATATTCCATTCCTGCGCCAGCATGGTTTTGGTCATCATGTGACCAAAATTCGGGCCTTCGGAAATCCGGGTTGCCAGGGCTATCGCCTCGGCCTCCAGAACATCACCCTCGACCAGCCGGTTATAGAAGCCCCAACGCTCGCCCTCATCGGCACTCATGGAACGCCCGGTATAAAGAAGTTCCGCCGCCCGGCCCTGCCCGATGATGCGCGGCAGGATCGCACATGCCCCCATGTCACAGCCCGCAAGCCCGACACGGGTAAACAGAAACGCCGTTTTCGATACCGGGGTCGCAATGCGCAAATCCGACGCCATCGCAATGATCGCCCCCGCACCAACGCAAATGCCATCCACCGCTGCAATCACCGGCTTGCCACAGCCAATGATCGCCTTGACCAGATCGCCGGTCATGCGGGTAAATTCCAGAAGCCCCTTCATGTCCTTGTCGATCAGCGGGCCGATAATGTCGTGCACGTCCCCGCCCGAACAGAAATTGCCACCGTTCGATCCAAACACCACTGCCTTGATATCATCGGCATAAACCATATCGCGGAACGTATCGCGAAGCTCGGCATAGCTCTCGAACGTCAGCGGGTTTTTGCGTTCCGGCCGATCCAGCGAAATGACCGCAACATCGCCTTCCATGCGCCAGTTGAAATGCTTTGGCGTGATGCTTGCCATCTTAGTCATGGTGCGCCTCGTTATGATGATAAACAGTCCGAAGGATACGGATCAGGGCATCGGCATCACTGGCCGACAGATCGGAAAACAGCTCGGATACCCAGCCTTCATGCACAAGGGCCCGCTCGGCAAAATCCTTTTCGCCCGCTTCCGTCAGGCGCACGATCGATGCCCGACGATCATTTTCAACCGGCACCCGGACCAGCATCCCCTCGGTCACCAACCGGTCAACAATCCCGGTGACATTGCCGTTTGACACCATCAACGCACTTGAAAGCTCGCTCATGCGCATCCCGTCGCGGGATCGGTAAAGGGCCGCCATCACGTCAAAGCGCGGCAGGGTCGACCCGAATTCAAGGCGCATCTTCTCGCGAAGTTCGCCCTCGATCTTGCGCGATACGCGTAAAACCTGAAGCCACGCCCGCAAACGCGCCTTTGAAATATCCGATGTTTCATTGTGCGGCATATCGGGGTCGCGGACTGTTTTATCCATATTCATATCTCTCCTCCCGATACCGAAATCGCCTGCCCGGTGATCGATGCGGCCTGGCGGCTTGCCAGCCACATGACGGTCTCGGCAACTTCTTCGGGTTGGATCAACCGGTTCTGCGGATTGATTTTCGCAAGGCTTGCGCGCGCGTCTTCCTTACTCATGCCGGTTTTCGCAACGATATTGGCAACCGATTGTTCAAGCATCGGCGTTTCCATGAAACCGGGGCATACCGCATTAACCGTGATCGGCGTTGCGGCCAGCTCGGTCGCAAGGCTTTTGACAAGCCCGACCACCGCATGTTTCGCCGCGCAATAGGCGGTGACATAGGCATACCCCTTAAGCCCCGCCGTCGATGCAATCGAAATCAACCGCCCCGGCTTGGCGCGGTCCATCACGTTCAACCCTTCGCGGAACGTCAAAAACGTACCGGTCAGGTTCACATCCATCGTGCGTTTCCAAAGATCAATGGATGTTTTGCCAAACGGCGCGCTTTCGGCCATGCCGGCATTGGCAATCACCAGATCGGGCGCGCCGATCACATCGCAGAATGTGCCAAACATCGCACGCACCGATGCCTCGTCCGTCACATCGGCGGGAATGGCGGTGATATTGGAATGTTTTGCCACCTCGGCCAGCATCTCAGGCCTGCGGCCTGATACCGCGACCTTCACCCCGGCATCGGCCAGCATGCGGGCCATCACGGCCCCCACACCCGTCCCGCCGCCGGTAATCAATGCTGTGCTGATGGCAAGGTTTCCCATGGGTTATACCTTCCCGGTCATGACGTCGGACCGTTCCGCCAGACGCCACATCTGATCCCGCCCGGCATGGTACGGTTCCGGCCAGTTTTCCGTCCGGTTGCCAAGCCCGGCTGCTGCATGCAGCGTCCAGTACGGATCGGCCAGATGCGGTCGCGCAAGGCACACAAGGTCCGCCCGTCCCGCCATCAGGATCGAATTGACGTGATCGGGTTCGTAAATATTGCCAACCGCCATGGTCGCCATATGTGCCTCGTTCCTGATCCGGTCGGAAAACGGTGTCTGGAACATCCGGCCATAGACGGGCCGTGCGGCCTTCGTCGTCTGACCGGCCGAAACGTCACAGATATCAACATCATGGGCCTGCAACATCCGGGCAATCTCGACCGCTTCTTCGGGCGTGACACCGTCATCCCCGACCCAGTCATTGGCCGAAATACGCACCGATAACGGCTTGTGCGCGGGCCATGCGGCACGCACCGCATCAATCACTTCCAACGGATAACGCATCCGGTTTTCAAGTGACCCGCCATATTCATCATCGCGCGTATTGCTGACCGGGCTGATAAAGGATGACAGAAGATACCCGTGCGCTGCATGGACCTCGATCATGTCAAAGCCCGCCCGGTCCGCCATTTCGGCGGCTGCGACGAACTGATCGCGCACCCTATCCATATCACCGCGCGTCATCGGTTTTGGCGTCTGGTTGCGATCCGACCATGCAATGTCGGATGCCGATAATAATGGCCAGTTCCCCGATTTCAGCGGCGCATCCATTTCTTCCCAGCCAAGCTGGGTCGAACCCTTGCGCCCGGAATGGCCGATCTGCGCACAGATTTTGGCATCCGTTTCGGAATGCACGAAATCGGTAATCCGCTTCCATGCTGCCTCATGCGATGGCTCGTAAAAACCGGGGCAGCCCGGCGTGATGCGACCGGTATCGGAAACGCAGGTCATTTCGGTATAAACCAGCCCCGCACCGCCCTTGGCCCGTTCAGCATAATGCACCAGATGCCAGTCGGTCGGGCAGCCATCCACCGCCTTGTACTGCGCCATCGGCGACACCACGATGCGGTTCTTAAGCTTCATGTCACGCAATGTAAACGGCACGAACATCGGGTGACGGACTTCGTCATTCGCCGGATCATTTGCAACTATGCCCGCCTTGCGCTGGAACCATCCTTCGGCATCCTTAAGCCACTTGGCATCGCGCATCCGAAGGTTTTCGTGGCTGATGCGCTGCGATCGGGTCAGAAGCGAATAGGTAAACTGCACCGGATCGAAATGGAAATACCGCTCGATCTCCTCGAACCATTCCATCGAATTGCGCGCCGCTGATTGCAGGCGCAAAACCTCCAACCGGCGTTCGTCTTCATATTTGGCAAAGGCGGATGGAAGGTCGGCCTCGGAATGCAGGTAATTGGCAAGCCCGATGGCACTTTCAAGCGCAAGCTTGGTGCCCGATCCGATGGAAAAATGCGCGGTCGCCGCCGCATCCCCCATCAGCACGATATTCTCATGCGACCATGTTTTGCACAAAACCCGCGGGAAGCTTAACCACGCCGAACCACGCACATGATGCGCATTGCTGATAAGCGCATGACCGCCCAGATGGTCCTTGAAGATTTCCTCGCAGGTGGCGATCGACTCTTCCTTGGTCATGTCGCCGAAACCATACGCTTCCCAAGTCGCTTGCGAACATTCGACGATGAAGGTCGCGGTCTTGTCATCAAACTGATAGGCGTGCGCCCAGACCCAGCCCTTGTCGGTTTCCTCGAAAATAAAGGTAAAGGCATCATCGAATTTCTGATGCGTGCCCAGCCAGACAAACTTGCATTTCCGCGTATCGATATCGGGCTGGAATTTATCGGCAAATTCACTGCGGGTTTTGGAATTAAGCCCGTCGGATGCGACGACAAGATCGAATTCCTTGGCATAATGCGCGGCACTCTCGGCCTCGGTCTCAAACCGAAGCTCAACACCCAACTCGCGTGCGCGCTGCTGCAACAGGATCAAAAGCTGCTTGCGCCCGATGCCACAAAAACCATGACCGGTCGATACGGTTTTTTCACCGCGATACAGAACCGCAACATCATCCCAGTATGAAAAATGTGCCCGGATCGCCTCGGCACTTTTGGCATCATTCTGCGCCAGATTGGTCAGCGTCTCATCCGACAGGACAACGCCCCAGCCAAACGTGTCATCGGGCTTGTTACGCTCGATCACCACGACCTCATGGCCGGGATCGCGCAATTTCATCGAAATCGCAAAATAAAGCCCCGCAGGACCGCCACCCAAACAAGCTACTCTCACCTGATTTTCCCTTCTTGATATGGGGGTCTTTGCCCCGGTTGTTTTGGGAAACTTCAAAAACGGTACGCCTGCCCGACATTTATTTCAAGCATAAAATATTTGAGTTTGAAATATCTCCGTTTTTCCCTAAACTCGTGAAGTAAATGCTAAAGCTGAAATGACAGAACACACCAATACGCTAGGGCATGTGTATTTCATTCTGAGGGGAGCGGGGTGATGGCGATTACCGTTGATGATGAGATTGATGGGGAATGGGCCATAAGTCGCTATATGAGCTTCGCCAAGCTGATGGACTTACTAACTCGGAAACAAGCTTTTCTCTCATCCGTCGACGCACTTAAGTACGGTGTTAACGGAGACCATCTCGAAGGGACGTATCCCGATATTGTTGAAATTGTTTTGAGCGGCATAACCGACCAGCTTGATTTTTTGGTCAACCAAGCTTTCCCGAGAACACTGGGAGACAACAAAACCCCAATGCCGTCACCACCTGTGCGCGAACCGCTAAAGACGGTCTTTGGAGATATACCTATCACCACTGAAAAGAGCATATCATCAATATGCCAAGATTTATCTCGTTGGGTAGATGTCCAATGCTGGTACAACGGCAGCAATGAAAACGTTGCCATGTGGAAAATATATGGTGGATCAGATCCATCGTTCTTAGTTCGCTCAACTGTCGACAAACTTGCCAAAGCTATAACCGCAAGCGATGACACTAATGTCCGAATATCAAAGGTGCGGTATTACAACACCAATGAAGCAAGCGATTTTATGATCGATGAAATATCTCCCTTCGCCTTTAAGGAGGGAGCCTACGAATACGAAAAAGAGATTCGTGTAATAGCTTATTCACCTGAAGATAAATGCCGAATTTCAAAAGAGCGAAGCGAAGTAGGTCGATATATCGGCATTAATGTTCAAGAATTGATCACAGACATAGTGGTTTCCCCTAACGCTCCGAACTGGTTTTTCGAGCTAGCCGAAAAGCTCATAAGTGAGCGGGTTGACGCCCCGATATCACGTTCAATTCTCAGCAAACGCTGATCTCATAAACTGCCACGAAAACTATTACTTTCGAACAAGGAAGGCATTCACCATGATCACCAACTGGGACGACGCATACGCCAATGGCGACCATATCAGGGGTGCGGCGGAATTTCCCGGCATGTGGGCCAAACTGGCAGCAGCCTTCCGCGATGAAATGGCCGCGTCAGGCCGGGCGGAACTCGATATTGCCTATGGCAATGCCGCGCGCGAAAGATACGACCTGTTCCTGCCCGAAGGCACCCCAAAGGGCGTGGTTGTTTTCGTGCATGGCGGCTATTGGAAGGCATTTGATAAATCGACATGGTCGCATCTGGCACGTGGCGCCGTTGCGCGCGGCTGGGCGGTTTGCCTGCCAAGCTATACCTTGGCCCCCGAAGCCCGTCTTTCGGAAATCACCCGCCAGATCGGGGCGGCCATTGATCATGTTGCCAACCGCATTGCGGGCCCAATCCACCTGACCGGCCATTCGGCGGGCGGCCATCTGGTCAGCCGGATGAATTGCGTCTCCTCGCCCCTGTCACCGACAACGCAGGAACGCATCAAAAACACGGTATCCATCAGCGGCCTGCACGATCTGCGCCCGCTTTTGAAAACCGCGATGAATGATGTGCTGAAACTCGACGAAGACGAAGCAATCGCCGAGAGTGCCGCCCTGAACCGTCCGCATCTGCCATGCTCCATCACCTGCTGGGTCGGCGCGGATGAACGGCCGGAATTTGTCCGCCAGAACGACCTTCTTGCCAATATCTGGACCGGGCTTGGTGCCGCGACCCGCGCGGTCGAGGCCCCCGATAAACACCATTTCGACGTGATCGCCGATCTGGCCGATCCGGACTCCGATCTGGTCGCCTGCCTGCTGCATCCGATTGAGCCGGAGGACGCATAATGTCCACACTGTCCCCCGTCAGTCTTACAACCGAAAACGACATTGCGATCATCACGATTGATCACCCACCGATCAACGCGACCAGTCATGCCGTCCGTCTGGGAATTTGGGATGCGCTGGATCAGGTCAACCGCGATGACGCGATCCGCGCTGCGATCCTGATCTGCGCCGGGTCAACCTTTATCGCCGGGGCCGATGTTACCGAATTTGGCAAACCGCCGCTGGACCCGATCCTGCCCGATCTGATCCTCAAGCTCGAACAATCAACCAAGCCGCTGATTGCCGCCATTCATGGCAATGCACTTGGCGGCGGGCTTGAAGTTGCGCTGGGTTGCCATTACCGCATCGCCACAAGCACCGCCAAACTCGGCCTGCCCGAGGTTAGTCTTGGCCTGATCCCCGGTGCCGGTGGCACCGTGCGATTGCCCCGCCTGATTGCGGTTGAAAACGCGATTGCCATGATCACCGGCGGCAAGCCGGTGTCTGCCACCACCGCCCATGACTTCGGCCTGATCGACGAAATTGCGGATGGTGATTTGCGGATCGCCGCAATCGCCTTGGCCAAGCGGACCAAAAACGCTCCCTGCCCGACCGCCCTGATTGACCGCGCCCCGGTCAATGCCCCGGACACCGATGGATGGGATGCCCTGATTGCCGGGATCGCCAAAAAGGCCCGTGGGCAGGATGCCCCGGCGATTGCCGCCCAAACCATCCGGGTCGCCGCGACCTCCGACGCCAAAGCCGCCCTTGGTCTTGAACGCGAAAACTTCACTCGCCTTCGCGACAGCGACCAGTCAAAGGCACTGCGCCATATTTTCTTTGCCGAACGATCGGTTGCCAAGCTGCCGGAACTGGCCGGGGTCGATCCCCGCCCCGTTGCCGAAATCGGCGTCATTGGCGGCGGCATCATGGGGGCCGGGATTGCCACCGCCGCCCTTCTGGCCGGGTATGCCGTGGTGATGATCGAACGCGATGACGATGCCTGCGAACGCGGCATCGCCAATGTCCGCCATCATCTCGGCGGGTCGCTCAAACGCGGCATCATCACCCAGTCCCGCCATGATCAGCTTCTGGGCAATCTCGTCAGCAGCACGGATTACGCAGCGCTTGCCAACTGCGATCTGGTGATCGAGGCCGTGTTTGAGGACATGAATATCAAGCATGACGTGTTTGCCAAACTCTCCGCCCATTGCAAACCCGATGCGGTGCAGGCATCCAACACCTCCTATCTCGACATCGATGCGATTGCGACGGCCTGCACCCATCCCGAACGGGTGATCGGCCTGCATTTCTTCTCCCCGGCTCATGTGATGAAATTGCTCGAAGTCGTCCGCACCCGGTTGGCAAGCCCCGCGACACTCGCAACCGCGCTGGCCTTCGCCAAACGGCTTGGCAAGATCGCAGTCCCTTGCGGGGTGTGTGATGGCTTCATCGGCAACCGGATCATGTCGGCCTATCGAAAACATTGCGAATACATGCTCGAAGACGGATCTCTCCCGTCTGACATTGACCGCGCCATGACCAATTTCGGTTTCCCGATGGGCCTGTTTGCCATGCAGGACATGGCCGGGCTTGAAATCTCATGGGCCACGCGCAAACGCCTGGCACCCACCCGCGACCCGAATGAACGCTATGTCGCCCTTGGTGATTACCTCTGTGAAATGGGCCGTTTCGGGCGCAAGAATGGCCTTGGATGGTATCGCTATGATGAACATGGCAAAGCTTATCCTGATCCTGTTGTCGATGAATTGGTGATCGCTGAATCGGCGAAAAAGGGCATCAAACGCCGCCCGTTTTCCGATGCCGAAATCATCGAAACCATCCTGTCTGCCATGCAGGCAGAAGGCGAAAAAATCCTCGCTGAGGGCATCGCGCACAGCCCGGACGCCATCGATGTCGTGATGGTCAACGGCTATGGCTTCCCTCGCCACAAAGGCGGGCCGATGCACCTTAAAAACACAGCCTGAACACCCGAAATCCGGGGCTTTCACGGCCCCGGAAAGGTGCCCGAACCCGGCCCTTCTCCAACATCACCCGCGACCCGGCACAAACCGGGCGCAACTCGGGCATAAAGCCCCCCAAATGACGCTCAAATGGCGCTCAAACAGCCCGCAAACCGGGCACAACTCTCCCGCTTGGCCGTTTTTCACTGCTTTTGACTGCCGTTTGTCCCCCGCTTGACCGCCAGCAAGACGGCCAAAATCGCCGCTCGTGGCCATAATAACGACCCGACGAACCGCCAATCTGGCTCCCGCCGCACATCACATCCGCCAAAACAAAAACGCCCGCTGGGAAGTTCCCGGCGGGCGCAATTCTGGTGTTGACTTGGTTCTTGTATCAAATCGAAAAGAACAAATCAAGAACTTTTTAACAAGGTCGGCAATTTTTTTCGCTTACCCGACCAGAACTTCCTTGCCACTCGAAAGCGATTCAAGCGCCGCATCGGCCAAAAGCAACGCTTTCAGGCCATCTGCACCGCTGGGATAATTGGTGGTTTTACCCGCCACCACATCACAGAATGTCGTCAGCTCGATCCGATAGGCATCGGCATAACGCGACATGAAGAAATCCATCAAGGGTTCGGCGGTATATCCCGCCCCGTTCGCCACGGTGACCGACGTGGTACGATGGTTTCCGGCCTCGACCAGCCCTTTTGAGCCATGGACTTCGATGCGCTGGTCATAGCCATATGTCGCACGGCGCGAATTGGTGATCACCGCCATCCGCCCACTTTTGGTCCGAAGTGTGGCCGCCGCACTATCGACATCACCCGTCGCCTTGATTGCCGGATCGGTCAGGACCGCACCGGTCGCATAGACCGACACGATTTCTTCGCCCAGAAGGAAGCGCGCCATATCAAGGTCATGGATCATCATATCGCGGAACAGCCCGCCCGACCGTTTGATATAATCGACCGGCGGCGCAGACGGATCGCGCGACGTGATCTGCACCATTTCAACATCGCCAATCGCGCCCGCGTCAATCTCGGCACGAAGGCGGGCAAAACTGGGGTCAAAACGACGGTTGAAACCAACCATCAAAACCGCACCGGTTTCCTCGACCACCTTCAGGCAATCGCGCACCCGCCCGGCATCCAGATCGACCGGCTTTTCACAGAAAATCGCCTTGCCCGCACGCGCGGCCAGTTCGATCTGATCGGCATGAAGGTCGGTTGGGGTGGCAATGATAACGGCGTGAATATTGCCATCCGCCATGATTTCCTCGACCGTCGCACGGGTCGCCCCGGTAAGGGCAATCGCGTTTTCCGCCGCGGCATCCACCGGGTCGAAAACCTTGGCGATTTTGGCGTTTGGCAGGGCCTGAACGGCTTTGGCGTGGGTGATGCCGATACGGCCAGCACCAAGAAGTCCGATATTAAGCATGTTTGACATCCTGAAAGGACAAATGTTGCGAAGACGGGAATACGGAAAACGGGTTTATTTGCTGTCGCGCTGGAAAATCCAGTCGTGATCGGGATGGTTCTGGAACCGCCATTTGCGCATCGGTCCAGCCATGACATTCAGGTAATACATCTCATAGCCATAAGGACTGCCGCACGGGTGATGCCCCTTGGGCACCAGAACCACATCGCCATCCGAAACCGCCATGGTTTCATCAAGCTCCCCATCCTCGGTAAACACCCGCTGGAAACCGAAACCCTGCTTGGGATTCAAACGGTGATAATAGGTTTCCTCAAGGTATGTCATGTCGGGATAATTATCCTCGTCATGGCGGTGTGGCGGATAGCTTGACCAGTTGCCCGACGGGGTGAAAACCTCGGTCACAAGCAGGCTGTCGGCAATATCCTTTTCCTCCATCGCAATCGGATGGATGTATCGCGTATTGCCCCCCTTGCCGCGTTCGACCAGCTCGATATCGCTGATCACGCGCGCCGGGTAATTGCCCTTGCCCGGTGCGGTACAGACCGCAAGCGTGCAATCGGTCGTGGCCTTGGCCGTCCAGTTGGCATCATTGGGCGCATAAACACAGGCCGGGGGAATGCGTTCAAACACACTCATGCGTTTGCCCAGTTCCCCGAAATTCTGATCACCCACCGCGATTTCGGCCTTGCCTTCGACAAGAACCAGAATCACTTCGCGGTCGCCCGTCGGCTCGGCTGCCGTTTCACCGGCTTTCAGGTGATAAAGCCCGAACCCGACATAGCCCCAATTGGCACTTTGGGCGGTAATGTCATGGACCTTTCCACGGGTCCCCGACGGTTTTCTCAGCAGATCGGCCATCAGGCTTCTCCCTTATCCAGTCCGGTTTTCTGCGCCATCGCGCGAAGGGCCTTGAGCCCCATCGACTGATATTTGAACGGGTTGCGCACAACCGGGTCCTGTTCGGCCTCGATCACCAGCCAGCCGGAATAATCATGCTCGGCCGCGATCTTCAGAACCGGTTCAAAATCAACAATGCCTTCCTCGTCACCAGGCACGGTAAACACCCCGCGCCGCACCCCTTCAAGGAAGCTCAGATGCTGATTGCGGACCTGCTCGGCGATTTTCGGACGCACGTTTTTGCAATGGATATGGGCGACGCGTCCCATATAACGGCTTGCCAGTTCTTCGGGATTTGCCCCGCCAAACCACGCGTGTCCTGTATCCAGCAACAGGTGCGTTTTCGGACCGGTATGGGCCATGAAGGCATGAATTTCATCGGCCGTTTCAACAATCGTGCCCATATGATGATGATACACCAATGTGAGACCCTGATCGGCGCAATAGGCGGCAATCGCCTCGACATCCGCGCCAAATTTCGCCCATTTGTCCGTCGGCAAAACCGGGCTATCAGACAGGGCCGCATCGTCATTGCCGTGGATCGCGTTGCTGGTTTCACACACGATGCACACCTTGCATCCCATGGCTTTCAGCAAATCCAGATGCGGCTGGATCGCCTTTTTCTCGTCCTCGACCGAATGGGTCAGAAGATTAAGCGAATGCCAGCCCGACACGAATTTAAGCCCGTTGGGGTCAAGCTTGGCCTTCAGTGCCGCCGGTTCGGTCGGCATCTTGTGGCCCTTTTCAATCCCGTCAAAACCGATTTCGCCCGCCTCGGACAAACAGGTTTCGAGGCTGATTTCAGCACCCAGCGTCTGATCATCGTCATTGGACCAGGCAATCGGGTTGGTACCGTAAAGGATCATTTTCTCAATCTCCGGGGCGCTGTTGTTTAAGCGCAGCTTCGTAATTTTTGCGTGCTTCATTCACCGTTGGCCGCACCGAAACTTCCGGCACGGCAACATCCCACCAATGGCCACCGGCATCGGTGCTTGGCAGGGGATCGGTATCAATGACAATGGCATAGGAACGGTCTGCCTTCCGGGCACGTTCCATCGCCGCTTCCAGTTCGCTGATCGACGATACCTTTTCGGCAATCGCCCCCATCGATCCGGCATGGGCGGCGAAATCAATCGCGGACGGCACCACATGGCGTGCAGTATCCAGAAGGTTGTTAAAACTCTCCCCGCCGGTCGCCATTTGCAGCCGGTTGATACAGCCAAAGCCACGGTTATCAAGGATCACGGTGATGATCTTGTGGCCCAGCATCACACTGGTCGCCAGTTCGGAATTCATCATCATATAGGACCCGTCACCGACCATCACGACGACCTCGCGGTCGGGCTGTGCCATCTTGACACCAAGCCCACCGGCAATTTCATATCCCATGCAGGAAAAGCCGTATTCAACGTGATAACCGTTGGGTTTTGCCGCCTTCCAAAGCTTGTGCAACTCGCCGGGCAGACCACCCGCCGCGCAGACCACAATCGCATCGTCATCAACGCTGCGCTGAACCGCACCAATCACCTGCGCATCAGTCGGAAGGGCATTGCCCGTCGGCATTGCCGTCACCTTGTCCACCGCCGCAATCCAGTCGGATTTAAGTTTGGCATCAATCGCCGGTGCCCGGTAATCGCCCAACATCCCGCCGATTTCGGCCAAGGTCACCCTGGCATCCCCCGTCACCGCCATCGCATTATGTTTGGCCGCGTCATAGGCCGCGACATTGATCGACAGGATGCGCCGATCCGGGTGTTTGAACAGCGCCCAGCTGCCGGTGGTGAAATCCTGCAACCGTGTGCCGACCGCGATGATCAGATCGGATTTCTCGGCAATCGCGTTGGCACTACTCGCCCCCGTAACCCCAATGGAACCAAGGTTAAGCTCATCATCCCACGGCATGGATGATTTACCCGCCTGCGTTTCCCCGACCGGGATATTGTGACGATGGGCGAACTCGGCCAAGGCATCGCAGGCCCCGGCATAATGCACCCCACCACCGGCAATGATCATCGGCTGCTTGGCCGCCTTGATCGCCGCCACCGCCGCGTCAAGCTGATCCAGATCGGCGCGCGGGCGCCGGGATTTCCAGATTTTAGTCTCAAAGAAACTTTCGGGCCAATCAAATGCCTCCGCCTGCACATCCTGACAGAATGCCAATGTCACCGGGCCGCAATCGGCCGGATCGGTCAGGGTCGCCATCGCGCGTGGCAGGGCGGTCAAAAGCTGCTCGGCGCGCATGATGCGGTCAAAATAACGGCTGACCGGCTTGAAACAGTCATTGGCCGAAATCGTGCCATCGCCGAAATCCTCGACCTGCTGCAACACCGGATCAGGTGCGCGATTGGCAAACACATCACCGGGCACAAACAGAACCGGCAGGCGGTTGACATGCGCCAATGCGGCCGCAGTCACCATATTGGTCGCACCCGGCCCGATCGATGTCGTGACCGTCATGGCGCGCTTGCGGTTCGATGCCTTGGCGTATGCAATGGCGGCATGGGCCATGCCCTGCTCGTTATGGCCGCGCCAGGTCGGGAAATCATCCCCGATGCCATGCAATGCCTCGCCAATACCGGCGACATTGCCATGACCGAAAATCGCCCAGCATCCGCCAAAAAACGGCACACCGTCTTCGTTCTGCTGTTTGCTCAGATACCGCACCATCGCTTGGGCGGCGGTTAGTCGAACGGTTTTCATGCCGCTCCTCCCGATTTTTTGCGTGCTGCGTCCCATGTGGTGCAAAGCACACGATATTTTTCCGCCATCTGTGTAACGGCTGTTTGATCTTCAATGTTACCCGCAAGCCACTCGCGGGCAACCCCGGCAAAGATCGTCCGCCCAACGGCAAATCCTTTGACCATGTCATGCTTGGCCGCAACTTCAAAACTTGCCACCAGTTCGGCCTCGGGCGCTTCAAGACCCAGAACGACGATCCCCCGGCAATAAGGATCATGACGCGAAATCATGTCACAGGCATGACGCCATGCCGCGTCCGATTTCATCGGCTCCAGCTTCCACCAATCGGGATAAACCCCGATTTCATAGAACCGCTCGATGATTTTTGCCGTCGTCTGATCATCACAGGCCGCAACCTTCGACGGGATGATTTCCAGAAGGAATTCAAGCCTGTTGGCCCGTGCCCCATCTGCCAGTCGCTTGATGGTTTCTTCCTGATCGGCCTTCATCGCATCGTCGTCATCGGGGTGATAGAAACACAGCACCTTGACAACATGCTCGACCGGCCATTCGGCAAGCTTGCTGCCAATATCAGGACCGATTTCCAACCGTAACGGACGCGATCCCGGCAATTCGACCGGCCGCCCGATCCAAAGTCCGGTACCGGCTGCGGCATAAAGCGCATCACGGCCAAGACGCGGTTCGCACAGAATGCCATAACCTGATTTGTCGCCCGCCACATCGCGCACGGAACGCAGGCAAAGCTCCTTGAACGGCCCGATCCGGTCGCGCGAAACACCAACCTCGTCGGCCAGGTCTTCAAGCTGCATGCGGTGATCAAATGCAAACACCCGCATTTCCGGCCAGTCACCCATCCGGTTGGTCGACCAATGGATCTGCTCAAGCTCCGCATCATGACGCAGCGACGGGTTCTTGATCCCCCGCTTGAAAAAGAACTGCAACTCTTCCCAGCTTGGATAGGCCGGCGTGCAGCCATGTCGCGACACCGCAAACGCCCCGCACGCATTGGCATATTTAAGCGACGTTTCCCAATCCTGATCCGTCAGCCAGCCCTTGAGCAGCCCCGACATAAACCCGTCGCCAGCGCCCAGAACGTTAAACACCTCGACCGGGAAACCGGGGCCTGAAATACCGTCATCAAGCTTCGCACCAATCTTGCCGGTAAAGGCAACCGCCCCCATTGGCCCGCGTTTGCACACCAGCGTCGCATGCGACGTAACCCGCACATTTTCAAGCGCCTCAAGCGTATCGGTCGTGCCACCGGCAATGTGAAATTCTTCCTCGGTTCCGACGATCAGGTCAAACAGATGCAGGGTCGATTGCAGTTCCTTGGTCACCTTGTCCGATGCAATGAACCGGTTTTCACCATCCCCATGCCCCGACAATCCCCAAAGATTGGGCCGGTAATCGATATCAAGGGCGGTTTTGGCCCCGTTTTCACGCGCCAGTTTCAACGCCTTCAAAACCGCTGCCCGCGTGCGCGGATGCGATAAATGCGTCCCTGTCACCGTAACGCACCGCGCATCGGCAATGAAATCGGGATCAATATCATCCTCGCACAGCGCCATATCGGCACAGTTTTCGCGATAGAAAATCAACGGAAACTGTTCCTGATCGCGCACGCCCAAAAGGACAAGGGCCGTCAGGCGTTCAGGGTCGGTAATCACCCCGCGCACATCCACCCCTTCGGCTACAAGCTGTTCGCGGATGAAACGGCCCATATGCTCGTCCCCGACCCGCGTGATCAGGGCTGATTTCAAGCCAAGCCGCGCGGTACCGCACGCCATATTGGTGGGCGATCCGCCGATATATTTGCTAAAGGATGCCATATCCTCAAGGCGGCCGCCGATCTGCGCGCCATAAAGATCGACCGATGATCTTCCGATGGTAATGACATCAAGCTTTTTCATCAGATCGTCCCCCCAAGCGATCCTTCAAGCTCGGCCAGTTCCTGACCGCCCGCCATCAGATCCTGCAATTCTTCGGGTTTGATTTCGCCCCGCTTTGCCGTGCCATGCGTCTGCCCGCGGTTCAAAACCGTGAAACGGTCGCCCACCGCCATCGCATGGCGCACGTTATGGGTAATGAAAATCACCCCGATGCCCGATTTGCGCACACGGTCGATGGTCGCAAGGACATTGGACGTCTGCCGCACGCCAAGGGCCGATGTCGGCTCGTCCAGAATAAGGACCTTGGCCCCGAAATAGACCGCACGCGCAATCGCCACCGTCTGCCGCTCGCCCCCCGAAAGGGTGCCAACCGCCTGTTCCGGCTCGCGCAGATTAATCCCCATTCGCGCCATTTCGTTTAATGTCACCGAATTGGCCTGATCGAAATCGATCCATTTGAACGGGCCGAAACTTTTGCGCGGTTCACGCCCCATCCAGAAATTGCGCGTCACCGACATCAACGGGATCATCGCCAGATCCTGGTAAACCGTGGCAATACCGTTTTCCATGGCATCACGCGGGCTATCAAATGTGATTTCCTGTCCGCTGACCTTCATCGTCCCTTTGGTCGGTTTATGCACACCCGACATGGTTTTGATAAAGGTCGATTTACCCGCACCATTATCGCCCAGAAGACAATGGCATTCGCCTTCCATCACATCGAACGACACCCCGCCCAGCGCGATCACCGGACCAAAATGCTTTTCGATATTGTTCATTTCAATCAATGGCGTGCTCATCACCGTTCTCCCGTGATCATGCGGCGGATATAGGTGTTCATGATGACGGCAAGGATCAGGATACCGCCCAGGAACACACGGAACAGCGAACTTTCAGCCCCGGCAAAAAACAGCCCCTGCTGAACCACACCGAAAATCAGCGCGCCAAGTGCCGCCCCGATGACCGAACCATATCCCCCGGTCAGAAGCGCGCCACCGATCACCACACAGATGATCGCTTCGAACTCTTTCAAAAGCCCGCGGTCTGCCGCGGCCGAACCGAATTCCATCACCTGACAGGTGGCGAAAACCGTGGCACAGAACGCGGTAAACATGAACATCAGGATTTTGACCCGATTAACCGGAACACCGACATAACGCGCCGCCTGTGCATCCCCGCCGGATGCGAAAATCCAGTTCCCGAAACGGGTTTTGGTCAAAAGCCAGTGCCCGAAAATCACCAGAGCCAGCGCCCAGACCACCAGCATCGGCAGCCCTTCAACAACCGGCTGACCAGCACGCGAACCACGCGTAAAGGTATCAAGCAAGCCAAGATCGGCAAACCACTGGAACAGATCCTTGAAAATCACCCCGCCAAACAGGAAAGCCAACGGATCACCCTCTGCGGCTTCCTTGACACCGCCAATAATCGTCTGGCGCGTGGTCAGGATGGATAACCAGATAGTCAGACCGCGCAGGATATAAAGGAACGCAAGGGTGACGATAAAGCTCGGCAACCCGGTCTTGATCACAAGGAACCCGTTTAGCGCACCAAGGGCGACACAAACGACGAAGGCCGCAATGATCGACAGCCACACCGGCCATCCCATATGCACCGACAGAATGGCAATCACCACCCCGGCAAAGCCGATCATCGATCCGACCGACAGATCAAATTCGCCGGCAATCATCAAAAGACAGGCGCCAACGGCGATAATGGCAAACTGCGCAGAAACCACGCCCCAGTTCTGCACCCCTTCGGGCGAGAACATGCCGCTATCGCCCGCGATCATGAAGAAGAAAACAAAGACCAGGATCGTGCCGCAAATAGCACCCAGTTCCGGCCGGATCATGGCACGTCGAAGGGTTGAGACTTGCTTGAGCCGCTCGTCCGTCATGACATCACTCTTTTATCTGGCAGGTGAGTTTTGCCAGGGGGCGGCACGCTGCCAGCCCCCTGACGGGAGGAATGCTTAACGGAATTCGCCAGCGTATTTTTCAACAAGCGCGATATTGTCCTTGGTGATGAAACCGGGACCGGAATTGATGTTGCCAGACGGCAGAACACCATATCGTGCATAGTTGGTCAGGATAACGACCGGCAGATACCCCTGAAGGTAAGGCTGCTGATCGATGGCAAAGTTGATTTCGTCCTTTTTGATCGCTTCGGCGATTTCGCTGGAAAGATCGAACGTGCCAAACATGATCTGACCGGCAAGACCGGCATCACGAACGGCAGCCAGGGTCGGGTGGGCCGAATTCGGACCAAGGGTCAGGATCGCATCCACATCCGGGTTGGAATTAAGATACGCCGCAACCTTGTTCTTTACTTCCGACGGGTCCATGCCGCTATCGATCATCTGGCTGCCAAGTTCGACACCCAGCGCATCGGCAAAGCCACGGCAACGTTCAACCGATGCCGGGTTGGTGATATAATGGTTCACACAGACAAATGATTTTGCACCGGCGGCCGCGGCGCGTTTGCCCGCCCCAAAACCGGCATCATATTCCGGCTGACCGACATGCATCAGCGCGCCAAGCTCGGCCGACTGTTCAACCGTACCCGAATTGATGGTGATCACCGGAATACCGCGATCAACCGCATCCATGATCGGACCTTTAAGCACGTTGAAATCGGCGATGGTAACGATAATGCCGTCCGGGTTGGTGGCAGCCGCCTGTTCAACGATACGGGCCATATCGGCCAGATCGCCGGTCGGCGGGTTACGGTAATCAACCGTGACTTCCATCTGGTCGCCTGCGACCTTGATGGCATTCTTGATGGTGTTCCACCAGCTGTCCGAGTCCGGTGCATGGCTGATCAGAACGAATTTCTCGTCTTCTGCCGAAGCAGTCCCGGTCAATCCGGCAAAGGCAATGGCAGCGGCCGCCATTGCGGTCAAAGTCTTCTTCATCGTTAGCCTCCCTAGTGGCTTTGAAACGGGGCCGCATGTTGCGCCCCGATGCGTCGACTGAATGTTCAGTGAACGGTCCGGCCTGCGATTTCTTAAGGCGTCACTTTTACCGGGCCTCGCTTGCGGGCGTTAGGAACCCCAAATGCGATGAATGGAATTTTTATTCCATTTTTATTTTGATGCAACAAATTTTTTCTATTGCACAGCCTGATCGCGCTTCGCCCCAATCGCCACCGCCAGCGAAATCGCCAGCGAAAGCGTGGCCGACAGCGCCCTGAACGCACCCACATCAACTTCGGACACCGCAAGTGTCAGGGCATCAATCCGCCGAAGCGGGCTGGTCATGGTATCGGTAATCGCCACCACCGGGTTGCCGAGTCCCCGTGCATAGGCTGCCAGATCGATGGTTTCCTGCGAATAGGGCGCAAAGGTAATGGCAATCATGACATCGCCCTTGCGGATGGCGTGGCGCGGGTTAAGTTTCCCCACCCCGTCATGCAAAACCGCCGGAATATCCATCTTTTCAAAGGCATAGGATAAATAGCTTGCCACCGGAAAGGCGCGCCGGAACCCGACAATATGGATCATCGGGGCGGCGGCCAGCACATTGACCGCTTCTTCAAGCAATCCGGCATCAATCGACGATGCCAGATTTTCCAGTGACAGCCGCCCGGCCTCGACAAACTCGGCCAGAAGCGCGCTTGGGCTATCGGCCCCGCTTGCCCGCAGATTTTCCAATCGCGTCGCGTAATCAGGCCATTTCTGGGCATAGGTTTCGCGAAACATCTTCTGCATTTCGGAAAAACCCGAAAAGCCCAGCAACTGGCAAAACCGCATGAAGGCCGATGGCTGCACCCCTGCCCCGGCGGAAAGTTCCGCCACGGTTGAAACCGCAATACGGTCGGTATTCTGGGCAACAAATTCGGCGCATTGCCTCAATCTTTTGGGCATTGCCTCCGATATTTCAGCAAGACGATGATTGAATTCCTCAAGCGAGACCGGTGCGGTTTGGTCCGTCATGGCGTACGGGTTTCCTGTTTTTGTTTTTGCTTGACGCTGGATGCATTCCATGATCATCCATTTTATAGAATAAAAATTCTATTTTGATATCGGCAGGGAGTCCAGCGAAATGGCATCAATCGGAATTGGCCTGATCGGCACCGGTTTCATGGGCAAGGCGCATGCGCTTGCATTTGGCGCGGTGCGCGCCGTGATGGGCGATGTCCCCGATGTGCGGCTTGAACTGCTATGCGACACCCCGGCGGATAAGGCCCAAACCATGGCCGATCAGTTCGGTTTTGCCCGTGCTACTGACGACTGGAAGGCCCTGATTGCCGATCCGGCGGTCGATATCGTGTCGATCACCACCCCCAATATGCTGCATTTTGACATGGCACTGGCCGCAATTGCGGCGGACAAGCATGTCTATTGCGAAAAGCCGCTGGCCCTGACACTTGATCAGGCGCGTGCGATGCGCGATGCGGCGCGCGAGGCCGGGGTCAAAACCATGGTCGGCTACAATTACATCAAAAACCCCGCCTTTACCCATGCCTGCAAACTGGTGCGTGAAGGCGCGATTGGCGACATCGTGCATTTTCGCGGCTGGGTGGACGAGGATTATCAGGCCAATCCCGAACTGCCCTGGACCTGGCGCAGCACGATTGCCGATGCCGGATTGGGGGCGTTGGGGGATATGGGATGCCATCTGGTATCGATGACCTATGGCCTTGTCGGCCCGATCGACAGCCTGATTGCCGATATGCAGACCGTCCACGATACACGCCCGCTGGCCGATGGATCAGGCCGGGCAAAGGTCGAAAACGAGGACACGGCAACCGCCCTTGTCCGCTTTGCCAGTGGTGTTCAGGGCAGCATTTCAACATCGCGTTCGGCATGGGGCCGCAAAAGCCGGCTGGCGTGGGAAGTCCACGGCACCAAGGGCATGCTGTGCTTTGATCAGGAACGCATGAACGAATTGCAGCTTTACCGCAACGAAGGCCCGGCAGCAAAACAGGGCTTCACCACCATCCTGACCGGCCCGGAACATCCGCCTTATGGCAATTTCTGCCCCGCACCGGGCCATCAGCTTGGCTTTAACGACCTCAAAGTTATCGAAGCCGCCGCCCTTCTGCGCGCCATCCGTGACAATCACGCCGCCTATCCGGGCTTTGACGATGCCTTTGAATTCGAAAAGGTCATCCACGCGGTTGCCCTTTCGGCCCGCGAAGAACGGCGTGTAACGGTCAAGGATATGTAACGCGGCGACCAGCCCCACATCACCGGAAGGGCTCAGGAATCCGACTTATGTTCGGGCTTGCCCTTCCGCTTGCCCGATGCCAGCTCTTCAAGCTCCGCCTCGGACATGGTTTCTTCCATCTCTTTCGCAGCACCTTTAAGCTCGCTTTTCTTCTTCTCGCCCCGTTTGACCGAAAGCGCCAAACCGGCCGCCATCTGCTGTGCTTTGGATTTCGCAGGCATTGTATCGTCCCTGATTGATGTTTGCCCTGATTGTCAAACACCAGAATGGGCGGGAAGTTCCGAAATACGATAAAATCGCCGCCACAAAGGCAGGGTTTTCTGATTTTGGCTGCATGGATGTGAAGCCAACTCCGTCTTTCATCCTCTGGTATGATCAAATATCCACGAAGCAAGTTTGGAACGACTTCCCGACCGGAATCCCGATGTTACAGTCCTGCGTCGCAATTTTACTGTGTGATTGCCTCAAGGTTCCTGCCAACTGCCTTCCAATTCGCAATAGATTTTGAAATCTTTTTAATCGCTCGTTGTCGATCAAGGGCGAATGAAGAGCAGGTTACCTGCCGCATGAAAAGAGGGAGACTTTGGGTGCAATTGATAGCCCGTGCCATGCACGAGACTGGCAACCCTCATACAGGGACCTGTCTTGCCCGTATCACCCCCCCTGTAATGGACAGTGCGGGTTATGCCGGGATGTGCCGACGGGACCGAATGCCATGCGATTTTCTTTCCTCTGGCCGCTTCCGTGACCAAAGCCCGAAACCGGCTGGCAATCGCGCAAAAAGCCCGATGAAAGTCGCAGCATCTTGTTTCCTCGCACCCGACAGAGGTCCATCATCCTATAATTCCGCAAGGACCGACAAAGTCCTCTCTTCGTGGTACCGCTTAGACGCCGAGGTATCTGATCATGCGCTTTTCTTCTGACATACAAGATCTCGTGTCGCGCCGCGAAAAAGGCAAAAGCCTCGAAGCGCCATTTTATAACGCCCCGGAAATCCTCAAACTTGATGTCGAGGCGATCTTCAATCAGCACTGGATTTTCATCGCGGTCGAACCGGAACTGCCCGAACCCGGTGATTGCATCACGGTCGAGGTGGGGCGCGCCTCCATCCTGCTTCTGCGCGGCGACGATATGGAAATCCGCGCCTTTCACAATGTGTGCCGCCACCGCGGGGCAAAGCTGATTGACGAACGGGCCACCACCATCGGCAATATCGTCTGCCGCTATCACGGCTGGACCTATAACGAAGACGGCGACCTGATTCTGGCCGAACATATGGGCGCTGGCTTTGATAAAAGCTGTCACGGGCTAAAGGCCGTCCATATCCGTTCCATCGCCGGGCTGATTTTCATCTGCCTTGCCGACGAAGCGCCCAAAGATATCGATGAAATGGCCCGCGTGATGACGCCCTATATCGCGCCGCACGACATCGCCAATTGCAAGGTTGCCTTCACTTCCGACCTGATCGAGGAAGGCAACTGGAAGCTGACGATGGAAAACAATCGCGAATGCTATCACTGCGAAGCCAACCATCCGCAATTGACCGTACCGCTTTCCGAATTCGGTTTTGGCTTCTCCCCTGATGAAATGGACGAACGCCGGTCCGAAGACGTCAAGAAATACACCAACGCGGTTGAGAACGATCATAAACGCTGGGAGTCCTGCGGCCTGCCATCCGCAGAAGAAGATCACCTTTCCGATGTCACCGGCTTCCGCACCATGCGCCTGCCCCTGATGTGGGAAGGAGAATCCCAGACGCTCGATACCAAGGTCGCCTCCAAAAAGCTGCTTGGCAAATTCACCGATCCGAAGCTTGGCGGGCTCAGCTTCTGGACGCATCCGAATTCATGGCACCATTTCATGAGTGACCATATCGTCACCTTCTCGGTCCTGCCGCTGTCAGCCGACCGCACGCTGGTGCGCACAACCTGGCTGGTCCACAAGGATGCCATCGAAGGCGAAGATTACAATCTCGATAACCTGACCCAGGTCTGGAAAATGACCAACCAGCAGGACGCCGATCTGGTCCGTCTTGCCCAGCTTGGCAGTGAACAGCCATCCTACGAACCCGGCCCCTATTCAAGCTTTACCGAACCGCATGTCGAAGCCTTCTGTGACTGGTATATCGCACGGATGAAACAGCATCTGGCCAAAGACAAATCCGGGGCGGCCACCAAATGATGACGCAGACCAATCCACCGGCAACCGGCCAAGCCGCCCCGTCCGGGGACGATGAAAACTTTACCGAGGCCACCCGCATCCCGCTTTGGGACCCGGAACAGGATGACGTTCTGGTCTGTCGGCAGGTGCGGCAGGAAACCCATGACGTAAAGACATTCGTCTTTTCGGCCCGCGAACCGCGCGCGTTTCGCTTCTATCCGGGCCAGTACATGACGTTTGAACTGCCTGTCGAAGGCATGGTCACGCGCAGTTACACGATTTCGGGATCGGCCGCCCGCCCCTACCGGATCGAAATCACGGTCAAACGCGTACCGGGTGGCCCCGGTTCGAACTGGCTGCATGATTATATGCTGCCGGGCAAGGAGGTGAATGTTTCCGGCCCGTTCGGTGAATTCACCACCGACGCCACCGGCGAGGAAAAGCTTCTGTTCATTTCGGCCGGCAGCGGCATCACCCCGATGATGTCGATGACCCGCACGGCCTGCGATCTGTCCGAACCGTCGGATCTGTGTTTCATCCACGCCGCACGCACCCCGGCCGACATCATTTTCCGCGATGAACTCTCGCTTCTCGCGGCCCAGAACCCGGGCCTGAAACTTGCCTTCACCTGCAGTACGGCCGCCGCCCATCATAGCTGGAGCGGCTATACCGGCCGCTTCAACATTCAGATGCTGTCGCTCATGCTGCCCGATTTCAAGGACCGCAAGGTGTTCTGCTGCGGTCCTGCCCCCTTCATGGAAGGTGTCCGCAACATGCTGCGCGATACCGGTTTCGACATGGAGAAATATTACGAGGAAAGCTTCGACTTCGGCGCGGAAACCGCCGGAACCTTTGAAGAGCCTGTCGCGGCCCCGGAAATAAGCGGCCAGACTTTCCGGGTGAGCTTCACCAAAACCGGCCATGTTGTCGAATGTGGTCCGGGCATGACGGTGCTGTCAGCAGCCCGCGAGGCGGGGATATTGCCAATGTCCTCCTGCCAGCGCGGCATCTGCGGCACCTGCAAGTCAAAACTGATTTCCGGTGAAGTCGATATGCAACACGGTGGCGGCATCCGCCAGCGCGAAATAGATCAGGGAAAAGTCCTGATTTGTTGTTCGACACCTTTGTCGGACATCGAGGTCGAACTCTAAGACCTCTGCCTTACGCCCCGCACGTTAAGACAGTTCTGAACGAGCTCGCCTTTTGGCGTGCGTGGCACCTTTGATTCAAAAATCACAAGAAGGGTCCAGCAAAAGGATCTCTCCTGACGGAATTTTTTCGCAGGTTCATAACAGGAGAATGCTTCATGAGTGACGTAAAAACAGCGGCGGAAGAAACGCCGCCAGAAGGCCAGATCGATACAGACTACAATATTGGTCAGGACAATATCGAAGGCAAACTCGGCCCCATCGGGTTCGATATCCATAACCCCGTCTTTGCCGTCTCCGCCCTGACCGTTATCGCGTTCGTTGCCTACACACTGCTGATGCCAGATCAGGCGAACTCTGTTTTCAGCCTGCTGTTCTCCGAAGTCACACAGGGCTTCGACTGGTTCTTCATCGGTGCGGCCGATATTTTCGTAATCCTCTGCCTCGTCGTCGTCGTCAGCCCCTATGGCAAGGTCCGGCTTGGCGGACGGGACGCAACACCTGATTTCAGCTATCTAAGCTGGTTCTCCATGCTGTTTGCGGCTGGCATGGGTATCGGGCTTATGTTCTATGGTGTCTCGGAACCGCTAAGCCATTTCTCGTCTTCGCTGGGCGGGACTGCCGTGGGTGCCGATGGCATTCGGACCGACTGGGCACCGCTTGGTGCGGCGGCCACGCAGGAAGAAGCCATTCGCCTTGGCATGGCGGCCTCGATCTTCCACTGGGCCCTTCACCCTTGGGCGATTTATGCCATCGTGGCCCTTAGCCTTGCCCTGTTTAGCTATAACAAGGGTCTGCCGCTGACCATCCGTTCCGCCTTCTATCCGATCTTCGGTGAACGCGTCTGGGGATGGCCGGGGCATATCATTGATATTCTTGCTGTTTTTGCGACCCTTTTCGGTCTTGCCACCTCGCTTGGTCTTGGTGCGGTTCAGGCAAACTCCGGCTTTAACAAGCTGTTCGGAATGCCCATCGACACCACCTGGCAGGTTATCCTGATTGTCGGCATCACTTCCATCGCCCTGTTCTCGGTCGTTCGTGGTCTGGAAGCCGGGGTGAAGCTGTTATCCGAAATCAATATGGGGATCGCCTTCCTGCTGTTCCTGTTCGTGCTTGTCGCGGGGCCGACCCTGCTTCTGGTGACCGATGTCTTTGACTTCCTGGGTGCATATCTTCAATACCTTCCGGCACTTTCAAGCCCGGTCGGTCGTGACGATGTCAACTTCATGCAGGGCTGGACCTCGTTCTACTGGGCATGGTGGATTTCCTGGTCACCGTTTGTCGGCATGTTCATCGCCCGTGTCAGCCGTGGCCGTACCGTGCGTGAATTCATCATCAGCGTCCTGCTGATCCCGTCGCTGGTCTGCGTTCTGTGGATGTCGATCTTTGGCGGCTCCGCCATCAGCCAGGTCGTTCGTGACGGCTATACCGCCGTTCAGGAAGCCGACCTTCCGGTGCAGCTCTTCACCATGCTTGATGCACTCCCGCTGGCATCGATCACGTCCTTCATCGGGATCGTGCTTGTGATTGTTTTCTTTGTCACGTCCTCGGATTCCGGGTCGCTGGTCATTGATACGATTGCAGCCGGTGGCAAGGTCGATGCACCAATGCCGCAACGCGTCTTCTGGTGCGTGTTCGAAGGTCTGGTCGCAATCGTGCTGCTGCTCTCGGCGGGGGGGCTGAAATCACTGCAATCGATGGTGATTTCAACAGGATTGCCGTTTACGATTGTTCTGCTTGTGATGTGCGTTGCCATCTGGCGCGGACTTGCCAGCGAACCGCGCTGATCACGGTCTTTGATCACTGAAAAACGCCGCCCGGAGGGATCATCTTCCGGGCGGCGTTTTCATGTTAACTTCGATATGAAGGCGAAAGTTACGCCTCTTCCAGAACAGGCACCGGATCAGATACCGCATCGGATACCGGGCGACGCAATTCCTGTGGTGTGCAGCCATAGCGCCGCCGGAACATCCGGCTTAAATGCGAAGAATCACAAAATCCGCAATCCACCGCCACCTGTGCCACCGACTTCTGGCTTTTCTCCATCAGGTGATGGGCCATATCAAGCCGGATATTCAGGAACGCGACCTGCGGCGATGTATCAAGCGAAAGCCTGAAATGGCGTTCAATCTGACGTTTGCTGTTGCCCATCCGGCGCGCGATTTCCTGCACTGAAATTGGCGTGTCGATATTCTGCTGCATGATCAGCAAAGCCCGCTGCACGATCGGGTCCTGCGTCTTGAGGTCAAGCGGAATACCCGGCTGCGGTTTTTCCGCCTGCAATGCATCGTCAATGATCATGATATGCAGGCTTTTGCTGGCCTGCGCGCGCCCGACATGCTTGTCCACCAGATAGGCCGCCAGATGCGCCGAACTGACCCCACCCGAACAGGTCAGCCGATCCCGGTCGACGACAAAAATCTGATCGGCAACCGGATCAAGCCCCTCGAACTGTTCGATGAAATCGGAATGATGGAACCAGCTAACGCAACAGCGATACCCGTCAAGCAACCCCGCCCGGTGCAACAGGAACGCGCCTGTGCATATCCCGACAAGCGGAATACCGGCTTCCGCCGCCTCGTGCAAAAACTTGTGATAGGCCGATCCCAGATTGGGCGTTTCTTCCATAAGCCCGCCGACCACCACGATATAATTGAACCGCCTTGGGTCGCCCAGCCGTTCCTTGGGCTGAACGATAATGCCGCTGCTTGATGGCACCGGGTCCATGGTGTCGGAAACAACCGTCCAGTTGCACAGGATCGGTCGACTGCGATCCCCTTCATCCGCCGCCAGTCGCAGCACATCGACAAAATTGGCAAAGGCACACAGCGTAAACCGCTTAGCCAGAATGAACCCGACCGACAGACGCGGCTTTTCGTGGCCCGATTTGCCCGCACCAGTGACGTTCGCAAGACGCCCCGCTTTAGCGTTCTGAGATCCGGAATACATGGCCCTAGACCCTCCGATGCAGACAAGGTTGCTGTCTTTGTCGTAGCGATAATCCCGCTTTGACGCAAACATTCTATTTTCCGGCGCAAAAATTCACCAAGCTATTTTTTAACAATACCAATAATGCGTTTTTGCGGCGAAAGGATGAAATCCCCAAACCGTGATCTTATCAGGAAGGACGAAGATGAAGGTTCTCGTACCTGTAAAGCGGGTTGTCGATTACAACGTCAAAATCCGCGTCAAGGCAGACGGCACTGGCGTTGATCTTGCCAATGTCAAAATGTCGATGAACCCGTTCGACGAAATTGCCGTCGAGGAAGCCGTGCGCCTCAAGGAAGCCGGCAAGGCCGACGAAGTCGTCGCCGTTTCCATCGGCCCGGCACAGGCGCAGGAAACCCTGCGCACGGCATTGGCCATGGGGGCGGACCGCGCCATCCTGATCACGATCGATGGACCGGTTGAGCCGCTATCTGTCGCAAAACTGCTCAAAGGCGTTGTCGCGGCCGAAAATCCAACCCTCGTCATCCTTGGCAAACAGGCGATTGACGATGACGCCAATCAGACCGGTCAGATGCTTTCCGCCCTGCTCGGCTGGTCGCAGGCAACCTTTGCCTCTGAACTTGACCTTGGCGATGCCACGGCCAAAGTCACCCGCGAGGTTGATGGTGGCCTGCAGGCCATCGAAGTCACTCTGCCCGCCATTGTGACTGCCGATCTTCGCCTGAACGAACCACGCTATGCGTCGCTTCCCAACATCATGAAGGCCAAGAAAAAGCCGCTGGAAACAAAAACGCCCGATGATTTCGGCGTTACCGTTTCCCCGCGTCTGCGCCTGATCAAGGTCGAAGAACCCGCCGGGCGGAAGGCAGGCATCAAGGTCGCTGGCGTGACCGATCTGATCGAAAAGCTCAAATCCGAAGCAGGCGTCATCTAAACCGGGCGGAGATAAAAATGGCCATTCTTCTTTTTGCAGAACATGACAATCAATCCCTGTCCGATCAGACCGCCAAGGCACTCAGCGCCGCATCCCTGATCGGTGGCGATATCGACATTCTGGTCGCCGGAAAAAATGCTTCTTCCGTGGCCGATGCGGCGGCAAAACTTTCGGGTATTCGCAATGTGCTGCTTGCCGAAAGCGACGCGCTTGAAAACCGTCTTGCCGAACCGACCGCCGCCCTGATCGTCAACCTTTCAGGCGATTACGACACCATCCTCGCGCCAGCCACCACCACGGGCAAAAACGTGCTGCCCCGCGTGGCGGCCCTTCTCGATGTCATGCAGGTTTCCGACGTGATCGAAGTCGTATCACCCGATACCTTCAAACGCCCGATCTATGCCGGCAACGCGATTGAAACCGTGCAGACGACCGATGCGACAAGGATCCTGACGATCCGCACGACAAGCTTTGCCGCCGCCAGTGGCGATAACGCCCCCGCCCCGGTCAAAACCATTGATGCCGGATCGGATGGCACCGGTCTTTCGACCTTCCTTGAAAATATCCTGTCGAAAAATGATCGCCCGGAACTTGGCTCCGCCAAAATCATCGTATCGGGCGGCCGCGCCCTTGGTTCCGCCGAAAGGTTCCAGGAAGTCATGACACCGGTTGCCGACAAACTTGGTGCTGCCATCGGCGCATCGCGTGCCGCTGTGGATGCCGGTTATGCATCGAATGATCTACAGGTCGGTCAGACCGGCAAGGTGGTCGCCCCCGATCTCTACATCGCATGTGGCATTTCGGGTGCCATTCAGCACCTTGCGGGCATGAAGGATTCCAAAATCATCGTTGCGATCAATACCGACGAAGATGCACCGATCTTCCAGGTCGCGGATTATGGCATTGTGGGTGATCTGTTCGACATTCTTCCCGAACTGGAGCGTCAGCTCTGACACGAACGTCACATCCCTTTGAAACGGAGCACATCCAGTGAGCGAACATTCCTATACCCTGCGTATCGCCTGTGACGACCAGCCGGGCATTGTCGCAACCGTCGCCTCTGCCCTGGCATCGCGCGGGGCCAATATCATTGAATCCAACCAGTTCTGGGACCGTCAGACGAACCAGTTCTTTTTGCGCATCGCCACCAGCACGCCGGAAAATGTCAGCAAGGCCGAAATCGAACTGATGCTGAACCCGGCGGTTGACCGCTTCAATATGAAGCTCAAGATCGATGATCTGTCCCGCCGCCCCAAGATCATCATCATGGTCTCCAAATTCGATCACGCGATGCTGCATCTGCTCTATCAGATCAAGGTCGGCTGGCTCGATGCCGAAGTCGCGGCCATCGTCTCGAACCACGAAGACGCGCGCAAAATCGCCGATCAGGAAGGCATCCCCTTCCATTACTGGCCGGTGAACAGGGAAAACAAGATCGAACAGGAAGCCAAACTTGCCGATCTGATCAAGGAAACCAAATCCGAACTGGTCGTCCTTGCCCGCTATATGCAGGTCCTGACCAACGATCTTTCAAGCCAGTTTTATGGCATGATCATCAATATTCACCACTCGTTCCTGCCGTCCTTCAAGGGGGCCAAACCCTATCATCAGGCCTATGAACGCGGCGTGAAACTGATCGGGGCAACCGCGCACTATGTCACGCCGGACCTCGACGAAGGCCCGATCATCGAACAGGAAACCGAACGCGTCAGCCACGCCATGTCGGCCGATGATTTCGTCGCCACCGGGCGCGATATCGAAGCCCGCGTTCTCGCCCGTGGCGTCAAATATCACCTCGAAGGCCGCGTGATGCTGAACAAAAACCGTACCGTGGTCTTCACCCAGTAATATCGCCAAAATTCCGCCTCCGCCGACACCAGATAACCATCGCAATAAGAAGGAAAGAGAGAAATGGCCGCATTTCCGAACAGGGCAAAAGTCGTTATCGTCGGCGTCGGCGGTATTGTCGGTGCATCGGTATCGCATCATCTGATCGAAAATGGCTGGGACGATATTGTCGGCATCGACAAATCGGGCATCCCGACCGATATCGGCTCGACCGCGCATGCGTCCGATTTCTGCTTTGCGACAAGCCACGATCTGCTGTCCTGCTGGACGACGATGTATTCCATCGATTTCTACGAAAAGATGGGCCATTATGCCCGCATCGGCGGGATCGAGGTTGCCCGTGTCGGCGATGATGCCCGCATGGCCGAACTCAAACGCCGCGTTGATTCCGGCAAGGCGTTTGGCACCAACGTCAAAATCATCAGCGCGTCCGAGGCCAAGGAAAAATTCCCCCTCCTCGAAGAAGACCAGATTCAGGGGGCCATGTGGGACCCGGATGCCGGCCTTGTCATCCCGCGCTCGCAAACCGTCGCCGGAAAGCTGATCGATCAGGGTGTGGCAAGTGACAAGCTCAAAATCTTTGCCAACACCTCCGCTCTTGAACTGATCACCGAAAATGGCCGCATCACGGGGGTCAAAACCGAACGCGGCACGATCCTTGCCGATTATGTTGTCGTTTGTGCCGGTCTTTGGGGCCGCCTGATTGCCGAAATGGCGGGCGAAGACCTGCCGGTGATGCCGGTTGACCACCCGCTGACCTTCTTTGGGCCCTATAACGCATTTGCCGGCACCGGTGTTGAAATCGGCATGCCGCTTCTGCGCGATCAGGGCAACTCCGCCTATATGCGCGATACCGGCGACCCCAAAAGCACCGAAGGCGGCCAGATCGAATGGGGTTACTATTACGAAGAAAACCCGCGTCTGGTCCATCCCCGTGAAATCCTTGAAAAGGATCAGGCCCGCCTGTCCCCGTCCCAGCGCGATCTTGAACTCGAAGACGTGATCGAACCGCTTGAACGCGCCATGGAACTGACCCCGATCCTGACCGAACTTGGCTTTAACGAAAGCCATTCCTTCAACGGCCTTTTGCAAACCTCGGCTGATGGCGGCCCCTCGATGGGCGAAAGCCAGAAGCTGCGCGGTCTTTGGTATGCGGTCGGCATCTGGATCAAGGACGGGCCCGGCATGGGCAAACTGATTGCCGACTGGATGACCCATGGCCGCACCCATGTTGATCACCATGCGATTGATTTCGCCCGCTTCAATGAATTCCAGCTCGACGAGAAATACATTTACGACCGCTGCTGGGAAACCGCGAAAAAGATCTATAACCCGCCCGTTCACCCGCGCGAGCCCTTTTCAAAAGCCCGCGGCATCCGCCGCTCCCCCTTCTATGAACGCGAAGTCGAACTTGGCGGCTATTTCATGGAACTGGGTGGTTGGGAACGCGCGCACGGTTACGCCGCCAACGAACATCTTCTGGAAAAATACGCTGACCGGGTGCCGGTGCGTGAAAATGAATGGGATACCCGTCATTTCTGGCGCGTTTCCAACGCCGAACAGCTCGCCATGAGTGACGATTGCGGCATCATCAACCTGTCGCACTTCCACATGACCGATATCGAAGGCCCGGATCATGTCGACCTGATGGAATGGCTCTGTGCGGCCAAAGTCGGCGGGGATGCCAATATCGGCAAGGGTATCTATACCCATATGCTTGATGACGAGGGCATGGTACGTGCCGACTTCACCGTCTTCCGCATGGCGGACCGCTGCCGACTGGTCAATGGTGCCGATGCCGGTCCGCGTGACCTGATCTATATGCGCCGCATGGCGCAGGACAAGGGTTGGGACGTCACCATCACCGACGTCACCGAAAAATTCACCACCATCGGCATCTGGGGCCCGAACGCCCGTGAAAACCTCAAAAAGGTTGTCGCCGCCCCCGAAGAACTCGATATCGAAAACTTCCCGTTTGCCGCCATCCGCCAGATCAGCATTGCGGGTAAAACCGTCACCGCGTTTCGCATTTCCTATGTCGGCGAGCAGGGGTGGGAACTGCACATGCGCTACGAAGACGGTCTTGCCGTCTGGGATGCGCTGCGCGGCATTGGCGTGATGGCGGTTGGTGTTGAAACCTATGCCAATTCGCGCCGTCTGGAAAAATCACTGCGCCTGCAAAACGCCGATCTTCATACGCAATATAACCTGATCGAAGCCGCCCTCGCCCGCCCCAAGGTCAAAGAGGCCGATTTCCGTGGCAAGGCAAAGCATGTCGAATATCGCGAACGCGACCATCAACCGGCCATGCTCTGCACCCTTGTCATGACCGACAATGTGGATGCCAATGGGGTGGCGCGCTACCCGGTCGGCAATCTGCCGGTCATGGACCCGGATACCGGCAAAACCCTGATTGATGAACTGGGCCGTCGGTCTTACACGACCTCCATCGCCTTTGGCCCCAGCATCGGCAAAAACATCGCCCTCGCCTATCTGCCGTGGGACTATTGCCAGGAAGGCCGCAAACTGACCGTGTCGTATTTTGACGAGATTTACCCGGTCGAGGTCGTCGGCATCGGCTACAAGCCGCTTTATGACCCGGAAAACCTCAAACCGCGCAGCTAGGCCGCCTGTCGAGGACGGCCAAACTGATCGAATTTGGTGTTCTGGGTGCGTGGTATCCGGAAATTTGATCATCTGACGTCCATAACTCACCTGCAAAACCCGATGCTCCTGGCATCGGGTTTTGTTTTGGCACAATGACTTGGACCGTTCCTGACATTTCCTGGATCGATGATGCTTGACTCCTGTTTCATCCTGACCACATAAAAAGAACAAATCAGGAACAATTATCATGTCGGACAGACGTCTTCATCTTGCCCGTGCCGCGTTGCAACGGGCCGAAAAACAGTGGAAGGGACAGGTCACCTGTCTGCCAGGCGGTGCGGACAGGGTTATTCGCCGTGCCTTTGGCGGGGTCGATCTTGCACATCATATCAGCATCGGCGGCATTGCCCCGGTTGGCCTGCATGAAATCATGTGTGGCCATGATGATACCGGCGCATCGGTTCTGGCATGGTATCTGGCTCGGCTTTCCAACGGGGATCAAACAGGCAAAAGCCTGTTCTGGATCCGGCAAAGGCGCGCGATTGATCAGGGCGGGCTTTATTCCCTTTCACTGCCAGAGACGGACATGCCGGTCATGATGGCGGTTGACCAGCAGGCCACCGCCCTTTGGACCTGCGAGGAAGCGGCAAAATCCGGACAGATCGCCAGCATCATAGTCGAAACCACGGATTATGACCTGACCGCGGCACGCCGCCTGCAACTGGCCTGCGAGGCAGGACACACCCGCCTGATTGCGATCCGGCATATGCGGTCCGATGGCAAAACCATCGCATCCAGTGCGCATACACGCTGGCGGATAACGCCGGATGCACCTAATGCAACGAAACATTCAACAACAGGCAACCGACACATACTCAGCCTGATCGGGGGACGCGGGGTTCGACCGGGCAGCTGGAGAATGCAAATTGATGCAACAACGTTTTCTTTATCTGTGGCTGACGCACTGGAAAACAGACTGCCACCGGATCGATATGCCGAAAACCGGGGATGACAGCCCCAAACCGGAACCGGTCGTGATAACACGCGCCGATCACAAGGGCGTTCTTGTCTGCGGCAGTGACAAGGCAGCACAATCACGCGGGCTGGCACCGGGCATGCGCCTTGCCGAAGCACGCAGCATATACCCGGCTTTGCGCGACCTTCCCGAACAGCCCGATCTTTATGAACGCCATCTGGCCCGCTTGATCCGGGCGATGGACCGATACAGCCCGTGGGTTGCCCGCGACCGGTTCCTGCAGGAAACCGGTCAGGACGGCCCCATGGATGGGGGCGATGCCGGATTGTGGCTTGAAATTACCGGCGGCAGTCATCTTTTTGGTGGCGAAAGCGCCCTTCTGGAATTGGTTCTGCGCGATGTGAAATCACGCGGCTATGCTGGCCGGTCGGCCATCGCCGATACGGCAGGTGCGGCATGGGGGGCGGCACGATGCCACCCCGCCCCGGCTGATCAGCGGATTTTAAGCCTGCCGCGCGACCACGATATTGCCGCCGGTTTTCCGATATCCGCCCTGCGTCTGCCCGAACAGACACGGGTCACCCTGTTTCGGTTGGGACTTAAACATCTGGGCGACATCACCCCGATGCCGCGTGCCAATATCACCACACGTCTGGGGCCGGAAGTTTTGCAACGGCTGGACCAGTTTTATGGTCGCCTGCCCGAACATCTGAATTTCAATCTGCCAGATCGGCCATGGCTGATCCGGCGCAGCTTTGGCGAACCGCTGGGCGATGCGGCCAATCTGGCAATTGCCGTTGAAAGCATGATCACGGAACTATGTGATAATCTGGCGCAGGAAAATCTTGGCCTGCGTCGGATCATCCTGCGCTGTGTACGGGTTGATGGGCATACTCATACCATCACACTTGGCACAGGAAGCCCGTGCCAGTCCGCCCCGCATGTCTTGCGGTTGCTGTCTGAAAAAATGCCCGGTGTCGATACCGGTTTTGGCATCGAACAGGTGATTGTCTATGCCCCGTGGGTCGAACATGTGGCCTTTCGCCAGTCGCGCCTTGACCAGCAACAGGAAGAAACCACCGACCAGATTGCCCTTGCCCAGTTGATCGACCGGATTTCACATCATCTGGGTCCGCGTGACATGCTGTTTCATCCCGGCCACCACGCAAGCCATTTGCCTGAACGGGCTTCTGTGCGACAGGCCGTTAACGCCCGGACATATCCGGCCAGACGCACCGACATGACATTACCCAAACGCCCGGTGCGCCTGATCGACCCACCCGAACCGGTCGAAATCCTTGCGCGCGACACCAATGGCACGCCAAGCCGCCTGCGCTGGCGCAAAATGGCGGTCGATATCATCCATGCCGAGGGACCCGAACGGATTTGTCCGGAATGGTGGCAATGCCTTGATCAGGATGAATATGCCCTATCCCCCAAAACGCGGGATTATTTCCGCATCCGTGATCAGGCAGGCCGGTTGTTATGGGCCTTTCGCACCGGCACAACCGGGCAGGATATCTGGTCCATCCATGGATTATTCGGGGACTGACATGACCGATTTCCCCCTTCCCCAAACGGCACCTGCCTATGCCGAATTACAGGTCAGCAGCAATTTTTCCTTCCTGCGCGGGGCCTCCCACGCCGAGGAACTGGTTCTTATGGCCGCGACCAAAGGATTGCATGCCATTGCGATAACCGACTGCAACACCTTGGCCGGGGTCGTGCGTGGCCACACAGCACATCAGCCCCACAGGGACCGGCTGAATTATATTGTCGGCTGTCGGCTTGATCCCGTCGATGGTCCGTCGCTGTTATGTTACCCGACGAACCGCACCGCCTATGCCCGGTTATGCCGGTTACTGACCCTTGGCAAACGTCGTGCGCCAAAGGGCGAATGCGAAATTTATCTGGCGGATATCATAAATCATGCCGACGGATTGCTCTTCATCGCGGTCCCGCCACAAGTCCCCGATGACACCTTTCGCACGCAGTTGATCGACCTGAAACGCCACATATCAGGCCGTTTATGGCTTGCCATCGGGCGGTTCATGGACGGGTTTGATAGCGAACGGCTGACCTTTACCGAGGCGGTCGAGGCAGAACTTGCCATCCCCGCAGTTGTCACCAATGACGTGCACATGCATGTCCGCTCGCGCAAACCGTTGCAGGATGTCCTGACCTGCATCCGTCATCATTGCCGGATCGAGGATGCCGGATATCGGCTGTTTCCCAATGGCGAACGTCATGTCAAAAGCCCGCAGGACATGGCGAAACTTTTCCCGACACATCCGGAATGGCTGGCGCGCACGATTGAAATCGCCGATCAATGCCAATTCTCGTTATCCGAATTACGCTATGAATATCCCGATGAAAATGACGGATCGGGCGAAGGCACGCAGGAACGCCTGACCCGCCTGACATGGGAAGGTGCTCATAAACGCTATCCCGATGGCATCCCCGACAAGGTCCGGGGATTGATTGAGGCCGAACTTAAACTGATCGACGAACTCGGCTATGCCCCCTATTTCCTGACGGTGCATGACATTGTCGCCTTTGCCAGATCGCAAAACATTCTGTGTCAGGGACGCGGATCGGCGGCCAATTCATCGGTCTGTTTCTGCCTGCATGTCACATCGGTCGACCCGGCCAAGGTGGAACTTTTGTTTTCGCGCTTCATCAGCAACGCGCGGAACGAGCCACCCGACATCGATGTTGATTTTGAACATGAACGCCGCGAAGAGGTGATCCAGCATATCTATCAACGTTATGGCCGGGACCGCGCCGGATTGACCGCAACCGTGATTTCATACCGATCGCGAAGTGCGATCCGCGATGTCGGCAAGGTGTTCGGCCTACCCGAAGACACCATTGTCAAACTGACCAAAACCATCTGGGGATCGGGCAGCAAGGGCGCACATGATGAAATGATGCGCCAGTCGGGCATTCATCCCGATGAACCGCGTCTGAAAGCCGTTCTTGATCTTGCGGGCGAACTGACCGGGTTCCCGCGTCACCTGTCGCAGCATGTTGGCGGCTTTGTCATCACCCGTGGCCCCTTATGCGAACTGTCCCCGATTGCCAATGCCGCGATGGAGGACCGCACCACCATCGAATGGGACAAGGACGATATCGATGCGCTGGGTATCCTTAAGGTCGATGTTCTTGCCCTCGGGATGCTAAGCTGTATTCGCAAGGCATTCGATGAATTGCGAAACCACAAGAATATCGATCATGATCTGGCAAGCCTGCCCAAGGAAGACGGGCGGGTTTACGACATGCTGGAAAAAGCCGACAGCATCGGCACGTTTCAGGTCGAATCCCGCGCACAAATGAGCATGCTGCCGCGACTGAAACCGCGTAGCATCTATGACCTGACCATTCAGGTTGCCATTGTCCGCCCCGGCCCGATCCAGGGCGGCATGGTTCACCCCTTCCTGCAACGGCGCATGGGCCGTGAAAAGGTCGATTACCCATCAAGCGAACTCGAAGCCGTTTTAAAGCGCACCTGTGGCGTGCCCCTGTTTCAGGAACAGGCCATGCAGATCGCCATTGTCGCCGCCGGTTATACCGGCGGCGAAGCCGATGAGCTGCGCCGTGCCATGGCAACCTTTCGCCGCACGGGCACGATTGGCGCGCATCGCGACAAATTCATCAATGGCATGCTGAAAAACGGATATGATGCCGAGTTTGCCGAACGGTGCTTCAAACAGATCGAAGGCTTCGCCGATTACGGTTTCCCCGAAAGCCATGCCGCCAGCTTTGCCATCCTTGCCTATGCGTCATCATGGCTTAAATGCCATCATCCCGATGTGTTTTTATGCGCCCTTCTGAACGCACAACCAATGGGGTTTTATGCCCCGGCGCAACTGGTTGCGGATGCCAAAAATCATGGTGTCCGGGTGCTGGAAATCGATATCAATCACAGCTTCTGGGACAACCATCTGGAACGGGAACTGGGCCGCGCCAGCGGTCATCTTTCCGTCCGGCTGGGCTTTCGCCAGATCAAGGGGTTCGGGCAATTCGATGCCCTATCCCTGATATCAAACCGCCCGGTCGGCGGGTTTCAGGATATCTTTCTGATGGCGCGCCAGACCGGGCTATCGCCCGCTGCCCTTGAAAAACTGGCCGAGGCCGATGCGTTTGGCTCCCTTGGCCTGTCGCGGCGCGAAGCATTGTGGGCGGTCCGCCGGTTTGGCAAGGGGCGCAAGGCCCCGGCGGCCCTGCCCCTGTTTGAAGCCGCCCAGAATTTCAACCACAATATGGGCGTTTCCGCCGAATTCGGGCCCGAGGCCCCGGTCAATCTGCCAATCATGGGACCGGGCGAAGAAATCATCGAGGATTACGCAAGCCTGCGGCTGTCGCTTAAGGGGCACCCGGTATCGATGCTGCGCGATGCCCTGTCCGCAGCCGGGGTGTGCAAATCGACCGATCTGGTCAATTTCAAGAATAACGAACGGATCAACCATGCCGGTCTTGCCATTGTTCGCCAGCGCCCCGGCACCTCGTCCGGCGTGGTTTTCATAACGCTTGAGGATGAAACGGGCATCACCAATCTTGTCGTCTGGAGCAAGGTGATGGAACAGTTCCGCCGCGAGGTAATGACCGCAACCGTCCTTGGCGTATCGGGCAAGCTTCAGCGTGAAGACGGTGTCACCCACATCATCGCTGATAAACTTGTCGATCTGTCAGGAATGCTGCAAAGCCTGACGGATAACACCCGTATTGCACGCGCCAACAATACCCATCCCCGCAACCTGCGCTGGGCCACACCCGCCGCAGGACAATCCGATCAAACCGGCCCCCTTGCCCAAAACCTTGAACAGCTTGAACAACGTCACGGCAAACAGCAAAACACATCACGTCTTAAGGTCGACAGCCACGATTTCCACTAATCCCTCAAACGAAAACACCCCGGCATTTGCACCGGGGTGTTTTGCAAAAAACCGACATGATCGATCAATCTTTATCAAGGTTCTGCCACGCATCATAGGCGGCAACAACCGTTGCCATCTGCGCGGTATGGGCCGCGATGAAGGCATCGCCATAGATCGTTTCATCGGGATATTCAGTAATCAGGGTCAATGGCACGTCATGGCGGTCATCAACCGAAATCATGCATGGGAAACCATTGATGATCCGAAAACCGGTTTCACCGGCATGAATGCGATACAGATCAATCTGTTCCGCGTTGAATGCCAGAAGCCCCGGAATGGCGGCAAGTTTCCGGGTAACCTGATCGATAAAGTTTTCCGCCCGTTCCGACCATTCATCATGATGGCGCATGATCAGGAAGAACCCCTTTGGCAGGGTCCACATGCCAAACCCGCGCGGAACATATCCCGAAAGCGGCCGGGTCCATTCATGACAGGGATAGCCATGCAGATTGACATGCAGGCTTGCCCCGCTGATGGCACGCGCCCGCACCCGGATTTCCTTTTCATAAAGGCCATCACCGCTGCGATATTCCATATCATCGCCAAGTGCGGTATAGCGCGCCGCATGATGCATATGGGCTGGGTTATCAACAATCAGACGCTGATGAAGGGCATAACCATCCGGATTTTCCAGCGGTGAAATCGTGAAATGCGCCCCATCGCGTTTTGCCAGTTCCAACGCCCCGCGAAGCGCGCCCGCAACACCGGAAATCTCGTTGGGATGCTGCCCGCCACTGATCATGACCGGCAAATCCGTCCCCTTGTGATAGCGCGCATTCAAAACACGCCCGGACCGCGACGTCGCATGGAATTCCTCGCCTTTGATCCTGTCAAGCTCGGCGCGGATTTGCGCAACCGTCAACGGGTTGGTGGCGCGATCAATCTGTTGCATCTCCCCCGTTGTCTCGTTCTTTGACAGGGGGCGGAATTCAACCGTGACCCGGGCGTCACTATCACTGGACACCTGACGGATTTCCGGGACGATCTGCCCCGGCTGTAATCCGCGATCGCCCAGCGGGCGGCCCGATTTGACCTGAAAATATTCCAGCAGCGAGAAATAGAAATCCTCATGCAGGGCTTCATGCAGGCTCAGAACCTCGTGACCATGGGCGATCTTCTGATCATGCCCCGGCAGATCAACCGAGATATTCAGTTCTTCGAAATAGGGTTCCTGATCGCCCCAGTCATGATCGGCAATGGCCGACATGGTCCGGGCAAAAAGGGCCTCATATTCGGTTTCAATCCGTTCATCGCGGACAATCTGACCATCGGCATCGGTGATCCGCACCCACCCGGTCGGCGACAGGTGGGTTTGATCAACCACATCCTGATGCACGCGGTTTGGCGCAAAGACTTCATGACGGGTTTCAACCCCATCCGCCCCACGCAGGATCACATCATAGGTGCAATCGCAACGATCCGATGCCTCGAAGGTGATCGAGGCTGGCGCAACCAGTGCCGCCAAGGGATAGGTTTCAAGCAGGAAACGATTATCCGCCGCATTTTCATGGCGCGGATAACGCACCGTGATATCGGCAATGCCCGACTTTGCCAGATCAATATCTTCAAGGAAGAAATGCAAAAGCGGCTTATAGGCACTGCGAATGCGCGCCTTGATCCCCTGCTGGGCCAACTTTGCCTCGGCCGCGACACGGGTTTGGGCATCGTTAAACAGCCATGCCTCGATAAGCTGCCCGGGGCGGGCGGCCTTGACGATTTCATCGATCAGGTTTGGGAGGGTCGGCGCAAAGGTGGTGGCGAAAATCTGTGTCATTTGGACGTCCTGCCTGTGGGGTCAAGGCTATCGCGCAGCCAGTCGCCCAGAAGGTTCAGGCCAAGCACGGTCAGAAGAATGGCAAGCCCGGGGAAAACCGATACCCACCAGGCATTCTGCAAATAGGTCCGCCCATCCGCCAGCATCCCGCCCCAGCTCGGGATCAGGGGATCAACCCCCAGCCCAAGGAAGGTCAGGCTGCTTTCAAGCAGGATATTGGTCGCAACGTTAAGCGTCATCAGAACAATCACCGGCCCGATCAGGTTGGGCAGAAGGTGACGGAACAGGATATGAATATCGCGCACGCCAATCGCCTTGGCCGACTGGATGAATTCCCGATCCCGCAATGACAGAACCGATCCCCGCACCAGACGGGCATATTGCACCCATTGCGCAATGATCAGCAGAATGATCATGTTGGTCAGCCCACCGCCGATAATCGCGATAAAGGTAATCGCCAGCAAAATGAACGGCAATGCCAGCTGCACATCGGCAAAGCGCATCACGATCATGTCCCAGAAACCGCGATAATATCCCGATATCAGGCCCATGATCACACCAATGACAACCGCCCCGGCAACGGAAAGCAAACCTACCTGAAGCGATATTTTACCACCTGAAACCACACGCGCCAGAACGTCACGCCCGAGCGGATCGGTGCCAAAGATATGATCGGCATTGGTAAACGGCGCAATCAGGCGGGCCGAAAGATCAATCTTGTCCGCCCCACCGGGAAACAGCAGATCGGAAAACACGACCAGAAAACAGATGCCACCGGTCAGAACAGCACCCAGAACGAATTCAAGATTTTTAAAGCGCGCAAACCGCGCCTTGGTTGCAGTGGTCGCCATGGGGTTACTCCGTCCGGATACGTGGATCAATCAGGCCATAGGCAATGTCGACAAGCAGGTTCACCCCGACAATCATGATCGACAGAACCGTAATCACGGCCTGCAGAACCGGATAATCACGTGCACCAACGGCATCAAAAGCCAGCGTGCCCATTCCCGGCCAGTTAAACACCAGTTCGACGACAACAATCCCGCCCAGAAGATTGCCAAACTGCAAACCGAAATAGGTCACAAGCGGGATCGCACAATTGCGAAGCGCGTGTTTATAAAGAACGACCTTCTCGCTAAGCCCCTTGGCGCGTGCGACCATAATGTATTGCGACTGAAGGGTTTCCAGCATCGAGGTCCGCACAAGCCGCACATTGGTTGCGGTCAGGATCACCCCCATGGTGATCGCCGGCATGATGAAGTTTTCAATCCCCGTCATCCCACTTGGCGGCAGAAGCCGGAAAGTAATCGACAGCAACAGCACCAGCATGATCGCCAGCCAGAAATTCGGGAATGACAGGCCAACCAGCGACAGGATGCGAATGACCTGATCGGGCCATTTGCCCCGCGAAATGGCGGCCTTGATCCCCAGCGGGATCGAAATCACGATGGATACGAACATCGATGCAAACGCCAGCATCAGGGTCGCGGGCAATGCATTGCCAATCAGGGTGGAAACCTGCGTTCCACCAAGGAAGGATCGACCGAAATCAAGGCTGAAAAGCCCCAGCATGAAATCGGCATACTGAACAAAAAATGGCTGGTTCAAACCAAGGGATTCACGAATACGTGCAAGGTCTTCCTCGGTGATGCTGCCGGCCCCCTGGCTTAACATCAGCGCCGGATCACCCGTCAGGCGGATGGCAAACGAGACAATCAATGTCACCGCGACGACCACGAAAATCGCCTGCAAAAGGCGTTTGATCAGAAAACCAGCCAAAACACTTGTCCTTTAAAGAAATAGGCATGAAAGCCGCCCGGCATCTGTCCGGGCGGCTTTCGCTTCACATCAGTCGACAGTCACTTCCGTCAGGCGCAGACGGCTGTCGGGAACCGGGGTGAAATTCTTGACGCGCTTGGAAACCCCAAAGATCGCATTAAGGTTATAAAGCGGCATTTCCAGCGCACGATCGGCCGTGTAATGCGCAATCGACTGCAGGATTTCTTCACGTTTGGCACGATCAGTAATCGCACGCTGGGATTCCAGCAGCTTGTCGAGTTCCGGATCGCTGTCATACGGGTTCCACTTTTCGCCCGTGTGATACATGGAATAAGCGGTATTATCATAATCAAGCGTCCAGCCACCCCACGACTGCTGGAACATCGCGCCGGTTTTACCCGCCGGAATGATGTCGTTAAGCAGAACGTTGGTTTCATATGGCTTGATCGTCGCATTCAGGCCAATCACCTGAAGGTAGCTGGCAACGGCCTGGACAACTTCGTTAAAGGTTGCGTCATTGCCGCGAATGTCGATCTGGATTTTCGTGCCCGGTGCAACACCGGCTTCTTTCAAAAGCGCCTGTGCCTTGGCCGGATCATACGGCAACGGTTTCATCGACGGGTCATTGCCAAACGACAATTCACCCTGGAAACTTGCAATCGGCGATGCCTGACCACCAAGGATCGAGTCAATGATCGCCTGACGATCCACACCGTAAATCATCGCCTTACGGACTTTTTCATCCGCCGTGATGCCATTGCCGGTGTTAAAGCGCAGCGCATAAACCGTCGGGCTTACGGTGGTGACGATATCGATATTTTCGTCTTCCTGAATGGTCGGGATCATGCCGATCGGAATGGTCGGCGGAATGACAAGGTCAACGTTCCCGGCCTGAAGTTCCGCAACCGCGGTTGACGGTTCACTGATGAAGCGATACTTGATGGTCGAAAGTTTCGGCGCACCGCCCCAATGATCGGCATAGGCTTCAAGCGTCAGACCAACTTTCGGCTCATAGGAAACCATTTTGAACGGACCGGTGCCGATCGGATGGGCGTTAAAATAATCTTCGCCTTTTTCCGCGATATATTTCGGCGGAACAATCATCGCACCATAACCGGCAAGCTTTGTCAGAAGCACCGGATCCGGCTGGGTCAGATGCATGTCGACGGTGTTTTCGTCAATAACTTCGACCGATTTGATCGCAGCATAGTTTGACCGCTGCGGTCCCTTTTTGCCTTCATCACCCATCAGGCGATCAAAGGTGAATTTGACCGCTTCGGCATTGAAAGCTTCGCCATTCTGGAAAGTCACGCCTTCGCGCAGATGGAAACGGATGCGCGTGCCGCCATCAAATTCTTCCCATGATTTCGCAAGCCCCGGAACCAGTTTGGCATCCGGCCCGCGATAGGTCAGACCGTCATAAATATTGGTCGCAACCGACGACCAGTTGACCAGAAACGTATCGACCGGGTCCCAGCTACCGGGGTCCTGTGGTGATGAGATGGTCAAGGTGCCTTCGGCATATGCCGGCGCAGTTGCCATCAGGCCGCCCGCAAAGGCAAGAGCCATCAGCGCACTGCGCATTCCCTGTTTTTTCGTCATGTTATTTTTTCTCCGTTGTTGGTGGCTTGGCGCGAGGGGAAACAAGGCTTGCGACCCAAGGGCCGCTTAACGTGCGTCGGCCACAAAGTGACCGGGCGCAATTTCACGATGGGCAAGAATGGCCGGTTCATCACCGACCCGGCGGATCGGGCTTGGAATTTCACCATCCATCAGGATGCGGTCGCGCACGATTGTGGGATCCGCGACCGGCACGGCACTCAGAAGCCGCTGGGTATAAGGATGTGTCGGCGTTTCAAGAACCTGCTGGCGCGATCCAAGTTCGGCAACCTGACCAAGGTAAAGCACGGCGACCCGGTGGCTCATTTTTTCGACCACCGCCATGTCATGGCTGATGAACAGATAGGCAAGCCCGTGTTCTTCCTGAAGCTCCATGAACAGATTGATGATCTGCGCCTGGATCGACACATCAAGCGCCGAAAGCGCTTCGTCGGCGATGATCAGCTTGGGATTGGATGCCAGTGCGCGCGCTATACAGATACGCTGGCGCTGACCGCCGGAAAATTCATGCGGGTAACGATTGGCATGGGCCGATGTCAGGCCGACCCGTTCCAGCAACTGGTCAACGCGTGCGGCAATCTGTTTTTCACCCTCAATCAGGCGGTGCGTGCGGATCGGCTCGGCAATCGAAAATCCGATTTTCTTGCGCGGATCAAGGGACGCAAACGGATCCTGAAAGATATACTGGATTTCCTGACGCAGGCGCTGCTGTTCGCCTTTGCCCATGTCACTAAATGCGCGGCCTTCGAAACTGATATTGCCCGCTGTTGCCTTCTGCAATTGCTGGATCGTTCGGCCGATGGTCGATTTGCCCGATCCGGACTCTCCGACAAGGGCAAGCGTTTCACCACGATAAATATCAAAACTGACATTCTCGACAGCGTGAACCCGGTGGGAAACCCCGCCAAACAGGCCCTTTTTGATGTCAAAGCGCGTCACCAGATCACGCACCGACAATAGCGGGGCCTCGTCGTAACGTGCTGTGTTCTGGATATGCTCCGTCCCGACCAGACGCGGCGTATCGCCATCCATCATCGTCACCGGGAACCGTTTGGGGAATGCTTCGCCCGTCATGCTGCCCAGTTTGGGCACCGCGGACAACAGGGTCTGGGTATAGGGATGGGCCGGATTGGCAAAAATATCGGCAACCGTACCTTCTTCAACCTTTTTGCCCTTCCACATGACGACAACATCATCGGCAACCTCGGCAACGACCCCCATGTCATGGGTGATGAAAATCACCGCCATGCCAAGTTCCTGTTGCAGGTCGCGGATAATGGTCAAAATTTGCGCCTGAATGGTCACGTCAAGGGCCGTTGTCGGTTCATCCGCAATCAGGACTTTGGGCCGACAGGCAAGCGCCATGGCAATCATGACGCGCTGGCGCATCCCGCCCGAAAGCTGATGGGGATACCGCCCCAAAAGTTCCTGCGCATCAGGCAGCCGCACCATATCAAGCAGCCGTTTGCTTTCAACAAGCGCATCGGGCTTGGACATGCCTTCATGCAGCATCAGGGATTCCGCAATCTGATCACCGATGGTGAAAACCGGGTTCAGCGACGTCATCGGCTCCTGAAAAATCATCGCGATGTCTTTGCCGCGAATGCGGCGCATCTGTTTTTGCGACAGTGCCAGCAGATCTTCATCGCGATCTTTTGACGTAAACCGGATACGCCCCGATGCATAGGATGCGCCCATCATATCGGCCAGACGCATGATCGACATCGATGTCACCGACTTGCCCGATCCGGACTCTCCGACAATTGCCAATGTCCTTCCGGGTTTCACGGCAAAACTCAGATTTTCGATGACCCGGCTGTCGCCAAACTCAACGGACAAATCTTCGACGGACAGGATCGGAACAGAAACAGAATCAGTCACGCAAACATCCTCGGCAATGTAAGGCGGATGCGCGGGTGGCGCGCACCGGTCAAACCGGTGTCAGTGCTGCAAGACGTGATTGGCGCCAGATCGGGTTTCTCGTCCGGCACGGTGGGGGCCGTGGCCTTCTGACGATGCGTAACGGAAAGTTGTAACGCGGTCCCTCTTAACGACGATTGCCAACAACCCTGATACCGAATTCATGGTTTTTATTTTGTATACAAACCTCATCATTTATTCGACAAATTGTCAACGAATTGAATTTAACTAAATTCAATTCGGTTTGACTGCCCTGTCGCCGCATAATCCACCGCACAGCCCGGACGCATTAAAGGTTTGTTTCAAAACCATAATTTCGCAACGCAGCATTTCTCCTTATATCACGAGCAACCCAACACGCCTTACAACCGAAAGACGAACGCATCACAACACTTTCGTCACACGCCCCAAAGACTCCTCATGACCCGGTGTCAAACCACCCTTCCATTTGCCAAATCGGGCCAGTTTTTCGGTCACCCCTTAAGCCTCGCAAAATTGGCTCCCTTCATTTTGCCAAAACGGCTCTTTATGACGCACCAATAATATCCCAGACTGCATGCCCCTCGCCTCGCAACAAAGGTCATCAGATGCCATCCGAATATAAAAACGAATTTGGTCAGCCGGTCGGCCGCCCGGTTGAAAACTGGAAAGAATGCCCGATGCCACCACGCAGCGACATGGTCGGTCGCCATGTCATTGTCACCCCGGTCAATGTAAAACGCGACGCCAGACAACTGTTTGACGCCAACCGCGAAGCCATGGACGGATCGCGCTTTACCTATCTTTTCACCGACGCATTCACCGATTTTGACACTTATCAGGCGTGGCTTGAAAGCATGGCCGCCACCAGCGACCCGATGCTTCATACCATCATAGACAAGGCATCGAACAAGGCCGTTGGCATTGCCGCCTTCATGCGGATTGATACCAAATTTGGCGGCATTGAAATCGGCAATATCAACTATTCCCCGGCCCTGTCGCAAACCATCGGCGGCACAGAGGCGATGTATCTGATGATGAAACGCGCCTTTGACGAACTTGGATACCGCCGGTACGAATGGAAATGCGACGATCAGAACGCCCCGTCACGCGCCGCTGCCCTGCGATACGGCTTCACCTACGAAGGCACCTTCCGCAACCACATGGTCTATAAGAGCCGCAACCGCGATACCGCGTGGTTTTCGATCACCGATCTTGAATGGCCAAGCGTCAGGGCCGCGTTCGAAGCATGGCTTGCCCCCGGCAACTTTGATGAGAGCGGCAAACAACGCAATAGTCTGCAAAGCTTCCGCAAGGTATAATCACGCGCAGGGAACAAGTGAACACAAGCAACGCGCGCATCCATGATCGCGCATAGCGGGAGGTTATGCCATGCCGTCCTTTTCCGTTTGCCTGCAAAAAAGCATGAAATACCTGATAACAAGCATCTTTCTGATCGGCGCGGCACAAATTGCACGCGCCGATATTACCTTGCCGATGCCCGCCCCGGACCGGATCAATCGGATCGAGCTTGACGGTTACGAACAGCTTGAAGAACTTTACGAAAGCCTCGATTACACTCAGCAAAGCTGGCAGGAAGGCAAACGCGAAGTTCCGCGCCTGTTCCTACAAACCATCCCCGAAAGATGGCGAAGTGAAATCAGCGATCAGGTCACCGTTGCCACCAAAAAACGGATTTTCTTCCGCACATTAGGGCCGCTTGCCCTGCTCGCAAACGAGGAAATCGAATTCCAGCGCGTCGCACTGGAAAAGGCCATTGCCGATGGTGACAATACCGTAATTACGGAACTTGCCACCCAGTACAGGGTCGATGGCGCCCCGCGTGACAGCACAACCATCGCCGAACTGCGCGAACGGATCAATCCGGTGCCGCCGTCACTTGTTCTGGCGCAGATGGCAATTGAAAGCGGCTGGGCCACATCGCGCTTTGCCGCCCTTGGCAATGCCCTGTTTGGCCAATGGACCTATGATGGCGAGGGCATCACCCCCGAACAGCAACGCACACATCTGGGCGATTATAAAATCGCCTCCTTCCGAACCCCGTTCGGATCGGTGCGCGCCTATCTGCTGAACCTTAACACCCATAATGCCTATGCCGATCTGCGTGACATGCGCGCAAGCGACATCGCGGCGGATCGACAGTCAACCGGTATGGAATTGGCCGAAGCCCTGATCCGCTATTCCGAACGCGGGGAAGAATATGTCAAGGAAGTTCAGGCCGTCATCCGGCAGAACGGCTTGCAGGAAGTCGACAATGCCGTCCTGGAAGGACAATATTATCACCTGATCCCGATCGGTACGACGGCCCAATAGGTTCGTATTCAAAAGCCGACAGCCGGTGCCGGGTTATTCCCCGACACCGGCAAAGCTGCGCATGTCGAATATGCTGTTATCCAGAAACGCGTCCGGACCGACAAACGCCCGGTCGGCGGCATCATTCACGCCCTCAACCCGCCAGTCATCATGCGGAAGCGCAACATCAAGCCCCTTGACCGCACGGCGATAAAGGTCGGGTCGGTATATGTCGGATATAAGCGTATTGAAATCGACGCTAGCATCCACCTGCCCCCAACGCTGCATCTGCGTGCCGACCCACGCCCCCTGCGACAGCCACGGGAACGTTGCGGTATAGCGATAAAACACATGGCGATCGGGTGCCTCAATCGGATTGTCCCCGGGTTTCAGAACCGGTCGGCCAAGCAACGATGCCCGCAGAATATCAAACGATGCGCCGACATGATTTTCACCAGACAGCAATTGCGCCAGTTCGGTACGGTTTTCCGGCTGATCGGCCCATTCGGCTGACCGGACAAGCGCACGCACCAGCGCATCCACCGTATCGGGATTGGACTGCACCCAGTCTTCGCGCACGCCAAGAACCTTTTCCGGGCTGCGCGCCCAGATATCTTCCTTAAGCGCCACAATCACCCCATCCCCATGGAACACCGCCCGCTGGTTCCACGGCTCCCCCACACAATAGCCATCGACCCAGCCATTGCGCAGACTGTCAAACATCCGTGGTGGCGCAATCACGCCAATATTAACGTCCTTATCGGGGTCAATACCGCCCGCCGCCATCCAGTAACGCAGTTCGTAATTATGGCTCGAATACGGAAACACGGTCGCAAAGGACATGATCGGGCGGCCTGCCGCCCGGTCCTCGTCGATCACCTTTTTAAGTGCCCGTGCCGAAAGCCCGCGCGGCCCGTGCATCGCCGCCGGATCCGCTTCAAGCATCCGCTGATAAAGCCGGGTTGAAACCGTAATCGCGTTCCCGCCCCGCCCCAGCGCCATCGGCACCGCAATGCGCTGCGACGGCATCCCGCCAAGCCCAAGCCGCGCTGCCAGCGGAATACCCGCCAGAAGATGCGCCGCGTCATAAACCCCATAAGACAGCTTGTCGCGAATGGCTGCCCAGGACATTTCCCGGATCAGGGTCAGGTCGATATTTTCTTCCTCGGCAAAGCCCTTGGCGCGCGCCACGACAGGCAGGGCACAATCCACGAGTGGCACAAAGCCAAGTCGAACCTGTTTAAGGGACATGCGTTAGAACTCCAACTGAAAGGCCGTGATCACGCTTTGCGCGATTTCAGAAATTTTGCGGTTCTGTTTCATGGCGTTTTTGCGCAGCAGGTTATAGGCCTCATCCTCGCTCAGCCCCTTTTCCTGCATCAGAAGTCCTTTTGCCCGATCAATCAACTTGCGATCATTAAGCTTGGCCTTGGCTTCGTCCCGTTCCCGGCGCAACTGGTCAAACGCGTTGAAACGCGAAATGGCCATTTCGACGATGGGCCGAATACGATCCTGACGCAAGCCATCAACGACATAGGCACTGACCCCGGCCTCAACCGCCTCGCGGATCGTGTTGCTGTCGCTTTGATCGACAAACATCGCAATCGGGCGCGCAATAACACGCGATACCTGAAACATCTGTTCCAGCGTATCACGGTCCGGGTTTTCAAGATCAATGATGATGATGTCGGGGGCCAACGCCTGAATGCGTTCGACCAGATTGTATGACGTGCCGATGCGGCTGACGCGGGTATAGCCACTTTCGACAAGGCCGCGCTCGACAATGGCGGCACGGTCCGGGTTTTCGTCGATCACCAGAATGCTGAAGTCTTCAAGCTTCATTTAAACCAACCCAAATCCCTGACGATCAAGGTCTCTCTCCTGTCTGTTCTTTTTCGCCCGGACCTTGATGGCCCGGTGAGAAGCGGGATGCGGCACATGCCGCATCCCGGAAAGATCGTATGTTATTCCGCCGGAACCGCCTGCGCACCGGATGGCAGCGCATCGCGTTCCTGCATGGCTTTTTCGAAACGTTCCTTTTCCTCGGCCACGGTCTTTTCCGAGAAACGAACCGCAAGCGCTGCAAAGGAACAGATAATCACGGCAATGCCAAGATACATCAGGCCCTGCTGATAGGTCAGTGCTTCGGATTTGAACAGGAAGCCCGCGGCAACCGCCCCGGCATTCCCGCCCGCACCAACAATACCGGCAACCGAGCCAAGCGCCTTGCGGTTAACAAACGGGACGATCCCGAATGTCGCACCTTCGGACATCTGCACGAAAAGCGAGAAGACCACCATCATCGACACCGCGATGACCAGCGCATCCATCATCGAAAACGCAACAAGTGCAACACCTTCGATGAACAGCGCCAGGAACAGGAACTTGACCCGCCCCGAAAGCCCGCCCTTGGCGGCAAACTTGTCGGAAAACACTCCGCCCAGCGTGCGGGCAAAGATGTTCATCAAACCAAACAGACCGGCAATCAGACCGGCGGTCTGAAGGCTAAGCTCGAACCGGTCAAAGAAATAGATCGCGGCAATGTTGTTGATCGTAAGCTCGACACCGAAACACGCCCCGTAAACCAGAAACAGCGCCCAGACCCGGTAATCCTTGGCCGCGGCCAGCATGCCTTTGGTCGCACCGGCATGATCGTCTTCCGGTGACAGGACACCGCTTTTGCGCATGTCGGCATAATTGCCATCTGGCGCATCGGTGGTGAAGAACCAGTAAAGTGCCGCAACCACCAGCATGATCACACCCGGGAAGACCATCGCCAGACGCCAGCCCATGGTTTCCGAAACACCAAAGCCAAGCACCATGGCAAGGATCAGCGGCATGACCATCTGTGTCACACCCCCGCCAAGGTTGCCCCAGCCCGCCGTGGTCGCATTTGCGGTACCGACAACGTTCGGCGCAAACATGGTCGAGGTATGATACTGCGTGATCACGAACGATGCCCCGATCGAACCGATGGCAAGACGCGCCAGCAGGAAAGTTTCATAGCTGTCGGCAAGCCCGATCAGCATGACCGGCAAAGACCCCAGAACGAGCAACGCCGTATAGGTCTTGCGCGGGCCGATTTTATCGCAAAGCGGCCCGATCAGAAGGCGCACAAGAACGGTAATCGCGACAGACGCGATGATGGTATTGCCGATTTCACCCTTGGTCAGGCCAAGATCGTCACGCACAAGCGGCATCAGCGGTGCGATACCGAACCAGCCAAAGAAACACAGGAAGAACGCAAGCCAGGTCAGGTGGAAAGTCCGCATCTGAACAGTCTTGAGACTGAAGAGATTGATCCGCGGAGCCTTGTTTTTGATTTCCATAACAATGAAGCCCTTCGTTTGGGTCACTTCGAACCGGTTTTCCGGTTGTCGCGACCGACGGTTATTTCCCCAAGGGCCGCACGCTTCATCAGATGGATTCCGCTGGCGGCCCGTCATTCGTTTCGACTGCGGCTGCGCCATCGTTGCGCGCCAAAATCAAACGTCTGATCGCCCGCCATTGGACGAAGAACTGTGAGTCACCCGTCATTGGGCCTGCTTCCGTCGAAGCGGCTCACACGAAACAAGTTGTGCAAACCGCGCGCCAATTTTTTCGCAACGCGGAAATTTTCAAATAATTCCCTGAAATTCAATACAATTTATCCACCGCAACTGCACAGACGAAAAACCCGCCCTGTCTGGAAGCAGCATGTTTGCACATTTTTTAATCTCATCATTTTGTGTGTGGTTATTTTTTAAACAATCACAGGTTTCGTGCAATTTTTACTTATCCCGCAGGCATCAAAAATCTTATTTTAAATCAGTATTTTGCAAGTTTTTCGGCGCAATCTTCAGTTCTGGCACGCAACTTGTATAGTAAGGGACAAGAGCGCGGGCAAGGTCGCCTGCTGCCACGGCAGAAATGCCAAACCCCTATATAGAATCCAATGGCGGGTTCACCCGGATAACGACGTCCGTTGCGATATTGCCTTTTAGACAGGCAGTGCGCACCGGGCGTTTTTTTTTGCCAATTCGCTTCCCGCGATCAGGAGCCAGAGACAAATGAACCACGTCCCTGCAGCACTTACCGAGAAACCCCGCCTTGTCGTCATCGGCAACGGCATGGCCGGCATGCGCACCGTCGAGGAAATCCTCGGTCGCGCCCCTGACAAATACGAAATCACCGTTTTCGGGGCCGAGCCACGCGTGAACTATAACCGCATCATGCTCTCCCCGCTTCTGTCGGGCGAAAAGGAATTCGACGATATCGTCATCAACACCGCCGAATGGTATCAGGAAAACCGCATCCATCTGTTTTCCGGCGATCCGGTGGTTGAAATCGACCGCACCCGCAAGGTCGTCATTTCCAGAAGCGGCACCGAAACCGCCTATGACCAGCTTCTGCTGGCCACAGGGTCCGACCCGATCATGATCCCGGTCCCCGGCCACAAGCTTTCGGGTGTTGTCACCTTCCGCGATGTCGATGATGTCGATACCATGCTGAAAACCGCGGCAAATGGTGGCCCCGCCGTCGTCATCGGTGGTGGCCTTCTGGGTCTTGAGGCCGCCGTCGGCCTGCAGGCGCGTGGCATGTCGGTCACGGTCCTGCATCTGGCCGGTCACGTAATGGAACGCCAGCTTGATCCGTCGGCGGGTTATCTTCTCGCACAGGAACTTGGCCGTCGGGGCATCAATGTCATTACCGAGGCCGACACCGCCGAAATCGTCGGCACCGATTGCGTAACCGGCGTCCGACTTAAGGACGGGCGCATGATCCCGGCTGATCTGGTGGTCATGGCTGTTGGCATCCGCCCCAACGGGCGCCTTGCCGCAGACGCGGGACTGACCGTCGAACGCGGCATTGTCGTTGACGATGTCATGACCACCAGTGATCCGGATATCTTTGCCGTTGGCGAATGCGTGCAGCATCGCGGCCAGTGCTATGGCCTTGTTGCACCGCTGTTTGAAATGGCAAAATCCTGTGCCGATCATCTGGCCGAAATCGCAACCGATGGCTATGCCGGTTCGGTCACCTCGACCAAGCTGAAAGTCACCGGGGTTGATGTCTTTTCCGCCGGTGATTTTTCCGGCGGCGGCGAAACCGAAGAAATCGTCTTCCGCGATGCCGGACGCGGCGTTTACAAACGCATCGTTCTGGAAGACGGCAGGATCAAGGGTGCCGTCCTTTATGGCGATACATCCGATGGCGGCTGGTATTTCCAGCTGATGAAGGATGGTCAGGACGTGACCGAGCTTCGCGATACCCTCGCCTTTGGTCAGGCCTTCGCCGGGGGATCCGCCGGAAACCCTCTTGATGCCGTTGCCGCCCTGCCAGACGACGCAGAGATTTGTGGCTGCAACGGCATTTGCAAGGGAACCATCGTTTCAGCCATCACCGAAAAGGGCCTGACCACGCTGGACGAGGTCAAAGGCCATACCAAGGCATCCGCATCCTGTGGTTCATGCAGCGGCCTTGTTGAAAACCTTCTGGCGGCAACCCTTGGCGGTGATTATCAGGCGGCTGCGGTCAAACCGATCTGCACCTGTACCGATCATGACCATGACAATGTCCGTCGCCTGATCAAGGCCAAGGAACTGAAATCCATGCCTGCCGTCATGCAGGAACTGGAATGGAAATCATCGGACGGCTGTCATGTCTGCCGTCCAGCGCTGAACTATTACCTGCTGGCCGCATGGCCGGGTGAATATGTCGATCATGGTGCGTCGCGCTTCATTAACGAACGCGTCCATGCAAACATTCAGAAAGACGGCACCTATTCGGTGGTGCCCCGCATGTGGGGTGGCCTGACCAACCCGCGCGAATTGCGCGCCATTGCCGATGTCGCCGATAAATTCGATATCCCGACCGTCAAGGTCACCGGCGGACAGCGCATTGACCTTCTGGGTGTAAAAAAAGAAGACCTGCCTGCCGTCTGGGCCGATCTGAATGCGGCCGGGATGGTTTCGGGTCATGCCTATGGCAAGTCACTTCGCACGGTCAAAAGCTGTGTCGGGCAGGAATGGTGCCGCTTTGGCACCCAGATGTCGATGAGCATGGCCGTCGACCTTGAAAAAATGACCTGGGGCTCCTGGATGCCCCACAAATTCAAGATGGCCGTATCAGGTTGCCCGCGTAACTGCGCCGAAGCCACGATCAAGGATTTCGGCGTTGTCGCAACCGATGGCGGCTGGGACCTTCATGTCGGCGGCAATGGCGGCATTCATGTGCGTGCGACCGAACTTCTGTGCAAGGTCACAACCGATCAGGAAGTAAAAGAATATTGCGGCGCCTTCATCCAGCTTTACCGCGAAGAAGCCCGCTATCTGGAACGCACCGCACCGTGGATCGAACGTGTTGGCCTGAAACATGTTCAGGAACGTGTGGTCGATGATGCCAAAAATCGCGCCGCCCTGTTTGAACGTTTCATGGAAAGCCAGAAAACGGCGCAGGTCGATCCGTGGGCCGAACGCGCCAGCCAGGGCGTGGACGCGCACGAATTCAAATCCCTTTCCCTGATCGCAGCGGAGTAACGGCAATGACGGATATCGTAAACTGGGTAAATGTCGGATCGGTCGCCAATATCCCGCTTCAGGGCGCGCGCACCTTCCAGACCGAAACTGATCGCATCGCGATTTTCAGAACCCTTGATGATCAGGTCTATGCCCTTCTGGACCGCTGCCCGCACAAGGACGGGCCGCTGGCACAGGGGATCGTGCATGGTCATTTCGTCACCTGCCCGCTGCATAACATGGTCTTTTCGCTTGAAACCGGCGAGGCACAGGGCCCCGATGACGGCTGTGCTGCCAAGGTGGAACTGCGCGTCATTGACGGCACGGTCCATATCGGCCTGACGGCGGAACAAATCGGTCTGCGCCATGCGGGGTGAGGTTAAAACCACCTGTCCTTATTGCGGCGTTGGCTGCGGCCTGATCGTCTCCCCCACCCGGGACGGCTGGGCGGTCGGGGGCGACCCCGATCACCCGGCCAACCGGGGCCGGTTATGCTCAAAGGGTGCCGCCCTGATCGATACGATCACCGCCGAGATGAAGCGCGATTTCCGCCTGCTGAAACCCGAAATCGACGGCAAAACCGTCGACTGGCCAACGGCAACACAGGAAACCGCGGATCGGCTGCGCGCGACCATCCAGAAACATGGCCCGAAATCGGTGGCGTTCTATGTTTCCGGTCAACTTCTGACCGAGGATTATTATATCGCCAACAAGCTGATCAAGGGCTTCATCGGGTCGCCGCATATCGATACCAATTCCCGGCTATGCATGGCATCAACCGTGGTCGGGCACAAACGCGCCTTTGGCGCCGATGTCGTGCCGGGATGCTACGAAGACCTCGAAATTGCCGATCTGGTCGTCCTGACCGGATCAAACCTGGCATGGTGCCATCCGGTCCTGAACCAGCGTTTGCGCGCAGCCAGGGAAAAGCACGGCACCAAGATCGTCGTGATCGATCCGCGTAAAACCGCAAGCTGCGACATCGCCGATCTGCACCTGCCAATCAAACCGGGCAGCGACGTTGCCCTGTTTAACGGGCTGTTGGCATGGCTTGACCAGAACGGTCATTGCGACCTTCAATATGTCGCCCGCCATGTCAGCGGCTATGAAACCGCCGTCGCCGAGGCACGCGCGGACTGCCCCGATATCGAGAGTACAGCCAAAAAATGCGGCCTCGATTATCCTTCCGAGATCAGTGAGTACGCCGATCATGACGGCTCGGGTCTGGGGAAACTGGAAACGTTCTTTAACTGGTTTGCCGCCTTTGACCGCACGGTCACCGTGTTTTCACAAGGTGTCAACCAGTCCAGCAGCGGCTCTGACAAGGTCAATGCGATCATCAATACCCATCTGGCGACCGGACGAGTCGGCAAACCGGGATCAAGCCCGTTTTCCGTCACTGGCCAGCCCAACGCCATGGGCGGGCGCGAGGTCGGTGGCCTTGCCAACCAGCTTGCCGCCCATATGGACCCGAACGATGTTAACGACGTTGACCGGGTCCGCCGGTTCTGGAAATCCGATATTCTGGAACCGGGCGAGGGATACAAGGCGGTTGATATGTTCCGCGCCATCGAACGCGGCGAAATCAAGGCCGTCTGGGTCATGGCGACCAATCCCGCCGTCAGCCTGCCCGATGCGGACCGCGTTCGTCTTGCCCTGTCGCGTTGCCCGCTTGTCATCGTGTCCGACACGGTGAACGATACCGACACGCTGCGTTATGCCCACATCAAACTTCCCGCCGCTGGGTGGGCTGAAAAATCCGGCACTGTCACCAATTCCGAACGCCGCATTTCCCGCCAACGTCCGTTCCGCGAACTACAGGGCGACGCCAAACCCGACTGGTGGATCATGACGCAGGTCGCACGCGCCATGGGATATGGCAAGGCGTTCAAATACCGTGATCCTGCCGACATTTTTGCCGAACATGCCGCGCTTTCCGAATTTGAAAATGACGGCATGCGCGCCTTTGATATCGGCCAGTGGCACAAGGCAAAGAAATCAACCTATGACACCATGGAACCCTTCCAATGGCCCGCATCGCGCAAACATCAACCCGCTGGCGGAGCCGAACGCCTGTATGGCAATGGCATTTTCACCACCTCAAACGGGCGGGCCCGTATGCTGGCGGTCGCGCATAAACTGCCCATGTCGCAAACCGGCAAGGAATTCCCGCTGATTGCCAATAGTGGCCGGTATCGCGACCAATGGCACACCATGACCCGTACGGGCACCGCCGCGCGCCTTTCGGCCCATCGGCCCGAACCGTTACTCGAAGTCAATATCCTTGATGCCAAGCGTTACAACCTGACCGATGGCGGCCTTGCCCGGATCAGAAGCAAACGCGGCACCGCATTGATGCGCGTGTCTGTATCAGACGCCCAGATGCCCGGCGAAGTTTTCATGCCGATGCACTGGAACGATGTTTATTCATCGGCGGGCGGTATCGGGCGTTTGCCAACCGCCCATGTTGATCCCTTTTCCGGGCAACCGGAAACCAAACATATCCCGGTTTCCATCGAACCGTTTGAACCGCTCTGGCAGGGATTGCTGTTTTCCAACACGCCGGTTGATCTTTCAGACCTGCCCTATTGGGTGGCGGCAACCGGTCCCGGCTGCATGATTTACGAAATCGCCGGCGACAGGCCTTGCCTGTTCAAATCCATGTTGCCGATGGCGGCCAACAATATTGGTGATGAAAACGCCATCGAACACATCATTGAATATAGCGACGGCAAAAAAGGCGTTCATCGCTATGCCCGCCTGAATGGCGACCGCATCACGGGTGCACTTTTTGTCGGCCCTGATCGCCCCGCCCTTGGCCGGGACTGGATATCGGCACTGCTGGGCAATGATGCCATCAGCGGGCCGGAACGCAATGCGCTTCTGGCGGGCCGCATGCCCGATGCCGGCGCCATCAATGATCGTTTGATCTGTTCGTGCTTCTCGGTCGGGCTGGCGGCCATCACACGCGCCATCCATGACCGGAATGCGGTCAGCACCGCCGATATCGGTCGCCTGTTGCAAGCCGGAACCGGATGCGGCTCCTGCCTGCCCGAACTCAAGGAGATTCTTGATGACGCATTACCGCGCGCCGCAGAATAAGCAGCAGTATAAAACGGCCAAACCCGAAAACCTGTATGGCCCTGAAACGGAAAACCGGGAAACCTTCCCCTTCTTTCCGGCCTTTGTCCATGTCACCGGCAAAAAGGTGGTGGTGCTGGGCGGGGGCGAGGTCGCGGCGGGCAAACTCCGGCTTTTGCTACGCAGCCAGGCCGATATTTCCGTCATCGCCCCGGAACTGTGCACCGACATCGCAACGATGGTCGATACCGGCGCGATCCGTTGGGAAGCAGCCCCGTTTGTCGATACCATGCTAAATGGCGCGGTGATGATCTTTGACGCCGCCGATGACATGCACCTGACCCGCCGGGTCAAGATCGCGGCCAAACGGCGCAACATCCTTTTGAATGTCGTCGACAAGACCGAACATTGCGATTTCATCGTCCCTGCAATCCTTGACCGGGCACCGGTGATGGTCACGATCTCGACGGGCGGCTGCGCCCCGGCACTGGCCCGCATCATCCGCCAACGCCTTGAAACCACCCTGCCCGCCTCGATGTCACAACTGGCAAGCCTCGCCCGCAGCGCACGCCGTCGCGTTGCCGCCCACCTGCCCGACAATGTCGCAAGACAACGGTTCTGGACGCATTTTTTCCAGAACGGTTTGCAGGACACCCACCTGACGCAAAGCACCCCGCAGGATCTTGACGCCGCCCTGACCCGCTTCGTCCCCGAAGGCAGTTCCGCCACCGTTCCGGGCGGTCAGATCCTGCATGCTGATGTCACGGCCGACAATGCCTTTGACCTTGCCCATGGCATTGCACGCGCGATTGAAACATCCGACATCATTTTCCACATGCCCGGCATCGCCGCCGACATTCTGGGCCTTGCCCGCCGCGACGCCACCGTGATCGAACTCGAAAGCAGCGGCGATGACGGAAACATCGATGACGACGCCCGCGAACGCCTGAAACACCAGGCCGCCTTTTTCGCCCGGCAAGGCAGCAATATCACCTGTCTGTATCGCAACTAGGCCCTGACCCTAGCGCTTCAAAAACCGCGCCAGTCCGTCCATCGCCTTGTGAATGCGGTCTTCCGATACCGCATAACAGGCGCGGATATGGCCTGCTCCCTCTGGCCCGAATGCCTCGCCGGGCGCAAGGCCGATGCCCTCGGATAGCAAAAGCTCCTTGGCAAAGGAAAGCGTATCCTCAACCCCATCAACCCGGAAAAACGCATAGAACGCGCCGTCTGCTTCGGGCAGGTGGATGCGGTTCATGTCGCGCAAGCGTTCGATGATTGCTGCGCGTGCACGGCTATATCTGGCGCGCGAGCCCGCAACAAATTCCTCGCCCTGTTCAAGGGCGACAATCCCCGCCTGCTGAATGAACCCCGCCGGGCAGGACACATTGAATTCCATCAGCTTTTCAAGCTCCCCGCCAACACCCTTGGGCGCAGTGATCCAGCCCAGCCGCCAGCCCGTCATCGCCCAGCTTTTGGAAAAACTGTTGATCACCATGATCCGCGTATCGTCGCTGACATAGGGCACAAATGACGGGGCCACGTCCGATCCGTCATAGATCAGGCGCGCATAAACCTCATCCGCGATCAGCCAGATACCCCGTTCAGTGGCAAATTCGACCAGTCGTTTCTGGTCCTCCGCGGGCATCACCCAGCCGGTCGGATTATTCGGCGAATTGATCAGGATGGCACGCGTATCGGGGCCACAGGCGGCAATGAATTCATCGATATCAAGCTGCCAGCCGTCATTCCCGGACCGCAACGGCACCGTTGTCACCTGCGCGCCCTGAACCTTGGGCATGGCAACGATATTCGGCCAGATCGGGGCCGTGGTCACCATCCTGTCGCCCGACTTCAGGATCGACTGCATCGCAATCATCAGGGCATTTAGCCCCGATACCGTCACGGTGATGTTTTCACGATCCAGCGACGTGCCATAAAGACGATTGCCATAAACCGCCAGCGCATCGCGAAGCGGCGTGATCCCCCGGTTGGGCTGATAGAAAGTATCCCCCGCCTCAAGGGCCGCAATCGCCGCCTTGCGAATGAATTCCGGGGTTGGCTGATCGGGTTCGCCAAACCATAGCGGCACGATATTTTCGCGTCCCATGCCCAGATGGGCAACCTCGCGGATCAGCGACGCGCCAATATCGCGCACGTCATGTCGAATGCCGTTTGCGGCAAACGGGGAAACAGGCAGGCTATCTGAAACGGACATCTGGGGCGCACCGATAAGGGATCAAAGGTTTTCCAACCGATAGCCAATCCCGTTTTCAACGCCCCGTCAATCGGACAATTTCCAACCGGCATCATCACGCGTGCATGATTTCCCCAAAGACCGTGATAGGATTATGATGTGCCTGCAATGATTTAACCGGAAACCAAAATGTTTGATGCCCGCCTGCGCCCCCTGATCGACAAACCGCTCAGTGCCGTCGCCCGCCAGCTATCGGGAAGCGGCATTACGCCCAACATGGTCACCGGCCTTGGTTTTGTCTTTGGTCTTCTGGCTGCCGCCGCACTCGCCTTCCGGCTTGATCACATCGCGCTTGGCCTGATTTTACTCAGCCGCATCATGGATGGTCTTGACGGCGCCGTTGCCCGCCATACCCAGCCGCGATCCCGCCATGCCGGATCAAAATCTCAGGAAAGCGACCTTGGCGGCTATTACGATATTGTCGCCGATTTCCTGTTTTATGCTGGCATCATTCTGGCCTTTGCCATCGGGCGGCCGGAGCATGCCCTGATGGCGGCGTTCCTGATTTTCTGTTTTGTCGGAACCGGATCAAGTTTTCTGGCCTATGCGATCATCGCGGCCAAAACCGGCCGCAACCATGAAAAACAGGGCAAAAAAAGCTTCTATTACTTGACCGGCATTACAGAGGGCAGCGAAACCATCCTGGTCCTTGTGCTGATATGCGTTTTCCCGCAATGGTTTAATCAGATTGCCGGGATTTTCGGGGCGTTATGTCTACTGACGACGGCGGGCCGCGTAATGCAGGCACGTCGGGACTTCGGATAAGGCAAACATCCCGCGTTGGGGAAACTTGAAGTCGTGATCGGCGCGCGCCATATCAAACAGTCTGATAACACAAACAATAATCTTCTTTTTCAACCGGTTCGGCAAAATATGAACAAGCACGAAGATCGCGCATCAAGACCGGTAAAGAAGCCCGGATTGTCCATCCGTTTTTGTGCCATTGCCGCGGCTGCGATGATGCTGTTTGGCTGCGGGGAAAGCGGCCCGATCAAAATCGGTTTCATTGCCGGTATTTCCGGTGACGGTGCCGATACCGGAATTGCGGCACTTCATGCGCTTGAACTTGCCGTCGAACAGGTAAACCAGCAAGGCGGCATTCACGGTCGCAAACTTGAAATCATCGCACGCGATGATCAGAAAAATCCCGAAACGGCAAAGGCAGCGGTTCGCGAATTCAAGGAACTTGGCGTGACCGCCATTATCGGACCAATCATAAGCTCGGTCGGCATGGCAATGCTGCCGGTGGTCAACGAACTTGATATCGTGACCATTTCACCGACCGCCTCCGCCGCAGAATTCACCGGTCTTCGCGATAACTTTTTCCGCATGAATTCAACCACGCGGGAAAATGCCGATGCCTACGCCAGACGCAATATCGACAAAGGACGCATGCGCATTTCCCTTGCGCTGGACGGTGAAAACGAAGCCTTCACCGAAAGCTGGTACCGTGAATTCCTGCTGACCTTTGACAAGCTTGGCGGTCGGGTTGTCTCGAAAGTCTGGTTCAACACCGCCGATACCACCAAACCGGATGTCGCCCGGCAACTTCTGGCCGATAATCCCGATGCGATCATCTTTGTTGCCAACGGTGTCGACAGTGCCGAACTGGCAAAGGAAATCCGCAAAACAGATCAAGATATCCCGCTTTCGACCGCGGAATGGGCCGGCACAGAACAACTGATCACCCTTGGCGGGGACGCTGTCGAAGGCATGGAACTGCTGCAAACCTATGATCGTTATGCCACCAATCCGCGCTATCAGAAATTTGTCGCCGATTACCGACAGAAATTCAACGAACAGCCTGGCTATACAAGTGTCCTGGCCTATGATGCGATGACCGTTTTGGTCGCAGCCCTTGAAACCCGGGCACCCGATCAACCGCTTTCCGATGCCCTTGCAACCCTGCCACCGCAACAGGGCCTGCATCAGGAACTGATGTTTGATCAGTTCGGCGACGGAAAACGCGATGCCTATTTCGTGAAAATCAAAAACGGGCAGTTCATTCTGGAATAAAAAAAGCCCCGACGGATCGGGGCTTTTCGTTGGTCCGGATTGACAGATCAGTGATCTGACTCTTCGACAAAATTCTCGGCAAGGCCGGTATTGTATTCCATACCCTCGCGGGTCAGGACGATGCTGGCCGGGTAACCTTCACGCACCAGTCCCTTGCGCGCCAGCGCAACCCAGACCGCCGGGTTGGCAAAGCCGCTGGCATCACGCGCGGCAACCACGAACTTGCCGACATGGACATGATCGCCATGCGCATGCGGAATGCGCAAAAGGGTCGCATCACCGGTGGCCTCGTCAATCGAACCCGAATTCGGGTCCTTGGCGATAATCTGCGCCAGCACAAGCGTGCGCAGCTGCAGGTTATTGAGCTTCAGCGGATTTTTGCGTTCTACCGGCATGATGTCGTCCTGATGGTTTGAAACTATTGGCCCACATATCTGCGAGTGCGCGCAAATATTCAAGCCCTGATTTGTATATTACCCACCACCTGCCAGCATTTTGCGCAATTTCCGGTCGCGCTTCAAATGCCATTCGCGGCTCATCGCCTCGCCAAAGGTGCGGAACCGTTCGACATAAACAAGGTCCCATTGCCGCCCGCGCGTCGTCTTGGCTCCCTTCCCGCTATTGTGCGTGGCAAGCCGAGCCTCGACATCGGTTGACCAGCCGACATAGGTGCGCGGGCGGGGAACCTCCCGCTCGCGCAACACATAGACAAAGGTGAATGACGCCATGCTAGCACCACCCTTTGCGCCGGGCATTTGGTGATATGCTGGATTTCGTTGCAGACCGCCCTGTAGCGAAAGACGACATATCAGCCCATGGTGGAGTTGAAGGCCCCACCATCAAGCAGAATGTTTTGACCGACCATGAATTTTGCGTGTTCGCTGCACATGAAGGCACAGGTCGCCCCGAAATCAATCGGGTCACCAAAACGCCCGGTCGGAAGACCCGCCTGTGTTTTGGCGCGCGCCTCGTCAAGGCTGATATCCTCGTTCTTCGCCCGATTGGTCATCAATGCATTGATACGGTCGGTATCATGCTGCCCCGGCAGCAAATTGTTCATGATCACGCCATCCTTGGCCACCTGGCGTGCGGTCCCGGCCACAAAGCCGGTCAACCCGGCCCGCGCCGCATTCGAAAGGCCCAGATGCGGGATCGGCGATTTGACCGAACCCGACGTGATATTAACAATCCGGCCCCATTTGCGCGAAATCATGCCCGGCAAAACCGCGGTCGCCAGCAGGATCGGGGTCAGCATGTTGGACTGAACCGCGGCTTCCCATTCGGCCTGCCCCCAATCAGACCAGACACCGGGCGGCGGACCACCGGCATTATTCACCAGAATATCGGGCAAGCCTTCGGCCGCCAGAACCTTGTTGCGGCCCTCTTCGGTGGTGATGTCACACGCAACCGTCGTGACTTTCACGCCAAACGTATCGCGGATATATTCCGCCGTTTCGTTTAACGGCCCTTCGGAACGCGCATTCAGCGTCAGATCAACCCCCGCTTCCGCCAGTTTGATCGCGCAACCACGCCCAAGTCCCTTTGATGACGCGCAGACAATCGCCTTGCGGCCCTTGATTCCCAGATCCAATGGATCCTCCCATTCTGGAGTTCTTGCAATGGCAGGAATTTAGACCAGCAATAACGCCCCGGTCAAACAGGCTTCCACAATCCGGAAGGTATTAGGCCCGAAAAACCGCATCATGAGCCGCGACGTAAGCGTTTGCGGCCCTCGCAACCTCATCGGCACTCATACCGGGTTTATAGATGCCGGACCCAAGCCCAAAGCCGTCACAACCGGCCTTGGCATAGGTCGCAAAATCATCCGGCCCGACCCCGCCAACCGCATAGACGGGCATGTCTTTTGGCAATACGGCGCGCATTGCCTTGATGCCCTCCGCACCGATGATGCTGGCCGGAAAGATTTTAAGCCCGCTTGCACCGGCCCTGATCGCGGCAAAACATTCGCTCGGCGTCAGAACACCGGGCCATGATCCCATGCCAAGTTCCCTGGTTTTGGTGATGACCGCACTATCGCAATTGGGCGACACGATGAACTCGCCCCGTGCCGCCTTGACCCGTTCGACGTCATCCTCGGTCAAGACCGTACCGGCACCAATCAGGGCCTCATCACCAACTTCTGTCTTCATCGCCACAATGCTTTCAAGCGGTTCTGACGAATTCAGCGGCACTTCGATCATCGTGATCCCGGCATCGACAAGGGCACGCGCCATTGATGCCGCCTCGTCGGGTTTCACGCCGCGCAGGATGGCAATCAACCGGCGATGCGACACGGGGGTTGCCGCGTCCGTGATCTGCGAATTGACCGAAGTCGGATATGCCATTTTACACCTGCAAAACCTGAAAAAAGATACTGTTACGATATGTTTATTACGCGATAGGCACTTGCCAGACCAGCGATCGTGATCGCCTCGCCATCCACCGCATCGGCATCAAACCCATGGGCGGCCAGTGCCTTGCGATATAGTCCCGCCAGTTTGCCATCACCGATCAGTGCAATCTGGGCAATCTGGCCATCCCTGCCAAGATCACGAACCACATCGGCAATTTCCGATCCGATGACCGCACCGGAAAGGACGGAAGCCCCCGGCTGGCTTGCGGCATCGGCATTGTCGACCAATCCGCTGGCACGCACGGTAAATAACCTGTGCAGGAAGCCGGTTGGCGCACTTGCCGCCTCGCGCACGGTTTGCTCGAACACGGCATCATCCCACCGGTCATCCATCGAATGACGCAGGATCGATTGCTTTGACAGCAGGGCAAAGACCTCGCCCGTCATATAGGTTTTAAATCCGCGGATCGCACCGCCGGAAACCCGCGCCCATTTCGAATGGGTGCCGGGCAAACAGACCCAGCCATCAAATGCCGGGTGGGCCGCCATGAAGCCGACAAGCTGGGTTTCCTCGCCGCGCATCACATCGGGATCATCAACCTGTTTAAGGCCCGGCAAGATCGCAACATCAATCCGCGGATCGGAAATATCGGGCCGAACAGCCCCCGATGCCAGTTCTTCGGGGCGCACCGGCACGGAACAATAAGGCGCTTCAAGCCACCCCTGCTTTGCCCCGGCCATGCCGCAGATAACAACCTGCACCCGCACAGTCGCGTCACGCGGCAACCACCGATCAATCAGGCCAATCAGCACGCCCTCGAAACTAAGCGCATCATCGGCGGCAATGGCATTCATGCCAAGCGGGCTTGAAGCCTGATCAAGGATGCTGTTGCCATCATCCATCGCCCATGCGCGAACATTTGACGTCCCCCAATCCACCGCAATCCATGCCGGATGTGCAGGCTGCGATGACGGGGAATGCAAAGACGGAGATACGGCCACATTGATCCTCATATTATTGTTATCGGCGTTATATCCTCATACAATTTGAACAGAACCCGGTCAATCATCATCCGGATCAATCGCCGACGGGGTAACAGGAAATCCACCGCACTTATCGTCATCGCTTGCGCCTCAATTGAAGTCTCACACGCTTGTGAAATCATAAGGCGATAAATTTGTGTCATTCTCTCCGGGTTTGAGGGGTCGGCATATGCTCAATCCAGACAGGAGATACAGAAACATGCCCACTCGTATCTGCAAGGCTTTCATGCTTGCCGTGACGGTCATACTGTTCAGCCCGTCCCTGCCCGCCTTCGCCCATCACGGCTGGTCCTGGGCCGAAAGCACCCAGATGACCCTCGAAGGCACAATCGAAAGCATTTCGATGAACCCGCCCCATCCCTCGCTGACAGTCACCGACGCCGAAGGCACAGTCTGGCAGGTTGATCTGGGAAACCCCAATCAGACAGCACGATCAGGCTTCACCGGCGACACTGCGCAGCCCGGTGATGCGATTACCGTGATCGGAAACCGGAACAAGGACCCGGCAGAAGCACATATGAAAGCCGTCCGCATCATCATCGACGGCCAGAATTACGATCTGTATCCCGAACGCATTCAGGGAAACTGACGTTTGCAGGAACTTGCGACCTGGCTGGAGGCAAGCACCCTTGCCACCGCATTACGTAGCCCGGGGCCGCTTTATATGCTGGTCAATGCCGCGCATATTCTCGGGCTTTCATTGCTGATCGGTGCAATCGTTCCGCTGGATTTGCGACTTGTCGGGATCATTCGCAGGCCCGATATCCGGGTGATCGGACCGTTCCTGTCACGTGCGGCAGGATGCGGCTTTTTGCTTGTTCTTCTGACCGGTCCGGCACTCTGGTCGGTCAACGCGGTCGAGTATCTCGACAACACGGCTTTCCGATGGAAGATGCTGCTTGTCGCACTGGGTATCGCCACCATTGTAATACAGCATGTCGCACCTGGCTGGCGCCATGCCATCACGACCGGCAGGATAACGCGCCCAACCCGTATCATGGCCGCATTATCGCTGCTGATCTGGCCCTCCACCCTTCTCGCGGGGCGATGGATCGGGTTTCTCTGATTTCCTTGTGACAACCAGGCATTGGCCTGTTTGCGAGTTCAAAATTCAAAAGGCCGGAACAGCACTTCTGCTATTCCGGCCTTCATCATTCAGGAGCCGACGGGAGGTCTCGGCTCCCTCACTGAACCAGCGGCAATTCCTTGCGGTCGCCCTTAAGCGTCCATTCCATCGGATCAAGCGTCCTGCCTTCGGCTGTGACAACGCCGCTCTGATGGAACGACACCGTGCCATATTGCGTATCTTCGATACGATATGTGCCATCGGTATCAACATGAACATCAAGCGCATGGCTATTGGCAAATTTCGCCAAATCACGGCTATGGCCCAGCCGGACAACCCAGATCCTATCGCGTCCGGAAAGACGCAATTCATGCCCGGCAGAGCCGCCTGTTTGCACAAGTTCCAGCGGACCGGAAGCTGATACAATTAACGCCCCCTCGCCCGAACGTGCCCACGCCCGATATCCATCGACATGCCATTCATCAAACGCCAATGTCGGGAACCATGCGTGGGTAAAATCAGGTTGCGGCGCAACACCTTCAAACCGGACAATCGCAAGATCGCGATATTGCTGAACGCGCGGAACACTCGCCGATCCGCCCCAGAATGACGGGCGCCCGAAACCGGACTGAACGATCTCACCAGGGTGGTTGATGAATATCTGTGCGCCCGGTTCGCGACCGATCCGCGCCTGAAGAAGCGTTTCCTGATATCCCCAGTCCCGCCAACGATAAAGGGCGGCACTTCCCATCCCGGTTTCACTGGTTTTGTAATGATACAGTCGGCAAAACGCATTTTCGCCCTGCCAGAAAGTCCATTCCTGCGCGGTATCGCGTTTCTCCCAGCAGGCAATGTCAGCAAGATCGGGCAATTCAAGCCCATGATCACGCAACGCCAAAGCCATCTGGGCCAGGCAATTCACATGTGCCCCAAACTGCCCTTTGCCCCACAACAATCTGGCAAGACCGTTCAGCTCCAATGTGTCGGCGACGCAAAGTGAATGCTCGTAGCTACGGCCCTGCGCCCCGGTAATAACACCATGATGCGCCGAATTGGCAATCATGGTGATCAGTCGGGTAATGGCCCCAGATGCCCGCTTTCGAATGACTTCGTCGGGTGCAAGCGCAAACAGTGCCACCAAACCTTTAAGATCAATCGGGAAATAGGTGCCAGAATTGAATTCCGCCATTTCGGCCGCTTCGAAATGATCGAACCACGCCATCAGGCGCTCATAACCGGCCTGCTTCTGCGCGGTGCCATTCCGATCTGCGCGCCGGAAATGTGACTGCGGCAACAGGTTTCCGGCCAGATAGGCAGAAGTATGGAACAACAATGCATGGTTTTCCGAGAAATACCATTGAACATCGTTGCCCGGCTCATCCATCCAGTAACGGAATTCCAGAATGGCCGCATCGATACGCGCGACCAAAGATACCGGGAGCCGATCCGCAAACACAATGCGCGTCCACAACAGCGGAACCAGCGCAAAATCAGCACAGTCATAACACTGCTCGATCCCCGGCAAAGCTGTGTTGATGATTGCCTCGGCACGCGCCAAAGCCTCCTCATTTCCGACAGCCGCACAGGCAAGTGCGGTTTCGGTATCGGTTTCACCGTTCTTTGCAATCCATGCAAGGCTTTCGGCAATACGCGCATCAAGACTTTCCGGTGCCGGTCCGGTTACAGAACGCCAACTGACTTCCGCACCAAGCCGCGCTTCGGATGCAAAATCGCCGCACTCGAACGTAAATCCGAAATACCGGTAATCTGCGGGAAAATCATTCGAAGACGCCAGCCGCACGCGATCGGCACCCACAGCAATTTCAAAAACCACATCATCATGGTCATGCGACATGAAATGACCGGCAACCCGGATCCGGCCACTAACCTTGTCCGGAAACGGCACAGGCATGACAAGCCAGATATCATCACTGTCATAGAATTTGCGATCAAGATGCATGGCATCAACGGCCGCCTCGACCGCATATACGCTCTCAGGTTCCGCCGGAAAACAATTCCCCGCCTCTGCCTTTGGTCCATCAATCCAGGTAAGGGCAATACGGATAACCGCATCGCGCTCGCACAGATCTTCGAACTGGACGGCAACCTCGTTGTGGCCCTGTTTCAGATCGGTCTCAAACTCGACCTCCTCCATGGCGTTACGGGTCGCGGGCGAAAGCCACGCAACCGCCCGCCCGTTCACATACACGCGTGCGGCACCACAAATACCCAATCGCAACCGTGCAGGGCCTGCATCCACGGCATGGATCGCCGTTCTCGCCCATCCCCGAATATGAGTTGCCCGGAACCAGAACCCCGAAAGATCAAGAAACGGTGATCCACCTGGCAAAATATTTCTTGCTTTACGCCAGTCAGGGAACGGCAGTTCGACAATTTCTTTTCCACGGCGTTCGGCAATATAGGCTGTCCGGCAGGGATAGGTATGCGGGATGAAGTTCTTTTCCTTTGTCAGGAAGAAGGTTGAATCCATCTCGCCTTCCATCGGCATATCCGCCACATCATATGCCCGCTCCTCAAGCGACGTGACCTGCCAATAAGGAATGGGTGCTCCGGATTTAAGCAGCATGACTTAACGCAGCTCCTTAATGGCAACCGGCGAAACATCGGTATATTCCTGATTTTCCCCGGTCATGCCCCACACAAAACCATACGGCCCGGTACCGGCCCCCATATGAATGGACCAGGCCGGCGACAGGACGACATCGCCATTTGCCACAACCAGATGACGGGTATTATCCGGGCGCCCCATGAAATGCATAACCCGGTCTTCATCCGAAAGATCGAAATAGCAATAGGCCTCCATGCGCCGCTCATGCAGGTGCGGCGGCATGGTGTTCCAGACAGAACCCTTCGCCGGATCGGTAATCCCCATCAGCAACAGACAGGATGGCGCGACCTCGGGATGAATATACATCGCAAGGGAACGGCGATTGCTTTTCTCAGCATCCCCCATCTCAAGGATTTTCGATTCCGCACGCGTGATTAGACGCGTCGGTACGGAATGCCCCGCCGGAACCGAATTCATGTAAAACCGTGCCGGGCTTTTGGCGTCATCACTACCCAGCGAAACGGTCTCAGCGCCCCGTCCAATATAAAGGACATCACGGTTTGCAAGTTCATAACGCGTTCCGTCCACCTCGATCCAGCCCGCGCCTCCAAGGTTCGCAATACCCATTTCACGTGCATCAAAGAACAGGTTCGTCCCGACATCTTTGCCATCACCAAAGCCAAGTGCCTTTTCTCCGGGTACGGCACCACCGACAATCATCCGATCAAAATGAGTGTACGCAAAGCTGATCTGGCCCGGCGTAAATAGCCCTTCGACCATAAAATTCTCGCGCAACTGCGACGTGTTCATTCCATCGATCTGATCGGGACCGGCACCATAGCGTTGTTCCATAGCCACGGGATATCTCCTAAGGATTTTCCTGCACGTTCCGCCACCGTTTTTGCCGGTGACACACTTTATAAATTTGAAGAAGCACGAAGATCACTTCCCCTTCCGCACAAGAAAAAACATCACACCAAGAAATTTTTCGTGCAATATGTAAATAAATTCCACAAACTGGTGAAAATCAGGAAAGGGCAAAACATGGCACTTAGCGGACGCACGAAGATAAGCGACATCGCCTCGCGTCTTGGGGTTTCTACGGCAACGGTATCACGCGCCCTAAGCGGCAATGGTTATGTCCGCGAACATCTCGCCTCCAGAATCCGGGCTGCGGCCATTGAAATGAACTACGCCGTTTCAAGCACCACTGCCGGGCAAAAGGTCCTGATTGTTTCCTCGCAAGAGGCCATGATCGATTTCAAACGCAGCCAGTTCACCATGTATGTTCTTGAAGGGGTTCGCGAACGCGCCGAAAGCCGTGACATACGGATAGAATCTTACATCTATCAACCCAACCAGCCCTTCGAAGACCTCTACAAAGCAGCACAGACACCCGACTTGATTGGGCTGCTGCTCGTTTCTGTCGATGATGCGACACTTGATTTTGTGCGCACCTCGGACATGCCTGCCGTCCTGGTCAATGGTGACGATCCGGAAATGCAGCTAAGCTCGGTCACGCCATGCAACCGGTCTGCGGCCTCCTTGGCGACCAAACATCTGATCAATCAGGGACACCGCCACATCCTGTTTCTCAATCGCCCCGGCAGGCGCACAATTAAGCGCCGCCTCGAAGGATGGCGTGACGCGATGGACGAACATTACAATCCCGACTATGTGATTGATATCGACGACTGGACCGCCGAAGCCGCAAGCCAGCGCATCACCGAGGTCATCGAAAGCAACCTTCCTTTCAGCGCCATAGTCGCTGCCGGTGACATCCTTGCAGTGGGTGCTGTTTCCGCACTACAGGCAAAGGGCTATAACGTTCCCAAAGATGTTTCTGTGGTCGGCATTGATGGTCTGCCCCAGGGCCAATACATGTCGCCAGCACTGACATCGGTCAAAATCCCGATGCAGACAGTTGGCGCACTGTCGCTGGATCTGCTGATTGAAACCTGCCGACTGACCAATGCCGATATTGAAATGCCCGCACGCCGGATTGAATTGGCGTGCGAGCTGATTAGCCGTGAAAGCGTCTGTCCGCCGCCGAAAAAGCTACGCTGATGGATGGAGAACCTTCATCACAGGCCCCGCACCGGCCCTATCGTGCAAGCCAGCCGCCATCGACATTCAGGATTGCACCCGAAACATAATCAGATGCGGGCGCTGCCAGATAAACCGCCGTTTCCGCAATATCATCTGGCCGTCCCCAACGACCGGCCGGAATACGATCCAGAATGGCCGCAGACCGATCTGGATCATCACGCAAGGCCTGCGTATTGCTTGTCGCGATATAGCCCGGCGCAATCGCATTCACATTGATGCCGCGTGCCGTCCACTCGTTTGCCAGAATACGGGTCAAACCGGCCACACCATGCTTGGACGTGGTATAGGACGGAACCCGAATGCCGCCCTGAAACGATAAAAGCGACGCGATATTCACAATCTTGCCCTGCCCGCCGCGCGCAAAGACCTCCTTGGCGAATGCCTGCGAGGTAAAGAACACTGCCTTGGCATTCACATCCATGACAGCGTCCCAGTCTTCCTCGGTAAAATCGATACAATCAGCGCGGCGGATAATCCCCGCATTATTGACCAGAATGTCGACATTGCGCCCTTCAAACAGGGACGCCCCCGCCATCGGATCAGCAAAATCAACAATGACTTCGCCTGCGACACCGCCCGCATCACCGATCATTGCAACCGTTTCGCCACAGCTTCGCCGTCCTGCACAGACAACTTCCGCACCTGCGCGTGCCATGGCGACGGCAATAGCCAGCCCTATTCCGGCATTGGCACCGGTTACCAAAGCTTTTCGACCGCTCAGCGAGAACGCATTCATGATATAACTCCGCTTGGATAGGATTAGGTATGGGTGAACGTCACATCAGTCCGAGGAAACGTGGCAATGCCAGCGTGATCCACGGGACATATGTGGTCAGAAGCAAGGCCACCGATGTCGCAAAGAAGAACGGCAGGATCGGCCTTACCACCTGATCAATGCGCAGATTGGCAATCGCACACCCGACAAAAAGGACACTCCCGACAGGTGGTGTCATCGATCCCACCCCAAGGTTAAAGATCATGATGATCCCCAAATGCACCGGATGAATGCCGATCTCGGTCGCAATCGGCAAAAAGATCGGGGTGAAAATCAACACTGCCGGCGTCAGATCCATGAAAAACCCGATGATCAGCAGGCAGACATTCATCACCAGCAAAATCACAATGGGATTGTCAAAGGTCAGAATGGCCTCGGCAATGACATCGGGAATACCGGCAATCGTCATGACATAGGACATGATGCCCGATGCCGCGATCAGAAACAGGATCGAACAACTGGTAACCGCCGAGGATTTCAAAGCTTCCAGATATTCCTGCAAGCTCGCCATCCGATACATCAACGACAAAACAAATGAATACAGAACAGCAACCGCCGCGCCTTCTGTTGCGGTAAACGCCCCGATCGCAATGCCGCCGATAACCAGAATAATCATCAATAAAGGCGGCAAAGCCTGCCATATCACATGCAGCACTTCCGACCAGCCGACACTACCTTCGGTGCGATAGCCGCGGCGCACGGCAAAAAAGGTAATGACCATCATGACCGATAGCCCCATCAGGATGCCCGGAAGATACCCGCCAAGGAACAGGGCCGAAATCGACGTCCCACCCGACACCAGCGAAAACAGGATTAACGGTCCGCTTGGCGGGATCAGAATGCCAGTTGGCGCCGATGCAATATTCACCGCCGCCGAAAATGCGGGATCATACCCCTCTTTGCGCTGCAACGGCCCCATAACACCACCAACAGCAGCGGCGGCGGCAATTGATGACCCGGAAATCGATCCAAACAGCATATTGGCCAGCACATTGGTATGCGCCAAGGCACCGGGCATACGCCCGCCCAGCAATTTCGCCAGATTGATCAGGCGGATTGCGATGCCGCCCTTGTTCATGATGTTCCCCGCCAGGACAAAAAACGGGATGGCCAAAAGTGTAAAACTGTCGATGCCCGAAAACATCTTTTGGGCGCTGACAAAACTGATAACCTGTGAAGGCAGATAGGCAAAGCCCGTCACAACCGAAGAAACACCAATCGCAATCGAAATCGGCGTTCCCAGGGCCAGAAGGCCGAAAAACAGTGCAAAAAGCACTACTGCCGCACCGGCAGGATCAAGCATGAAATCAATAATCACATCCATTTCAGGCTGTCTCCTGCACTTCTTCAACCGGTGCCAACTGCCCCAGACCGATCAGAATAATATTAAGGGCCTGCAACAGAATGATCAGGCCTGCCGACACCGGAACCGCAAGGTAAACCATCCCCATCGGGATCTGCATGATCGGCGAAAGCTGCGCCATTGCCGACATGCTCGCCCCCCAGCCACCGATCAGCATCGTAAAGCTGGCAAATGCGATGGAAATAATCCCGTTCAGCATTGCCAGCCCTTTGCGCCACCACATCGGACCCAGAAAAACCAGCAGGTCAAGCGACAGATGTTTGCGGCTGCCAAAACAGTAAGCCGACCCCAGAAGCGCCATCCAGATCATCGTGAATCGAAGCGTTTCTTCCGTGAACAAGGCAGGCGTTGCCAGCACATAGCGGGTAAAAACCTGCCACAGCATCAGGACCACCATGCCGCACAAAGTGATTGAAATAATCACCAGCAGCAGGCGCTCTATGCCATGCTTGAGAGATTGCAACACTTCGCGTTTCCTCCGTCGAAGTCGCCCGGCCAAATTCAGGCATTATTTTTATGTCGATTGTCCCCAAACCATGCGATGTGCAAACAATATCTGCAATCTGAAAATTATTTTCACAAACAATTCACAGCCAGCCTCACACATTAAAACCGGCTGATGCAACCGGCTCAACGAAACCAAACTGTGCTCCATCACATTCAAAATATTATGGAACCTGCCCGACGCGGTAGCCTCAAAGATATCGGCGTGCAATTGCCTCAAAGCCAGATCCTGGCGGCCCTTGCAGGCGGCTTCAACATGCTCGCTTCGATACTCGAGAATGAAAATTTATTACATATGGAAATTTTATTTTCACAATGACAGCTTTATCCACATGTCATCGATGAAATGCGGTGACATTTTCGTCACCGCCATTCGGGCGGAAAGAAATCCAAGGGAGGAAAACAATGAAATATCAGAAACTTGCCTTGACCTTAACTGCAATCGCCACTCTTGCGGTCGGCCAGGCAGAGGCGAAAACACGTTTGACTCTGGCCAACTCGCTGTCAGCAGACCACCCGACCAGTACCGCCTTGCAGCAATTCGCCGATGAAGTGAAAGAACGCACAGATGGCGAAGTTACCATTCAGCTGTTTCTAAATGCGGTTCTGGGGTCCGAGCGCGAAGTCCTCGAACAGCTTCAGAATGGTGCGGTTGACATGACCCGTGTGAGCGCAGGCAACCTCGAAAACTTTGACCCGGTATTCAAGGCATTCACCCTGCCTTATATTTTCAAGGGCGAAGACCATTTCTATCGCGTCATGACCGGACCGGTCGCGGACGAGGTCTATAGTGCGACAGAAGGCAGCGGATTTGTCGGCCTGACCTTCTTCGACAGCGGCGCACGTTCGTTCTATACCACCGATAAACCGATCAATACGCCAGAAGATCTTGCAGGCCAGAAAATCCGGGTTCTGAACTCCAACAGCTCGATCCGCATGGTCGAAATGATGGGGGGCTCCCCGACCCCGATGCCCTATGCCGAAATCTATACCGCCCTGCAGATGGGGGTGATTGATGGTGCGGAAAACAACGTCACGGCCTTGACCATCGGCCGTCACGGCGAAGTCGCCAAATTCTATTCACAGGACGAACATCTTCGCATTCCGGACTTCCTGGTGATCTCCAACGCAGCCACTGAAAAACTGACCGCCGAACAGAACACCATTCTCAAGGAAGCTGCCCTGCATGCGACGGAATCTTTCCGCGCACTTTGGGATCAGGCCGTCAAGGATTCGACCACCGAAGCAGAAAAGATGGGCGTGACCTTTGTCTCCCCGGATCAGGCCCCTTTCCGCGAAAAAGTCATGCCGCTGCTTGACGAGTATCGTAACGATCCGGATTTCGGCGGTCTCCTGACCCAGATCCTCGAAACCGAATAATTTTCCGCTCCGCGCCGACCAAATTCCTCAAAAAAACAGCGAGACACAATAATGGGAACCGATACCGTCAGCCTTCGCGACGAATTGAAAGAGAAAATCTCTCAGATAGTGACAGGCTTACGTAACCTGCGAGACGAAGGACAGTTCAACGAGCCGAACCTTGATGGAACAGCCGGTGATTATGTCAGTTTCGATAGTTGGGAATGGCCACAGGGTGTCGGTCTATACGGGATTGCGCAACTCTGGCTCCAGACCGGAGACGAAGAGGCGCGGAGCATTCTGGAAAACTGGTACGAAAAACAACTTTCCCGGGGCCTGCCGCCCCAGAATGTGAACACGACAGCCCCCATGCTGGCGCTTTCCATTCTGTGGCAGCAGACCCGGGATACTCGATGGGAACCTGTTCTTGACGATTGGGCAAACCGCCTGATCGCAGAAGCCCTGCGCACCACGTCTGGTGGTTTCCAGCATGACGTTTCTGACAAGATCAATAACGGCGAACTGTGGGACGATACCCTGTTCATGCTCGCCCTGTTTCTGGCATCCTACGGTCAGGCTTCCGGCCGAAAAGACCTGATCGACGAAGCCAAATTCCAGTTTCTGGTCCACACCCACTATCTTTGCGAACCCGAAACCGGCCTGTGGTTTCATGGCTGGACCTTCGATGGTCATCACAATTTCGCCCGTGCGCGCTGGGCGCGCGGCAATTCATGGATTTCGGCAGGAATACTTGATCTGATTGAACTTGCCGATCTTGATGCCGCCACACGCCGCTATCTGCTGTGGGTGGTCAAGGCACAGCTATCAAGCCTGATTGACTATCAGACCCAAAACGGCACATGGCACACGCTGGTCGATGACCCGACCTCTTACGAGGAAATCTCGGCAACCTCTGCAATCGGCTATGCCCTGCTCAAAGGATATCGCCTGGGCCTTGGACCGGAAAGCTGGAAAACGGCCGGCCAGAAAGCTCTGCATGCCGTGCTTGGCAACATCGACAGTAATGGTGTCGTGCAACAGGTTTCCTACGGCACCCGCATGGGACATGATCTTGAATTCTACAAGAACATCCCCCTGCACCCGACCGGCTATGGCCAATCCATGGCGCTTCTATGCCTTGTCGAAGCCCTCAATCACATAAACGAATAAAGCCTGTATGAAAAAGAAACACCCGCTTGGTTTTCGCCAAGCGGGGGTTTTGGTTGAGGGCTTTGTTATATATTGCAAAGAAGCAATTTATAACAGAAAAGGTTACGTGGGCAGGATCAGTCTCCGCCCTTGGGGCTTCGCCATCTTCGCAAAGAACCTTAGGCAACAGGCCTGGCCTGTTTGCGATCTTCCAATCCACATCCACCCGGCAATCGACCATTAAAAAAGCCCGCCACGGGGGCAGGACTTGAACTTCCGCAGTCTGCGCGCGGGCAGTCGGCCGTGCTCAACCTTCAGACTAAAAACGTGCCACGGGCACGTTTTCTATACGTCTTCAGCCTTCAAGTTATGAGCGGCTCCCGGTGGTCGCAGCCATCCCCTTCATGGGCACAGGCTCAAAACCCGTCCAGACAAGCAAAAATGCAAAAGGCCCGCCGAATGGCGAGCCTTTGACATTTTGGTTGCGGGGGCATGCAATTAACTACGCTCTCTTACTCCAAACCTCTAAACGAATTTTCCTCACCCCACCTGCCAACATCCTTTTGCCAGTCGCGCAACCAAATAGTGAGCAACTCTAGCTAAGATGACATGCGATCAGGCCAGATCAGTCGGCAGGACATCGGTGGGGATGTTCTGATAGCAGACCGGACGCAGGAAGCGACGGATCGACATGGTGCCAACCGACGTCGCCCCGAAATTCGTCGATGCCGGATATGGCCCGCCATGCACCATGGTGTCGGAAACCTCAACCCCGGTCGGGAAACCGTTGACCAGAATACGCCCAGCCTTGCGTTCCAAAATCGGCAGCAACGAACGCGCATCCGCCGCATCCCCGCCATCCATATGGATCGTGCAGGTCAGCTGACCTTCAAGCGCCCTGGCAATCGCCTGCATTTCGGCAATGTCCTTCACACGGACAATCAGACCAAGCGGCCCAAACACTTCCTCGCCCAGCACATGATTGGCCAGCCAGTTTTCACCGGTCGTTTCAAACAGATACGGCGTCGCATTGCGAAGATCGCACGACGTGGTCAGGACTTCCTTGACACCCGACGTCGCAGCAATGCGTTTCGCCCCACTGCGATACGCATCAGCCATGCCATCGGTTAGCATGGTCTGTGCCGCTACATCGCCAAGGCCCGCCCTGGCGGTTTCGACAAATGTATCGGCATCCGGACCATCCAGGACAACCGCAATCCCCGGATTGGTACAGAACTGCCCTGCCCCCATGGTCAGCGACCCGACCCAGCCCTTGGCGAGTTCTTCGTTACGGGCACTCATGGCCTTGGGCAGCAGGAACATCGGGTTGACCGAGCCCAGCTCGCCAAAGAACGGAATCGGTTCCGGGCGCTGTGCGCACAGATCAA